>Ga0315280_10001984_pt1 | contig 33999 bp, 29 predicted proteins | sample YL17G06_40_MG_FD_203697 | JGI IMG/M metagenome (GOLD analysis project Ga0315280, IMG submission 203697) | Sediment microbial communities from Yellowstone Lake, YNP, Wyoming, USA - YL17G06_40 | ecosystem: Environmental > Aquatic > Freshwater > Lake > Sediment | place: USA: Wyoming | collected...
CCTGGACAAAGGAGTGACAATAATATAAAATCCTCTTCAAATCGATTGTGGCCATGAACGGCTGCAATTTATTCACAATGCGTAACTTGGATAGATTTAATAAATCAACGTTGGGACACTACTGAAAGTAGATATTGTTATTTTTTCCGATTTCGTAACTCTTATCGAATAGCTTCCCGTAATCTGCCCTGACCTGGAAAAGAACGGCGCCGTGAATGCCTGTCGACAGCCTCTTTTCCGGCGTGGAATCGTCTTTGAGAAAAACAAAGGTCTTAAGTCCCGCTTTGGCGCCATAAGCTGCGGTTGAGGCCGCCATATTTCCCGTGGAAACCGTACCGATTCTTTTTATTCCCGCGGCACAAGCCTTTTGAACGGCCACAGATGTTCCTTTATCCTTGAAGCTTCCCGTCGGGTTCATGGTTTCGTTCTTGGCCAAAACGGCAGGAAGCCTGTATTTCTGCATCAGCCGGGGTAACTGCACCAGGGCTGTGTTTCCCTCACCGAGGCTCAACCTTGGATCGATTTTCGAAAGGGGTAGAAAATCAAGAAATTTTTCAAGAGCCAGATTCTTATCCAGAGCGAACTTTCGCCTTCGGCGCGAGGAGAAGAAAAGCATCGGCTCCCCGCACTCGGGGCAAAAAGGGTTAAACAGGTCCAAGGGATACTTTTTCAGACAGAAAAGACATTCTAACTGGCTCATTTTAAGTTCCTCGGCAGACAAACACGCTCAAGTTTATTAAATTTTTTGAGGCTATGCAAAGCCAACAACAAAGGCCTGAGCCGGCAGTTCAGCAACACGCTTGTTTTTTCGCTGGGAGCTAATCCTTTTCAGCGCTCCCAACATCACGGATTTGGCAATGCTAACCCCGAGCCCTCTGTGAGTTGTAAATTTGCCAGGACAAAGGTAAAATCACGGTTTGAAAGAAAGCGAAAATATGAAGACTGATGAAATGTTCATGCGGCAGGCTCTGGCTGAAGCGAAAAAAGCTCAAAACAAGGGTGAAATTCCTGTTGGAGCTGTCATCGTTCGAGACGGCAGGATTCTCAGCCGCGGTCACAATCAGCCCCTCAGGCTGAATGACCCGACGGCCCATGCCGAGGTCATGGCCATAAGAAAGGCAACCAGGAAAAGAAAAAATTATCGTCTCGTGGACTCCGATTTGTATGTAACTCTCGAACCATGTGCCATGTGCCTGGGAGCAGTCGTCCTGGCGAGAATCCGAAGCCTCGTTTTCGGGGCAGAAGATCCCAAGGCAGGAGCGGTGCGGTCCATCATGAGGTTCCCGTTCGCCAAGACAAATCACCGCCCTGAAGTCAGAGGGGGAATTCTTGCCGAAGAATGCGGGCAAATCCTGAAAGATTTTTTTAAGGCGAAAAGAAAAAAAACTTAAAAGAGGACAAAACATCCGAGCCGGAGAGGTGGCCGAGTGGTTGAAGGCGACGGTCTCGAAAACCGTTATCCCGAGTTATCGGGATCGTGGGTTCGAATCCCACCCTCTCCGCCATATCATATTTGAAGGATCTATTCGGTCTGGCCTGGACATCGAGCAGAGGTCATAATTTATGAGTGAAAGAACCGTTAACATTATCTTGATGGGATTAGGAAATGTCGGGAAAGCTTTCTTCCAGCTTCTCGAGGAGAAGGCCGAGCCCGTCAAGGTCCAATTCGGGCTTGACTTCAGCCTTAGGGCAATGCTTAGAAGCGCGGGCGGGCTTTCTTCCACTTCGCCGATTAGACAAAAAGATATACCCGAAATGTCCGCTGCAGAACTGACCCGAAGTCCTCTCTGGAAGCCCGGTCTTGCCTTAGAAACCGTTCTCAATGAAATTGAACCCGGTGTTATGATCGAATGCACTTCATCCAATCCCAATACCGGAGAGCCGGGACTCAAGCATATCAGGATTGCCCTGGAAAAAGGCTGGCATGTTGTCACCGCTAATAAAGGACCGCTTGCGGTTGATTTTAAAGGTCTCAAGGAGAAAGCCGGTAGAGCATGTCGTGCTTTAAAATTCAGCGGCGCTGCAGCAGCCGCTCTTCCTGCGCTCGACGTCGGTCTTTATTCCCTGGCCGGGACAGAGATCCTGGCCATAGAAGGAATTCTTAACGGAACCAGCAACTACATTCTGACAAAAATGGCGCAGGGGAGAGGCTATTCCGAAGCCCTTAGAGAAGCCCAGGACAAAGGCATCGCCGAGCGTGACCCCTCACTCGACGTGGAAGGCTGGGATACGGCCGTGAAGCTCCTTTTGCTGGCCAATGCCGTAATGGGGCTCGACCTTTGCTTAAAAGATATAAGAGTGGAAGGAGTCAAAGACATACCTTCCGGGATTCTCGACGCGGCCAAAAAGGAAGGCAAAGTCTTAAAACTCTTGGGAAAGGTCAGCCGAGTGAGAGACGATTTTAGAGCCGAAGTCTTCCTTTCTGCAATCGATCGGTCCCATCCGCTCTTTGGGGTGGATGGAATAAACAAGGGCATAACTTATTTCACCGACAGCATGGGCGTCGTTACGGTGACGGGAGGAAAATCAGACCCGCGCGGAGCTGCGGCCGCCCTCCTCAAGGACATCATAAACATATACCGATAGAATAAAAATTGGGTCTGCATCTTCTCTGGGGAGCGTGAAATTGACCTGGCCCTCTTTTTCTGTTAATTTGGTTAGCCTGGAAAGCTTTTTAAGCTTTATTTTAGTCCCTGCGGAGAGGTGTCCGAGTGGCTTAAGGAGCACGCTTGGAAAGCGTGTGTGCGTCGCAAGGCGTACCGTGGGTTCGAATCCCACCCTCTCCGCCAGAAAAGATTTCCTCGAGCAAAGCATAAAGCCCAGACGAATTTTTATATGAAAGGAGGCGTCATATGGACACCCGGGATTACATTGTTATGGAAGATTTGTACGGCGCGCACAACTATCATCCTCTGGATGCTGTTCTGACCAAAGGGAAGGGGATCTGGGTCTGGGATGTCGAAGGCCAGAGGTATCTTGATTTTCTGAGCGGCTATTCTGCCGTCAATCAAGGCCACTGCCATCCCCGGGTCGTCAAGACCATCCAAAGTCAAGCCAAACGCCTGACCCTGACTTCGCGGGCTTTCCGCAATGACCAATGGCCGCTCTTGGCCAAGGAACTATCCGACATGACCGGATACGAAATGGTTTTGCCGATGAATTCAGGAGCAGAATCCATCGAAACCGCGATAAAAACCGCCCGAAAGTGGGCTTATCAGAAAAAAGGCATTCCCCAAAACAAAGCAGAAATCATCGCCTGCGCCAATAATTTTCACGGCCGCACCGTAACTATCGTCAGTTTCTCCACCGAGTCCCTCTACCGGAATGACTTCGGACCCTTTACGCCCGGGTTTGTCGTCATCCCTTTTGGAGATGTCGAGGCCTTACGGAAGGCCATAAACCCGAATACCGCGGCCTTCCTGGTTGAGCCGATCCAGGCGGAGGCAGGCATCCTTATCCCTCCCCCGGGTTACCTCAAAAAAGCCAAGGAGGTTTGCGAGGAAAATAACGTTCTTTTTATCGCCGATGAAATCCAAACCGGACTGGGCCGAACCGGAAAAATTTTCGCCTGCGACCATGAGGATGTGAAACCGGATATGGTTGTCATCGGAAAATCTTTGGGGGGCGGAGCCTATCCCATCTCAGCGACTCTATCTTCGCGGGAAATCCTGGGCGTTTTCAAGCCCGGCGAGCACGGCTCTACCTTTGGAGGCAATCCTCTGGCCTGCGCCGTCGCCAGAGAAGCCCTGCGCATCATCAAAGAGGAGAAATTAGTTGAAAATGCCGCGGAGCAAGGAAGCTTTTTCCTGGAAAAACTTAAAAAAATTAAGAGCAAGTTCATCAAAGAGGTCAGAGGAAGAGGCCTCCTCATCGGCATCGACCTAAAGCCCGAAGCCGGGGGGGCCCGTCGCTTCTGCGAAGAGCTTAAAAAAGAGGGGCTCCTCTGCAAAGAGACGCATGAAAACGTTATCCGTTTTGCGCCGCCTCTCATCATCAAGCCCAAGGAATTGAACTGGGCACTCAGAAAGGTCAAAAGGGTTTTTAAGCGGCTCAGCTGACAAATAAGCCTTTTCCGGTCTATCATAGGAACGTAAAAAACGGCGGCTGTTTGCTACCTGAATCCCTTGACAAGCCTGCCCAATGACTCTATTCTCGTATCCGGCTAACACGGGTTGCAGGTGTAATCTTTTTAGGACATAATCAGGAAAGAAATGAGAAGAGAAACCGGGAAACCTCCCTGGCAAATCCTTGGCACAATATTTGCACTAAAATTTGACGGAAGGAAGGATAAAACGATGAAAAAAAGCCTTTGGCTCTTGCTTTTAGGTCTTGTTTTAATCGCCGGCTGTGTGGTTTATGTTCCTTATAAGGGAGAGGAAGGCTCTCCGCCTCCCCGGGAACGGGAAAGAACTTATGAAAGCGATTACAGGGACTATCCCGCGGAAATGGATGTTTCCTATTTCTACGATTACCTCTCTCCCTATGGGATCTGGGTATCCTATCCGACCTACGGCTATGTCTGGGTACCTCGTCATATGGGTCTGGGATGGCGGCCATACACCAACGGCCGGTGGGTCTGGACTGATGACGGCTGGACCTGGGTTTCTTATTATGAATGGGGCTGGGTCCCGTTCCATTACGGACGCTGGGGCTGGGATCGCCGCATCGGCTGGTTCTGGGTTCCGGGGACAATCTGGGGGCCGGCCTGGGTGACCTGGCGATGGAGCAATCTGTATATCGGTTGGGCTCCGCTTCCGCCTGATGTTGAGTTTGTTATGGGGGTGGGAATAAACAGGCTGCCCTATGACCTTCCCGGAAATTACTGGATTTTCATCGAGGGACGCTATTTTCAATACGATTATCTTGACCGCTATGTTCTTCCGTTTGAAAGAAACACGACCATCATCAACTATACGGTCAACAAAGCCAACCTGTCCGTGCGGAACCGGCGGGTGATTGATGACGGCGTCGACATCGACCAGGTCCGCCGGGTCACGCGAACCGAAGTCTCCAGGTATGCCCTTGAAGATGCCAGACGGCCTCAAGAAACGAGAATCTCCGGGAACGCCGTCAGGGTTTATCGGCCCACAGTCAAGAAGGATGAAGCGGCCAGGCCGAAATCTTTTTGGCAAAAAGGGGAAGCCGAGGAGAAGCTGCCGGAGATCAGGACCGGGGATCTGGAAAAGAGAGTTTCTCCGGCTGAGACAGAACTCAGGCTGAAACAGGAGCAGGAAAAGGAAATGCGCCTGCTCCAGCAGAGCCAGGAGAAGGAGAATGCTGAATTGCGGCGTAAAATTGAGGATCAAAAGAAGCTGGCTTCGGATGAAGCAGAAAAGCAAAAGATAGACAAGGAGTATGCCGTTAAGGCCAAGGAACTGCAAAAGCAGCACGAAGAGGAGAAATCAAAAATAGCGGAGCGTCATCAGGAAGAAAAACAGGTCGTCAAGAAAAAGCTGAAAAAGAAGGAAGAGAATTGAGGCTAATTTTTTCTGGCCCCTTCTCTAATCGATACGACGATGACCGAGGCAAGGATAATGGCGCCGCCTAATAGAGTTCTGAAACCTGGTACCTCATGGAGGAGAAAAAAGGCCAGGACAATCCCATAGACGGGCTCAAGCGTGCTGATAATGCTCGCCGTTTGAGCCCGGACGAAACGCATCCCTTTAATGAAGAGCGTATGGGAGAAAGCTGTGCAAACAATCCCCAGGATAATCAAAAGAAACAGATTTTTGGCCGTCAAGGGATTGCGGTAAATAAGAAAGAACGGCCAAAGAAACAGGGTGGCAAAGAGATCCTCAAAAAAGGCGATGGCCAGGCTGGAATGCTTTTGGGATAAACGGCGGTTGAACAAAGCCAACACGGCAAATGTCAGCCCGGAAAAAAGCCCCCAGAGCACTCCTTGATAGACAACATCAGCCGGGTCAAACCGGGGGATGATAAGAAAAGCGCCAAAAAGACAGAAACCCGCTAAGATGAGGTTGATTTTATCCATTCTCTCCTGGAACAAGAGCGGCTCCAGAAGGACAGTGAAAACGGGGAAACAGGAGTACGAGAGAAGCCCGACCGCCACGGAAGAGACCTGGATCGATCTAAAAAAGGCCACCCAATGAATAGAAAGAACGGCACCGAGGAGGACAAAAAGAAACAGAGCTTCTCGAAGCACCACTCTTAAACTCTGTTTCATCGCCAGGAGAATCGCCCCCAGGGCCAGACTGGCGAAAAAAACTCTTCCCAAGACGATGAGAAAAGGGGAGAGGGCGATCCACTTCCCGAAAAGACCCGCCAATCCAAAAAGGGCCGTGGCCGAGTGAATTTCTAAAACGCTTCGGCGGGATTTCTTTTCCATCGGTAGGTCGCGCCGGATATTATAAGTGACCTCATCCTCTTTGGGCAAATCCGCCCTGCCTGTAAAATAGACATTTAAAACAGGCCGGAAATATGCTAAGATAAGGCTTACAAAAAAGGAAACATATTTCCTTTCCAAGAATCAAAATCAAAGGCCATGGCATATCAAATATTCGCCCGCAAGTACAGGCCGAAAAATTTCGAGGAAATGGTCGGCCAAAAGCCTGTCGTGCAGACGCTCCAAAACGCCATTAAGAACAACCGGGTGGCTCAGGCCTACATCTTCTCGGGAATGCGCGGGATCGGCAAGACAACCGTCGCCCGAATCCTGGCCAAAGCCCTCAACTGTCAGTATGGACCGACCCCGACCCCCTGTAACAAGTGCGAATTCTGCCTGTCCATAAACGACGACCGTTCGGTGGATGTTCTCGAAATCGACGGGGCCTCCAACCGGACCGTTGAAGAAATCGGCCCCATCCGGGACACGGCCAAATACAATCCCATCCACAGCCGCTATAAGGTCATCATCATCGATGAAGTTCACATGCTCTCAACCTACGCTTTTAATGCCTTGCTTAAAACGCTCGAAGAGCCACCCGAACGCACGGTCTTCATCTTCGCCACCACTGAATTCCATAAGGTTCCAGCGACTATCGTTTCCCGCTGTCAGCACTTTGAGTTCAAGAAGATTTCCCAGAAAGAGATTATCAATCATCTTCTTGAAATAGCCCAGAAAGAAAAAATCACAATTTCCGCTTTTGGGCTCAACCTGATTGCCGAGGCAGCCGAGGGCAGCCTCAGAGACGCCCAGAGCTTGCTCGACCAAGCCGTGGCTTTTTCCGGCGAGGTCATCCAGGATAAGGACCTGAAGGAGATTTTGGGATCTATCAGCAAAGACATCTTATTCGAATGTTCGACCATAATCCTCGAACAGGTGCCGGGCCAAGTTTTTTCCCTTGTCGAAAAAATCATGGAGAAGGGCTATGACCTGCGTTTCTTCTATAAGGAGCTCATCCAGCACTTCAGAAACCTGCTGCTGGCCAAGTCCGTCCAGGAAATTCAGGATCTGCTGCCTTTAAATCCGGAAGAACTCGGCCAGCTAAGAGAGGAATCCAAGAAGGCCTCGACTGAAGAAATCCTCCGTTGCCTTGTGGCGCTTCAGCAAGGCGAGACGGGACTGCGTTTCTCTTCCCATCCGCAGATCTACTTAGAAACGCTTCTGGTCAAGCTCTGCCATTTCAAAAAGATCATTCCCCTCCAGGAGCTGATCCAAGAAGTGGAAAAAATCAGGAAAAATATGGATGCCTCTCCCGGCCGGCAAATTGAGCCTATCTCTTCCCCCAAAGGGCGGGAAAAAGAGGTGCAGCCGTCAGGGGCTCCTCCTCAATCGGCGCCCAGCCGTCCTGTTCTAAAAAAAAAGGATGAAGAGGAGAAGGAAGTCTTCCATAAAATCATGGACGAGCTGCAAAAGGAAAAAAGCTCCCTGGCGGCTATTTTCGCTCAGCAAACCTTTTTCAAGATCAGGGATGAGGCGCTGGATATCAAGTTTCATCCGGAGAAGAGATTTGTCATCGAAAACCCTGTTATTCTCGAGATTGCCTTCCCCGCTGGAGATGATTTTTATAGAGAAGCCGTCCACAAGGACATCAAAACCGTGGAGAGAATAGCCTCCGGCGTTCTTGGGCAAAAGGTCAAGGTCAAGATCGAAGAATCCAGTGTGGGGAGAGAAAATAAAAGAGAGAAAGAGATGGAATTGGCTCTGAAGGACCCCTCTGTCCAAGCCTTTATGGATACGTTCAAAGCCCAGATACTCTCCATAGAGCCGATCAAGAGGACCAAAGGAGGAGAATAACAATGAAAGATATCGGTAGCCTGCAAAAAATGCTCAAGACCGCCAAGGAGATGCAGGAAAAGCTGCAGAAAGAACTTGCGGAATTGCGGGTTGAAGGAACGAGCGGCGGCGGCATGGTCAGCGTCACCCTGGACGGGCAGAAAAACCCGGTCTCCATCCGTCTCGATCCCGAGGTCGTCAACAGAGATGATGTCGAGATGCTCCAAGACCTCATCATCGCCGCATTTAACGACGCCACCGCCAAAGTCGATGAACACATGTCCCAAAAACTGGGCAGCCTCGGCGGCGGATTCAAGATCCCAGGACTTTTCTGATGTTCGACTACGCTCAACCTGTGCACCAGCTCATCGAGGAACTGAGAAAAATTCCCGGCATTGGGGCCAAAACAGCCCAGAGAATCGCTTTCTATATCCTTAGCCTTCCTCAAGAGGAAGCTGAGCGGCTGGCTGAGTCCATCAGAGAAGCCAAGAAGAAAATATTTTATTGTTCCGTTTGCAATAATATCACCCACATCGACCCCTGCCAGATGTGCGCGGATTCAGGGCGGATGAACGAGGTTCTCTGTGTCGTGGAAGAACCGTATAATATCTCCTCGATTGAAAAAACCGGAATTTATCACGGCCGCTACCATGTTCTTTTAGGGACGCTGGCGCCGCTTAAAGGCATAGGTCCTGATGAGCTCCGGCTGGATAAGCTCATCCAGAGGGTCGAGAAAGGGAATTTTAGAGAAATTATCATTGCCACCAATCCCACCGCAGAGGGAGAGGCCACAGCCCTTTATCTGGCCAAAATCCTAAAGAATTTCCCCTTGAAACTGACGCGATTGGCCATGGGACTGCCGGTGGGTTCAGATATTGATTTTGCCGACCAGGTCACCATCAAGAAGGCGCTGGAGGGACGGACAGAACTTAAAGAGTGAATATAAAAGCGAAATGAAAAGCGCGCATTCATAAAGAGGAGGTTCAATGAAAGAAACAATGGAAATTCGCTGGCACGGACGAGCCGGTCAAGGCGTCGTCACTGCAGCAGTCACTCTGGCAGACGTCCTCTCCTCGGAGAAAGGGAAATATGTCCAGGCTTTTCCCGAGTTTGGGGCCGAGAAGAGGGGGGCGCCGATTTTGGCTTTTAACCGCATCAGCCAAAAACCTATCCGCAGTCATAGTCAGGTTTATTATCCCGACATCGTCGTGGTCACCGACCCAAGCCTCTTGGGGCTTGTGGACATCAGTGAGGGAGCCAAAGATGACGCCATTTTTCTTATGAACACCATCTTTGACATTCCCCTGATCAGAGAAAGATTGTCGCTGGGGGACAGGAAAATTTATGCCCTTGATGCCTACACTATCGCCAGGGATGAACTCGGCCGGGCTATCCCCAATGTTCCGATGGTTGCTGCTCTGGTGAAGGTTCTCAGTCTGATGGACCTCGAAAAATTCAAGAAAAAAATAAAAGTTTCCCTGGCGAAAAAATTTCGGCCGGAAGTTGTCGAGATGAATTTACGGACCATCGACAGGGCTTTCAGGGAGGTAAAAGAAGGATGAAAAAAGAGACCTGGAAAGAATTAACGATCGGGACGATTAACCTCGACGCGGGCAATTCTGTTTCTAACCTAACCGGAACCTGGCGGTCGGGCCGCAAGCCTGAATTTATCGAGAAAAATTGCATTCAGTGCTTTTTCTGCTGGCTTTATTGCCCTCATTTTGCCGTCCGCGTCACCGAGGGAAAAGTAACTGGTCTCAACTATAATTATTGCACAGGCTGCGGTCTGTGCGCGGAAGAATGCCCCACCAAGGAAAAAGCTATCGTTATGGTTAAAGAAGAGATCAAGCTCGCTGAAGGGAGGAAAAAATGAGCGCCTTCAAAATTCTCAACGGAAATCAGACCATCGCTGAGGCAGCCAGACAAATCGACCCAGACGTTGTCGCAGCCTATCCAATTACACCATCCACGGCTATCGTGGAGACAATTGCCCAATTCCAGGCTGACGGTCAGATCAGCGGCGAATTCGTCTGCCCGGAGAGCGAGCACAGCGCGATGAGTGTCTGCATCGGCGCGGCCGCAGCCGGAGGAAGAGTTATGACGGCGACCTCATCCCAGGGGTTGGCCCTGATGTGGGAGATGTTGTACATCGCCGCCGGATTAAGGCTTCCTATCGTCGCCGCGATAGCTAACCGCAGCTTAAGCGCTCCCATCAACATTCACGGCGACCACAGCGACACCATGGGTGCTCGAGACTCTGGCTGGATTCAGGTTTATTCAGAGAATTGCCAAGAGGCTTATGACAATTTTATCCAGGCTTTCCGCATCGCCGAACACCTGGATGTCCGCACACCGGTGTTTGTCGGCCTGGACGGGTTCATCATCAGCCATTCCGCGGAGGTTGTCCAGATCGAGGAGGATGCCGCGGTCAAGAAGTTCATCGGCGAATACCAGCCTGTCTATCCGCTCCTCGATACCAGCCGGAAGTTGACCGTCGGGCCGATTGATTTTACCGATTACTACTTCGAGCATAAGAGAAACCAGATTGAAGGAATTGAGAACTCGCCGCGCGTCATCGAAGAGGTCGGCAAGGAATTCGGAAAAAAATTCGGCCGCCCCTACGGCTTCTTCGAGGAATACAGGATGGAGGATGCGGAACTCTGCATTGTCGTCATGAGCTCGGCTGCCGGGACGGGAAAAGACGCCGTCGATGAGCTGCGCAGCCAAGGCAAAAAAATCGGCCTGCTCAAGCCGCGCGTTTTCCGCCCATTCCCTTATGAAAGAATAGCTGAAGCTCTGAAGAAAATGAAGGCTGTGGCCGTCCTGGATCGTTCTTCCAGCCCGGGCGCATTTGGCGCGCCTCTCTTTACCGAAATCCGCTCGGCGCTCTACGATTCGAGCCAACGCCCCAAAGTCGTGAATTATGTTTACGGGTTGGGGGGCCGGGATATCAAAGTCGAGCACTTTAAGGAAGTGGCCGCAAAGTTAGAAAGAATCGCCGCCACCGGAAAAGTGGACGAAATGTGTGGCTATCTCAACTTGAGAGAGTAAACATAGGCCAAACCAAGGAGACGATCATGGCAAAACTTAAAGACTTAGCTCAAATGGAAGATAGATTAGTGGCCGGGCATGGTTTGTGTCTGGGCTGCGGAATTCCCCTCATCTGCAAAATTGTCCTCCGGGCGACTGAAGACCCGCTCATCGTGGCCAACGCCACGGGGTGTTTGGAGGTCTGCACGACCATCTTTCCCCGGACGTCCTGGAACGTCACTTGGGTGCACAGCGCCTTTGAAAACGCTGCCGCCACCATCGCCGGCGTCGAGACGATGTACAAGGCCCTGAAGAACAAAGGGAAGATCCCTGCTGACAAGAAAATTAAATTTCTGGCCATCGGCGGAGACGGAGGGACGTATGACATCGGCATCCAAGCCCTCTCCGGCGCTATGGAAAGAGGGCATAACATCGTCTATGTCTGCTACGACAACAATGTCTATGCCAACACAGGAGGACAGCGTTCCTCGGCCACACCGCTGGGAGCATCGGCAACGACCGCTCCGTCGGGTTCGAAAAGCCCCGGCAAGACCCAGAGAAGGAAGGATCTCACCCAGATCCTTGTCGCTCACAAGATTCCCTATGTCGCCCAGGCCAGCGTCCATCGCTGGCAGGACCTTTATAACAAGGCCAAAAGGGCCTTCGAGGTCGAAGGGCCCGCTTTCCTGAATGTCCTCTGCCTCTGCCCGACCGAATGGAAGTACGAGGAATCAAAGGGCATCAAGCTCGCCCAGATGGCCGCAGACACGTGTGTCTGGCCTCTCTATGAGGTTGAAAACGGCAAGTACAAGGTCAATTACAAGCCGAAAGAGAAAAAGTCCGTCTTAGAGTGGCTCAAGCCGCAGGGCCGTTTTCGCCACCTCTTCAAAGAAGAAAATTCCTGGATGATCGAGCAGATTCAGGCGGAAGTCGATAAGGACTGGGCAGATCTGAACAAGCTGGCTGAGATATCAGGCTAAGCAGCAATTCTCGGCTTTCCGAGGTTACTCCTTTAAGGTGACGAGAGCTCCCACCTGGATTCACCTCTAAAGAGGATTGCCTCCTTTCCTTGCTCAGCGCAATCTAGAGGCAGGTCTCTTCACGGGGACTTGAAATCTGTCTAGAGAGAGATCGTCTCGAGGAAAGGAAAGAAAATGGCAAAACAAGCAAAAGGGATGGCCAAATTTTTCTTTATCGTTTTTTTGCTATCTCTTTTCTTCGAACCTGCCTTTCTCGCTGCTTACGAAAAAAAGCTTAGAGTCGTGGTGGATTATGCTCATATCTTCCTTAAAGCTGATGACTTGAGTTCCATCATCGACACCATTGAAAGGGGCGCTGTCCTTTCCTTGCTCTACTCCGGAAAAATGAAAAAGTCCTGGTATTATGTCTGCTATAAATCCGAAAAGACAGGCGTAACCAAGTCCGGTTATGTCCTGGACTCCGCCGTTGAACCGCTCTTTGACATCCTCAAGACTGTCACGATCAGCGAGGAAAACGAAGGCTATAAGGTCAATTACGTCCCCCGAAAATTCGAGGAGATGCGGTGGGGCGTAAGTAAGAAGCAGGTCCTGGAATTAGAAGGAAAGCCCTCAAATCAGGAGAAAGTCAAAGGCCTGGATATTATGAAGTACGAGCAGAAAGTCATTAATATGGATTGTGCCATCGAGTATATTTTTGCGGCCAACAAGCTGAGGAAAACAAAATTCTCTTTTATGAACACTTATTTAGATAAGAATGATTACCTCGAGGATTATCAAAAAATCAAGGAAGCCCTCATCCAAAAATTCGGCAAGCCTCTTGAGGAGAAGATGAATTGGCGCGACCCAACCTATAAAGACGACTTTTCCGCCTGGGGAGAAGCCATCAGCCTCGGACAGTTAGAGCTGAGCTCTCGCTGGGAGACTCCTTACACAGAAATCCAGGCCAGCCTGAGGGGAAATAATGATGAGATAGCGCTCGTTGTCGAGTACACCGGGCTTCAGATTAAAGAATTGGCCAATAAGAGGGGCCAGCAAGAAGAATAGTCGGAGATTTATTGAATCCCCCGCTTCGGACCCACCACAACTTCAAACCCTTTATCCGGATCGAGGACGTCTTTTAGAGCGGCATTGATGTCATCCGGCGTCAAACCATCAAGCCGGGAAATCAACTCGTTGAAATAGCCGACCCCAAGCCCCAGCGCCTCAAAGGAGGCCAGTGTGGCAGCTCTCGCCGCTCTGAGCTCGTTGTCTCTCAAGAAATTGGCCTTGGCTATGGTCTTGGTAACCTGGAGTTCTGCGGATGTGACGCCGTTCTCAGAAAGTTCGGCCAGCACTTTTTTCAAACCGGAAAGGGCAAGATCTCTTTTTTTGTTATCCGTTTCAAGATAAGCCTCGAGAATCCCTCCCTCTTGCATCTGGGTTACCCGGCAATTCACGTTGTAGGCCAGCCTTTCTTCCGACCGAAGGGGCCAAAGGCGCGACCCGGGGCCTTTTCCCAGCAGATTCTCCAAAAGGTAAAATATGGCATAAGACCTGGGAGTAATTTTCGGGACGGCAAAAGCTAAGGAAACAAGCGTCTGTTTTGTGTCTCTTTCAATAACCCTTTTCTTTTCTTCGGGGGAAAGCAAGACGAGCGGCTCAGGAGAAACAGGCTTTCGCTGCAGAATCGGAGCAAAATATTTTTCAATCAGCTTCAGCACCTGGTCTTCGGGAAGGTCGGAGGAGCCGGAAAAGATCATGTTGGCCGTTATGAAATACGTTTCATAAAAGTCTTTGACGTCCCTGCCTTTTATGGCCTCAAGACTCTCCTCATCGCCGTAGATAGACCCGGCATAGCCAGTTTTTCCAAAAAAAGCCTGGAGGCTCGCGAGATATCCGACAATGACCGAATCGTCTTCCTCGATCTTACCTTGATGCTGCATATATCTCTTAACGGCATCGATCCTCAGCCCAGAAAAAAGGGGGTCGAGGAAAATCTTGGAGAGGATCTTCAGCGTCGCCTCGGTATTGTAGGAAAGGCACTCAATGTTGATCAAGGTATAATCACCCCGGGAGCTGATGGAGAAACGCGAGGCCAGACTCATCAGTTGCTTGACTTTGTCCGTGTCCGGTATTTCCACAGCCAGGCGGGTCGTCAAGAAGGCCAGGCCCCTTTTTTCCGAAGGCTCGGCTCTTTTCCCGCCCTTTATGAGAATCTCGAGGAAGGTCGTCGCGGAAGAGGCGTCTTTTTGCAGGATGACGGTCAGCCCGTTGTCCAGAACCTTTTTCTGAACAGGCAGAGTCCAGGAGGGCCGCGGGCTTGCAGGCGAGCCTGAAGAGACCCAGACCATGACAAAAATACAGAAGACCCCCGCCGGACAAAAAAATCGATGTCTTCTCACGGGCGATGACTATTCCTTCTTTTTGGGGATCACCGAGACGATGACATACTTGCTCCGGCCGAAATACTTGGCGGCGGCTTTTCTCAGGTCGGAAGATTTTAGCTTATCGATGTTTTCAAGATAGGCTCTTTCCTCCGAGCCTTCTTTCAAAAGCATATAACCGGCCAATGACGAGGCCAGCGAGAGACCTTTTTCCTGGGACTTGTAGGCATTGTAACGGATCTGATTTTTAGCTCCACCCAAGAAATCATAAGCATATATTTTTTGGTCGCCAAAGAAGTCATCCGGGGAGAAGTTTTCGGATCTCGATTTTTTCAGAAAACCGATCGTCTCGCGCTTGGCGGCTTCGAGATTCTTGGGGTCGAGGGTTAGGTATATTAGAACCAAGCCTCCATACCTTTGGGCATGGTAAGCCATAAAAACCGTCTCCGCTAGCCTTCGGTCACCTCTGAGCACGGAATTGAGCATGGGGTTGACATCCCGGCCGAAAATCTCGGTCAGAACATCCACGCCATATTGATCCGGGGAGTTATAGTCCGGGGCCAGGGTTCCGATGACGAGGTAAGCTTTCTGGACATCCATTTCTACGCTGAGCTCAACGCTTTTTTCCAGAGGATTGGCCAGCTTGAATTTTGGTTTTTCCGGGGCTTCCCCTTTGATCTCCCCAAAGACACTCCTTATTTTTTCTTCCATATCCTTCAGGTCAAAATCACCAACAACAGCCAGCGAACAGTTGGCCGGTACAAAATATCGCCTGTAGAACTCCTCCATTTTTTCCACCGTGATGCTCTTGATGACTTCTTCATTTCCATAGATAGGGTTGGCGTAAGGATGTCCCCTAAAGAGGTTCTGATAGACAAGGGCGGTGGCATATCTTTCGGGGTCGTCCTGCAACTGGCTCAATTCTTCGAGGATGACGTCTTTTTCTGTGTCCAGCGCTTCCTGGGTGAGCCTGAGGTTGAAGAGGATGTCCTTCTGGTTGCGCAGGGCGAAGTCGGCGTCTTCTGAAGGGACCGAAATCTCAAATAAAGCCAGGTCCTCGCCGGTGCGGGCATTGAAATAGGCTCCGTGACGCCTGACATCCTGGCTGACCTCGCTCCCGGACCGGAGCTCGGTTCCGCGGAAAAGAATATAATGCTCCAAGATATGGACGAGGCCGCTTGTTTCCGCCGTCTCATCCTTTGACCCCAAGTTGACTGCAGCCACAGCATTCACCAAGGGGCACCCGTGTTTCTCCAAAAGAAAGACTTTGAGTCCGTTGCCGAGCTCAAAGCTTTTGGCCGCTTCCTCAGAGACAGGTGCGCCCTTTCCGAAAATCAAAAAGCCCAGAAAAATAAAAAGGAACGAAACAGCGATGCGGCAAGGCCTCCGTCGATTATTTCCGGGCCTTTTTGTGAAGGTAAAGCTGATCATGGGATCAAGTTGTCTCATTTTCAAGCAAGTTTCTTGCCAAGGTCAAAGCTCTGGCTTTTTTGCTATTTCCTCAGTATTATCAGATATCTCTGGCTTAAGCAGGCTGTGGCGATGAGGATCATCGATTCAGAAAAATTTGCAAAAGCAAAAATAGTTCCGTTTCAAATTCATCTTACAATATAGGAGTCCGCCGCGCAAGGAGCGCCATTTGGCGGCAGCCAAGAGTCTATGATAGAATTGCTGGGAAGAGGAACTCATGAAAACCCATCATAAAGCCAAAATTCTCGTTGTGGATGATGAAGAAAACATCCGCAAATCCCTCAAGATGATCCTGGAGTACGAAGATTACCGGTTCCTTGAGGCCTCCTCCGGAGAGGAGGCCCTGGCCCTGATCGAGGAAATCTTCGACCTGGACCTTCTCTTGCTGGATATCAAATTACCGGGCAAAAACGGCCTGGAAGTCCTGGCCGAGGTCAAAAAACGTCCTTATTCGCCTGAGGTCATCATGATCTCTGGCCAGGGGACTATCCAGACAGCCGTAGAGGCCACAAAATTGGGCGCCTTTGAGTTTCTGGAGAAACCTCTCCACAGGGACAGAGTCCTGCTGAGTATTCGCAATGCCCTCAATCAAAACACCTTGAGGCGAGAATGCCTGGACCTGCGCAAGAAAGCCGAGAAAAGGTATGAACTCATCGGCAACCATCCCTCGATGAAACAGCTCTGGAAAGAAATCCTCAAAACAGCCCCGACCAACGCAACGGTGCTGATCTACGGGGAAAGCGGGACGGGAAAGGAGCTCATCGCCAGGGCCATCCATAACCACAGTCTCAGGGCGAAGGAGACTTTCGTCCAGGTCAACTGTGCGGCCATCCCCGAGGAATTGATCGAGAGCGAGCTCTTCGGCCACGAGAAAGGGGCTTTCACCGGCGCCACAGAGCGGAAGTCCGGCAAATTTGAGCAGGCTGACGGCGGCACGATTTTTCTGGATGAGATCGGCGATATGAGCCTCAAAACGCAATCTAAAGTGCTGCGTGTTCTTGAAGAAGGAGAAGTTCAGAGGGTCGGCTCCAATAAGATCAGTAAAGTCGATGTCCGGGTCATTGCCGCGACAAACAAGGATCTGCGGAAAGAGATCAGTGAGAGCAAATTCCGGGATGACCTTTACTTCCGGCTCAACGTTGTCCCGATTTTCTCACCGCCTTTAAGGGATAAAAAAGAGGACATTCCGCTTCTTGTGGAATATTTCTGCCGCAACTTCGCCGAGGAAAGTAACTTTAAACTTAAGAAATTTTCTGAGGAAGCCCTCCAAGCGATGAGGCAGTACTCTTGGAAGGGAAACGTTCGAGAGCTCAAGAACGTGGTGGAGAGGGTGATCATTATGACCGAGGCAGAAGTCATCGAGAAAAAAAATCTGCCCGAACATATAAAGGGGCAGGGGAAGACGCATTTACCCGATACCAGCAAAATCAAAACGCTTAAAGATTTCCGGGAGCTGGCAGAGAAAGACTTCCTCCTGGCCAAGTTGGAGAATAATAATTGGAATATCTCGCAGACAGCAAGAGAGATCGACACCCCCCGCAGCAACCTCTATAAAAAATTGGCCCAGTATGGTATAAAGATAAAGGTTGGAGTGGGCGAGGCGGTTGCTCCTTCTTCTCCGGTGGAGAAGAAAGGGGAGGAAAGTCCGAACTCCACAGGGCAGGATGGTCGTTAACAGCGACTCCGCGCAAGCGGAGGAAAGTGCCACAGAAAACACACCGCCGAAGGGGAGGGGCGACTCTCTCCTGGCAAGGGTGAAAAGGCGAGGTAAGAGCTCACCGTCCTGATGGCGACATCAGGAGCCGGTAAACCCCATCCGGAGCAAGACCAAACGAGCCCCGTTCTGGGATGGCCCGTCCCATGGGGAGGGTAGGTCGCTTGACCTTTTGAGCAATCAAAAGGGGAGACAAATAACCGCCGCCTGCGAAAGCAGGAGACAGAATTCGGCTTACGACCCGCTCCAACCTTTTTTATCTTGTCCTCATCTATAGTACTTAGTCCTATCCCACAGAACTAATGGCCGGCAAATTATAGGCAATTTTTGCCTGACGGAGGTGCCGGCGAAATTTTGCTTCCGTCATTTCCTTTTGGTCGATGCCGATCAAGGCAAATTTATCCGGCAGCCAGGGCCTTCGGTAGCTGTCAAAATAGCCCATGGAAGCCATGAACCCGGCCAGCGGAATACGCAGTTCAACGGAGATGTTAATGATAGCTCGCAGAGCTTCCTGCCCGGCATTGACCTCATGGCTCAGGTGAGGGTCCTGCAATCGGGCCCGGAGAGTATCTTGCCGGCTGCTTCTCTCTCCGCTTTGAAAGCAGAAAGGTTTCTTGCCCTTACCGCCGCATCAGAGGTCTCCGGGCTCAAGAAAGGGAGTCAGATCGTGGATAACACTGTCAACCGGGGCGCCCGCCGGCGACTGTTGCGATCCCGGCCGTTGGTGAGCAAGACGCCGCCTATATCCTGAAAAATCGTCGTGATTCTCCTCTGTGGCATCAGCGGTCTCCCGCCAGAACTTCCCGGATAATCTTCCTGAGGTCCCTGAGCCCCTGTTCGATATCCGGGCCCAGATGAACGCGCATGACTCTCCTTCCATGCCGCCGCAGAGCTTCCAGGTCTCCCAAGGCCTGGGCGCGCTTGAAAAGGCTGAAGGTGTAGGGCTTCCCTGGAATAGGAACATCTTCGTGATCATCGGCGGTGATCTGAAGAAAGAGCCCCGTGTTTGGCCCTCCCTTGTGGAATTGGCCTGTAGAATGCAGGAAACGGGGACCGTAGCCGAGTGTCGTGGCCAAATGCAGATGATCTCTTAAAGTGATCCGTGTCTCTTGAAGGTGTTTCTCTATTTCGGGCTTTTCGGGAATATAAGCTTGTACGGCGACGTAATCGTTTTTGCGCGCCTGGCTGAAGAATTTTGAAACTAATGTTCTCCCGTCAGCCGCCTCACCGCCGGAAAAAATTTTCAACGAATTTTCTACGGCGGATGGCTTTTCCTCTGGTATTGCGCCCTTTTCCTCGATCATTTTCAGCAGGCGGTTCGTGTTGTTTTTGCTTTCCTGGACATTGGGCTGGTCGAAGGCGTTAATCCCCAAGATCGATGAGGCCGTCGCCGCGGCTATCTCCCACCTGATGAACTCCTGGCCCAGGTCCAGGAAGTCCCGCAAATGGATCCGGACCAGCGGAAAGCCAGCATCTTCCAGGGCTCTTTCATTTTGGGGAAGAGGTCCCTCCCTCTCATCTTCCCAGCGCAGGTAAACGAAAACGCGGTCATCGCCATAGACGCTCGGGATGCCGAGGCGTTCGCCGGCAACCGGCAGAATGCCCAGCCCCTCTTTCCCGGTGCTTTCGGCTAACAGCTGCTCGAGCCACATCCCCAGCGCTTCCAGAGGCTCGGGCAGAAGAAACGTCAATTTATCTATCTTCAGCCTGGCCAGCTCGCCGACGGCAGCGCCCAGGGAAAGGCCTGGGTTTTTAGTTGCCGGAACAAACGGCGAGCAGGCGTGCTGCATGCGCAGCGCCCGCTCCAAAAGCTCTTCTACGTTGATCCCCATCAAAGCCGCGGGCACCAACCCAAAATAAGAAAGGGCCGAGTATCGTCCGCCGATGTCCTTGAAATTGAGGAATGTCTTGCGGAATCTCCGCTTGTCCGCCAGGGCAGCCAGGGGAGTCCCGGGGTCGGTTATGGCCACAAAATTTTCTCCGGCCCGCTCTTTTTTTATCGATCTCAATTTTTCATAAAAATAATCCCCCAAACCCAAAATCTCTGCAGTTGTCCCTGATTTGCTGGCGATAATAAAGAGAGTCTGTTCAACCGGCGCTTCCCGTTCAACCTTTAGAATAGTGGCAGGATCGGTGGTATCCAGGACAAACAAGGGAAGGCCGTTTTCTGCGGGCGAAAAAGTGAGCTGGAAAACCAGCGGCGCCAGGCTGCTGCCGCCCATTCCGAGATGGACAACGCGGCCGAAACCGGCGGCCTTTATGTTTTCGGAAAACTCGCGCAAAGAATCCCAGTTTTCGGCCATCTTCTCGGCAACGTGCAGCCAGCCCATTCCTTCTTTTATGACCCTTTGATCGTCCGGATCACTTTTCCAGAGGCTGGGATCTTTGGACCAAAACCGGGAGCTGAATTGATTTTTATCCGATTGTCTGATTGTTTCCTCGACGATTTCTTGGTAATCGCCCAACTCAAGGGCTTGAAGATCAACCGGTTCCTTGAGCACCGCCGCCTGCTTTTTCTTCAAAGCCTCCAGCAGGCGATTAGAGGGCTTGATAAACTTCTCCACGCCTTCATCTTCCAGAGTCTGCGTAAGTTTGTCGATATCGATTCCGAAGTCAGCAAGCTCATCTAGAACGCCGCGGGCGTCTTTCACATTTTCCTCCAGACTCAAACTGGGCGACCCGTGATTTCGGTAATTATAAAGCGTTTCGATGGTCACGGTATTCACTGTCTCAGGCCCGATCAGGGGCTCGACATACTTCACATCGCCATAAGAGGGGTTTTTGGTACTGGTGCTGGCCCACAAAAGCCGCTGCGTTCTGGCCCCCTTTGAGACAAGCTTTTCGAATCGTTCTCCGGAGAAGATTTCTTTATAGACTTGATAAGCGACTTTGGCGCTGGCCGTGGCGACCTGGCCATGCAGCCGAGAAGCGAGTTCTGCCTTCGATCCTCCCGCCTGGATCCATTTCTCCAGCAGAGGATCCGCCAGCACATCAATCCGGCTGAGGAAGAAACTGGCGACAGAAGCAATATTTTCAATAGGCAGGCCTTTCCGGACGCGGGCTTCCAGGCCGGCGATATAGGCCTCGGCCACTTTTTTATACCGGCGAAGTCCGAAGAGCAGGGTGACGTTGACATTGATCCCTTCACCGATAAGCTGCTGGATGGCCGGCAGCCCATTTTGCGTCCCCGGCACCTTAATCATCACGTTAGGGCGGTCCACTGCAGACCAAAGCCGGCGGGCTTCAGCGACCGTCCCGTTGGTATCGTGTGCCAGATGAGGGGAGACCTCAAAGCTGACAAACCCGTCTCGTCCTTTGGTCTCTTCGTAGACAGGGCGGAAGAGGTCAGTGGCTTCTTGAATATCCCTGACCGTGAGGAATTCATAGATTTCCGGAACGCTCTTGCCCTCAAGAGTCAGAGCGCGAATGGACTCGTCGTAGTCATTGCTTCCGGAAATGGCCTTTTCAAAAATCGACGAGTTAGACGTTACTCCCCGCAGTCCGTCTTCCTGAATCAATTTCCTGAGCGCCCCGGACGTGATCAGACCTCTCCGGATGAAATCCAGCCAGATACTCTGTCCGCAGGATTGCAGGGTCAATAAAGGATTACCGTTCATGGGATTGACTCCTTATCCTTCTTCCAATTTTGCTATTTTGGCCAGGCGTCTCTTGTGGCGTGCAGCGCCGCTGAAACGAGCCTTGATAAAGGTCTGCACCAGTTCCCAGGCCAAGGAGAAGGCCACCACCCGCCCTCCCAGACAGGCTAAGTTCAAGTTATCATCCTCGACTCCCTGGTGGGCCGAAAAGCTCTCATGAATCAAAGCCGCTCGTACCCCCGGGATCTTATTGGCGACGACGCTGGCCCCGACACCACTGCCGCAGACGGCGATCCCCCGCTCAACCTCCTGTCGGCTTATCGCCCTGGCCAGAGGAACGACAAAATCGGGGTAATCATCTTTGGGGTCCAAGCTGGTCGCGCCAAAGTCCACAACTTGGTGGCTGAGCTCTCCCAGGGCCTTGGTCAATTGTTCCTTCAAGATAAAACCACCATGGTCCCCGGCAATTCCTATCCGCATAATGCTTCCTCCTTTCATCTCTCAAGCAGAGCAAAAGCCCGCTCGTAAACGTTCTCGGCATTAAAGACGGATGCATTATTTTTTCCATTATGGCCTCCACATAAGCTGGAAAACAAGAACGAAGATCCTCTAGCCCGGACTTGTCAATAGGCTTGCGACCTTGAAACGGTCCGCATATCCAAACATCCGGAATGCTCTTGGCCCTTTAAGCTTCTTTCACTTACTGTAGTATTTTAACTCAAATAAATTTTTTTTTCGCCGTTTTTTCGTTCACGGCCCGATTTAATCTGCTCTTTATTTCTTTCCCAATTAAGGAAACGTCAAGGCAAAAACCTCATCGCCCGAAAGAAAGCGCTGTGCCTGGGATGAAAATGAGATGGACCCTCGGCCTCCACACTTTTGGCCGCAGCGAGATACCGGATAACATCACGGACGCCAATCGGCTGGGTAAAAGTGCGGACCCAGCGCGGCGGGATCGTCTTTCAACGTTCTCAGGAGCTGTCCGCCGATATACCCGGTCGCTCCGGTCAGAAGGATATGCATTTTTAGTATATCGATAAGAAGAACATACTATGGAAAAGCCCAGAATAAGAATATCTATTCCTAACTTAGGCTAAGGCAGGGGAAGAGAGCTGACGGCCTGTTTGATGAGGGCTAAGATGTTTCCCGGGAATATGCCCAACTGAAGCACACCGTAGAGGCAGAGGAAAAGGACTAAAAATAGGGCGGGGTTTTCGACATCGATGTCCACTTCCCGCGAAGACTCTCGCATGTACATATAGACAATGATCCTCAAATAGTAAAAAACTGAAACGAGGCTGGCGAGCACGCCGATAATCACCAAAGGAACTAAGTTCGCTCTCACTGCGGCGCTGAAAACATAAAACTTGGCCAGGAACCCAGCGGTAGGCGGAAACCCGGCCAAAGAGAGGAGGAAGACGGCAAAAGTCGCCCCGATCCACGGATATTTAAACCCGATTCCGGCGAAATCTTCGAGCTCGAGATACTCTTTCCCTTTTTTGCTCAATCCGATGACAGCAGCAAAGGCTCCGATGTTCATGAAAAGATAAGCCGTAAGATAAAAGACCAAGCTCGAATTATCTCTGGCCAGGATGGCGACCAGGATATATCCGGCATGGGCGATGGAAGAATAAGCCAGAATCCTCTTCACGTTGGTCTGCCTTAGAGCGACAAGGTTTCCGATGGTCATGGTCAAAACGCTGATCACCCAGAGAACCCAAAAAATAAGATTCGCATCCGAAGAGGCTTGCCAGAAATTGAGGAATACCCTCAGCAGGACCGTAAAACCCGCTGCCTTCGGCCCCACAGAAAAAAACGCGGTCACAGGAGTTGGCGCGCCTTCATAGACATCCGGGGTCCACATATGGAACGGGACAAGAGCAATCTTGAACCCAAACCCGACCAGCACCAATGCAACGCCCAAGAGAGCGAGAAGGCCGGCGCCCGGACCCGACCTGAAATAATCAATGATGACGGGAATTTCGAGCGACTGGCAGGCGCCGTAGAGAAAGGCAAGTCCGAGGACGAGAAAAGCGCTGGCAAAGCTTCCCAGGAGAAAATACTTGAGCGCGGCCTCTCCTGATTTCTCGTCCTTTCTCTTCAGCCCGGCCAGAGCATAACAAGAGATGGAGAGAACTTCCAGCCCTAAGAAGATGACGAGCAAATCTGAGGAAGAGGTCATGATCATCATTCCCGACAGGGCCAGAAGAAGGAGCGCGTAGATCTCGCCATAGTTCGCGTCCTGGGAGGAGATATATTTCAGGCTCAGCAGAATGATGAAGGCGACGGCCACGCAAAAAAGAAGCGCAAAGAAGAGAGCCAGGTTATCGAGATAGAGAACCCGGTTGAAATAGGAGTAATCCTTGCTCCAGGAATGCCCGCAAAAGAACCCGCAGCCGACAAGAAAGAGGATAGAAAGAAACCCGAGATAATTCTTGTTTTCTTTCCGGATAAAGACTTCGAGAAGAAGAACAAGGAGAGCGCCCGCCACGATGATGAGGAGAGGGTAGAGGGCCGCAAGGTTATTCATCAGCGCGTTTCTCCCTTAGGCGAATCCAAATCCTGTTTTATCTCCTGAAGCGCCTTTTCCGCTAAGGCAGCCTCTTTCATCAATAGGGGAGCCCGATTCTTCTCTTGGACAAATACGTTTTCACGGTTGTGGATTCTGTTGAGGAGGTGGTTAACCGAGACATCCATTTTCCTCAAAAAGGTCTGCGGATAAATGCCCATCCAGAACATCATGATAATGATCGGCACGAGGTAGGCGATTTCCCTCTTGTTCATATCTTTAAAGGTGAGAACCTTTTCGTTGGTGATCGGGCCGTGCATCACTCTTTGGTACATCCACAACAGGTAGGCGGCGGCAATAATAACCGTGGTCACACCGAGGTATGCATAGACCTTGTGGGCCGTAAAAACTCCGAAAAGGCAAAGGACCTCGCCGACAAACCCGTTCAGGCCGGGGAGCCCGACCGAGGAGAGCATGCAGATGAGGAAGAAGGCGGAAAAAACAGGCATTTGGCTGCTGACCCCGCCGAAGTCTTTGATCAGCCGCGTATGGGCCCTTTCATAGAGTATCCCCACGACCAAAAATAGAGCGCCTGTGCTCAGTCCGTGATTCAACATTTGGTAGATGGCACCCTCAATGCCCTCCATATTCAAAGAAAACACGGCCAGCATGATGAGCCCCATGTGGCTGACACTTGAATAGGCCACCAGCGACTTGACGTCTTTTTGAATGAGAGCCATCAAGCCGCCGTAGATGATCCCGATCAAGCTGAGGATGGCCAGCAAGGGAAGGAATTTTTCTAACGCGTCGGGAAAAAGAGGCAGGGCGAACCGGAGGAATCCGTAGGTCCCCATCTTTAAAAACACGGCGGCCAGGATAACAGAGCCTGCGGTCGGTGCCTCCACGTGAGCGTCCGGCAGCCAGGTGTGGAAGGGAAACATCGGCACCTTGATGGCAAAAGCCAGGGCAAACCCGAGAAAAAGCCAGCCTTGGACTTGGGGGTTGAGGATGAGCTTGTAAAAATCGAAAATCTCAAAAGAATAGACGCCGGTCGCTTTGTAATAGAAAGAATACAAGACAAAGATGGAGACAAGCATCAGCAGGCTGCCGAACATAGTCATGAGGACGAATTTGAGCGTGGCGTAAATGCGGCGCGGCCCGCCCCAGACGCCGATGAGGAAGTACATCGGAATGAGCATCGCTTCCCAGAAGACATAGAAGAGGAAGAGGTTAAGAGAGGCAAAAACGCCGATGATGCCAGTTTCCAAAAGGAGCATAAAAATAAGGTACTCCTTGACCTTTTTCTGGATGTAGGTCCAGGAAGAGAGGAAGGCGATGGGGAACAGGAAGGTCGTCAGAATAATGAGGAACAGGCTGATCCCGTCGATTCCCAGATGATAATTGATCCCGTAGCCCAACCAGGCCGTCTTCTCAACAAACTGCGGCTCAGGCGCTGTCGAGTCAAAATTGAAATAGAGAAAAAGGGAAACGCTGAAAGTAATCAGCGCCACAAAGAAAACCAGATAGCGGAGGAAATTCTTCTTTTCCCCGGGGACAAAAATCAGCAGGATGGCTCCGAGGAGCGGGAAAAACGTGACGAAGGTCAAAATTGGAAAATTCATTTTTTATAACAAAAGATATCCTAAAAATATGACGACACCCAAGAGCAGAACCAAAGCGTAATCTTTGACCAGCCCGCTCTGGAGAAAGCTCAGCAGCTGGCCCGTAAAACCGGTCGCCGCTGCCGTCCCATTAATCGTGCCGTCGATGACTTTGAGGTCAAAATTGTCGTAAACGACTTCTGAACCCTTGATGGCGGAATTGACGAAGATGGCGTTGTAGATCTCGTCGACGTAATATTTGTTATAAAGGAGCTTATAGATTTTAGGAAAGCGAGACACGAGAACATGCGGCGTCCGGGGAGATTTCAGGTAAAAAATATAGGCGATATAAATTCCGCAGAGAGCCACCGCCACCGAGATCAAAATGAGCAGCCACTCCATGCTTACAGTCAACTGGGCTTTATGCCCCGGCTTGATCACAGGCTCCAAAAATCGAGTGAACAGGTTGGCTTTTTCCCCGAAGACAACGGGAAGACCCACATATCCCGCCACAATTGAGAAGAAAGCCAAAAGAACAAGCGGCACGGTCATGACCCGCGGAGATTCGTGCAGATGCTGCTTGGCGTGAGAATCGAGGCGCTCCTCGCCGAAAAAGGTCAGGAAGATCAGGCGGAACATGTAAAAAGCCGTCAGCACCGCGCCCATGATTCCCAAAGCCCAGACGAAGTACTGTCTCTGGACGAACGCATGTGTCAGGATGGCATCCTTGGAGAAAAATCCGGATAAGAACGGAACGCCGGCGATGGCGATAGCCCCGATGAGAAAAGTGGGGTAGGTGAGGGGAAGGTATTTCCGCAGGCCTCCCATCTTCCTCATGTCGAGCTCGCCGGAGAGGGCATGCATAACGCTTCCTGCAGCCAGGAACAGAAGGCTCTTGAAGAAGGCATGCGTGTAGAGATGGAACATGCCTGCCGCGTATGCTCCGACGCCGCAGCCGATGAACATATAGCCTATCTGAGAAATGGTGGAGTAGGCCAGCACCCTCTTGATGTCATTTTGGGTCAGGGCCATGGTCGCCGCATAAATCGCTGTCAGAGCGCCGACGACAGCCACAACCTGAGCCGCCACTCCCGATAATGTGAAAAGGAGGTTAAACCTCGAAACCATGTACACGCCCGCCGTGACCATGGTCGCAGCGTGGATGAGCGCGCTTACAGGTGTCGGGCCTTCCATGGCGTCCGGCAGCCAGACATAAAGGGGAATCTGAGCCGATTTTCCGATGGCTCCGACAAACAGAAGAAGGGCCATCAACGTGGCCAAGCCTTGAGTGACAGATCCTCCGCCGATGGCCGCATTAATGGCTTTGAACTCGCCGCTGCCTATATTGACAAGCAGGAAAAAGACGCCGAGAATAAACGCTGCATCTCCGATGCGGTTGATGATAAAGGCCTTTTTTCCGGCGTTGGCCGCCGAATTTTTCTCAAACCAGAACCCGATCAGGAGATAAGAACAAAGCCCAACGCCCTCCCAGCCGACAAACATTAGGACGATATTAGAGGCCATGACCAGAATCAGCATGGCAAACGTGAACAAATTCAGGTAAGTGAAGTATCGCGTGTACCCTTTGTCACGAGCCATGTACCCGACAGAATAAACATGGATGAGAAAGCCCACGCCGGTGACGACCAGGGCCATGATCATGGAAAGGGGATCAAGCTGAAAAGAAAGATTGGTGCTGAAAACACCGGAGACAATCCAGCTAAAAAGCGACTTGACGATCGGCAAGTTTTCGGGAGAGACTTTGAGGAGTCCCAGGAAAGACGCCACGGCCATCAAGAAAGAAGCAAAGACCGAGAGGCAGGCCTGCCAGGAGACGTATTTTTTGGGAAGCCATCTGCCAAAAACAGCCAGGATAAAGGTGCTCGCTCCTGGAATCAACGGAATGAGCCAGAAGTATTCGGTCATTTTATCCGTTCATCAAGCGCATATCTTCGGCTTTGATTGACTTTTTCTGCCTGAAAACGAGAAGGATGATCGCCAGCCCCACAGCGGCTTCTGCGGCAGCGACAGTAATGACGAATAAGACAATAACCTGGCCGTGCAGAGAGTTAGCGGCTTTTGCCAGGGTGATAAAAGCCAGGTTCGCGGCGTTGAGCATGATCTCAACGGCCATGAACATCGTGATAAGGTCTCTTTTGATAAAAAAGGCAACAATCCCCAGGACAAAAAGGATGATGCTGAGGCCAAAGAAATAACTTAGAGGAATCATTCTTTTTCTTTCTTTTTCACCAGGACGATGGCGCCGACAAGTGCGGCAATAATGAGGACGGATGTAATCTCAAAAGGATAAAGGTAATCAGTAAATAGAAGGCGTCCGAGCTCAGTGGGAGTGCCCATTTTTTCTCCGCCGGTGTGCCCTAATGCAGAAAACGTTCCTCTGATAGCCAGGATGAACTCGACGAGCAATATAACGGCCAGGCCGGCCGAAAGGAAAAGAGTCCATCTCTTTTTCTCGGGCGTTAGCCCTTGGCGCAGGTTAATCATCATGATGACGAAGATAAAAAGGACCATGATGGCGCCGGCATAAATGATGATCTGGACTGCAGCAATGAAAGGCGCATCAAGAAGGCCGAAGAGGCCGCCGAGAGAAGCAAAAGCCAGGACTAAAAAGAGAGCGTTATAGGCTTGATTTTTGGAAAGGATCATGCCCAAAACAGAACCGACGCAAATAAAAGCTAACAGGAAGAAAAGGAAAGCGCCCATTTTTTAGGTTCTCCATTATATTTTTTGTATTTCAGGGATGTCAAGCCAAATTTGAATCGAAAATTTCGTGACATGATCAGAATTCTCTTGAATTCGGTGCGTGTCACCCTAACTTGGCGATTGGTTTATGCCCATCGCGAGCGCGGCGTGGCGATCTGACCCGAAAGGGTCATTCCGAGCGAAGCGAGGAATCTCATCCTTATACTTTGAGACCGCCACGCTGCGCTCGCGGCGACTTCGTCGGATTGCCGCGCACCGTTCGCGTGCCAGCACCCATGTTTCTATCGGCAATTTCGAGTGTCACGAAACTTTTGACAAAAATACGAGATGTGTTATAATAGCTCCGGTGCCGCGGGGTAGAGCAGTCTGGTAGCTCGTCGGGCTCATAACCCGGAGGTCGTTGGTTCAAATCCAACCCCCGCTACCACCTTTTTTTCTCTAATTTTCTCCTTGTTTTAGGCAGTCTCCCTGAACCGTTGTTTTTAGCCTGGTTCACTTAAACTGAGCCATTTTGGGCAGGTTAGTCCACAAATTGTCCACGAATATCTGAGGGACTTCTTTGTTATTTAAGGTCCGCGGAGGGCTAAATCCTCGGCCAATTGACTGAGCTCCCATTCCGTGCTAATCTTTAGCCACACCTGATAGAAGGGAACAGCAGTGGCCATCAAATGCCCGAAATGTCAGTTTGAAAATCCTGCCGATACCCGCTTTTGCGGCAATTGTGCAGTTCCGCTTGCAAGCGCCGAGGAAATCGCTTTTTCCAAGACAATGACCATCCAACAGCCCCCGAAGTTCATATCAAGAGGGAGCACACTTGCAGGGAAATACAGAATTGTCGAGCCCATTGGCAAAGGGGGGATGGGTGTTGTCTATAAAGCTGAAGATACGAAGCTCAAACGAACCGTGGCCCTCAAGTTTTTGCCCCCGGAGCTGGCAGAAAGCCCTGAGGCTGGTGAGCGCTTTATCCGAGAAGCGCAGGCAGTAGCCGCCCTCTCCCATCCCCACATATGTACCATTCATGGAATCAGTGAAGAAGAGGATCAGTCCTTTATCGTCATGGAGTACATCGAAGGTCAGAGTCTCAGACAAAAAATTCTTAAAGGACCTTTAGATCAGACTGAAGCTCTTGATATTGCCATTCAGGTAGCCGAGGGATTAGAAGAAGCTCACAAAAAAGGGATTGTCCATAGAGATATCAAACCCGGCAACATCATGCTGACAGAAAAGGGCACGGCCAAGGTCATGGATTTTGGCCTGGCCAAGGTTTTTGGTGGGTCTCTCATAACCAGAGAAGCTAAAACAATGGGGACCGTCGCCTACATGTCACCTGAGCAAGCAAAAGGAGAGGTTGTTGACCACCGGACAGACATCTGGTCTTTGGGCGTTGTCCTTTACGAAATGCTCACAGGGCAACTTCCGTTTAAGGGCGAATACGATCAATCCATGATCCATTCCATATTGAACCATGAGCCTGAGCCGATCACAAAAATCCGGAAAGATCTGCCTTTAGGACTTGAGCAGGTCATCTATAAAGCCCTAGCGAAGAACCCTTGCGACCGCTACCAGAGTATGGAAGACTTCTTGGACGAATTGAAGGCAATCGCTGAAGGCCTTAAGCCGCTTAGAGCAAAGGCAGGGTTGTTCCGGGGCAGAATTCTTGGTCTTAAAAAAATCTATGCTTATGCCGGGCTCGCCTGTATCGTCATTCTTGCCGTCTTTGCGATTCTGTTTTTACCGCCCAAGCGCGGCCAAAAGTTCGATTCCATCGCCGTGATGCCTTTGGAGAACCTCTCGGGCGATCCCGAGCAAGATAGCCTCGCCGAATCGATCCACGACGATTTGATCACCAATCTCGCCGGGCTCAGCAGCCTGAAGGCCGTGATCGCCCGGAGAACGGTGATGCGCTTCAAGGGAAAGGATACGCCCCCGCAGAAGATTGCGCAGGAGTTGCATGTCAAAGCACTGATAACGGGCGCACTTAGGCGCTCGGAAGACCGCGTGCATGTCACTGCCCAGCTGATAAACCCCACGACCGGATCGCAGGTGTGGGCCCACAGCTACGAGCGCGATATGCGTGACGTCATGTCGCTGGAAAACGAGATCGTGGCGGCCATCACTCGTGAAGTGAATTTGCAGCTTACCCCCCAGGAGAGGTCACGCCTGGCGAGTGCGCGCACGGTCAATCCCGAGGCGTACGTGGCCTATACCAAGGGCAGGTTCTACTTAACCAAACTCACGCCGGAAGGGTTACAAAAAGGTCTGGATTACATGCAACAAGCCATCGACAAAGACCCTGCGAATCCCTTGCCGTACGCAGCACTAGCGCTCGGTTATTGCCGGATCGGTCATGGCACCGCCCCACCACCGGACGCTTTCGCACGAGCCAAGGCGGCAGCACTCAAGGCGGAGGAACTGGGCGGGACGTTGGCCGAAACCGAGGCGGCTTTGGGCCAGATCAAGCTCTTCGAGGAGTGGGACTGGGCAGGTGGAGGTCAGGCCCTTCAGCACGCCTTGGCCCTCAACCCGAGTCTGCCCGATGCTCAACGCATGTATTCCTGGTATCTCGTGCTGACCGGGCGCAAGGATGAAGGCATTGCGGCGATGAAACGAGCCATCGAAGTGGATCCGCTCACACCGCTCTGGAGTTCGGACCTGGCATGGCAGTGCTGGAGTGCAGGGCGATATCAAGAAGCGATGGACGCCACCCAGAAGGCGCTCGAGCTAGATCCCAATTTTGATCAGGCGCTATGTTGGTTGGGATTTTTATATGCAGAAAAGAGGATGTTTAAGGAGGCCATTGCGGCCCATCAGAAGCTGAGTGCAGCCGGCCCTGATTGGAGATGGCCTCTTGTGCGTACCTATGCGCAGGCCGGCCGCAAGGATGAGGCGCGGAAAATACTGGCTAAGCTCTTGGAAGGGGAACCCAAGCCAACGGGCGCTTGGGATGGCTGGTTTTTACCCGAGGTTTATGCGGCCCTGGGTGAAAAGGATGAAGCCTTCCGATGGCTGGAAGCGGCTGTCGAGGAACGCATGACCTTCATCCCGTGGATGAGGGAAAATCCCGCTTACACGCCTCTGCGCTCGGACCCCCGGTTCCAGGATCTGGTGCGCCGCATGAAACTGCCGGAGTTAAAATGATCAGTAAATCCAACAGAAATGTTGGAGGGAATTCCATCGAGCGTTACTAAAAATTCCTGTCCCTATGGAAAGCCACCAACCCTGTATCCCCGAGCTTGAAGATGCCGAGATGAGGCTGGCGCGGCTGAAGAAATAGGCCTTATGCCTTATATTATAGATTGTATTTTCTACAAACCACTGAAAGGAGGGTTTGATGAAGGCAAAAATCTACTTTTCACTCCTTATTCTCATCCTCGGCTGTATTTCCTTCTCATGCAAGGCTCCCCAAAAAGAGATGGATATAACCCAGGTTCGCCAAGCCATTGAAGAGGGAAATGCCAAGTTTGGCGAGGCCGTTCGGAAGGGAGATGGAGCGGCAATAGCCGCCCTCTATACAGAAGATGCGACTCTGCTGCCTCCCGACAGCGACATGATCAAGGGCAGGGGCGGAATCGAGGCTTTTTGGAAGGGTGGCCTGCAAATGGGAATAAAGGAAGCCGTTTTAACTACGGTGGATGTATCCGGCGCCGGTGATTTGGCGTATGAGATTGGCACGTTCGCTCTAAAGGTCCAGCCGGAAGGGAAAGAGCCTATTGAACAAAAGGGCAAATATGTCGTCGTCTGGAAAAAGGGCCCTGACGCGGTCTGGAAGCTGCATGTGGATATCTGGAATAGCGGTCCGGCGGTGACGCAGGGGACTTAAAGTCCGAATACGGGGATTAGGAGCCTGTCCGACAACCCCCCTGGTTCAGGGGCTGTTCGTGTATTATCAACTCTCACGCTTTGTCAGACACGCTCTTATGTTTTTTTCTTTCAGCAATCCTATCTATCCACTGGAGATATTTTTTCGATATTGCTTCATCTGTCGATTCATTAACCAGTTTCAGCAAAAACTCCAGAATGGATTCATTCACTTCTTCATACATCCACATATCAATAGCATCACAAATGTCGTGAGCATATATCTCATTGGCGTGAGGGGAAAGAAGAGCCATCAACTTCAGTGCAAGATCCATTGCATGAGGACTCATCGACTCCAATGCATGCATCACGACAAGAAGACCATCATATGCATCCTTCTTTTCTCGTAAAGCTATATCCCTCAAATTATTAAAGACAATATCTTCTTTAAGGCCGGAAGATAATACCAGATCAAATAAATCGGCCGCTGCAGACTCACGGGAGGGGTCATTCGCTCGAAGTAATCGTTCTACGGATTGGGCCAAAGTTACCATATGATCGGAATATGCTTCTCTGGCTTCAGATTGGAAGACATACCAGCGTCATTGAAGGTTGTTGCATGAGCTGGTTGGTAATTACCAGCCATAACAGGTTAGGCCAGCGGGCGGGAGAAAGCTGAGGCGGCCGATCCGTTTTCTGTCCAGACCGCCGGCCTCGAAAAACTCCAACTCGCCGCCCGCCCTCTCGGCAAACACACCGCCGGTGACCACTGCATGGTAATGCGGGTGCTCGTTCGGCGCTGCCTATCAAACGCATGGCACCTTTCCAGGGGCCTCCATCTCCAACAGCGTCCGCGGATAGTCCTGCACGCCCCGGAACGCTACCGGAGGTGGTAACTGGAGTCAAGTGGATACCCCCCTTCCGACGAAGAGTCAGAATTCACGATGGGCGCTTAACTTGACGCGCTGAGAGCACATCCCGCACAGTCGCCCAACGCATGCTGGGATAGCGATCGTTGTCGAGCGGCTCTAGCTTTGCCCGGCCGTCGAACATGTTACGCATGTACTGCATGCCCTGCCATGCCGGGTAAAGTTCCTTCTCTCCGGGAGCGACCGTGCGCGCGACCTTGATAAGCGTGCCGAGCCTTCCCAGACCTCCGGCGCGGAACAGGCGGAACTTCTTTCCGGTCACCTCACTCACGACCGCTGTCAGCTCCCGGGCGCTGACTTGATCGCCAGCGATTCGTAGAATGCGAGGGGTGGACGGATCAAGAGCCGCGCTCGCCGTGAATGCGGCCGTGTCGTCCATCGTCGTGAAGTCCATGCGCTGGTCTGCATCCCCCCAATAGAGGACTCGCTTCAGTTTGAAGAGAATGAGCGGCATCTGACCGGTCAGCATATCGGCAAACGCGCCGTTGAAGATCGTGGTCGCTGAAATCGAAGTCTTATCCAGGCGCTTGTGGAAGTCTCGGCGCAGATCGAGATTGCGATTCTCTCCGGGTGGAAACTTGGTGAAATCGATCGAGTAGTCGGACGGAATGAAACGTGGCACGTCAGCCTTGATCGCAGCGTCGAGCAGAACCGTTTGCGTTTCCACGATCACGTCCCGCAATCCCTGCAGCGCGGACACCACGCAGGACGCACCCGAACATGCCGGTGTCACTTCGGAAGCGCTTCTCAAGTCGACACTGGCAATCGCTACGCCGAGCTCCTGCAGTCGCTCAATCTTGTCTCGCGCGGTGCCGTGGCGAACAAGTGCTCTTACGCTGGCTCCCCGTTCGAGCAAAGCTCTCGCGATGCGTCCGCCGAGATTACCGGTAGCTCCCGCCACAACGATGGTCGAGTCATTCATGACTAAAGCCCTTTTTCTCTCCGCCCGGGCATTGGGCACCTCCCGTTTCATGCTCCTAGCGTTCACTGAGCCTGTCCGACAAACCCAAAGTTACCCAATAGCCTGACGAGTGTCAATAGAAAAAGTGAAACGATATCGATCACTTGGAAACAAATGCAGTTTTTTGGTTGACAAAGGAGCAAAAGGA
>Ga0315280_10001985_pt1 | contig 33938 bp, 25 predicted proteins | sample YL17G06_40_MG_FD_203697 | JGI IMG/M metagenome (GOLD analysis project Ga0315280, IMG submission 203697) | Sediment microbial communities from Yellowstone Lake, YNP, Wyoming, USA - YL17G06_40 | ecosystem: Environmental > Aquatic > Freshwater > Lake > Sediment | place: USA: Wyoming | collected...
CCGTTGAACAGGCCGCCGTTGAGTTTGAGGGTGAACTCGGCCTCCTGGGGCAGGACGCGGACGCCCGCCCCGTTGGTCGTCATGACCACGGTCCCGCCGCGCACGTCCAGCGTTCCTGTGCCGCGCGAGTCCGCGTCAGGCGAGGTGCCGCCGGAAGCGTTACGCGACAGGTGAAACACGTTATTCGCCGGGTTGAGGTCGGAATCCTGGGCGGCCAGGATCACCGTGCCCATGAGGTTGTATTCGCTCTGGCCATTGACGCGCAGCAAGCCCCCATCCTGGACCGTGATCGTGCTGATAGTGTCCTGGAAGGAGACGAGGGAGGCGAACCCGTAGGTGTTGCCGGCGTCGGCGAAGTTCGCGGGGGCCGGCGGCGCGGGCCTCACTTCCAGATCCCCGCCCAGGAGGACTAGAAAGCCGTTGTTCGCGTTGTTGGTGCGCAGCGGCAACTGGTTGACGCTGGTGAGGCCCTCGGTCAGTTTCAGGCCCCACTGATTGGCGGCCGTAGCGGGATATTGTGCCGGCACCCCGCCGACCCGGTAATCGAAGACCAGAGTCCCCTGGCCCAACTTCTCGAAAGGCGTCTGGGGCGACAGGCTTACGTCGATCGGGCCCGTGAAGGTGGCGGTCTTCCAGAGGTCCACCTCGATGACGCTGCCGTTGCGGGTTACAGTAGCGGGGGTGTTGCGGGTAAGGCCCTTGAGCGTATTGGGGAAGATCGCATTCTCTCCCGCAACCGCTTGCTGGGTCACGTGGAGGCGGCCGCCGTTGGCGATGAGGATGGGGCCCGTCGAAAGTTGTCCGGCGTCGCTCACGATGACCTCGCCGCCGATGATGGCCGTGCCGCCAGTGTAGGTGTTCGGGCCGCCCTGGGTGAGGTCCAGCCGGTTGTAGATGCCGCTCTTGACGAGGGCCACCGGCGTGGCGCCGTTATTCGTGATGACCCAGTCAGCGGTCTTGGTCATGGTGACGGTCTGGCTGGGGTCGCCGCTGTACTCTCCGCCCAGGTGCAAGAGGTTAGTCTGTGTGGAAGCCACAGAGGCCAGGGTAGAGTTGATCGTCGCGCCATAAAAGCCGATGCCGCGCCGGCCGTCAAAGGCAAGCCGGTCCAGGACTACATCGGCCATCCAGCCGACCGCGCCGCCGTCGAGCCACGGGCCGCTGAGGATGGCGTACGGCTCATCACCCGGCTCCCTTGGCATCAGGAGCAGTTGGCCAGGACCCTCAAAGGCAAAGGGGGCGCGCGCCGTCCGGAAACCGCCGTCGAAGTCCCGGCAGGTCGTCCCCACCCAGACGCCGCTACTTGAGGCCACGGAAAAGGGCATGATCTCAAGCGTGCCGGCGTAGATGTCGGTCCGCCCTGTGTAGAAGCACTCCGAGTCCAGTATGATGCGGCCCGGCAACAGCGTGCCCGTCGTGGCCATCTCCAGGTTCGTCACGCCGCCGTAATCGGACAGGCCGGCGATGATCATGAGGGTTCCCCCGCCGCCCCCCACGTGGTAGGTAGGCCGGGCGTACCAGGCGTCTGGGGGGTTGGGCCTGATCGAGTCCCGGCCTTCCTCCGGGGGCGACCAAATAACGGCGCCGGGCCGGCTGCTCGAACCCAGCCGCAGACGCTGGATGTTCGCGTCGTTGTAGAAGTCCAGCCGCCGGGCGTTGTTGACTATGTAGGGGTACCCGTGGCCCCGCTCCCCGTCCGTGTCGATGTCCAGCGCTCCCAACTGCCCAAACGGAAGGTTCGGTAGCGGCAAAAGCCAACTGAACGTCGGTAAAGGCCCGTCCCAGCCGATCCCGACCCCGGCGCTTACTCTGTTGCTCACCACATTGTAAGTGATGCGGGGCTGACCGCCGCCAGCCGCCAAGCCGATCGACTCGGGCCTTACAAAGCGCAGCACGCCCTCGTCCACCCGCTTCTCCCCGGAAGAAGTGCTCCTGTTGTCCCCCCCGATCTCCAGGACGCCCAGGCCGGCCTTGATCAGCGTCTGGCCGTTATCCTCCAGGCCGACGCTCGGCTCCTCGTCGTCGCCCAGGAAAGCGGCCTCGTTGATCGACCGGTGCATGTTGTTGACGCCGCCCACGTACCGGTGGCCGGCCCGCCCGTCCGTGAAACTTCCCAGGTTCACGTAAACCGTTTTGGTGTTGGGGTCTGGATTGGAATTGCCGAGCACCAGCCTCTGGCCGAAGATCAGGTAATTGTTGTTGGTGCGGTACTCCAGGCCAGAACTGCCGAAGGCGATCGCCGCATCGCCCCCCCCTGGACCGCTGTCCAGCGTCACGTTCCTGATGAGTTGCACCAGGCCGAGGTCCCTGGCGAAGACGTCCTTCTGGTAACTCCGGTCGGCGTAGACGACCGGGCAGGAGGTCCCGCCGCCATAGGTTGACAGGATGTTGTTCGCGTACGCGGCGCTGCCCGCGCCGGTTCTCAGGAGGCCCATACCCGCCCGGGGGCTGGCCAGGATGATCTGGGCCCGGCCCAGGCGCCCCTCGTCGGCCAGTTTGATCGACGGTCCGTACCCGCCCCCGTATACGCTGGCGACAAAAACGTACGCTGCGTAGTCCGGGTTCGCCGCGGTGAACCACACCGAACTGGTGGGCGCGCCCGGTGGCGCCGTGTTGAATATGTAGATCGGCGACGAGCCCGCCACAGCCTCTCGTATCGTACCCGAGATCATCAAGGACGAGTTGTTCGGAGCACTCATCTGAATGTCGAGGGTGCTGGGCAGGACCAGGTCCGCGTCGATCCGCCGGCCCGCTGTGAAGTAGTCGCAGCCGTAGGTGTCGCGGACCCCTTCCCCCACGCCGATGGTGGGATACCCTTCGCCGGGCGGGGCGACCAGCGTCAGCGTATTCGGCCCGCCGGAAGCAGGAGGCGCCGCCTGCGGGGCGGTGACGCCGGTCCCGGCGAGGCCCTCGTCCTGCCTGATCGGCCCCACCAGGCTGAACTTGCCGGTCGGGTTCAGCCGGTTCACAAAGTCCAGGTACTGCTGGTAATACCGCCCATACATGACCGGATTGGGCAGCAGCGCCCCCCACCCCATCAACCCATCGTTGGATATGATCGGATTGTTCGGGTCCACGGCGCCCCCCTCGTACTCGTCGAAGAGGCTCAGCATGTGCCCGAATTCGTGGGCCTGGGTCACGCCCGTCCATTGCTCGTACCAGTTCGTCATGTTGCCCCGCGCGTTGCCCGGAAACACGTACACCCGCTGGTCGAACGGCCCGCCCAGCGTCACGTCCACCACCAACGGGAAAAGGGCGCCCGTCGCCGTGTCCTGGATCAGGAACCGGTTGTTCCAGATCCCTTCGATGTTGGCCTCCGCGGCCAGCCGATACGCCTGCTTCTGGGCCTCGCTCCATCCCAGGGTCGGCTCGAACAGGAAACAGATCTCCAGGTCCTTGACGACGCTGGTCCCGTCGAACGTCCGCCGGTACTGGTAACTCCACCCGTACGGCCCAGAGGTCCGATAGCCCCCCACCGGGAACGTCCCGGTCACGTACGTGGGCGGCGCGGTCGTCGGACCCGACGTGATCGTCGTGGTGGTGAAGTCACCAAAGGTCAGGCCCCCGACCGTCTGGGGGGCGTCCAGCGCGATCACGCCGTCGCCGATGATCCCGAAGGTGTTGATATCCGCAGACGGCGGCACGACGCCGCCAGACCAGTTGGCGCCGGTGGCCCAACTGCGGACCCAGCCGGCCTGGCCCGGCGGCGGGCCGAATTGGCCCCCGCCGGTCCATGTATCCGCCCACGCCACCGGCCCGCAAGTCCCCAGCACCAGCACCGCCGCGGCGGCCAGCACCAAACTGCGGTTGACCCACGGCCGGCCAGCACCCACCCACCTCCTGACCCTCCCGACGAACATCGTTTGATATGCCATGTGACGTGCCCCAACAGGTGTCCGTGCAGCACCGGCATCCACAAAGAAAGGGGGCCGGCCCGCCCTGAGCGGACCAAGCCCCGAGTGCGAACAGTCCCATGACCTCCCTTTGACGAATATACCTCAGAAAAACGCCAAGTCAAGAAATAACGGCCGTGGTTCATGCCCAGCAGAAGGACCGCGGGTCGCCGGGCTTATCGCCGGCGCCGCCACAGCGCCGCCGCGCCCAGGGCCAGCAGCGAGAGCGTGGCGGGTTCCGGCACGGCGGCGGCCGCCTCGCCCCCGCAAGGCAACAAGGCCGTCAATAGTATGATTCATAAGAACCCCTTTGTCAAATCAGATTGCCCTCAAAGTTGTATTTGCTTTTATCTTGCGATTCATGCGGCCATCCCGCTTCTTTGGCTCTGTGGCGCCGGGCGAAAGGGAAATAGCCCAAACCTTCCGATAGTGTAGCATCCTTACCGCGGTCGAAGAGCCTGTCCGAAAAACCGCGGGTCAGGCATATATGCAACCAAAGCCAGCCGTTGGGCTTTGGTTGGCATGTCGCTTCAGCCCCGGGAAGGAGAACCCCAACAACTTTACTGAGGCAAACGCAAAAGCGCGTTTGCCTCAATAAATATGCCTGACCCTCGGTTTTTCGGACGGCCTCTACGCCGGTAATGCTGCTACAGTCTCAACCATCCCCTGGGATTTTCGCGTCAGAAAAGTCCTGTCTGCGGCTTGGCGGCCACGTCCTGGACAAGGCGGCCGACGGCCTCGGCCAACCTGAAGTAGAGGATCTTGCGGTTCAGCCGCTCGGCCGCCAGTTGCAGTTCCGCTTCCAGCAGGCGGTCCTGCGCGACGAGGCGTTCGAGGTTCGTCGCCAGGCCGACGTCATAGGACTGGCCGGCAAGTTCGTAGGCCTGCCGGGCGGCGGCGACCTCGGTCTCCAGGTCGCCGATCCTCCGGCCGCTCGACTCCAGGTTCTCGTGGGCGACCGTTACCTGCTCGGCCACCTGCCGCTCGGTCAGCGACTCGTACTGCTGGGCCTGCCGGACCAGGGAGTAGGCGGTCCGGACGTTGGCGTAGATCCGCCCGCCGTCGAAGATGGGCTGGTCCGCCAGAACGCCGAAGATCCAGTGGCTCATCGGCGGAAAACTCTCCTTCGACAGGAAATAATCGAAATCCACCTTCACGGAAGGAAGGTACGCGCCTAGTGCGACCTGTAGCCCCTTCTTTGCGGCCGCAAAGAGGGCGTGGGCGGCCGCCAGGTCCGGCCTGTCCGCCGCCGCCTGCTTCTTCAACTCCTCCAGGGAACCGACGGCCGGGATTTCGAAACCGTCGGCCAGCGGATTCGGGACCGCCGGCACGCCGATCAGGAATGCCAGGCCCGCCCGCGCGTTGGCCAGGTTCCGGCGGGCATCGATCAGCGAGGTCCGCGTGGCGGCGGCCTCGGCCTCCGTCTGGGCCACGTCCAGCGGACGGGCCACGCCCGCCTTCAACTTCGCGCGCATGTCGGCCACGCGGTCCTCCTGGACTTTCACCGAGTTCGAAAGGACGCCGATCTGGCGTTCCAGCGTGAGGATCTGGTAGTACACCGTCGCGGTGTCGGCCAGGATGGAGGCCTGGAGGTCCAGGAGCACCGCCCGCCGGTACTTGCCGATGACCTCGGCCCGCTCGATGTTCGCCAGGTCGCGGAACCCGTTGAAGACGTTCAACTCGGCGTGGACCGGCACGTCGGTCGCCGGGTTCGGGAAAACGCCTGCGAAGGGCCCGGGTATCGTGAACTTCTGGAGCCGCGTGTAGGCCGGCTTGATGCTGATGCTGGGCAGAAACGCCGCCACCGCCCGGTCTTTGTCGATGAGGGCCTGGAGGTAGTCCTCGCCCGTCAGGGCCAGGCGCTCGTTCTGGCGGTTGGCCATCGCAAGGGCCTGATTGAGGGTGAGCACCTCTTGAGGCGGCAGGCTCTCGGCCGGCGCCGGCATCTTCGCGTCGAGCACCTGGCGCCAGGTCGCCACTTCCTTGGCATGGTCGACGGTGCAGCCGCAGATGGCGACCGCCGCCGCAAACGTCAGCCCGGCGAGGATTCGCATACCTGTGCCCTCCCGACGCGCCTGCCCAGGCGGACGGCTGAATGATCCCGGGCAAGACCCATCATGTTGCGCTGTGGCACCAACCTGAGCCGATCGCACCCGAATCATATATAACTCACATAGGCAGCGGCGCCGCCGCCTTGGCCGCCGGGGGCTTCTTAAGGGCCAGGGCCAGCGGAATCAGCGCCAGGAAAAAAACGCCCAAGAGCCAGAAGTCGTCGATGAACGCCAGCATCCCCGCCTGCTGCTGAACCAGCAGGTACGCCAGGCCCTGGGCCTGGTCGGACGCCTGGGGCAGGCTCGACCCTTGCCCGAACAGAAACTGGCCCGCGCCCCGGAGAAACACCAGGAAGTTGTAGTCGTAAGGCGTCACGTGGCCCACCAGCACCTGCTGGTGGAACTGGGCCCGGCGGACCAGCATCGTGGTGACGAAGGCGACGCCCGCGCTGCCGCCAATGTTCCGGGCCAGATTGATAATGCCCGTGGCGTTCTGCAACTTCGGCTTGGGAATGAACGTGAAGGCCGCCGCATTGATGGGCACGAACAGGAACGCCAGCCCGAAGGCCTGGTAGACCCGCCCCATCATCGCCGCGTGGAAGTCGATCTGGAGGTTCCAGCCGGCCATGTAGAAGAGGGCCAGCCCGCCCGTCAGCAGGCCCGTGGCGATGAGCCACCGCGGGCCCAGGCGCGGCAACAGCACGCCCGCAATCGGCAGCATCACCATCGTCACGAGGCCGCCGGGCGACAACGCCAGACCGCTCAAGAGGGCCGTGTACCCCAGCAGCGTCTGGAGGAAAACCGGGATCAGCACCGTGCTGCCGTAGAGGACGAAGCCGAGCATAAACATCAGAAGGTTCGCCAGGAGGAAGTTCCGGTCCTTCAGCAGCCTGAGATCGACCACCGGCTCCCTGGTCCAGAGTTCCCAGACGACGGCCCCCGCCAGCCCAAGCGAGAAAATGACCGTGCAGGCCACGATGAACTGCGAGCCGAACCAGTCTTCGCGCTGGCCCTTGTCGAGGACCACCTGGAGGAACCCCAGCCCCACCGCCACCAGGCCCAGGCCGACGTAGTCGATCCGAAGCGTGCGGAGGCTGCGGCGGACGAGGTACGGCGGGTCATCGACCAGGGCCGACGTCAGCAGCAGCGCCAGGATCCCCACCGGAATGTTGATCAGGAAGATCCAACGCCACGTATAGTTGTCGGTGATCCAGCCGCCCAGCGTCGGGCCGATGATCGGCGCCACCACCACGCCCATGCCGAACGCCGCCATCGCCAGGCCCTGCTTCCTGGGCGGGTGACTCTCGACCAGGATCGCCTGCGCCGTGGGCTGAAGCGCCCCGCCGCCAAGGCCCTGGATGATCCTCAGCACCACCAGCATACCCAGGCTGGTGGCCATCGCGCACAGCAGCGACGAGATCGTGAACAGGGCCACGCAAACCATGTAGAAGTTTTTGCGCCCGAAGAGCGACGCGAACCATCCGCTGATCGGCAGGATGATCGCGTTCGACACCAGGTACGATGTGAGCACCCACGTGGCCTCGTCGATGCTGACCGCCAGGTTCGACGCGATGTGCGGCAGGGCGACGTTGGCGATCGTGCCGTCGAGCACCTCCATGAACGTGGCCAGCATCACCGTCATGGTCACGATCCATGGATTGACGCGGGGCGTCCACAGGGCTTCGGCGCCCCCCGCGAATGCGGCCTGGCCGGCGCCCGCGCTCATTTCCGTTCGGCCTCCGCGTTCGTGCCTTTCAGGTCAACCAGCGGGATGACCGACATGCCCGGCGCCAGCAGGTGGTCCGGGTCGGGCGGGTCGTCAAGCACGATCTTCACCGGCACGCGCTGCACGATCTTGACGAAGTTGCCTGTGGCGTTCTCCGGCGGCAGGAGGCTGAACACCGCCCCGCTGCCCGCCTGAACGCTGTCGACGCGGCCCCGGAAAACGAGGCCCGGATACGCGTCGACCGTGATCGCAACCGGCTGGCCGGCCTTCAGGCGTCCGACGGCCGTCTCCTTGAAGTTGGCCACCACCCACACGTTCTCGGGCACCAGCGAGACCATCGCCTGCCCGACCTGGAAGAACGCCCCCTCTTCGACCGTCCGGCGCGCCAGGTACCCCGATTCGGGGGCAAAGATCTTCGTGTACGACAGTTCCAGGTCGGCCTGCTGGACGAGGGCCTCGAGGCGTTTGACCTCTGAGGCGGCGGTGGCCAACTGCGACTCGGCGGCCGCCACACGGTCGGGCGCCGCGTTGGCGTCGTCGAGGTGCCCCTTCTGCTCGACGATCTTGGCCTCGGCCTGGCCGACCTGCGCCTCGGCCACCTTGAGGGCGTCGGCGGCGGCCTGGCGCTCGGCCTCGGAGGCGGCGATGCCGGCCTCCGCGGCGGCGGCCTGCTTATTGGCGGCGTCGGACTTGGCGGCGGCCGCCCGCGCTGCCGCCGTCGCCGCATCGAACTGCTGCGGCGATATCCGCTTCGCGGCCACCAGTTCCTCGTACCGCTTCAGGTCGGCCGCCGTGCGAACGGCGTCGGCCTCGGCGGCCCCCACCGTGGCCTTGGCCGCCTCGGCGGTCGCCTTGGCGGCCGCCACGGCCGCGTCGGCCTGATTGAGTTTCGAGCGGGCGACCGCCACCCCCGCCTTGGCCATCTCCAGGCCGGCCGTCGCCTGCCCGACGCCGCCTCGGGCCTGCGCGATCGACGCCGCCGTCACGGTCTTCGCCAGCGCCAGGCTGAGCCGTGCGGTCTTCTCCTGCAACTTGGCCGACTCCAGACCCGCGCGGGCCTGGGCCAGGCGCACCTCGAAATCGCGCGGGTCGATCTCCACCAGCAGGGCATCCTTCGCCACGGACTGGTTGTCCTTGAAATGAATCTTGATGACGCGGCCGGGCACCCGCGAACTGACAGGGACGATGTGCCCGGCGACGAAGGCGTCGTCGGTCCACTCGTGCGCCTCGGCATACAGATAGTACCATATCCCGACAAGGCCCCCCCCGATGGCCAGGATCGCCGCGACGATGATGTATACCAGCCGCCGCAGGGGAGACATCCCGGGTTTCGGCGGCTCCGGAGGCTCGGGCTGACGGGCGGGCGGAACCTGGTCTTGCGGCATGATTTCTCCTCGCTCTCGTACTCCGCCAGACTTAAATATGTGAGCAAGTTAAGCGCGGCGGGCAGTCTTGCCCGCCGCACGGCAACCTCGCATGGACAATCGCGATTATACCTCCCCTGGAGCGGAACCGCCGCAATCTTCCGCGCGGCCAAGGGGCCGTTTGGCGCGCGCCATTTAACGCCTCAGTTATGGGCGCGCCATTCCCCTTGCATCGGCCGCCGCCGGCCCCTATACTTTTTCTGCTCTTGCTTGTGGACGCCGTTTGACAGAGGGCCTCGATGAAAGAGTCTGTTCGCGCCGCGGCGGACCCGAGCGATGCCGAGGTCGCGTCGCTCCTGGACCGCCTGGCGGTTTCGCCCGATTCGAATCTCATCAGCCTGTTGCAGGACGTGCAGGAGAAGTTCGGATACCTGCCGGCGCCGGCCCTGCACCAGATCAGCCGCCGCACGCGCATCCCGCTCAGCCGCATCTACGGCGTCCTTTCCTTCTACGCCCAGTTCTACACCGTGCCGCACGGCCGGCACACGATCCGCTGCTGCCGCGGCACCGCCTGCCACGTCAAGGGCGCGGTGCGGGTGCTCGATGCCGTCGAGCGCGAACTGGGGATCCACGAGGGCGAAACCACGCCGGACCTCATGTTTTACCTCGAAACCGTGGCGTGCCTCGGCACGTGTTTCCTCGCCCCCGCGATGATGATCGACAACCTGTACTTTGGCCGCCTGACGCCACGGCGAGTCCAGAGCATCATCCAGAGTCACCGGAAGTGCGAACCATGAAGCGCCTGGAATCCCTGGAAGAACTGACGGCCCTGGCCCGGCGATTGGCCTCGCGGACCCGAAGCGGGACGACCCTGCGCGTCTGCGCCACCGGCTGCCGCGCACTCGGGGCGCTCGACGTGTGTGTGGCGCTGGAGGCCGAAATCGCCCGCCGCGGCCTCGCCCAGCGCGCCCGCGTCGTCCAGGTCGGGTGCCACGGCCTCTGCGCCGGGGCCGTCACGATGGTCATCGATCCCCAGGGCATCTTCTACATGGGCGTTACGCCGGACGATGCGGCCGAGATCGTCGAGAAAACCGTCGCCGGCGGCAGAATCATCAAGCGCCTCTGCTGGTCGCGCGACGGGAGGACCTTCGCCCATCAGCAGGACATCCCGTTCTACAAGAACCAGATGCGCCGGGTCCTGAAGAACTGCGGCGTTGTGGATCCAAAGAGCCTCGAAGACGCCCTGGCCCACGGCGCCTATGCGGCCGCGGCCGCGGTCCTGGGCTCGCGGCGGCCGGAAGAGGTCATCGCCGAGGTCGAGCGGTCCGGCCTGCGCGGTCGCGGCGGGGCGGGATTCCCCACAGGCAGGAAGTGGCAACTCGCCCGCCAGGCACAGGGCGACCCAAAGTACATCATCTGCAACGCCGACGAGGGCGACCCGGGATCGTTTAAGGACCGAGTGCTCCTGGAAGGCGACCCGCACCTCGTGATCGAGGGGATGATCATCGGGGCGTACGCCGTCGGGGCGGCGGAGGCCTTCAATTACATCCGGGCCGAGTACCCACTGGCCATCGAATTCTTCAAGGCTGCGGTCTGCCAGGCCCGTGAGGCGGGGCTGCTCGGCAAGAACATCCTGGGCACCGGTTTTGACTTCGACATTGTGGTGGTGCAGGGCGCGGGGGCCTACGTCTGCGGCGAGGAAACTTCTCTGCTGACATCCATCGAAGGACAGCGGGCTATGCCGCGCGTGCGGCCTCCGTTTCCGGTGGCCCGCGGGCTGTACGGAAAGCCTACGACGGTCAACAACGTGGAGACTTGGGCCAACGTCCCTCGCGTCATCGAACTGGGGGCCGAGGCCTTCGCCAGCGTCGGCACCACAGGCTCCAAGGGCACTAAGATATTCTCCCTGGCTGGGGCGGTCAGGAACGCGGGCGTGGCCGAACTGCCGATCGGGGCGACGCTGCGGCAGATCGTGTTCGACATCGGCGGGGGCATTCCGCGCGGGCGGAAGTTCAAGGCGGCCCAGATCGGGGGTCCCTGCGGCGGTTGCGTTCCGGCTCAATACCTGGACCTGCCCGTCGACTACGATTCGCTGAAGGCCATTGGCGCGATGATGGGCTGTGGGGGCATCATCGTGCTGGACGAGGGCACCTGCATGGTGGACCTGGCCCGAAACCTCTCTCAGTTCGCCCGCGACGAATCCTGCGGCAAGTGCGTTCCCTGCCGCGTAGGCAACACGCGCATTTTCCAGATTCTCACACGGATGGTCCGGGGGGAAGGGCACACTGAGGAACTTCGACAGGTCCAGGACCTCTGCGAACTGATTAATCTCACATCGCTGTGTGGGATGGCACCCAATCCTGTGCTCTCGACGATCCGCTTCTTCGCCGAGGAATACGAGGCCCACGTCGCCCGGCATCGATGCCCGGCAAACGTCTGCCAGGGAATGGCGGGCGGGGCGCGCGGCCGCAAGGCGCTCTCCCGGCCGGGAGGCGCCAGGCCATCCTCTTTGCCTGGCGGCAAGGGAGTCTAATCGAGCCATGGCGCAAGACGTTTCTTTGACGATAGACGACCGCCACGTCAGTGTGCCTGAAGGGACGACGATCCTGGAAGCCGCCCGCAGGGCGGGTATCGACATCCCGCACCTGTGCTACGACCCGGCGCTGGGCCTCGCGCCGACGGGCGCCTGCCGACTGTGCCTGGTCGAAGTGGAGGGAGGCAAGGCGCAGGTGCCCGCCTGCTCGTTTCCCGTAGCGCCCGGCATGGCCGTTCGGACGAGCACCGAGAGGCTCCGCTGGGCGAGGCGCCTTATTATCGACCTGCTGCTCTCAGACCACCCCCATGACTGCCTGACCTGCGAGAAGGCCGGCGACTGCGCCCTCCAGAAGTATGCCTACAGCCTAGGCGTGAAGGAGTCGAGCCTGCGGGGCGACCAGGTCCGGCCCCAGCCCGTCCAGGACGGCCCGGCCATCGTCTACGACCGGTCGAAGTGCATCCTGTGCGGGCGGTGCATCCAGTTATGTCACCAGGTGCAGATGACCGGGGCGGTCGACTTCCTGGGCCGCGGGTTCGACACGCGGGTGGCCCTGCCGCCCGGCGTGCCGCGCGACCAGTCGGCCTGCGCCGAGTGCGGCAACTGCCTCGACGTGTGCCCCACCGGCGCGCTGGCGTGCGCCGGGGCCGGGCACACCGCCCGGTCGTGGGAGTTCCGGCAGGTCCGCACCATCTGCCCCTACTGCGGGTGCGGGTGCACGCTGGTCCTCAACATCCACAACGGCCGCATCGTTTACATCACGGGCGAGCCGGGCCTGGGCGTCAGCCGGGGCCTGCTGTGCGTCAAGGGGCGGTTCGGCGTCGACTTCATCGGGCACAGCGAGCGCCTGCGCCGGCCGCTGGTGCGCAAGGACGGCACGCTCCTTCCGGCCACGTGGGACGAGGCGCTCGACCTGGCGGCCCGGCGGCTGGGGGAGATCCGCGACCGGCACGGGGCCGACGCCATCGGCGGCCTCTCGTCGGCCAAATGCACCAACGAAGAGAACTACATCTTCCAGAAGTTCATGCGGGCCGCCGTCGCCACGAACAACGTGGACCACTGCGCGAGGCTGTGCCACGCCTCGACGGTCGCCGGCCTGGCCAAGGCCTTCGGCTCGGGCGCCATGACCAACCCCATCGAGGATCTCGAGAAGTCGGGCCTCATCTTCATCATCGGCTCGAACACCACCGAGTGCCACCCGGTCATAGGGGCGGCCATCAAGCGCGCCGCCGTGCAAGGCAGGACGCCCCTCATCGTGGCCGACCCGCGGACGATCGAACTGACGGAGTTTGCCGCCATCCACCTGCGGCACCGCGGCGGCACCGACGTCGCCCTCGTCAACACCATGATCCACGTCATCCTGGCCGAGGGCCTGGAGGCCAGGAAGTTCATCGCCGAGCGGACCGAGGGCTTCGAGGACCTCAAGGAATCCGTTGCCCCCTACACGCCGGAACTGGGGGAGAAGATCACCGGCGTCCCGGCCGGCCAGATCATCCGGGCCGCCCGGATGTACGCCCAGGCCAACGCCGCCTCAATCGTCTACTCGATGGGCATCACCCAGCACTCCACCGGCACCGACAACGTGCTGGCGCTGGCGAACCTCGCCATGGTCACCGGCAACATCGGCAGGCCCGGCACCGGCGTCAACCCGCTGCGCGGCCAGAACAACGTGCAGGGCGCGTGCGACATGGGGGCGCTGCCGGACGTCTACCCGGGCTATCAGCCTGTGGCCGACGATGCCATCCGCAGGAAGTTCGAAGAGGCGTGGGCCGCCAAACTTCCGTCCGGGCCGGGCCTGACGGCCGTCGAGATGATCGACGCCGCCGCCGAAGGCAAACTCCGCGCCCTCTACGTCATGGGCGAGAACCCGATGCTGAGCGACCCCGACGTAGCCCACGTCGAGAAGGCCCTCGAGAAGATCGACCTGCTCGTGGTGCAGGACATCTTCCTCTCGGAAACCGCGGCGCTGGCCGACGTGGTCCTGCCCGCCGCCGGCTTTGCCGAGAAGGACGGCACGTTCACGAACACCGAGCGCCGGGTCCAGCGGGTCCGCAAAGGCGTCGAGCCGCCGGGCGAGGCCCGCGACGATTGGGCCATCACCGCCGACCTGGCGCGCCGCATGGGCTACAAGATGCAGTACGCCGACGCCCCGGCCATCATGGCCGAGATCGCGGCCCTGACGCCCAGTTACGGCGGCATCACGTGGGAGCGGCTCGAGGCCGGCGGCCTCCAGTGGCCGTGCCCCGCGCCTAACCATCCCGGCACGCCGATCCTCCACAAGGAGCGCTTCACGCGCGGCCTGGGCAAATTCCACCCGGTCCAGTATATCCCGCCCAAGGAACTGCCCGACCAGGAGTACCCGTTCCTGCTCGCCACGGGGCGGATCCTCCAGCACTTCCACACGGGCACGATGTCGCGCCGGTCAGAGGTCCTCGACCGCCTCGTCTCGGTCGGGGCCATCGAGATCCACCCCGACGATGCCGCGCGCCTGGGCATCGCCGACAGCCAGACGGTCCGCGTGGCCTCTCGGCGCGGAGAAATCGAGATTCCTGCACGTATAACCGACCGGGTCGCCAGCGGCACGGTGTTCCTGGCGTTCCATTACCGCGAGGCGCCGGCCAACCGCCTGACGATCTCGGCGCTCGACCCGGTCGCCAAGATCCCCGAGTTCAAGGTCTGCGCCGTAAGGATCGCGCCGTGCCGGCCGGCGACCCCATGACCCCTCCGGAAGATTCTGCGGGCGCGACCCGCGGCGTGCCGGTCTGGCGCGTCGGCCCTCCGCGTCCGGGCGCGGCCGGCGGCGGACCCCGCGACACGGTCATCCGCGAAGGCCTCGTGGAACTCGTCCTGAACGGCCGGACGCTCGTGCGCATAAGTTGCCTGCCGCTGGCGCTGGAGGACCTGGCGCTGGGGTTTCTTGCGAGCGAGGGACTCGTCGACGGCCCCCAGGCCGTCTGGAGTCTCGAAGTTTCGCCCGGCGCCGACAAGGTCGAGGTCCGCGCCGCGGTGGACCCCGACCGGCTGGTCCTGTTCCTGGAACGCCTGGCCGTGAGTTCCGGCTGCGGCGGGGGTGCCTCGGCGGCCGCACCCGTCCTGCCCGTCTCTCGGAGCGACACGTGCTTGCGGCCGGACGACCTGTCGGAGCGCATGAAGGAGTTCGAGCACGCCTCGGCGCTCTTCCGGGCGACGGGCGGCGTGCACGCCGCCGCCGTGACCGACGGCCGGGCCATCGAGGCGATGGCAGAGGACATCGGCAGGCACAACGCCGTCGATAAGACGATCGGCCGCTGCCTGCGCCAGGGCATCCCCCTGCCGGACCGGGCGATCCTGACCACTGGCCGCCTGAGCGCCGACGTCCTGGCGAAGGCGGCCCGGGCCGGCGCGGCGGTCGTCGTCAGCCCCGGCGCGGTCACGACGCGGGCGATTGAACTGGCCGCGGCGGCGGACATCGCGGCCGTCGGCTTCGCACGGGCACGGCGGATGAACGTGTACACGGCCCCTTGGCGCCTGGGCCTGGCGCCGCGGCCGGCCGAGGGCCAACAGCGCGCCACGTAGCCGCCCGGCTTGCTAGGCGCGTGTTTGCCTTTCGCGGGGCGCGATCCGCCAGGCGCAGCATCCCCGCGCAACGACGGCATGGGCATGACACCAGGCAGCCGGGTATAATGACACTCGACATGGTCACCCCCGACGAAGCGCTGGGGATCGTCCTGGCACACGCGCCGCGGCTCGGCGCCGAGACGGTGCCGCTGGCCGAAGCGGTCGGCGGCGTGCTGGCTGAGGCCGTTGCGGCCGACATCGACCTCCCGCCCTTCGACAAGAGCGCGATGGACGGCTACGCGGTCCGGCGCCAGGATGTGGCCCGCGTGCCGGCGGACCTGGCGATGATCGAGGAACTCCCCGCCGGCGCCGCCCCCACGCGGGACCTGGCGCCGGGCGCCTGCGCCAAGATCATGACCGGCGCGCCCGTGCCGCCGGGGGCCGACGTCGTCATCCGGGTCGAGGACACCGAGGCCCTGCCGGACGGCCGCGTGCGGATTTTGCGGGCCGGCGTTCGCCCCAACATCTGCCTTCGCGGCGAGGACGTCCGCCGCGGGGCCACGGTGCTCGAACCCGGGCGCGTCGTCGGGCCCGCCGAGATCGGCGTTCTGGCATCGGTCGGCCGGGAGCGGGTGGCCATCGGGCGGCGTCCGCGTGTGGCGGTGCTCGCCACCGGCGACGAACTCGTGCCGCCGGGCGCCATCCCCGGGCCCGGCGAAATCCGCGACTCGAACTCCTTCAGCCTGATGGCCGCCTGCCGCCGCGCGGGCGTCCCGGCCGATCTCCTCGGCGTCGCCCGCGACAACAAGGCGGACCTGCGGGCCAAGATCGGCGAGGGCCTGCGGAGGGACGTGCTCCTGGTGTCCGGCGGCATCAGCATGGGCCAGTGGGACCTTGTGCCGGAGGTCCTCGAGGAACTCGGAGTGGCGGTCCGCTTTGCCAAGGTGAACATGAAGCCGGGCAAGCCGACCATGTTCGCCACGCATGGCGAGCGGCTCGTCTTCGGCCTGCCGGGGAACCCCGTCTCGACCCTTGTGGCGTTCCGCCTGTTCGTGTGGCCTGCCCTGCGGAAGATGATGGGCCACCCCCAGCCCGCCCCGCCGCCCATCGACGCCGTGCTCGCGGACAAGGCGAGCGTGCCCGGAGACCGGCTCTCGTACGTTCCGGCCGACCTTCAGCACCAAGGGGACCGCTGGCAGGCCCGCGCGATCGAGACTCGCGGCTCGGCCGACCTGGTGGGCTTCTGCCGGGCCAATGCCCTGCTGGTGCTCGACCCGGGGAACTACACCCCCGGCACCCGCGTCAAGGCCGTGCCGCTGGAACTATAGGGCCATTCGAGCGCCCGGCGCGCGGCGGGCAGTCCTGCCCAGCCCAGTTGGATCACGTGTGGGATTTACGCCGGTCGAGGTCTTCCGGACTGTTCACGTTCGCCCAGGCGCCGAGCAACTCGCCGGGCGGCGCCGGCGACCTGACTTTGGGATGCTCCGCCAGGAGCGAAAGCGCGAACCGCCCTGCGGCTGCCAACGTCTCAAGAAGCGGCCCGGCGCGGAAATCATAGTGCGCCAGAAGCGGCTCGACGCCCGCGCCGCCGGGGAGCCGCGGCAGCGTCGCCCAGACGCCAGAGGAGCGGGTCGAAAGAAGCCACTTCAGCGCGCCGCTCGAAAGCCCCGGCAGGTCGCACGCCGCCGCCAGCCACGAGCCTCGAGGCGCCCACCGCATGGCGGCCAGGAGGCCCGCCATCGGCCCCTCGGCGTCAGGCACGTCGGGCAGCCGCGCCTCGCCCGCGAGCGCCGCCGGGACCTCCCCGGCGCCGACAATCACCACGCGATCGACCAGGGGCCGAACCAGGTCCACGGTGCGCTCGAGCCAGGTCCGGCCCCCGGTCTCAAGGAGGTGTTTGGGCCGGCCCATGCGGGCGCTCTTGCCGCCGATGAGTATGCATCCGAAGACCGGCGTGGCGAGCCACCGGCGCGAGAGCCACGCCTGGAGAATAGCCCAGGCGGCTTCGGCCCGGTCGGCGTGGCGCGGAAGCGCGGCCAGCACTTCGCCGGCCTCCGCGGGCGGCGCGGTCTCGCCTTCGCCGAGAAGCCAGACTTTCTCGCACGCGACGCGCTTGCGTCCCTCGACCAGAACGAGGTCGCAGCGTCGCGCCAGGTCCCGCAGCCTCGCGGCCGGATCGAGGTCCGCCGCGCGGGCGCGCCAGAAGACTTCATCCGGCCCTTCGAGCAGAACGTCGGCGCCCGCGCGGTAGAAGCGGTCGCTGTCTTTGCCCGGGCGGTCGACCTCGATGCCGTGGGCGTGGATCTTCGCCACCACGACCGAAAGGCCGCAGGCGTGCAGCCGCGAAAGCAGCGCCTCGATCAGTGTGGTCTTGCCGGAGCCGCTGACGCCGAAGATGCCGAAGACGGGCAGGTCACTGAGCATCCGGGGCCTCGCCTCTTGTCGGCCGGCCGCACTCCGACGGATCGCCGCGGAGTTTGTCCAGGCCGTGCGCCAGGGCCTCGAGGATCGCGTCGAGGTTCTCCACGGCCGCGCGCTCCGAGCCGGGGAGGTTCACGATGAGCGTCGAGCCGCGAATGCCGGAGTTGCCGCGCGACAGGGCCGCACGGGGCGTCTTGACGAGCGACGCCGCCCGCATCACCTCGTCGAGGCCGGGCGCGGGGCGCTCCAGGACCGCGCGGGTCGCCTCGGGCGTCACGTCGCGCGGGGCAAACCCGGTGCCGCCCACCGTTACAATCAGGTCGATCGAGTGTCCGTCGGCGTAATGCTTCAGGCGTTCGGTGATGGCGGGGGCGTCATCGGGCAGGACGGCCGTGGCGTAGATGTGCGCGCCGAGCGCCCCCTCGAGGCTCCGGGCCACCGCCGGGCCGGCGGTGTCCTGGGCCTCGCCGCGCGAGCACCGGTCGCTGATCGTCAGGACCACGGCCTGGAGCCGGCCTCGCGGCACCAGGGCCAGCACCCCGGCGGCGTCGCCGGCGCGGACCGTCCCGCCCTGCTCGACCCGGGCGAAGAGGCCGCAGCGCGGCATGATGCAGTCGCCCGTCACGCGGCCGATTTCGCACGGCGCGCGGCACACCTTGCCGATCTGCGTGACCACGAGGGTCACGTCGCGGCCGAGGCGAAGGCGGGTGCCCAGGCCCAGGGGGGACAGATCCAGGCCCGAGACAACCACGTTCTCGGCGAACGCACCGGGGCCGATCTGCGGAAGGCCGGCCTGGCGGACCGCCTCGATGTCTTCCGCCGCCAACAGGCTGACCTGCCGGTGCCAGGGGCCGGCGTGGGCGTCGCCCTCAATGCCGTGACCGGCGCGGAACACGGCCTCCCGCACGGGCCGCTTCGGCACGCCCTTGACCTGGCTGACCGAGATGGCCTCAACGCGCGGCATGGCGCACCTCGGGGCGGGTCCAGCGGCCCGACTTGCCGCCCTCTTTCTCAAGGAGCCGGACCGGCCCGACCTGGATGCCTTTGCCGGCCGACTTGACCATGTCGTAGACCGTAAGCGCGCCGACGGCGGCGGCGACCATGGCCTCCATCTCGACGCCGGTCCGGGCCTCGGCCGAGACCGTGACCGCGATGCGGACGCGCGGGCCTTCGACCGCCGCCCCGACGTCGATAGCGTCGATCGCGATAGGATGGCACATGGGAATAAGCATCGATGTTTGCTTGGCGGCCGCGATGGCGGCCAGGCGTGCGGTCACCAGGACGTCGCCCTTGGCCAGGCCGCCCCGGCGGCGCAGGCGCGAGGCGATCGCGCGGCCGACGGTCACGTACGCCTCGGCGACGGCGCGGCGGCACGTCACGGGCTTCGCGCCGACGTTCACCATGCGCGGCGAACCGTCGGGGGCGAGGTGGGCGAGTCTTGCTTTGCGCTTTCGGGGCATGTTGCACGGCCTTCAAACAACACGGGGTCGCCTTCGGCTGCCCGCAAAATGATGAGGACGAAATCAGCCGCCGACGGCGGCCATGGCCCGCTGGTCGGCGAAACGGCGGTCGGCTCGCTTGAGGGCCAGGGCCTTTTCGACGGCGTCGAGGATCGCCGCTTCGGCGGCAGCACTGTCGGCCCGCAGCAGCGCGGCCACGTCCGGCCCCTCGGCCCGGGCCAAGCACCCCAGGAGGCGGCCGGCGGCCGTCAGGCGCAGGCGCCGGCAGTCGGCGCAGAACGGCTCGCTGCACGGCGAGATGAAGCCGATGACGCCCGAAAGGCCGGCGGCGTCGCTGGCCCGCACGTCGCGGCTGGGCGCGCCGGGCACGACCGGCAGCGGCTCCAGGTCGAACGCGGCCGCAAGGCGCCCGTGCACCTCAGCCGAAGGAACGAACCATTCGCGGTGACGGTCGGCGGCCGCACCGATGGGCATCATCTCCAGGAACCGCACCTCGCAGGCGCGCTGGAGGCCGAATCGCGCGACGGCGACCACTTCGCCGTCGTTGATGCCCCTGAGGACAACCATGTTGAGTTTGACAGGCGTAAGGCCGGCGGCCCGCGCCGCCTCGACGCCCGCGATGGCGCGCGGCAGGCCGTCGCGGCCCGTCAGCCGCCGGTACAGGGCGGGGTCGAGCGTGTCGATGTGAACGTTGACCCGCCGCAGGCCCGCCTGCCGCAAGCCGGCGGCCATTTCGGCCAGGCAAACGGCGTTCGTGGTCAGGGCGAGGTCGGCCACGCCGTCGGCGGCCAGGCCGCGGACCAGCGCCACGATATCGGGCCTCAGGAGCGGCTCGCCGCCCGTGATCCGCACTTTGGCCACGTCGAAGCGGCCGCGGAGGATACGCACGAAGCGCAGGATCTCATCCAAGCCGAGGACGCCGGCGACGGGCTCCCAGCGCACCCCTTCGGCAGGCATGCAGTACGGGCACCGCAGTTGGCACTGCGCGGTGACCGAAATCCTGAGCGAAAGCGTGCGATTGGCTGCCGGCAAGATCATGGCCCACCAAGACCTGCCCACGCCATTATCGGCCCGCCGGGGCGATAACCAGCCGTGTTTAGCCGCGGCCGGCACGGCCGCGAATGTTATTCGTCGCCGTACCGGCGACGGCTTAACGATGTCAGCCGACGAGGGCCTTGGCGGCACGGACGGTGTTGCGAAGCAGCATAGCGACCGTGACCGGCCCGACGCCGCCGGGCACGGGCGTAATCGCGCCGGCGACATTGACGGCGGAATCGAAGTCGACGTCGCCGACGGTCTTCATGGCCGCCTTGCCTTTTTCGTTCTTGACGGGGTCGCCGCCGGCGTCAAGGGCTTTGGGGATGCGGTTGATGGCCACGTCGATGACGATGGCGCCCGGGCGGAGCATGTCGGCCTTGACGAGTGGAGAAAGGTCCGGCAGTGGCGGCTTCTCGCCGGCCTTCTTGCGGCGCTGGTAGCCGAGCCAGCGGGCCTGGGAGACTCCCGTCGCGACGATCAGGACATCCGCCCGCCGCGTGTGGCTGGCCAGGTCCTTGGTGGCGATGTGGCACACGGTCACGGTCGGCGAGGCATTCAGGCTCTGAAGAAGGATCATCGCGATAGGCTTGCCGACGATCTCGCTGTGGCCGACCACGACGGTTTCCTTGCCGGCCAGGTCGGGCTGGACGCTCCTCAGGAGTTCCACGGCGGCCATGGGCGTGCAGGGCGCGACCGTGCCGCCGCCGTAGAACAGGCGGCCCATGTTCTCCGGGTGCATCCCTTCGACGTCCTTGGCGGGGGAGAGGCAGACCTGGACGGCGCGCGCGTCGATCTCGGGCGGCAGGGGCATCTGGAGAATGAGGCCGGTGGCGCGCGGGTCGGCGTTGAGCGATTCGATCCGGGCGATGAGGTCGGCCTGGGAGGTCTCGGCCGGGAGGTTCACCAGTTCGTACTCGATGCCGACGGCCTCGCAGTTCTTGGCCTGCTGGTTGGTGTAGATTTTGGAGGCGGGGTTCTCGCCGACCTGTATGGCGACCAGGTGTGGGCGGCGGCCGGCCTGGGCCAGTTCCGCGGCCTCGCGGGCGATTTCACGGTTGATCTGGGCCGCAAAGGCTTCGCCGTCAATCAGTCGTGCGGGCATGTGGGTCTCCTCATAGGGTTGTTGATAATCGCATGAGCCTGGGCTTCGCCCCGGCCTACGTTGCCGCTGCGACGCCGGAAACGAGCCGGGGCTTCGCCCCGGCCTACATCGCCGTTACGATGCCAGGCCGGCCAGGGCGAGGATGTCGGGCACGGTGTCATCCCAGCCGAGGGTCATCAGGTGGGCCCCCTGGCACATACCTTTCATCTGGCGCACCAGGCGTGCCGCAATCTCGGCCGCCACCTTCTTCAGGCTGTCCTTGGGGGCGGCCGTCAGTTCCTTGATGATGGCCTCCGGCACCTGGACGCCCGGGACCGAGCGGTTCATGTACTTGGCCATGCCGGCGGACTTCAGGACCACGATCCCCACCAGGACGGGGATCTTGATGTGCTCGATCCGCTTCATGAACTTCTCGAAGGTGGCCGGGTCGTACACCGCCTGGGTCTGGACGAACTGGGCCCCCGCAGCCACCTTCTTCTCCAACTTGATGACCTGGGCCTCGGGGTCCGGGCTGCACGGCGTCGTGCAGCAGCCCTTGAAGAACTTCGGGACGCCGTCGAGTTGGTTAGGATTGCCCTTGAAGTCGCAGCCCATGTCCTTGCCGGCCTCCAGGAGCGACATGGCCTGGAGCAAGCCGACCGAGTCTAGGTCGTAGACGGGCTTGGCGTCGCGATGGTCGCCCATGACGACGTGGTCGCCGGTCAGCGCCAGGACGTTCTCGATCCCCAGGACGGAGGCCGACAAGAGGTCGCTCTGGAGGGCCAGGCGGTTGCGGTCGCGGCAGACCATCTGAAAGATCGGCTCGATGCCGCGGTCCCGCAGCAGGTGGCACATGACCATGGATCCGGTGCGCATGACCGCCGTCTGGATGTCGGTGACGTTGACGGCGACGACGCGGCCCTTCAGGTACTGCTCGGCCTCGTGGAGGCAGGGGCCGACGTTGGTGCCCTTGGGTGGGCCGATCTCACCGGTGACGGTGAACTGGCCGGACTTGAGTCGGTCTTGAAGTTGGCTCATGGTTCATCCCGCTCACTTTTTCGCCGGCGCAGGTGCGCCGGCCTTCTCCTGGTCTTCGGCCATCTCGAGGGCCCAGCGGATGGTGCGGCGATTGGCCTCGGAGACGTCCCGTTTTCGGAAATCGCGCGGCGTCTGGAGCCGGCGCATGTCGTCGAGGCGGCCGAGGGCCTTGAGGCGCTCGTATATCATGTGCCACCCGCAGCGGCGGACCTTCGAGACCTCGCACGAGCCATCGTACCCCGTCCCGCCGCACTGCCCGTTCACCAGGCTCTTGGCGCACAGGGTGATGGGGCACAGGCCCCCCGTGTAGGCGAGGAGGCATTCGCCGCACTCGGCGCACCGCTCCTCCGACGGCCAGAGGCCCTGGTAATCGCCCATGCAGATGGTGTTCATGGCGGGGACGGCCCGGCGGCCGACGACATTGCCGACGGCCTGGACCCCGACGCCGCAGGAGCCGACCAGGACGGCGTCGGCGGCGGCTACCTGGTCGATCAGGCGGCCAAGACGCACACCCACGATCATCTTGTTGCAGATCATGTCGATGAGGGCGGCGCCGGTGACCTGCTTGCCCGCGCCCGACAGGGCGGCGGCCATCTCGTCGAGCCAAGGCTTGCCGCCGGTCTCGCACCCGATGGGGCAGCCCTGGCAGCCGAGGATGAAGACCTTGCGGGCGTCGGCCAGGGAGTCCAGGATTTCCGGCGTCGGCTTACGTTCGGTTGCGTTCATGGCACCCAGTCTCCTACTGACTCGCGGCCGTGCCGGCCGCGGCTAAACTCGTCCTGCGCGGCCGTGCCGGCCGCGGCTGAACGTTGTTACAGCACGCGGCGGGCGTCGCCCGCCGGCGTCACCATGTGCACCGCGCACGCCAGGCACGGGTCGAACGACCGGATGATCCGCACGACCTCGAATGGGTTGTCGCGGTCCTTGACCTTGGCGCCGATGAGGGCCTGTTCCATGGGGCCGGGCGTGCCGGCCTTATCGCGCGGAGAGCCGTTCCACGTCGTAGGCACCACGAGGTTGTAGCGCCCGATGACCTTGTTCTTGATCTCGATCCAGTGCCCCAAGGCCCCGCGCGGCCCGTCGACCAGACCGGCGCCGCGGGCCTCTTCGGGGATCGTCAAGGCGACGGCGGCGGGCTGGCCCAGTTTGAGTTGGCCGAGCCAGTCGGCCATCGCCGCGGCCAGCAGGCGGCACTCCAGGGCACGCGCCAGGTGCCGCCCGAGGACCGACTGGAGTTTTGCAGCGCCGAGCCTCGCGGCCTTGAGGGCGGCCTCAACTTGCGGCTTGACGGCCCCGCCCGCGGCGAAGCCGACGAGCGTCCGGGCCAGCGGCCCGACCTCGGCCGGGGCGCCGTCGTAACGGGGCGCCTTGATCCAGGAGTACGCGCCGGCCTTGTCGGGGGCGGGCACGGTCTTGCCCTCGGCGGGTGGTGCGGCACAGTCGTCGGTGTAGCGCGAGTGGGCCACGTCCTCGGCAATCTTGTCGGCGCTGGCGGCCGCGAGACGCCCGTCGGGGCCGATGTAACCGCTCGGCAGCAGGCGCTTACGGGCCAGCGGGTCGGCGGAGGCATCGTCGAGGTTGAACGTGCCGTACGCGAGGTACCGCCTGCACCCTGCGCCGATGTCGAAGTAGTCGCCGTACGCGCCGGCGACAGTGTAGACGGCCGGGATGTAGACCTCTTCGACGAAGTCGCGGACTTCTCCGAGGCGCGAGAGCGTGAAGGCGATCTTGTCGGCCGTGACCTCGCTCGTTACGCCGCCGGGGACCACCGCCACGCTGTGCGGCATCTTGCCCCCCCAGGCCGAGATGATCTCGTGGCAGACGCGCCGCACGTGGAGGGCCGCCAGGTATCCGCGCACCAGGTCGACGTTGGTCTTCTTGTCGCAGCGGTAATCGCCCTCGTACCGCGGGAAGAAGGGCGAGAGGTCCTTGCGTTCGATGAACGCGCGGACGGCCTTGAGGTCGCTCTCCGGCCCGCCGTAATCGGCCAGGGCGGCCACGTCGACGTAGTCGAGCGCTGCCAGGGTGAAGAAGTGCAGGATGTGCGACTGGAGGTAGTTGGAGGCCAGGAGTATGTTGCGGACGATCCGCCCGTTCGGCGGAATCTTGTCGGCCACGCCGAGGGCGGCATCGAGGGCGTTGGCCGACGCCGTGCCGTGGATCATCGGGCATACGCCGCAGACGCGCTGCGTCAGGCGGGCGGCGTCGAGCGGGTGGCGCCCGACGAGAATGTTCTCGAAGCCGCGCCACAGGGTGCCGCTGGCGCGGGCATCTTTGACCTCGCCGCCGTCGACCACCACGTCGACCCTCATGTGGCCTTCGATGCGCGAGATCGGATCGATGGTGATCGTTTCGCTCTTGCGTGACGCTTGACTGGGCATAGGCCGTGTCTCCGAACTCAGGCCTTCGGGGCCGGGGCGGGCTGAAGGAGGCGGAAGCGATCCATCCGCCCATCGTCAATCTTCTCGTACAGCGGGCTGAAGCGGTCGGGGAAGTCAGGCTCGACGCAGCCGTGGCACGGCCCGCCCGCCCCGATGCACCAGTTCGTGCCGCTGTTGAACATCCGCGTCGGGCAGTCGGCGTAGGAGACGGGCCCGCGGCAGCCCAGAAGGTACAGGCAGCCGGGGTCGCCGAACTTCTTGGCGAAGCGAGCCGCATCGAAGTCGGCGCGGCGCGGGCAGGTCTCGTGCACCAACTTGCCGAAGAATGCCGTCGGCCGCTTGAGGTCGTCGAGCATGCCCGCCACCGGCCCGAGGCCGTACACCGCCACGGCCATGAGCGAGCCGATGAGCCAGTCGGGATGCGGCGGGCAGCCGGGAATGTTGATGAGCGGCGTGGCGATTCTCTCGCGAGCCATAAACTCGCTCATCGAGAGACAACCGGTGGGGTTCGGCGCTGCGGCCGGGATGCCGCCGAACGACGAGCAGGTGCCCATGCAGACGACGGCGGCGGCGCTGCGGGCGAGGTTGGCGGCGACCTCGGAGATGGGCGTCTCGCGGCCGGCCACCTCGCCCAGCGTGCCGAACGCCGGGTGGCCGACCGGGAGGGAGCCCTCCATCACAAGAATATAGTTACCTTTATCTTTAGCCGCCTCGTCGCGCAGGACGTCCATGACCTGGTGGCCCTGGCCGGCCATGGCGGTCACGAGGAACCGGAGCGAGACGTGCTTGCCCGGCGCCAGTTCCCGCAGGACGAGCCGCGAGATGCCGGGCGAAAGCGAGTTCAGGAGTGACACGACGCAGCCGGTGCAGGCCGCGCCCTGGAGCCAGACGACGGGGATTTCGACGACCTTGGCCATAGGGTTGCTCCTTGCACAAGGCCCCACACGCAGGCCGCAGCATCGTTCGGCCTTCATCCGAGCCCGCTGCGGGAGCAGCGGGAGAGACCGAGCGCGAGCATCTCCCGCCGCTTCCGCGGCGGGCTCGAACGGAAACAGGCAACGCCCGACCCCGCGCATTGTAGCCGAGAGGCCCGGTTTAGAAAAGCCCGACCACCTGGCCTTCGGGGCCGATGTCGACCTTCTCGCCGGCCGGCTCGGTCGGCAGGCCCGGCATGGTCCTCATCTGGCCGCACAGCGGATACAGGAAGCCCGCGCCCACCGAGGCCCGCACGTCGCGGATCGGGAAGGTGTAGCCCGTGGGCCGCCCCTTGACGGCCGGGTCGTGCGTGAGGCTCAGGTGCGTCTTGGCCATGCAGATGGGGAGTTTGTCGAGGCCGAGTTTGGTGAAGCGGGCGATGGCGTCCTCGGCCGCCTTCTCGTAGACCACCTTGCCTGCGCCGTAGACCTTGGTGGCGATGGTCTCGATCTTCTTCTTGATGGGCCAATCGAGTTCGTAAAGGAACTTGAAGTTCTTGGGGGAGTTGCAGGCTTCGACGACGGCCTTGGCGAGTTCGGTGCCGCCGGCGCCGCCCTTGGCCCACACTTCGCTCCTGGCGACCCAGCCTGCGCCGGCCTTCTTGGCGTGCTCGACGACCGTCTGGAACTCCTTCTCGGTGTCGGTGGCGAACATGTTGACCGCCACGACGCAGGGCAGGCCGTGCATCCGGATGTTCTCGACGTGCTTTTCGAGGTTGCAGCACCCGTCGGCAACGGCCTTGATGTCCTCGCGCAGCAGCGCCTCGTCGAGGGGCTTGCCGGCGACCACCTTGAACCGGCCGCTGTGCATCTTCAGGGCCCGGACCGAGGCGACCAGGACCACGCAGTCCGGCACGAGGCCGCTGGCGCGGCACTTGATATTGAGGAATTTTTCCATGCCGATGTCTGCGCCGAAGCCCGACTCGGTCACCAGGTACTCCGCCAGCCGGATGGCGATCTGGTCGGCCAGGATCGACGAGTTGCCGTGCGCGATGTTGGCGAACGGGCCGGCGTGGACGAAGCAGGGGGTGTTCTCGAGCGTCTGGAGGAGGTTCGGCTTGATGGCGTCGCGCATCAGGACGGCCATCGATCCGGCCACCTTCAGGTCCTGGCACGTGACGGGCGCGCCGTCGCGCTTGTAGGCGACGATCATGCGGGCGAACCGCTCGCGGATGTCCTTCAGGCCGGTCGTCAGGCCCAGGATGGCCATGACCTCGCTGGCCACCGTGATGTCGAAGCCGGTGCGGCGGACGACGCCCGAGCCCAGGCCCGTGACGATGTCGTCCAGGGCCCACCGGTCGCTGATGTCAAGGACGCGCCGCAGCGTCGGGGCGTACGGGTCGATGCCCAACCGGTTGCCGTGGTAAATGTGGTTGTCGACGAAGGCGGCCGCAAGGTTGTTGGCCAGGCCGACGGCATGGACGTCGCCGGTCAGGTGAAGGTTGAAGTCCTCCATCGGGACGACCTGGCTGTACCCGCCGCCGGCCGCGCCCCCCTTGATGCCGAAGACCGGCCCGAGGCTCGGCTGGCGGATGGTGGTGCAGACCTTCTTGCCGATGTGGTTCAGGCCCTGCGAGAGGCCGATGGTGGTGACGGTCTTGCCCTCGCCCAGGGGCGTCGGCGTAATGGCCGTCACGTCGATGTACTTGCCTTTCGGCGACTTCGCGAGGCGGTCGAGGATCTTCAGGTCGACCTTGGCCTTGTAGTTGCCGTAGAGTTCGAGTTCGTCCTCGCGGATGCCCAACCTGGCGGCCACTTCCTTGATGGGTTCCATCTTGGCCTGCTGGGCAATCTCCAAGTCGCTGAGCATTAGTTCCTCCTTGCTTCGAGGCTGACGGGGCCTGGCGTTTCCTCGCCCAAGACCGCGTGCGTGGGGGCATCCCCCCGGAAAATTTCGGCGCAGTCTAGAAGTACGATAGAATGGCGTCAAGACTTTTATTCCGGCCTGTGAAATGTTTCACAGGCGGTGCTTTTCCAGTCCGTATCCCGCTTGACAAGCCCCCTGCGGCCCCCTATTCTTGTATGGCATTTTGAGGCAGGGCACTTGGTCTCTCGGCCCATGCTAGAGGGGGCGAACCGTCCCGGCGGGCCGCGAATCAATCGGGCAGGCGTTCATCGAAGGGCTTCGCTCCCTCGGACAAGAACACCTGAAGCCGGCCACAAGCCGTCCCGAAGCGGTCGTCTTGCCATCGGATGACGTGCATGAGAATCGCTATCAGCGGGAAAGGCGGCGTGGGCAAGACCACGGTCGCCGCCCTTTGGGGGCGCGGTTTTGCCTCGGAAGGGCGCGACGTGTTCCTGATCGACGCCGACCCCGACGCGAACCTTGCGGCCGCCCTGGGCGTGGCGCCGGCGAGTCTGCCCACGCCCCTGGTGGCGCTGAAGGAACTCATCAAGGAACGCACCGGCGCCGACCCCGACAAACTCGGGCAGTACTTCAGACTGAACCCGCACGTCGCCGACCTGCCCGATGCCTACGCCGTGAATGTCGCGGGGATGAAGTTGCTGGTCCTGGGCGGCTTGAAGCGCGGCGGCGGCGGGTGCGCCTGTCCCCAGGGCGTCTTCCTGAAGGCGATGATGCGGCACCTGATGCTCCAGCGCCGCGAGGTGCTCCTGGTCGACATGGAGGCGGGCCTGGAGTTCCTCGGCCGCGCCTCGGTCACCGGCATCGACGCACTGGTCATCGTGGTGGAACCGGGGCGCCGGAGCCTCGACACGGCCGAGGCCATCGCCCGCATGGGCCGCGACATCGGCATCGAGCGATTCGGCGCCGTCCTGAACAAGGTGACTGACCCAAGCCAGGTCGAGACGATCCGGGCCGGCCTGCCCGCGGGGGTGGAGTTGCTCGGATACGTGCCTTACAGCCCCCTGCTTCAGCGGGCCGATCTGGAAGGCCGGACCGTGCTCGGCGTAGACCCTGCGGCCGAGGCGGCCCTGGCCGAGGCCAAGCGGAACCTGGAAGCCCTCATCGCCGCAAAGGTGCCGGCGAAAGGTTGACGCTATGTACCCGTACAGCGTGCGTGACGGCCGGGCGCCGGAAGCGGATCGTACGTGTTTCGACCCCAGGGCGGTACGCTGAGCAGTTGCCATGAAAGGAAGCCGGATGAGCAAGGCGACCAGCAAGATGATCGTGTGCCGCGTCGAGCGATGCCTTGGGTGCAGGTCCTGCGAAATGGCTTGCGCGGTTGTTCATTCGCAGTCCAAAGACCTCCTGGAGGCCGTCCTGGAACATCCGCGGCCCCAGAAGCGGGTCACGGTCGAGCCGGTCGGCGGCCACGGCCTGCCCCTCCAGTGCCGCCACTGCGAAGACGCCCCGTGCATCATGATCTGCCCGACCGAGGCGATGCACCGCGCGTCGGAGAGCGGCCCGGTCCTCATCGACCAGGACCGCTGCATCGGATGCAAACTGTGCATGGCGGTGTGCCCGTTCGGGGTCATCAGCGTCAGGAGCGACGGCAAGGGCGTCATCAAGTGCGACGCCTGCATCGAGCGGACGAAAGCGGGCGAGGAACCGGCCTGCGTCTCGGCCTGCCCGACGGGCGCCCTGAAATTCGTCAGTGTCGAGGAACTCATGAAGACCGTGCGGCGGATCGCGGCCGGCCGCGCGGCCGAGAGCCTTGCAAAGGCCGACCAAGAGGCTGAGAAGTAGGACGCCGGTGCTTCGCCCCGGCCTACTGGCGGGGCGACCCGCAGGCCGGGGCAACGCCCCGGCACGCAGGCGGGGCGACCCGCAGGCCGGGGCAACGCCCCGGCACGCAGGCGGAGCGAGACGCAGGCCGGGGCAACGCCCCGGCACGCATGCGGAGCGAGACGCAGGCCGGGGCAACGCCCCGGCACGCATGCGGGGCGAGGCGTAGGCCGGGGCAACGCCCCGGCCTACTGGCGGGGCGACCCGTAGGCCGGGGCAACGCCCCGGCACGCTCCCGGCGAAAGGCAGGGCCGGCCGGGCGAACAAGAGGAGAGCGCAGATGGTCACCATCACGGTGTGCGTCGGCTCTTCGTGCCACTTGAAGGGGGCCCGCGTGGTCATCGAGCGCTTCAATGCCCTCCTGGCCCAGCACGCCCTGGCAGACAAGGTGACGCTGAAGGGGTGCTTCTGCATGGAGCGATGCGGCGAAGGGATCAACTGGCAGATCGACCAGGAGTACATCTCCAGCGCCACCGGCAAGGAAGCGATTGAGACGTTCTACAAGCGGGTCCTGGGTCCCTTGGGAGTACAGCCGGCCGGCGAGCCGGGGGAGTCTGCCCAGCCATGAAGGCGTCGGACAGCCAGATTTCAGTGGCCCATGCGGCCGCGATCCTCCAGCACACGCCCAACGGAGTCCTGCTGGTGGATCGGGACGCCCGGATTCGGTTCGTCAATCCGGCCTTCCGCCGGATGTTCCACTGCCCCGACGAGGAGGTGCTCGGAAAGCCCGCGGCCGACTACGTTCACTCCGATTGTTTCGGGCGTGCCATCGCCGGGGGCGGGCACCTCATGGTCAAGGAGACCATCGCGGAACACGACATGAGTTTCCGCGTGGGGCTGTTCCCCGTCGAGGGCGAGGACATGTACTGCGGAATTTTCATCGACATCACGGACGAAGAGAAGGCCCGCGAGCAACTTAGCCGCCTGCGCGCCCAGACCCTGGAACGGGCCCAGGAGGTCATCTCGCGACAGATGGAAACCGCCCAGGAAATCGCCCGGCTCCTCGGCGAGTCGACGGCCGAAACCAAGGTCCTCCTGGTCAAACTGATGTCCCTTTTCAAGGAGGAGGGACCGCGATGAGGCTGTACTACGAGTGGGGCGCCAAGCAACTGCGCAAGCGCAACGAGGAACTGTGCGGCGACAGCCTGGCCGTCTCGCGCCACGCCGACTCGGTGACGCTCGCGCTTTCCGACGGACTGGGCAGCGGGGTCAAGGCCAACATCCTGGCGACGCTGACCACGCGGATTGCCATGCACTTGCTGGAGAATGAACTGCCGCTGAGCGAAGTGGTCGAGACCCTCGGCAAGACCCTGCCCGTCTGCAAGGTCCGCAAACTGGCGTACAGCACGTTTGCGATCGCGCAGTTCTTCCGCGACGGTCGGGCGCGCCTCGTGGAGTTCGACAGCCCGCCGGCCGTCGTGCTGCGGGAGCGCAAGGCGATGCCCCTGCCCTGGACGGAGCGGGCCATCGGCGGAAAGACCATCCGAGAGACACTCGTCGAACTCGACGTGGGCGACTGGGTCGTGTTCGTCTCCGACGGGGTCCTGAACGCAGGCATCGGCGGCGTCTATCCCCTGGGCTGGGGGTGGGACCAGACCACACGGTACCTGGAGAACCACGCCCATCCGAGCCTGACCGCGCAGGAACTGGCCGACAAACTGGCGGAGACCGTGGCCGAACTTTACGCAGGCGCCCCCGGCGACGACGTCAGCATCCTCGTCATCAAGGTCCGGCACAAACTCGTGGCGACGGTCCTGGCAGGACCGCCCACGGATCGGGCGGCCGACGAGAATGTCTTCGGCGAGTTCATCAAGAGGCCCGGCGTGCACATCGTCTGCGGCGGAACAACCGCCAAGATGGTCTCGCGACACCTGGGGGCACCGCTGGAGGTCGACCTGGAAACCATGCGACCCGACGTGCCTCCCCTGGCCCGTATGAGCCGGATCGACCTGGTGACCGAGGGCATCCTGACGCTGACGCGGGTGCGGGAACTCCTGCGGTCGGGCGCCAACAGAGACACCGTCCGCTTCAAGACCGACGGGGCATCGGCACTGGTGCGGGCCCTGCTGGAGGTGGACCACGTGCACTTCATCGTCGGGCTGGCCACCAACCCGGCGCACCAGAACCCGAATCTGCCCCACCAGTTGGGCATCAAACTGTCAATTGTCCGTGAAATCGGCGAAGAACTGACCAAGCGCGGCACGGAGGTCACCATTGAGTCTGTATAGGCGTCTTAAGGATCTGTCATTTCGTCCGCACGGCTCGTAAGGCAGGTGCGAGAGAACGCATGGCAGACGAGAAATTGATTGAAGAGATCGTCCGGCGGTACGACGGCGAAGTCGGGATGCTTATCCCGATGATGCAGGACCTTCAGGCTTCGTGCGGCTACCTGCCGGTGGAGCAACTCAGGCGCCTGGCCGCCCGGCTCGAGGTCCCCTTGAGCCGCCTCTACGCCGTCGCCACGTTCTACACGTCGTTCCGCCTCGCCCCCAAGGGCCAGCACGAAGTGACGCTGTGCGTCGGAACGGTCTGCTACCTGAAAGGCTCGGGCGCCATCTCCGAGATGATCCGCCAGGAGTTCCAGGTGGACGCGGGCGGCACGACGCCCGACGGCCTGTTCTCGTTCCAGCCGGTCAACTGCGTGGGCGCTTGCGCACTGGCCCCCGTGATGATCGTCGACGGCAAGTATTACGACGGAGTCACGAAGGATTCTGCCATGGGCATTCTCCGCAAACTTCCCTTGGCGCCGGAGACGGTCAAGGCGGAGGGCAAAAAGTGACGGTGGCGACCGGCAAGCGGTTCAGCACCACGGAGGACCTGGAGCAATTGCGCGCCCACCTGCGCCGCCGCGCGCTGCCCTCGGCCCGGAGCGTCCGCGTCTGCATCGGCACCGGGTGCGCGGCCAAGGGGTCGCGCAAACTCCACAAACTTTTCGTCCAGGCGATGAAGGAAAGCGGCGGCCAGGTCGAGGCCGCCAAGTCCGTCGGATGCCATGGACTCTGCGAGCGCGGCCCGATCGTCGTCGTCCAGCCCGGCGACATCCTTTACCAGCGGGTCGAAGAGCCGGACGTCGCCGAGATCTTCCGCGAGACCGTCCTGGGCGGCCGCGTGGTCGAGCGCCTGCTTTACGAAGACCCCGCCACCAAGACCCGGGCCAAGACGGCCCGCGAGATTCCCTTCTACAAGGCCCAGCAGCGCATCGTCCTGGCCCACAACGGCCAGATCGACCCCAGGAGCATCGAGGACTACATCGGCATCGGGGGCTACTCGGCCCTCGCCAAGGCGCTGACGAAGATGTCGCCCGAGGAGGTGCTGTCGGAGGTCGAGAAGTCGGGCCTCCGCGGCCGGGGCGGCGGCGGATTCCCCACCGGACGCAAGTGGCGATCCTGCCGAGACGCCCACGGCCAGCCCAAGTACGTCATCTGCAACGGCGACGAGGGCGACCCCGGCGCGTTCATGGACCGCTCGGTCATGGAAGGCAACCCACACGCCGTCATCGAGGGGATGATCATCGGGGCCTACGCCATCGGCTCGCACCAGGGCTACATCTACGTGCGGAACGAGTATCCCCTGGCCGTGGAGCACCTGAAGTGGGCCATAGCCCAGGCCCGCGAACTGGGCCTGCTGGGCGAGGACATCCTCGGGACGGGCTTTGAGTTCGACATCCGGATCAACCGCGGCGGCGGCGCGTTCGTCTGCGGCGAATCCACCGCCCTCATGGCCTCGCTCGAAGGCCGCCCCGGCGAACCGAGGGCAAAGTACGTCCACACCGTCGAGCACGGCCTCTGGGACAAGCCCTCCAACCTCAACAACGTCGAGACCTGGGCCAACGTGCCGTCGATCATCAACAACGGCGCCGACTGGTTCGCCTCCATCGGCACAGCCAAGTCCAAGGGCACGAAGGTCTTCAGCCTCGTCGGCGAGGTCGTCAACACCGGCCTCATCGAGGTGCCGATGGGCATGACGCTGCGCGAGATCATTTTCGGCATCGGTGGCGGCGTCAAGGGCGGCAGGAAGTTCAAGGCCGTCCAGACAGGCGGGCCGTCGGGCGGGTGCATCCCCGCCCAGTTCCTCGACGCCCCCGTCGACTTCGACGAACTGACGAAACTCGGCTCGATGATGGGCTCCGGCGGCATGATCGTGATGAGCGAAGACACCTGCATGGTCAACGTCGCCCGCTACTTCCTCAATTTCCTCGTGGAAGAGTCCTGCGGCAAGTGCACCCCATGCCGCGAGGGACTCGCACAGATGCTCAACATCCTGGACCACATCACCCACGGCGAGGGGCAGACCGGAGACATCGAGAAACTCGAGAGCATCGGCACCATCCTGGAGGGGGCCGCCCTGTGCGCACTCGGCAAGACCGCCGCCAACCCGGTGATGTCGACCGTCCGCTACTTCCGCGCGGAGTACGACGCACACATCCTCCAGAAGCGGTGCCCGGCCAAGCAGTGCCGCGGCCTGTTCCGTTACGAAATCAGCGTGGAATCGTGCAAGGCCTGCGGCCTGTGCCGCAAGCACTGTCCCGCAGAAGCCATCAGCGGCGCAAAGAAGACGCCCCATGTGATCGACCAGCAAAAGTGCACGCGGTGCGGCATGTGCCTGGAGAAGTGCCCGTTCGACGCCGTGCTGAAAGTGTAGCCGTCGCTGGCACGGCGACGTAAGTTCTTGCTGTCGTTTAGCCGTCGCCGGTACGGCGACGTAAGTTCTTGGTGTCGTTTAGCCGTCGCCGGTACGGCGACGTAAGTTCTTG
>Ga0315280_10001986_pt1 | contig 33904 bp, 29 predicted proteins | sample YL17G06_40_MG_FD_203697 | JGI IMG/M metagenome (GOLD analysis project Ga0315280, IMG submission 203697) | Sediment microbial communities from Yellowstone Lake, YNP, Wyoming, USA - YL17G06_40 | ecosystem: Environmental > Aquatic > Freshwater > Lake > Sediment | place: USA: Wyoming | collected...
ATCCGCCTGCGGCCCGTGGTGAATCAGTACATGCGCAAGAAGGTGCCCGGCTTCGTTAAGAATGTGCGCTTCAAGAATGTGACCATCGACGGCAAACCCGGCGAGTACCTGGTGCAAGTCCAGGGGGCCGACGCGGAGCACGACGTGGAGGATGTGACCTTTGAGAACGTCTCCATCCTCGGCGAGAAGCTGACACAAGGGGCCGGCCGGGTGAAGATCGGCGAGAATACGAAGGACATCCACTTTGTCCCACAGCCGTGACCCGCGCGCGGTACGCGTTTATTGATCCTGATGGATCTAATGGAAATGTCCGGGTGGCAGCCTCAAGCGCAGCTTGGGGATGGCTTCCTCCACTTGCGCATCCCATCCCCAAGGCCTTCGGCCTTGAGGCTGCCACCCGGAAAGAGATAGTTGGCCCGTAAGCACGTTCATCGTGCCGGGAAGCCCAGATCGTAGCCGGCGTGCGTGGCGAGGCCGATCTGCTCGACGCTTCCCCGACGGCCGTTGTACCAGAGTAGCCAGCGGTCGCTCGCGCGGTCGAAGAGCGCAAACGGCTTGTAGCAGGCGTCGGCGTCCCACGCGCCGGGGACGGGGAAGATCACCGGATTGGTGGGATGCCGCTGCCAGCCGGTGATGCCGTCGCGCGAGCGGGCCAGGCCGATCTGGGCCCGGTTCTCATCGCGAAAGCCGATGTAGAACATGAGGTGCCAGTCGCCGGCGGGGATCACCTGACACGCGGTCACCTTGTGCTGCTCCCACGCGTTTCGGGGGTCGGCGGCGAAGATCGGGTTATCCTTGTACTTGGTCCAATTTATCCCGTCGGTGCTGGTGGCATACCCGATAGCGTTGGGCTCATACTGTTGTCCCGCCGAGTACCACATGCGGTACTGCTGGGTCTTGTCATCCCAGAGCACGTGCGGGCACATCACGGCGACGCCTTCCCAGGGGCGCTCCGGAGACAGTACCGGCTGGGCTGACATGCGGGTCCAGGTTCGGCCGTCCGGGCTGGTCGCGTAGCCGAGCCAGGAGCGCGTGGCGCTCTGGCCCGTGTACCACATGTGATAGGCGCCGTCGCGCTTGACCACGGCGGGACGGTTGACGCGGCCTTCCCAATCGGAACCGGGTTTGGGCCCGAGGACGATCTGCGGCTCGCTCCAATGGACGCCGTCGCGGCTCTCTGCCAGGGCGACCGACTCCTTCGGCCGCCAGGAGAACCACATGCGGTACGTCTCGTCTTCCCGGAGCATGGTCACATCGAAGCAGGTGCCGAGACTGCCGCCCAGGACGGGATTTCCTTCGTGTTTGCGCCAGCCTGCCGCGGCCCCTTCGGTGTGGACAGGAGAGGAAAGCGCTCCCGTGACTCGTCCGAGGGAATCGGATTGAGCGATCGGCCGCCCCTCGGCGAACACGCGGAGGCCCTTGCCTCGTCCGTATTTCTCGCCGGTCCTGTCCCAGAGAATGGTGAGCGTGCGGCCGTGATAGAGGACGTTGTCGAGGCAGAACCAGTCCCAGGTGCCGGGCGGGACGAGAGGATGAACCTCGACCGTGTCATCGGGTCGGGGCCGCAGACCTATCAGGCCGCTGATGACGAGATCGCAGTAGGTCGAGTGATTGTAGTCTTTGCCCCGTTCCTTGCCGCCTTTGCCGGCGTCCCACGTGCCGTTCTTCCAGGTCTTCAGGCGGGTGCGAGAGAGCCAATCGCCGGTCTGGGGATTGAGGTTCTCGTCGATCCATGGGACAACCCGGCCGTCCTCGCGCTGGAGGCTGTGGCTCTTGGTGTAGATCGTCAGCAGCTTGAAATAGTCGGCCTTCGTGATGGTGTCCTGCTCATAGTTGTTCAGCACGTTCGCCAACGCTGTGAGGGTGATGGACGTGGCGTAGGGCCAGCTTGGCCCATTCCACTGGCACTCATGTCCCTGGTAGGAGACGGCGAATTTCGGATGCCTTTGCTCGGCCGTGGTCGGGCCGAAGGGGGCGTAGAAACCTTGCGGGTCCAGCAACTGCTGCCACGCCTGCTCGTAACCCTGGTCAGGCAGGTTGAAGTACCAGGGCGTATAGCCGTGCAACTCCCGCACATCCACGAGGCTTTGCTGGTCGCGGGGGAGGGTCTTGAAGAATTGGGCGTCACGATCCCAAAGCTCGGTCTGGACGAGCGTCTTGATTCGCTCGGCTTTTTCGCGATATTGCTTCACGATGTCCTCGCGCCCCGCGAGCGTGGCGATCCTGGCGATCGCTACCGCATCGCCGTACATGTAGGAGTTGATCGTGGCCCGCTTGCCGCTGCCGCCAATGGAGACTTCCATGCCGTCGCGGTCGTCGATCTGCCAAAAGAGGCCGTCCGGCTCCAGCCGGCTCTTTTCCCATTCTTCGTAGTTGCGGACAAGATCGGGCAGGAACCTCGTCACAAAGCTCTTGTCCCCGGTCACCAGGAAGCGCGCCCAGAGGGCGTCGGCCGCCCAGAAACTGTAGCTGCGCACGGCCCCGCCTTTGCGAAACCAGAATACGGCGTAGTCGTTCAGGTACTTTGGGTCGTGGAGCCAGCGGCCCTCGTAGAGATGGTGTCCCGCCGCACAGTTGATCGTGTTGTGTTTACCCGCCCATCCGACCGGCGGGAGAAATTCCGTGATGACAAAGCCATCCGGTGTGCTCTTGATGTGTTTGCGGTACGTCCACCAGCGGAAGTAGTACGTCCGCTCGATGTTCTTGTCCGGACACTCGAACAGCGGGATATTCGCCTTGAGGAACTGCCACGCCTGCTCGTTCGGGACGTGCTGGACGTACAACTCCTCGTCATCGCGGTTGAACCGGTCCGCATAGTGCTCGAAGGCCTCGGGCTGGAGCACCAACGCGCCTGGCGCGGCCGCGACGCTCTCGGCGGAAGACACGGCGATTGCGGCGGCCAGCGTGAACAGCCGCGACATGGTTTTGAGTCGAGAGAGTGTTGGATTCATATTCGCTTGGCTCGAAATCCAGTCCATCATCGGAGTTGTTGACATCCTGACACGCAGGAACGATCACTACAGAATAAGCCCAAAGAGCCCCGAGGGAAAGCCCCTGCTCCGGGACCCAAAGTGCGGCCTTTGTGGGCTGAAAACCCACCTGCTTGTGAACGGCGGCGGTTCATCTCGCGTAAGAATCGACGACGGGTTCTTGAAAGACGTTGGTTGGTATGGGTATGTTGATCCATCCGAGACGCCCCAGCGGCATATTAAGGGATGTGTGCGTATGCGTATTCTGTCGTTCCCTATCGTCTTGCCTCGTGAAGTGCCTTGGCGCTTGGCAGATCGCGGCAGGGGTTTGGAACTCCGACTCTCACCTGGAGGAAGCGAAACATGAGGATCGATGCAGGCCGCGACATGACCGGTGAAGGAGAACGGGCGCGACGCACACCCGATCAGCCTGCTCCGCCAGGAACGCCGGCGACGGCCCGAGGACCGCTTGCCCAGTCTCCCTCCCCGGACGCTGTGGAACAGGGCGGATGGCGGGCGAGGAACGTCTCACACGGTCCGCAAAAGATGATCGGGGAGGCGATGCGAAGCCTGTCGGCGCTTCCCGCGTGGCTGCGCCGCCTGGGATACTACGGGTTGGCCCTGTTGCTGGTGGCGATCGGGGTGATCGTGCGGATGGCGCTGACGCGCCTCGTGGGGCCGGGTTTGCCGACGTACATTACTTTCTATCCCTTCGTGATGCTGGCGGCCTTAGTGGGAGGCTGGGGGCCGGGCCTCCTGGCTATCCTGGCCACGGCGGCGGTGGCGGACTACTGGCTGCTGCTGCCCGCGGGGCTGTTCAAGATCGAGAGCATGGTTGACCTCGTCGGTTTGGCGTTCTTCTGTGCCATGGGCCTGTTCGTGAGCGCGGTGGCGGAACTCTACCGACGCCTGCGGGACCACCTGGAAGACCTGGTCACCGTGCGCACGGCGGCGTTGAGTCAGGCCAACGAGCAGCTCCAGGAGCAGGCGGAGGAACTGCAAGCGCAGGCGGAAGAGTTGCACGCACAGACCGAGGAACTGACGACGGCCAACGAGGAATTGCGCGAAAACGAGGAGGCGCTGCGCGAGCTGAACGCCACGCTGGAGAACAAGGTAGCCGAGCGCACGGAGGAACTGGAGCATCGGGCTTGGCAACTTCAGAAGCTGACGTTGGAACTAACGGAAGCGGAAGAACGGGAGCGCAAACGCCTCGCGGCAATTCTCCATGATGATCTGCAGCAGGTGCTGGCCGGGGCCAAATTCCACTTGGGCCTCCTGAAAGGCCGGGTGAAAGAGGATGCCAAATCCCGGGAGATCACCACGCAGGTCACGGATTTGCTCGGCGAGGCGATCGACAAATCCCGCAACTTGTCGCACGAGCTCAGCGCGCCGGCCTTGGCCCAGAGCGATCTATCCGAGGCCTTCGAGTGGTTGGCGGAGCAGATGCAGGCAAAGCATGGGCTGGTAGTCCACCTGGACATTCGTGAGCGGATCGAACTGCCATCAGAGCCGCTCCGGGTCGTTCTCTACAAGGCGGCTCAGGAGTTGCTGTTCAATGTGATTAAGCACGCCGGGGTCCGGGAGGCGACGCTTCGACTGCGGCGGGGACGCGGCCGCCTCCGGCTGTCAATATCGGACCAGGGCCAGGGCTTCGATCCCACGGACCCCGGCCGCACCCCGGGGTTCGGGCTGCTGAGCATCCGGGAACGCGTCGGGTTCCTGGGCGGCCGCCTGAAGATCCGCAGTGCCACCGGCAAAGGCAGCACCTTTGTCCTCACCGTGCCCAACGGCGGGAAACCTCAGGACGGAGAATAGCGACGGAGGGCCGGGCGGCATCGTCAAAGCCGAGGGTCTTGGCAATGGCTCCTTCACGCGGCCGCAAGACCATCGCCAAGCTTCGCACGGCGCCAGAAGGCAGAGGAAGGCCGTTCGGGGGCGTTCCCGCGACCCATGAATACGAATTGCCCACACCTTTTCTCCTCGAAGCCACACTGGCCGTGAACGGCGTGAGGCCGCCTTCCGTAAAAAAGTAGAGGCGGACTCTTGAAAGATCGGTTGGTGCGGGTATCCTGATTTACCTGAAGAGCCCTTCGCCGTAGCAAGTCAAGGGTTTTGTCAGAGACGGGTCCTGTAGTTCCTTATTGTTTTGGCCTAGGAAACACCTTGGCCGCGTGGCCAATGGCGTAGAAGGTGCCGACGCCGGGTTTCATAGGGAGAGCGAAACATGAGGACTGATGCAGGTCGCGGAACAGTCGATGAAGGAAGACGACGGCGAGGCACAATCGAGAGATTGACTCCGGCAGCAAAGCCGGTCCAGGCCGGGCCCGAGTCTGTCCAGAACCCCTCCCCAGAACCTGTGGACCGCAGCCCACGAATCAGGAGCAGCATTCCGTGGGGTCCGACAGCGAAGATCGAAGAGGCGAGGCGAGGTGGGCCGGCGCTTCCCGCGTGGCTGGGCCGCCTGGGATATTACGGCCTGGCCCTGTTCTTGGTAGGGGTGGCGGCCCTGTTGTACCGGGCGCTGCGGGATGTGCCGAGCCCGACGCCCTTTCTGGTATTCTACCTGGCGTGGGTCGGAGCCGCGGCGTTCGGCGGACTGGGACCGGGCCTGCTGGCGACGCTGGCCTCTTGGCTGTGCGTGGACCTCTTCTTCGATCCCACCCCGTGGCACGTTAGTTTCCATGATCCAGGGTCTGTCGGCAGGCTGATGGTCCTCTTGGCCGGGGGACTGGCCGTCAGCGTGGTGGGCGAGACGATGCGGCGGAGTCGAATCCGCGAGCGCCGGCAGGGGCGGGAGTTGGCCGCCGCGAATGCGGCGTTGCGGGCGAGCGAGGAAAAGTACCGCTTTCTCGTCGAGAACTCGACGGACGTCACGGGGACGATAGACCTTCAGGGCAAGTGGACGTTTGTCAGCGCCAACGTTGAGAGAGTGACCGGATACCGGGCCGACGAGTTTCGTGGGGTGACAGTATGGGACTTCCTGGCGCCCGAGTGCCACGACCTCGCCAAAGAAAACCTGCGCCGCTGTCTGCGCGGGGAGAACGTGCCACCTTACGAGTTGCTGGCCGTGGGCAAAGACGGCCGCCACATACCCTTCGAGGTGCACACGGTGTCCATCATCGACGACGGCGGGAACATCGTGGGCGTGCAGGGCGTGTCCCGGGACATCACCGAGCGCCAGCGGGCCGAGGCGGCGCTGCGGGAGAGCGAGCAGCGTTACCGTGGCATCGTCGAGGACCAGACCGAGTTGATCTGCCTCTTCGAGGGCGACGAGACGATCACCTTCGTGAACGACGCCTATTGCCGGTATTTCGGCAAGAAACGGGAAGAGTTGGTGGGGCACAAGTTCCTGCCCCTGATCGCAGAGGCGGACCAGGAGGCCGTCAAAGCCCAAATCGCAGCGCTCAGCCGGGAGAATCCCTTCGTCACGCTCGAGGAGCGCGTCCGACGGCCCGACGGGAGCATCGCGTGGCAAGAGTGGAAGAACCGGGCCGTCTTTGATGTGCAAGGTCATCTCACCGGATACCAAGCGGTCGGCAGGGACATCACCGAGCGCCAGCGGGCTGAAGAGGCCTTGCGCGAGTTGAACGCCACGCTGGAGAGCAAGGTAGCCGAGCGCACGGAGGAGTTGGAGCGTCGGGCGCGGCAGCTTCAGAAGCTGACACTGGAATTGACGGAGACGGAAGAGCGGGAGCGCAAGCGGATTGCGGAAATCCTGCACGACGATTTGCAGCAGGTGCTGGCGGCGGCCAAGTTCCAAGTGAGCCTCCTGAGCGACCGGGTCAAGAACGATATCGAGTCTCAGGAGATTGCGGGGCAGACCAGGAGCTTGCTGGCCGACGCGATCGTCAAATCCCGCAGCTTGTCCCACGAGCTCAGCACGCCGGCCTTGTACCAGAGCGATCTCTGCGAGGCCGTCGAGTGGTTGGTCGAGCAGATGCGGACAAAGCACGGGCTCACCGTCCACCTGGAGACGTCGGATCGGATCGAACTCGCGTCGGAGCCGTTGCGGGTCCTGCTCTACAAAGCGGCCCAGGAGTTGCTGTTCAACGTGATCAAACACGGCGGGGTGCACGAAGCCACGCTGCGCCTGCGACATCGACGCGGGCACATCCGGCTCAGTGTGTCAGACGAAGGCCAAGGGTTCGATCCCACGGAACCCGGCTCCGCCCTCGGGTTTGGGCTGCTGAGCATCCGGGAACGCCTCGGGCTCCTGGGCGGCCGCCTGAAGATCCGCAGCGCCCCGGGCAAAGGCAGCACCTTCGTCATCACCGTGCCGGACTCGGAGAGTTCGCAACGGTGAATAAGGCGGGAGGGGCATCTGGAAGTGTGAAGTCCGGTGGTTGATCGTTGCTTTCAAAATCACCGATCGCACATCACACTTCCAACTTGCTCACTATTGCCCGGCGTTGTCGCGGCGCTGCTTGAGTTCCCGCCAAGTGGTGAGGACGATGCCTTCTTTCTTGAGGAACGACCGGACCTCGGGGTCGAGCATCAGACGCAGTTCCGCCTCGCGAGCTTTGCCCGAGCCGGAGATGTGGGCGAAGACCTCGGTTGGGGCCGTGCAGTGGACAATGATCTGCGTAATGCCCGGCTTCATGTCGGTGAGCAGCTTGAACAACTGCTGCTTTCTCTGCTCGTACTGGGGGGCGTTGGTCGGCTGGGTCACGAGGTCGTCAATCACCGGCAGGCCTGCCTTCCAGACCCGTTCGCCCAGGGCGGTGAGCAGGGGCTTGAACTTGCCCACCTCGGGGCCCGCGTACTGCATATGGCCGCCGATCATCAGGACGGGAATCTTCTTCTCGATCCCCACCTTGACGTAGGACTCAATGAACGGCTCGTAGAAACAGGTCCCCATGTGGCTATCGAGGTGAGTCGGGGTGATGCCCACGGCCTGGGCCTTATCGATCTGGGCCCGGATTTCCATTTCGAATTCCTCGACCTTGGCGTGGTTCAACACGTCCTCGGCTCTTTGCCAGAGGTAGCCCTGCGAATCGACGAGGCCGGGGGCAGCGGACTTGCCCACAAGGGGACCCCAGCGGTAGTTGTCCCACTCCGACGTGAGGGTCAGGTGCAGGCCGGCATCCATCTGGGGATGGTCCTTCAGGTAGGCCGCCATGTGGGGGACCCACGGGCAGGGCATCATCACGCTCGTCGAGGTCGCGACACCTTCTTCGAGGGCCTTGCTCACTCCCTGGTCGGAGTCGTACGACATCCCCGCGTCATCCACATGGAAGATGACCACCTTCGCGCCCTGGGGCCATCCCAGCCGCTGGGCATAAGTGGTTTCCGGCTGCGGCCCATTCGTCGCGCCGGCCGAGATCATGGAGAGACCGAACATCACGCAGACAGTAAAACTCGAAAGCATCGTGTCTCCTTCTTGAACCGATCGTGTTTCGTCGAACGGTGGCGCAGCTCGTCTCCGTTTGTAGTGACGCCGTAAGGCGTTATCTTCATATGCTCTTACGAGCACACTACAAACGAGCTTCGCAACCGCAGCCGCTTAACGATCTTTTTAGGGGAGTATTGTAACGACGCCGCGGTTTCCGTCCACCCGGAGCATCTGGCCGGTCTGGATAATTTTCGTTGCCGCCGGGACTGAAGGAAGAAGACACGTCCTTGCTGCGCGGCCCATTCCATATCCTGCGGGCCGCCGAGCCGGGCCTCCGCGTGCCTGGCGAGCCGCGCCAGTCTGATCGCGGTGTGCCTCTGGATCGATGCCGAGGATGCTCGCTCCGGCTCAATCGTGCTGCTGAGTGCCGCCGTGCTTATCGAGAACGCTTTCAACGTTCTTCTCGCCAGTGTTTTTTGAAAGGAGGCGGAGGATCGAACCGCGACATGGGTCGTGCCCAACCGGGGGGAGAGATTGCCGCGCTTCGCTCGCAATGACATACTGCGCCCGGCTATGTCATTGCGAGTCACGAAGCCGCTGCGCGGCGGGTAGGCAGAAGAAACCACCCTGGTACGTGGGGTGGCATCGCCAAGGCCGGCCTCCGGCCTTGACGATGGTTTCCCGTAGGCCCGTGAGCCATCGTCAAGGGCAAAGCCCTTGGCGATGCCACCCGAACCGTTAGTTCCTTAGGAGGCGCGCAGCGAGCCTGCCCCCGCGCAGGCGGGGGAAGCAATCTCCCACCGTATCGTTCCAAGACTTGCGAAGTGCGGTACTAGACGCGGAAAGAAAGGCCGGTTGGGGGGCGCACGCCGGTGTCGAGGCTCGAGCTAAAGTGCCCCGTGCAAGGTAGCCGATAAAACGTGTGTAAATTATCCCGCTGATGCGGGCAACTCTGTTGAAAAGGGTACAGAAATGGCATGCAATCGATGTGGATGCAGATCGGGCAAAGAGACCAAGTCCGCCGCCAAGGCGAAGACCACGACCAAGAGCAAGGCCAAGGCGAAGAAGAAGTAACGCTGTTTCCGACAAGGATGATGTCTCGCGCAGAGGCGCGGGGCCGCAGAGATTGACTGCCGCGGTCGCCTTCCGGCATTCGTTTCTGCCTCCCCGCGCCTCTGCGTTTTTGCGCGGGGCTCGTAAGCCGGCAATGAGGACCTGCGTCGCGTGAAATTCGGGTCTCTCGAAGACACCGGAATTGGGCTTTACGGGGCATGCCATATGGATTACTCTGAGAGTCAAATCCAATTGAGGGGTCTGAATCGTGAGAGAACTGTCCCGCATTCTTCCGATGGTCTGGGTCGTGCTGGTCGGCCTCTCGGCCGGCTGCAGCTCGATCAACAAAAGTGTGACCGAAGCGGTTCTGGCCCGGACGAAGTCGCGTGAGTGGAACATCCACTATACCAGCCGACTCCAGTACACGCTCACGAACCAAACGCTGCTGAGCGTCGAGTTCGAGGGCTCGCGGAATGCAGGCGATACGGTGGTCCGCTATCAGCGGGGGCTCGGCGACCAGGCCCAGTGCCTCGCGGAAAAGACGGCGACCCTCCTGGAGGCGGTGCACCAGCGGACCGGCGTGGCCATCACGACCCGCAGCACCCTTCTCTTGCTTCGCCTGGACCATCAGCCCCAGGACTTCAGCATTGACCTCACGTCCGATCCGAATGAGTTTCTGCTGCCCATGTTCGTAGAGGCCGGCCAGGAATCGTACGAGGCCATTCTGGCCCAGAGCCGCAGTTATCCCTATCTGCTGGTGCACGAACTGGTGGAGACCTCGCTGGTGAGCAAGGCGGGCGGCGCTGTCCTGCCGGACTTGGCCTGGGGCGCGCCGGGTGTGAAAATGCACGTGAACAACTACACCCGCTGGTTCCGCGACGGCTTCGCCAACTACGCGGGCTACGTTGCCTATGAGATCACTACCCGTGAGATTCCGAGCGAGAAGAGGCTGTGCCAGCAGGAAGCCGTGGTGCACACGGAGCCGTTCTCGTCCCTCGCCGAAGTGGGCGGGAAGCTGTTTTCCTGGCCGCAGTCCTCCAAGCCGGAGCTGGAACGGGCGTACTACAACGCTGCCCTGGGCCTCTTTCTGCTCATTGCAGATACGTTCGGCGAGCAGGCGATCCGCGACATCGTGCACGAGATCACGCACCGGCGGCCTGTGAACGGACGCGACCTGATCGAGATCACCAACCGGGTGCTCCACGCCGACGTCAAGCAACTGGCGGAGGACTTCAAATTCCCGCAGGTTGGAGCCGAGGTGGAGCCGATGACTCCGGCACTGGCCCTGAATAAGGGCGTCGAGCCGCACGCGGGCCTTTTCGTTCAGGCCGTGCAAAGCGGCATCGCCAAGAGAGCGGGCCTCGAAGAGAAAGACGTGATCATCGCCGTCGGCGATACACCAGTGGCCAATCACCTGGATTTCGAGCTGGGCCTGTTCAAGGTGCGGAAAGAGAGGACCGTTCCCCTGACCGTTAAGAGGATGGGCGACGGAACGTTGACCCTCGAGCTGCCGCTTCGATAGCCGCAAACCTCGGTACAGCCTCTATTTATGTCGCTGAGGCCGGTGAGCACTGCCCACCTTACGATCCCGACTATCTGTTTGCCCCGTCAGGAGACTACCAAAAAAAATGGCGAAAAACAGTAACATTGACTTGACATGATGTACTGTATGCAGTACATTTAGTTCTGTATATCATACATTGAAAGGTCGATGCTTCGTTTTCTGGGGTAGGAGAAACGCGATGAACAGAGCGCAAAAGGCAGCTTGGTTTACATTGGTCGTCTTGGCTTTGGCCTTGGGGCTGAGCGTGGCGGCGTTCTGCCTGGGCTACTTCATCCTCGGGGTGCCTGCGAGGCACGCCGTAGGCGGGTTTGGGTTCATGGGGATCATGGGGCTCTTGGGACTGGTCCCGATCCTATTCAGGAAGGACAAGGCTAAGGTGCAGTGCGATGAGCGGGATGTGATGATCCAGCGCAATGCCGCCGTTGCTGCCTACGCGACCTTCTGGGTGCTGTTCGTAGCCGCGGCGATGGTTCCGTGGTTCATCACAGGGCCGGACGGGATGATCACAGTCAACTACCTGCCGTGGATGGTCTTTGGCGGCCTGTTCGTCGTCATGCTCGTGCAGGCATTGGTGACCCTGGAGCAGTACGGCTGGACGAGCCAGGAGGTGAGCCATGAATAGGACGCAGAAGTCTGCCCTGCTTAACTTGTCGATGTTCCTGGTGAACGTCGCGTTCCTCGGCTATCTCTTCTTCACGATCTTTGCCTTCCGGCGCTTGCCCAACCGACCCGGCATGATCGTCTGGCTGCTCGTGGTCGCTTTGCAGGTCGGCGGATCGGTTCTCCTGGCCCGTAGAAAGCAGAGCCCGGTCGAACCCCAGGCGGATGAACGTGACAAGGCCATCATGAAAAACGCGATCCTCGTGGGCTTCGTCGCGACTTGGCTGTTGCTGGCCTTCACGACTCTGACGGAGGCCCTCGTGCTCGGCGAGGCTGGCGCTGTGCCTGTCTACGCGCTGACGTTCATCAATTGGGGCGTATTTGCCGCGACGGGGGTAGTTTACACCGTGGCCATTCTGATCCAGTACGGCCGGATGAATAGGGAGACAAACCATGAATAGAGCCCAAGAAACCTCGTTGGCCCTCATGATCCTGATGCCGCTGGGTGCCCTGATTACAGGCTCCGTAGCCGTGCTGCTGGTGTACACCCAGGGCACTCGTTTCCTCCCTTTGGTCATGTTCACCCTGGCCATCGTTCTGGGCAGCCTCTTTTGGCTGTTGCCGGCCTTCGTGCAGAAGATTCATAAGAGCAAGAAGGTCCAGGCCGACGAGCGCGACATCCTGATCTACAAGAACGGGGCCGTAGCCGCCCACATTGTTCTGTGGCTGTACTTCGCTATCGCCTGCCTTGTAACGTGGTGGCTGGTTGGGCCGGAAGGTATGGTCTCGGTGAACGTGATGCCCCTGGTGCTCATTGGCGCTGTGGCCATCTTTTTGCTGGTGGAGTACCTGGCCGCCTTCATCCAGTACGGCCGGGGAGGCGAAGATGAACAATGACCACATCAGCAATCAGATTCGCCGGCTGCGGTTCGACCACGGCGAGATGACCCAGCAAGAGCTGGCCGACAAGGTCGGCGTGACGCGTCAGACGATCATCGCCATTGAGGCGGGCAAGTACGCCCCGTCGTTGCCCCTGGCCTTCCACATCGCGAGGGCCTTCAACACCTCCGTCGAGAGCGTGTTCCAATACCAGGACGGTGAGGTACCTTCCGACGCTCTGAGACCGGCCCCTTGACCACTCTACTACGTAAAGTCGGGCGCCATGCCTGTGTCCGCGCCGGCGTGAACATGGCGCCGGCTTCGCCATGCGAATTTCCGGAGCAGATTCGGCAGCTTGACGCCGTCTCGACTCACGGCTTGGGGTCCTCACGGCGTGGCGGGTCCGCCACGTTCAGCGCCTGGAGGAACGCGGGCACATCGCTGAAGAACCGCTCCGGCTGCTCCAACCACGGGAAGTGCCCCGCATTCTCGATCAGGAGCAATTTCGAGTGGGACAGCCACAAGTGCAGCCGCTGGGCCGCGAAGGGAGAACAGATGAAATCGTCAGAACCTACCACGATCAGGGCCGGCGCTTTCACCTGTGTCAGGCGGTCCCGGAGATCAAACGGCCACCGATGGGAATCCGCTTGACCCCGTCGCGCCACGGCCGACATGCTGGTCGCCTCGAAGTCCGCGCCATAGTTCGCGATCTTCGTCGGGTCCGCCCAGTAGAACGGCATCATGGTCTTGATCGCCGCTTTCATGTCCTCGTCCGAATCGAAGGTCTTCTGCTGCAGCGCCTTCAGGGCCGCGGGAAACCAAGGCTGGTCCTGGCGTCGTTGGACGCGGACCACGAAATCCATGTTCCCCAGCGGGTCCGTAGCCCCCATCGTGTCCAGCAGGATCAAGCCGTTGGTGCGCTCCGGATACCGACAGGCATAGTGCAGAACCTGGATACCGCCTTCCGAGTGTCCCATGAGCCAGACCTTCTCCTGCTTCAAGTGGGCGCGCAACGCATCCACGTCGGTCGCCAGATGGTCCCAGGTGTATTCTTTCGTCGATTCGGCTTTCTGGGAACGGCCTGTGCCGCGCGAGTCGAGGTAGACGATCGTGAAGATCTTCTCCAGCGGTTTGAGTGTGCGGAAATAGAGATCGGAACTCGGCCCCCAGGCCGGATTGGGCATCAGACACACCGGACCCACGCCGGACACCTTGAACCAGAGCTTCAAGCCGTTCAACTCGGCGGTGGACTCCCCTTGCGCCAAGGGCGAATTCGCCGGCTTCGGAGTCTCCTGCGCCGTCACAAGTCCCAGAGGCCAGAGACAAAGGCAAAACCCAATGGACAGGAGAGACCTCTGCTGGTTCGTCGCTTGGTGTTCGCCGGATACCGAGCCCTGTCCGGACCTGAGAGAATCCATAACAACACCTCCGTTCCAAAGGGGTTCACTGTCACCACCTGTTTGCGACTGGTGTCGATTCTACTCTTTGCCGAGGCGCGAATCCAGCGCGTGCCGCCGAGACCTGTTCATGCGAATTCCCGGAGCAGGGCCAGGAGCTTGCGGTCGAGCTTGTGGCCGTGGAAGTCCTCGTACTGTACGTCCGTCCGGCCGGAGTCGAGAATGCCGAACGAGCCGCGGAAATTCCACAAGGCCAACCCGATGCCGTGACCCGTGAGAATCTCCAGCACATCCCGCAGCCAGGCGAGCACCACACCGTGCGGCGTCTTGTTGTACGCCCCGCCCTCGCCGCAGTGGACGCCGACGCCCATGCGAGCCAGGTCGGCCCACTTCTGGTAATGTTCCTCCAGCCGCTTGCGGTCCCAGCCGTTGCCCGGCCAAGCCGGCTGCGGGTAGTTGCCACTATCTACCCACGAGGCCCCGTAGTGACTGATGAACATCGGCTGATAGGCCCGCGTGCTCTGGCCGATTTTGAGATCGGCCAACTCTGGGGCGGTCTCATTGCCATAGCTGATGCCATCGGCGACGACGAGCCGGTCTGGGCTGATCGCGCGAATCGCGGCCACCGTGGTGCGCACGACCCGCTCGTGATCGGCCCGGCTCATGACCTTGCCGAGCGACGGCGGCTCGTTGACCAGATCGAAGCTGAGCTTGTCCCTCCCGATCCCCTTATACCGCTTGGCCATCAATTGCCAATGGAAGCAGAAGGCGTCCAGAGCGGTCTTATCTTTCCACAGGTTGTGCGGCTCCTTGAACTCCGCGTTGACCGAGTAGCCCGGCGCCCGATGGAAGTTGAGGCTCACGTGCAGGCCGGAGTGATTGGCCAACTCGATCCCCCGGTCGAGCTTGGCCAGCATGGGCTCCTTGATCTTGTAGTCGTCGCCGTCCTCGATCCAAAGCCGATAGACGGTCGGAAACCGCACGAAGTCGAACCCCCAATCCCGCATCCACTTGAAGTCGTCCTCGACGAAGTCCCCCCGGCTGCGCATCGTGAACATCTCCAGCAGATTGAACCCCCGCCACCGGGGAATGGCGGTCTGGGCCTTGGTCTGATTTGATGGCGTCTTTCCCTGTTGCGCATACGCAGGCACAACCATCGCGGCGGACCCAACAACCGCCTGCTTCAGAAAATCACGTCGACTGCTACTCATTTCGGCACCTCCATCGTTGCTTCCTTGTTCCCCTACCGATACCCTTTGGCCGCACTGCCGTCAACCGGAATGTCCGCGGACCCGATTCCTGTCCTTGCGAGGTTCCCGGCGGAGCCTGCCCCAAGGCGGCTTCATCATGTCCCGAACAATGAGAGCTGATGGTGTGATCTCACTCGTGTCCCGCCGGGGAGTGCGTCAAGAATCACATCGGCAGGGAGGTTAGCCAATTCCTTCGGTTCGAGTTTGTAAAGACCACCGCCATACGTGCGTCCGTGGCCGATGAGGCTTTCTGAAGTGACGGAGGAGAGGGCCCTCCATACAAGCCTGGAGAGCTCAGGCTCGGCCTGAAGCAATGTGGCAAGCCTGGGCTTGGGGTACAGCATCAGGTAGACATTGGCCGCCGTGGCTTGGGAGTGATTGAGAATGAACCGAAATGGCGACTCACTTCTCGCCGTAGGTCTTCCCATGTAGGTGCAAAGGAACGGCGCAGGTGGACGATTCTCCTGGCTGTACCACGGCTCTCGATGGCGGCACAAGTAACGTTCGTGGATACTCTTCTCCATCCCGTGTTGAAGATACCACCAGAGAGACGGATGTTCCGCCTGGATCCTTTCCTGCGGCAGATCGCAACGGAGCAAGTAACGTCGCTTCGGGATCAGTGGCTCACCGCAGTCATCCGCCAGTATCTCGTCACTCTCAAGTTCTCGCGGGCTCGGAAGAATTGGCTGCAGAAACTGCGTGGGCAAGTCATGCCTTTGCACTTGCTCTGGGGTCAGGACAAAGAACGAGTTGCAGCCTGTTGCCAATCCTCGTTTGACTGCGAACAGGTCGGCGAGTGTGCTTGGGCCGCCGGCGCAGTTGTTCTCGACGGCAGGTCCAGGCAGGTGCGTCCATTTGGGTGCCCTGCGTAATTGATCCAACCCGACGAGGGTCGAGACTCTCGGCGCGTCCAGCGTTCCGCCAAACGAGAATTCCACTTGATGATCGTCCGAGGGCAGCGCGTTTGTGAAGAACGCGACTACCGATGATACGAGAGCGTCCTCAAACTGCACTTCATTCGGGTCAAACCGATGAATTCGACGGAGCGTCACTCGACTTGCCAGGAATTCCTTGACCTTACGCCCGTAATTGACATCCATGAATTCACTCGGAACCAGCCATGCCCCGACGCCCCCCTTTGACATCCACGCCTGCGAGAGGACCATGAAATAGGTATACAGACCGCCCAACCCATTCATCTGGAACTTGAGCCTCTGCGACACAATAGCCTGAAGTTCCTGCTTCTGCGAGCGACCCAGGTGATGGTGGCGCACATAAGGCGGATTGCATACTACCAGATCATATTTGCCCGCCTCTGCCTCCGGGGGCTCGGCTTTCGTGAAATCAGCGTGGTGTAATCGCAGTCCCGTGCCATTCCAGAGTCGAGCGATTGACTCGACATAATGGGCGTCGATCTCGTAGCCCGCAGCTTCTTCGATGCGTGACGGCGGCACGCTTTGGAGCAGGGCCGAATAGAAAACGCCGGTCCCGAAGCCGGGTTCAAGAAAGCGGATTTTGCGGTCTTGTCGGAGCAGGGAGAGGGCGTGTCGAACGATATCGGAGGCGAGGCTTGCGGGTGTCGCGAATTGGCCGAGCCTATTCCGCAGAGCCTGGTCTCTCGTCGCACGCAACTGTTCCAGCAACTCCTGACGAGCCTTTTCCCGTTCTTCGATCACATTCTCGCTCTACAATCCGAAATCTTTCAAGTCGTCCATCCGGTGTTCCCAGGCCCAATCGATTCCCTCGGCTGCCTCGTAGCCGAGGTAGCCGCTGTCGAAGTAGCCGCACAGAAACAGTACGTATTGGACGGCATCGCCGTGCATTCTCTTCAACTGGCCGATCTTGGTTGCTTCTTCTTTTCTTCGCTTGTTGGTGTTCGTGAAATCCCCGGCCGACTTTGCTTCGATCATCACCGGCAATTGGCCCGGTTTGCTCTTTCGCGGCATGACCACGGCGTCGACAGGAATATTGACCGTTTTGCGATCCTCCTTCAGCCCCGGCACATTCAAGCGGAAGGCAAACGTCCCCGTCTGCATTGCTTTCAGGTCAGTCTTGCCCGTCATGTCTTGGTAGTGACGAGCTTCAAGCCAAGCCTTGATTCTGCCCAACTGCCTTCCAATCATACCGCAGCCCATTAGACCCACTTCCTACACATCTGTCCAGTTCTCCGCTGCTGCCCACCAAGGAAGACGCCGGCCCATGCCGGCTTGGTGGAGCGGATGGTGGGGCTCCCAACCGAGGCAGCAAAGGCGAGAAGGACATAAGGTGTCTCCAGGATTGCCCCTATCACGAGGTGGCCCGCAGAACCCCTTTGCTTGAGGCGACCCACCGCTCGCGCCGCCATTCGGACCAAGCACGCTGAACCAACACGACTTTCCCCCCGCCACGGGCAAGGGGAATCCTTCAAGGTGCCCGGCCGTGAGTGTCGATATTCCCGAAGGCGCTGCGCCTTGGGAAGCCTGCGGACAGGTGGCGTGTTGAGAAGACCTGTACGTTCTGATCGTATGCAAGATAAGGGATTCAGCTTGGCGGAAATGGTCATCGTGGCGGCGATCCTCGCTGTCCTGGCGGCCATCGCCATTCCCCGCCTGAGCCGTGGATCGCGTGGGGCGAGCGACGCCGCGCTTGAAGCCGACCTGGTGGCTCTGCAGGAAGCCATCGACTCATTTGCGGCGCAGCACGACGGCGAATTCCCCAGTGCAGATGGCATCGCTAACCAACTCACGCAGTACACGGACCGCTGGGGACAGGCTCAGGCCAGGAAGGACACCAGCCACATCTACGGTCCCTATCTGCGTGCCATCCCACCTCTGCCGGTCGGCCCCAGGAGAGGAAACACCAAGATAGGCCCCCGGGACTCCGATGGCGTCGGATGGATCTACACTGCGGCATCAGGACAAATCGAGGCCAACGTGGGCGAGGGCGGGACGAGCACAACGGGGGCCGGCCCCTGACGACCATCCACAACGATGCCCTCGCCACGAGCTGCGCAACGCTCGGACGATGATACGAACGCAGGGCTATCGCCTGTGCGTCTGTGGAGCCTTGCCCTCCCCTAAAGATGGTGCGTGGTACGCACCCTACGGGTTGGGGGCCATGCGTCCTTCGTAGGGTGCGTACCACGCACCGCTCCCTCAGGGGCTCTCGAGGCTCACAGGCAATTGCCCTGGATACGAACGGACCAAGCTTCCCAACCACCCGGCGTTCTGGTAGAATCACGTTTTTACCAGAGCTGGGAGCAGCCATGGGATTGCCGGTAGTTGCGATTATTGGTCGGCCGAATGTGGGCAAGAGCAGTCTGCTGAATGCTCTGGCCGGAGAGATGATCAGCATCGTCGAGCCGACGGCGGGCGTAACGCGCGATCGCGTCAGCACGTTCATCGGCCAGGACGACCATTACTTCGAGCTGATCGACACCGGCGGCTACGGCATCGTCGACTCCGACCAGCTCAGCGACCACATCGAGGGGCAAATTCTCCAGGCGATCCAGTCGGCGAACCTTGTGCTCTTTGTGGTCGATGTCCGGGAAGGCATCACGCCGCTGGATCAGACCATCGCCGAGATGCTCCGCAAGCACAAGTTGGACGTCCTGGGCGTGGCGAACAAGGCCGATACGTCGCGATTGTTTCCCGCCGCGGGGGAGTTTGCCAAGCTCGGCTTCGGCGAGTTCTTCTGCGTCTCGGCCCAGAACAATGTCAGTATTTCCGTCTTGCGCGAGCGGATCTTCGAGAGACTCCAGCACCTGGAGACGACCGGCGCTCCGCCCGAGCCGGTGATGAGGATCGCCATCGTCGGCAAGCGCAACGCGGGCAAAAGCAGCCTCGTCAACGCGATCGCGGGCACCGAGCGGGTGATCGTCAGCGAGGTGCCCGGCACGACCCGCGACGCCATCGACGTGCGCATCCAGAAAGACGGCCAGACGCTCGTCGTCATCGACACCGCCGGCGTTCGCAAGAAGGCCAAGATGGCCAAGACGGACAACAGTATCGAATTCTACAGCTACGTTCGGGCGACCCGCTCGATCAGCCGGGCCGACATCGTGTGGCTGCTGATCGACGCGACCGAGCCGGTCGGGCAGGTCGACAAGGGCCTGGCTCACCTGATCGCGGAAGAATCCAAGACGTGTATCATCGTGGTCAACAAGTGGGACCTGGCCAAGGACCGGGCCGCCACGGGCGACTACGAGGACTACCTGACCAAGATGCTGCCCGGCCTAAAGTACGCCCCGATCGCCTTCACCACGGCGACAAAGGCCAAGAACGTCCAGAGTGTGCTCGACCTGTCGGCGGAGTTGTTCAAGCAGGCGAATACCTGGATCACCACGGGCCGGCTGAACAAGGCCTTCGAGATCGTCCGGGCGGAGCGGGCCGTCCCCGGCAAGCGCGGCTCGAAGTGGCCGAAGATTTACTACGTAACGCAGGTCGCCGTCAACCCGGTGACATTTATGATGTTCGTGAACGATCCCGGCCTGTTCGACGAGAACTACCGCCGCTTCGTCGCCGGCCGCCTGCGGGAGTTGCTCCCCATCGCCGAAGTCCCCATCCGCCTCTTAGCCCGCCCCAAAACCTCCCGCGCGTCAGCGAAAACATAGTGGTATCAGAGCCGTTGAGCATATCTCGCCCTATTGTCGAGCTTCGCCCAAAGCAATGACTCTTTCCGCCGCTTGGGAGCCAGAAACGAGGAACGGGTCAAAGTCCCTTATGTTCTTGTCCGTGATCCGGATCTGGTACTCAATCCCTCCGCGATGCTGGTGGCTGAGATATGGGTTCGTCTTCACCTGCTCATTGCTCAACACCCAGTAATCGATACGATCTACCCACACCCCAATGAAAACAAATACGGCGCACACACCCAGCTTGAGTTGCTGGAAGTTCATCCAGAAGGGCCGATCCGAAGCTGAGCACAGAGCTTTCGTAACCAGATCGCCTCTCTTGGCCGTGTCGATGGCTCGGGCTGCCTTGACCTCCACCTTCACTCCCCGGACCCACAGGTCGTATTCCCCCTTATAATTCGGATCGACTGATTTGCTGGCCTTCTGAAAGCGCGGATCTATATCACGCAAGTGTTGCTCGCCCCAGATTTGTCCGAAGATGCGAGGGGCAAGACCATACAAGTTCAGGTATTTGTTCGCGCAAATGTAGCGGTTTCGGAGGGCCTCGTAGTCCCGGAAGGTGATCACCGACCGGTCACGTAGGAACATGAGAAGGTATTCGTATTCGTTGAAGGGGAATACGGAGACGAGCCCTTCAAGACGAGCGTTCAGTGACTCGCGATCCTCCTTGTTCAAGGATGAGACAAGTCCATCGAGGTACTCACGCAGTTGCTGCTGCGTCATTCAGCTCTCCTATTTCCGGAAACGGATTGTGCCATTGCCATCCCGTTCTGCCAGTCTGCCGGAAATGCTCCAGTCGCCGTATCGTCAATTCGGCAAAGACGGGGTCAATGTCGAAGGTTATGACTCTCCTATTCGTGCGCTCGCCCGCCAGCAGCGTTGTTCCAGAATGTGCGAAGCAATCCAGGACGATGTCTCCCTCTTTGCTGCTCGACGACAGAATGCGCTCTATCGCTTTGAGTGGTTTCTGCGCGTAGCAGCCCGGGACATTCTCTTCCAGACGGTAAAAGACCTGCTGGATATCAATCCAGACATTTCCCGGGCGGATGTTCTCTGATTTACTGCGTTCCAGGTTCTCGGTCCGCCTTCCATCCACTATTTTGTAGTAGCCTTTCAAGACCTTAGGGATATCGGTATACACAACGGTGAATTCCGGGTTACCGTGGACGTAATGAAGCAATTCTTGTCTGATCCACATCCAGTTTCTCTGCGTGCCATACCCTCTCTGGTTCCTCAGAGTGATGAAGTTTCTTGCCGTGAACTCGCGGAAATCTCGCATCATGATCATGAAATCCGGCAGAGGCTGAAAGCCGTCCCGATAGTCGGCCCCAAGCCAAACGTAGAAGTGCGCCTCGTCAGCCATGATCGCAGCGCAGTTTTGCACCCACTGCCGCGAGAACTCGAGGTATTGGGAAACCGACCGGCGCGAAAGGTTGTACGTGCTCCTGTTTCCTACCGCGACATTGTAGGGCGGATCGTTGATAAGAAGAGATGGTCGCAGATTCCCAACCGCCTTGGCGACGTGATCAGCGACGGTTGCGTCCAGAACGCCGACACGATGCCCACGCAGCGGGTCCTCCCAAACGCCACCCAACTCCAGCCGGCACAGCGGACGCAGCTTGGCTCGAAGCGGACCGTCCCCGTCGATTCGACGAAAAGGCTCTGCCGTGGGGCCCCGAGAGCGCGGGGCACTTCTCACGTCGGCGTCATCCCCGAACAACATCTGTTGCTGTTCTTCCCTCATGATCTGTCCTACCAGAGGATCGCTCCGGCAGCCTTATCTTTCGCGCAACATTCCAACCGTCCATTCTGCTGAGCCCATGCCAAACACCGTAGCACGCACTGTTGTCCAGATCAATAGGGTCAGAAGAGAATTCGTGGCATCCAGCCTAACGATCATGCGTTGTCGGCCGCAAGACACTCCTGCATGGCCGACTTGCCGAACACGACGAAAAGGTGGCAACACGAGCGGAAAGTGCATGAGTCGTTCACGGGCCACCTCAATCTCCAGGGAGAAAAGTCGGTCGGGAGTGTCTTTGATGGGGCGGGTGTGGTAGAATGCGGGGGTTTGATGGACTTCTTTGAAAGGGGGACCTTATGGGTTCGACGGTATTGCTTGCCGTTGTCGCGGTTGTGTTCTTCTTCTTTCTCTCGGGCGTGAGAGTCATCCGTCCGACGCACCGGGGCCTGATCGAGCGGTTCGGCCGGTACCAGCGGTTCGCCCCGCCGGGGTTCCATTGGATCATTCCCGGCGTTGACCGACTGATCCAGATCAACATCACCGAGCAGATGGTGGACGCCCAGCCCCAGGAGATCATTACCAACGACAATCTCAATGCGAGCGTGGATGCCCAGGTTTATTTCAAGGTCAAGGATGACGAGAACAGCGTCAAGAGCTGCCAATACAATGTCAACAACTACCAGTTTCAGATCGTCAACCTTGCCCGCACCACCCTGCGCAACATCATCGGCACGCTGACGCTGAAATCGGCCAACAGCGAGAGAGACAAGATCAACAACTCGCTTCTGGAGACGCTGACCAGGGAAACCAAGCACTGGGGCATGGAGATCGTCCGCACGGAGCTCAAGGAGATCGACCCTCCCAAGGATGTTCAGGAGACCATGAACAAGGTGGTCAAGGCGGAGAACGAGAAGGTCGCCGCCCTGGACTTTGCCGACGCGGTGGAGCGGCAGGCGGATGGGGTCAAGAGAGCGGAAATCAAGAAGGCCGAGGGCATCAAGCAGGCCAAGATTCTGGCGGCGGAGGGCGAGGCCGAGGCGATCCGGCTCGTCAACGAAGCGGCGAACATGTACTTCGTGGGCAACGCCCAGCTTCTTCGCAAACTGGAGGCGATGGAGAAGTCCCTGGGTCAAAATGCGAAGATCGTCGTTCCCTCCGGCACGGAGCTCGTCAACGTGATCGGCGAGATGGCGGGCGTGCTGCCTTTGCCGAAGCGGTCGGAAGAGGCAGGGCCGAAGATCAAGACCGCCGGTTGACCACAAGGGTCTCGAAATCCGGACTTCGGATTTCTGAGAGAGTGTTTGAGAAGTCGGTTTCTCAAACACCTTCGGATTGATGGTGCGTGACCGACTCTCGTGGCGACGGTGCCCCCAGTCTGTCATCCCGAGCGGCGGCGAAGGATCTGGGCTCAGTACGATGAGAGGCGCCGGTCCCATTCATTGGCCAGATGCTTCACTGCGTTCAGCATGACAAATACGGATTGGTCCTCTACAGAATGCAGCCGCACGCGGAGAGGGGGGTTCACCACCCGCTGCTTGCACAGGCGGGGACGGTTCTGGTACATTGAAGGGCCGAAAGACGCCGGCAGCTAGGATCGTTCCATTCAGGAGGCTCTATGATTAGCGTGCTTGTGCTGGCGACGATCGCGATCTTCGCCGTCGCTTACGTCACATATGGCCGGTTCCTCGCCCGCCAGATGGACCTGCGCGACAACTACCAGACGCCCGCCCACGAGATCAACGACGGTCTGGACTACGTGCCGGCTCGGGCTCCCTTGCTCTTGGGACAACACTTCTCGGCCATTGCGGCGGCAGGACCGATCGTCGGACCTATCCTGGCGGCGATCTGGTTCGGATGGCTGCCGGCGTACCTGTGGATCATCCTCGGCGCCATCTTCATCGGCGGCGTGCACGACTTTGCCGCTCTGACGGCCTCCGTGCGGCATAAAGCCGCTTCGGTCGGCGCGATCGCGCGGCAGTATCTGCCCGGGCGGACATACATCTTCTTCCTGATCTTCATCTGGCTGGCGCTGGTGTACGTCATCGTCGCGTTCACCGACATCACGGGCCAGACCTTCCGGGCCGTCGCCCAAGGCGAGGCTTACGGGCCGGGCGTGGCCGCCTCCTCGATCCTCTATCTGGCGCTGGCGGTGGTCCTGGGACTGCTGCTGCGCTTCAGCAAACTCAAGCTCTGGGTGCTGACCGTGATCTTTCTGCCCCTGGTGCTGCTGGCGGTCTGGGTCGGGCCGCGACTGCCGGCACCGATCCTGGGCTTCTTTGCCGGCGTCTCGGCGAAGCAATGGGACGTTTTTCTACTCATCTACTGTTTCGTTGCCTCGATTATCCCGATGTGGCTGCTGTTACAGCCGCGCGGTTACTTGGGCGGGTGGCTGCTGTACCTGACGATCTTCATCGGTCTGGCCGGGGCGCTGTTCGGCGGATACGGAATCGAGTACCCCGCGTTGAATGTCGCCGGCCTCCAGAGCTTGGCCAACGGCAAATGGCTGTTTCCCTTCCTGTTCATCACGGTGGCCTGCGGGGCCTGCTCGGGGTTCCACGCCATCGTTGCTTCCGGCACCACCTCCAAGCAACTGAACAAGGAGACGGATGCGCGGCCGGTCGGGTATGGGGCCATGTTGCTGGAGGGCGTTGTCGCCGTCTTGGCCCTGGCGACCGTCATCATGATCAAGCCCGGCTCGGACCAGCTCAAGATGGATCCCAACCTGATCTACGCCAATGGTCTGGCGCAGTACCTGGGCCTGCTGGGCATCGGTTTCAGCGTGGCCTTTCCGTTTGCCCTGCTGGCGTTCTCAACGTTCGTTTACGACACGCTCGATGTCTCGACGCGGCTGGCCCGCTATATCTTCCAGGAGCTCACCGGCTGGCATGGGCTGCTCGGTGGCTGTCTGGCCACGGCGGTGAGTCTGGCCGCTCCCTTGGTGTTCCTGCTGGCCACGAAGGAGAAAGCCTACCTGGTGGCTTGGCCGATCTTCGGCACCAGTAACCAGATGCTGGCGAGCTTGACGCTGTTGGCCATTTCCGGTTGGCTGATCGCCTCGGGCAAGCGGGCGTTCTATGTCCTGGCGCCGATGCTCTTCATGCTGGTCACGACTATGGTTGCGCTCGTCTTGCAGGTGCAGCCGTTCGTGGCTTCGCTGCCGGACCTGCTGGGCGGGAAAGCGGTCAAGGGGGAGGTCCTCATCTCCGGGATCTGCGGGGTGGTCTTACTGGCGTTGGGTGGACTCTCAGCCCTCTCGGCCGGCAGGGCCCTCCTGGCGTATCCCACCCGCCGGACGGAGAAAGTGCCTTCGTGATCGGACTCACGGCCCGGACTCGACGTTTGCCTCGACAATCGGCCGCAGAGTGAATTTCGCCATCGGGGCGGGCTGGTCCGCCTTGATCTCGTCTCTTTGCAGGTACTCGTCCGGAAAATTGAAGACGACCGCCCGCTGGATCGGCTCCGTGGCCTGCCGGTCCGCGTCTTGGATGAAGAGGATCATCTGATACTGCTCCTGGGCGTAGGCCTGCTGCGCGAGAGTCGTGGCCTTGATGTTGACATTCGCCATCTCCGTCCGGTCGTTCTGTAGTATTACCGCGTACTTCCCCTGCATATTTGTATTGAAGCAGAAGCCGACGGCGGCAGGGACGCGGTGGATGCTGAGCACGTTCTCGGCGGGCCCCAGCGAAACCATGACCTTGGCCAAGGCCTCACGTCGCTGCCCCGGAGCCAACTCGATATACGGGGTCTTCTCCACGGCCACGTTCTTGGCCCGGTTCTGCTCGTCCGGCGTCAAGCGGACCGTCGCCTTGCGTCCGGCGGCCTCGTCCTTGGGCACGTAGGCCTCCACCGTCTCCGGCTGAAGGCCCTTCACTTGGACCGTGGAATCGAGTCCCTCGCACTGGACGGGAATGGTCATCTTGACCAACTCTTGCACGCGCAGGGCCAACCTCTTGGGCTCGCAGCTTTCGACGGTCAAGCCGAGCTGGCGAATCTCATCACTTTGCTTGAGAAACTCCAGGACGTCCAGCGTGCGGACATCGGCCTTCGTCAACCCTTCCCGCTCGGGCGTCAGGAAAAGGTTCAAATCCAGCATTCCCTTGTTCTTCAGACGTTTCACGTCCGCCACGCGGGAGGCCGGGCCTTTCAGGACAACCGAGTCCAGGGGCACAGACGTCTGGAGCTGCGGCTCTTCCCGTTCCGTGACGAAGCAGACCCACAACGCCGGGTTACTGGATTTGGCCACTTCCACCACCACGTCGGTCAGGGGCAGCCGCTCATCCTGCGCCAGATCGGCCCAGACCCAAATCAGGGCCGTCAGGAAGACCACGATGGAGATCTTGCCCAGTTTGACTTTCTTGATCGTCACTTCTGCTCGACTTCCTCATCTGCCCATTCGGTCGGGCGCTTGAGCCATCGTTCCATGAGAGCGACGTGTCCGGCGGCGGCCGCCCCGCCCAAGTGCGATCGGACCTGGGATTCGGTGACGTTGCGGGTCAGCTCGCCCTTCTGGGCGACCGAGATGGCCCCGGTCTCTTCGCTGACGACCAGGCACATGGCATCCGAGCCCGCCGTAATGCCGACGGCCGCCCGGTGACGCGAGCCCAGCTCCACGCCGGAGACGCTGCCCGCCTCCGCCAACGGCAACTGCACGCTGGCCGCCACGATCCGCTCGCCCCGGATGACGACCGCCATGTCGTGCAAAGGGGTTCCGGGGTAGAAGATCGTCTTGAGCAGATCGGACGTGACGCGCGCATCCAGGCGCACGCCGGTCTCAATGAACTCGCCCAGGGCCACCTGCCTTTCGATCACGATAATCGCCCCGATGCGAGCGGCGGAAAGCTCCGTCACGGCCGTGACCAACTCCTCCACCGTCCGGGAAAGCTGATGAGATGAGCCCGTCCAGATCCGGGGCTGGCCGATTTGGATCAAGACGCGGCGAATCTCGGGTTGGAACCCCGCCACCGCCACGATCAGAATGGCGATCAGGAAGCCTTTGTACAGGTATTGGAGCCGGTCAAACGGCAGCCGCTCGACGACCAGGTTCAGGATCAGGACGCCCGCCACGAGGATGAAGATGACGCCGCGAAAGAGCCGCTCGCCGCGTGTGCCTTCGAGGAAATCGACCACCCACCAGACGACCAGACCGATCAGGAGCAGTTCGACCGCGACGACCCACCATTGGTAGTGCCAGACGCGATTGAAATAATCAACGAACGTGTCCACCGATCCAAACCCTTTCCCTGGGCGTGGATGATTTATGATCTATTTACAATTTGCGAATGGCTATTTGCGACCCGCTCGCAAACGAGAGACGTTCATGATGCGCTGTACGTCCGCAGATCGCAAACTGTAAATCCTAACAGCAAATCCCGAATCCTACGGGATTCTCCTTTCGGTCAGCATACTGGGCTTGTCAAGCAGCAGAAACTTGTCGACGTCGGACATCATCATCTCGGCGTTCAGGCGCCCCGCGCGCCGGTGGTCTCTGCGGACCTCCGCCGCCGTCTTACCCGGTTGTCGCGTGGCACAACCCGCCAGCAGCAGCACGCAGAGGTACAGACCCATGGCGAACGTGAAAAGGCGCAAGCTGAAACCAGTGCGTCGTTCTTTCCCATTTTTAACAGCCATCACACTTTTCATCATGTCCCCTTTTTCAATGTGCCTTTCAACGGCTGCGCTGCTTTTGGGTCCCCAGGGCGTCGTCGCGCTTGGGGTTCCTGCCAACACTCCGGGCCTGACCCAGCCATAGAGTCGTTCTGGGGGTAGCGTAAAGCCGGTCCCACCATGCACTTAATTATAACGCCCCGGTCCCGGCACGTCAAGTCCGATACGGATTTTGGCGCGCGACTTGGCAAAAATGCGCTGGTCCGGCGGAAAAATAGCGTTCCCCCTGGGGCGGCCCTCCGTTACAATTTCTCCGCATAAGCTTGGGCCCTTGAGGCCCTCCTGAGCATGGTTGTGACCACGTAGCACGGGCATGGGTCCCCAAACGCGGAACGATGCGTTTTGGGGTCCCCATCTTGCCCGTGATCCTGAATCCATGGGCGCTCGCGCCCATGCTACTTAGGAGCGGACCATGAGAATGAAATCTCCCAAGACCTCTCTTACGGGTCGCCAGCGGGTGCTATGCGCCCTGAACCATCAGCCGGCGGACCGGGTCCCCGTCGATCTGGGCGGGACCGCCTGTTCCGGCGCCCACGTTAGCGTCATTGCCGGACTGCGCCGCGCCCTCGGTCTCGACCAGGCCGGGGCACGGGTCAAGGTCACCGAGCCTTATCAAATGCTCGGCGAGACGGCCGCCGACCTGCGGCAGGCTCTCGGGATCGACGTCGTCCACCTGCCCAACCGGACCAATATGTTCGGCTACGAGAACACCGGCTGGAAGCCCTGGCGGACCTTCGACGGGACGGACGTGCTCGTCCCGGCACTCTTCAACACCGAGCCGCAGCCCAACGGGGACATCCTGATGTACCCGCAGGGGGACAGGTCGGTCCCTGCATCGGCCCGGATGCCCAAAGGGGGCTATTACTTCGACTCAATCATCCGCCAACCGCCGATTGACGACGCCAAGCTCGATCCGGCCGATAATCTCGAAGAATTCGGGCCTATCTCCGAGGAAAACCTGCGGCACTACGAGCGCCTGGCGGACGACCTGTACAAGAATACCGACCTGGCGCTCGCGGCGGGCTTCCCCGGCACGGCGTTCGGCGATATTGCCCTGGTCCCCGGGCCGTGGATGAAGAACCCCAAAGGGATCCGGGACATTGAGGAGTGGTACATCAGCACGGTGACGCGCCGCGAGTACATCCGGGAGGTCTTCGCCCGGCAGGCCGAAATCGCCCTCGAGAACCTCAAGCGAATCCACCAGGCTGTGGGCGACAAGGTCCACATCGTGTTCATGGATGGGACCGACCTGGCCTCGCAGAACAGTCTCTTCTGCTCGCCCGCGACGTACCGGGAGTTGTATCTCCCTTATGCCAAGCAAGTTAACGATTGGGTGCACGCCCACACCAAGTGGAAGACGCTGAAACACTGCTGCGGCGGGTGCGAGCCCCTGATCGGGGGGTTCATCGACGCCGGTTATGACGTCCTCAACCCCGTTCAGACCTCCGCCAAAGGGATGGACCCGCAGCACCTGGTCGACACCTTCGGCGACCGCATCGTCTTTTGGGGCGGCGGCGTGGACACGCAGCAGACTCTGCCCTTCGGCACGCCCGACGAGGTTCGCTGGCAGGTCCAGGAGCGGGTGAAGGTCTTCGGCCGCAAAAACGGCTATATCTTCAACCCCATCCACAACGTCCAGTGCCACACGCCCACGGAGAACGTGCTGGCCATGTTCGAGGCCCTCGGCCGAAAACTGTAGTCTGTCCTGTAGGGGGACGTGCTGCATGAGGCTGTGTACATCATATGGAGCTATCCGGGTGGCAGCCTCAAGGCCGAAGGCCTTGGGGATGGCTCTTTCTGTCGCGAGCCTCCTCCCGTGATGCGAGGGCGTTCGCGACTCATTCTCACGCATGTCGCGGTCGTCCCGCCCGCGTCTTTCGTCGCGCCGGCTGCGCCCGGCGTCCGCCTTTTCTCTGTCCCCCTTCGCCCTTTGCCTTTTTACTTTTTCCCTTTTCCTTCTCCGCAGCGTCTCGCTGCGCATAGACTTCCAGGCGTCGCTCCGGCGGCCATTCCCCGGGGAAATTCAGCCGGGCAGACTCACCGAAATATTCGACCGCCGCCCGGTCATACGCCCGGGCCGCCTCGATCTCCTCCGTGAAATAACCGAGGAAGATGGGTTTTCCCTCGAACATGATTCTGGCATACCACTTGTCCGTGTCCCTGCAACGGCCCACGCCTTTGAACCGGGAGGATGTGCCTCGCTGCTTGTCTCGGTTGCACGCGTTCTCCCGGTGCGTGCAGACCCGCAGATTGGTGCGGGTGTCGTCCAGCTTGTTGCGGCTCACGTGATCCACGACCATCCCCTGGGGCGGCTGCATGATCTCGCGGTGCATGAAGATCACTTTTCTCTTGTGGTGCCGCGCGGCATAGCCGTTATGCAGGCCCCAGGTCCATTGGTTGAGCCACTCGAAGTCCGCGGCATCCACGTAAGCATAGACTCCCTTGCCCAGGGAAATCTGCTTGACCTCGCCCTCCGGCGTGGGAGGCTTGGGCCGATAGTTTCGGCAGATCCCGCGCTCCGGCACCCGTTGCATCCGCCCGGGCGCGTCCGGCTGGTTCGCACACGCCGGCAAGGTCAGCACCCCGACCGACATGCTCCACAGCGCATGCTCGCGGTCGCAGTACGAGTACACGCAGTTGTGACAACACGCGATCTTCGCCATGAGGTCTCCCTTCCGCTCAATAGTCCTCAGTTGACAGTTCTCCGTTGTCAGTGGCCGGCCGACGCCACGCACCACGCGATCTGGCCTACATGATATATTCACCATGCCATGCCGTCAACAAGAATATCAACAAAATGTAGTTTGTTGTGTGTTGCGTAAACTCTTGTCCGCCAAGGATTAAGGAAAAGCCTGCAAAAAATATAGCCCAACCCCCCTGGGAACGCCTGCCTCCCGGCAGGCCGGTAGGGTGGGTTCTCAACCCACGCGTAAGAGGCTCACACCCAGGCACCAAAGCCTGCCCTGAGCGCATGCGAACGGGACACGAAGGGAGACCGAACCGAAAGATGTCCTGGGCTTGGTGGCTTTGTGGCTCCGGGTGAGATCAAGAAAAGTCGCGCAACCGCCGATGAACGCGGATGGACGCAGATATTCGTATGTCATTGCGAGTCGCTGCGCCGCGGCGCGGCTGATGTCGGGAAGAAACCAAGGTCTCTGCTTTGGGTGGCATCGCCAAGGCCGGCCTCCGGCCTTGACGATGGTCTCCCGTATGCCATGGAGCCATCGTCAAGGGCGGCGCCCTTGGCGATGCCGCCCGAACCGCCCGTTTCTTAGGAGCGAAGCATTGTCATTCCCACGGGGGCGGAAAGCGGCAACCTCCGCGGGTTCCGAACTGGGCCCCGAGAACTGACAACTGCCAACCGCCTTGCTTCCTGCTTGTCACCTGTCACCTGTCGCTTGTCACCTTTTGCCTGTCGCCTATCGCTTGTCATTCTCTTTTGCTCGTTTCCGGGGAATGCTCCACGCCCGCGCCTCGTGCTTTTTCATTTGTTGCCGACGGGGAGCAGAGTATCATGGAAGGCGGTATGGTAACGACACGACAACAAGCGCTGGAGATCGCTGCCAGGGCCCGCCAAGGGCTGGCCCCAATCTACGGCGATCATTTGCGGGCCGTGTATCTCTACGGCTCAGGCGCCCGGGACCAACTGACGCCCGACAGCGATATCGACATCGCGATCATCCTGGATCAGATTGCCGACCGGTTCGCGGAGCACGAGCGCACCAGTCAACTCGGCGCCGATCTGAGCCTGGAATATGACACGGTCGTGCTCTTCTTTTTCGCGGAGGAGGCCGACCTGCAAGCCGGCCGCTTCGGCATCCACCGGGCCATCAAGGCGGAAGGCATCGCCGCATGAACGAGGAAATCCAGCGGCAGTTCGAACAAGCGGCGGGATGTGTGGAGGACGCACGCATTCTGCTGGAGAACGACCGACTGGCGGCGGCGGTGACTCGAATCTACTATGCTATGTTCCACGCGGCGACCGCCGCCTTGTTGGGCAGGGGCGTTCGTCGTCGTTCGCATCGGGCCACGCTCGCGGCGTTCGGGCAGACCTTCATCAAGACGGCCGAACTGGATAAGCAGTTCTACCGGGAATTGCGTGCAGCCTTCGAACGCCGGCAGCAGGCGGACTACGAGGCCATCGTAGAGGTTGACCGACAGACGGTCGCTCAACTTCTTGGGCAGGCAATCGACTTCGTGGACGCTTGCAGAAAGCACGCGCTTTGATCCCGGCCTTTCGGCGTGACTATGCCGACGCGCCCCGTCGCCAGAAGGCCCAGCGCCCCGCGGAGAGACTGTCGTCTTCCGGGTTCCTGACCACACCTGGATGAACACGGATTTCTTCCGGAAAATGTACCGGACACGAATGGCATGAAGATAAGCCGTAAGTCTTTGTAGGGCAAGGCCTTGACGAAGGGCCTCCTTTGATGGAGTTGATCGTAGGAAGTAGGTAGATCAAAGATCAACTCGCAGAGAAAGGAGGCCACAAATGGCCAGTATTACACATTTCCAGGATGTTCTCCAGAGGCAATGGTTTCAGAAGATCAAGTTTATCGGGGAGTATCTGCGCCAGCAGGATCTGACGGAGGCGGCGGCCGCGGCGGACTATCACTGGCGCAATCGACTCTGGCCGCCGCTGCAAATGCTGTGGGCTTTTCTGGTGCAGGTGCTGCATCCCGGCTGGTCCAGTGCGGCGGCGGTGGCCGAAGTGCTGGCGGAGCACGCGGCGGCCGGCCAACCCCTGGAAGCGTCGGCCGATCCCTCGGCCTACTGTCAAGCACGCCAGCACGTGCCGGAGTCGGTGTATCGGCACGCCTTGCGAACAGTTGGACAGAGGCTGCAAGCGAAGATCGGCGAGTCCTATCGCTGGTGCGGTCGGCGCGTGTGGGTGGTGGATGGGTCCAGTTGCTCGATGCCGGATACGCCGGAACTCCAGGAGGCCTTTGGACAACCCACGGGGCAAAAGCAAGGCTGCGGTTTTCCGGTGGCCAAGCTTGTCGCGATGTTCTGCTGGGCCAGCGGGGCGGTGCTCGACGTGGCGATCGGGGCCTACCGCCGCAACGAGCTGAGTCTGTGGCGTCAACTGTGGGACCAGCTCCAGGCCGGGGATGTGGTGCTGGGGGACCGTTTCTTCGGGGCCTATGGCGAACTGGCGCTGTTGGCGGCCCGTGGCTGTGACGGCGTCTTTCGCCTGTGGGGCGCCCGCGCATCCAAGCTGGACTTTCGCCGGGGCCAACGGTTGGGCCCGGAGGACCGGCTGTTTGTCTGGTCCAAGCCCAAAGAACGTCCGCGCACGCTCGCGCCGGAGGAGTTCGCCTCGTTGCCGGCGACCTTGACCGTGCGGGTGCTTCGGTTCCACACCCAAGTCAAAGGCTTTCGCAGCCGGACCATCTTGGTGGTCACTACGCTGCGGGATCCGATCGCGTATCCCCGCGAGCAAATCGCCGCCCTGTACGGCGACCGCTGGACGGTGGAACTGCGACTGAGGGACCTCAAGACGACCTTGCGGATGGAGGTCTTGCGAGGCCGGAGTCCTGATGTGGTGCGTAAGGAAATTCTCATGCATTTTCTGGCGTACGACCTGATCCGGGCCTTGATGTGGCAGGCAGCCCAGACGCACGGCCGGCCGTTGCATCGGCTCAGCTTTGCCGGGACGATGCAGCGGTTCCAGGCGATCGCCCCGTACCTGTGTCTCTTCCGCGGCACGGCCCGGGCCACGGAGATGTACCAGTTGCTGCTGTTCTGGATCGGCTCGGATGTTGTGCCGGATCGTCCCCACCGCGTGGAACCACGTGCCGTCAAACGAAGGCCCAAGCCCCACAAGCTGTTGACGCGGCCGAGAAAGGAGATGCACAAGGTCCTGTCACGGTGAGACGCTATGGCTTATCTTCATGCCATTCGTACCGGACACCGTTTCGTTCCCCCGGGTGAGATCAAGGAAAGGTTCCGCAACCGCCCACCACGCGAACGACGCGAAAAGAAGGTGTAGCACGGCCGCCCCCGGCTGTGATCAGGACCCCAAACTCACAACTGACAACTGCCTTGCTTCTTACTTGTCACCTGTCACCTATCGCTTGTCACTCTTTTAGGCCGGCCTGCCGCCCTTCGTCGGCTGTCCTCCGTCCTCCGAGTACCGACTACAGGCTACCGACCACTGTCCTCCGCCATGGATGAACACGGATTCACGAACGCTGTCCCTCGACGTTAGGGGCTGGGGATTCCTCCTGAGCCCTGTGCAGCCATCCACGGTCGATCCAGCTTCTTCCTTGAAATCCCCACCCTGGTTGTGTAGAGTTTCCTGCATGGGCAGATTGTGATGGAAGACCATCAGAAAACCAGAGCAAGGAGTTGGTCCGTCCTGCGGTGGATGCCCATCCTCTGTGGGCTGGGGGTCCTCGGTGTTTCCACCTTCCATCGGCTCCAGTTGGATATGGAGAATCCGGAGCCCTATACGGCAAGCCCACTGATCTGCATCGAGATGATCCTGATCCTGCTGCTGTTGCTTCTTCTGGTAGTTCAACCGGTGCGGATGGTTTACTTCCTGGTCACAAGAAGGTGGCGGGACTTGGCGATCCTCATCCTCAACGTCCTCTTCGGCATCACGTGCCTGGTGGGAGCGCTGCAAATCGATGCCCCGACCCTCATATACATGACGTGACTCTGGAGGAAGTCCAGGCCGTAGATGGAGCGCGGTGCCAGTCGGGGTGTTTCGCGTTGGAAGACGAGGGTCGCGTCTTAATTATTAACTATTTGTTATGCGATAATAATACACCAGAACTGCACTTCTGACGCCTTCCTCGTCAACGAGGCCGGGACGGCCCCCCTGCTTTCGCAGGGGCAGAC
>Ga0315280_10001987_pt1 | contig 33900 bp, 31 predicted proteins | sample YL17G06_40_MG_FD_203697 | JGI IMG/M metagenome (GOLD analysis project Ga0315280, IMG submission 203697) | Sediment microbial communities from Yellowstone Lake, YNP, Wyoming, USA - YL17G06_40 | ecosystem: Environmental > Aquatic > Freshwater > Lake > Sediment | place: USA: Wyoming | collected...
TTTGTAATAAAACTGGCGCACCTCCACTTTCTTCAATATACTTTTCTAACAATTTCCCGTGTACTTTTAATTTTTCCATTTTTTACCTCTTTCGTCTTTTTGAAATCTCAATTTATACTTTTGACCTCTTGTCCTTTTTGAATATATCAAAAAATCCTTTAACACAGTCAATATCTTCGCAACTATCTATGCTACGACGAAGCTCTTCTGCCAACAATTCCTCTCCGTACCAATAAAACACCATCTGTTTAAACTCTTCGTCAGTTGAATTTTCTATCATCTTTTTTACCTTTTTCTGTAACTTTTCTAATTCATCCATTTATCTTACATCATTAATATATTTGGTTTCAGTATCCGATAACTCATAAATCTCACATATTTTAGTATCAATCATACTTTTTCTATCCTCATCATATTTCTCCAGCAAAATATTTACCATTTTAACAATTTCTGATTGTTCCTTTGTTGTAATTAGTACTATAGGCAAAGTGTTTAAATAACTTACTAAAAAATGTAAATACCCATTATTTACATGCCCACCCTTGAATAAAATTGAAAAATAATAATTAAGTAATTTTGAGTTTAATATGGCGCCAAGAAACTCTAACGAAATGCCTTCTTTTTTTGCTCTTTCAGTCAATTTGCCAGAGAAGAATACATCTTTTAAATACCATTTCCCTTCGCTATCAACCGCTACTGTGAGTTTTTCAGCATTTTGACGTATAATTAATTTTGGTGTTTCAAATATTTCTCTTGGAGGAAATGGATTATTTATTTTTTTAGCTTTTTCCTCATTATAATCAATCCAAAGACCATCCCATCTAATCTGATATTGAAATACTTCTGAATCCCTTGAATAAATATCAGCTCCAAGTATTGGTCTAGGATTTAAGCCTATAGGTTTTCTAAATACAAAATCATTTATAATGCCTTTTTTATGAAAAGATATTCCCCATCTTATATCAAGATACTCTTTCAAAAAATTATGATGCGAGGACATTTTTTCATAAATTTTCAACCCCATATTTTCTTTTGGTAAAGTATAAAAGATAAAATCTTCAGTATTAATAAAATCATTCTGCTTTATCTCTGTGGATTGATAATCACCTACTTTTACTTCTTCAAGTCTATCAATAGAGTCATAGGTTCTTATTCTATTGTCTTTTTTCTTTTGATTTTTTATAAAAAGCAATATTGGATAAACTGAAATGTTTTTGAAAACTTCAAGGTTTGAAATGTCCGCTATTTCTTCAATGTTGAAGTTATCCAAAATATATTTTCTTAACCATCTTGCTGATTTCAGAACCTGAACTTTATTTGGAATGATATATCCAAACATACCACCTGCATCTAGTAAATCCAATGCCATTTTGATAAAGCAAAAATAAAGGTCAAAAGCACCTTTCGCAACTTCAGGAAAGTTTTCCCTACATAACTTTTTTAATTCATCGGGCATTTTCTTTGCTTCTAAATATGGAGGATTACCAACAACAAAATCAAATCCGCTTTTGAATTCCCCCATCCTATTTTTTAGGCAGAAAATGATTTCATCATCACTGGGGTCTTTTTTATTCACAGAGTTAGTAAAAAATAAATTAAATTCTTTAGTCTTGAATGCTGAATTGTGATTTATGATTTCTCGCAATAAATCGGAGGTAGTAAATAGTAAATTTATTTCTGTTAATTTAAGCGAAAATGGATTTATGTCTAACCCCCATATATTATTTCGCACGGCTTCAAAAATAGAATAGTAATCATATTTTCTGTTTTTCAGGTTGTTAATTAAAATATTAGTCGCTCGCAAAATAAATGCACCGCTACCACAAGAGATGTCTATTATTTTTTTATTCTTTAAATCAGCACTTACGGTATATCCTACACGAGTCAAAATATAATCTATAACCTCATCTGGAGTATAAACTTGCCCAAGCAATATTCTTTCTTCTTTATTGATAAACTTTTCATAAAGTTTTCCTATCAAATCAGTATCTATATCTTTAAAATCATATTTATTAAGTAAATCTAATAGTTGCAAATCAAGATGTAGTGGTGGTATATAATGTTTATATAACTCATCGCTAGTAAGATTGAAATAACTATCTTCAAAGTGTTCGTAAAATTCATTCATTGATTTATATAAATCATTTTTTAATGGAACAAATAAAAAACCATTATCAAGGCAATACTTCATAAAAATTGCTTTGCTAAAATAAAGGATAATTGCCTCTAAAATAAATTTATCTTTATTCTCTATCTTTATAGTATCCACAAACATTGAAGTATCAGATGATTTTTGAGCATCACTTATAAATGTTTCTAATAAATTATGAAATTCTTTCAAAACTATATTGAAAGCTTTTTTATCAGAAAAATCAATTTTGTCTTTAAACAAGTATGCCATCTTTACTTTTTCTTATAATAATTACTTACCCAAAAAACACATATTTAAAATATAATATTTAATAATATTTTTAATATAGTCAAATACTAATCGTTACGAATTACTACTTAATATTAATTTACTTATTATATCATTTCTCAACCCCGCATTACAAGGTGCCTGAAGAAGTTCTTGAATGCTATGAGATTTCTCTTCATCTCCTCGGGCTTGAATATTGACTGCACCGCCTTCCTGAACAGATATTCCGGTCTTATGTAGAAGTCCCGCCTCGCATAGTCGCAGAAATGCACCAGCGTCTCAGGGCTCAGATGCTCCGTCCTTATCACACAGTTGTGAAGACCATCGTCTGTCACCCACTCCCGGTAGTTATCGCTCATAAGAAAGTTATTTCTCCTTGCCCACTCGTATGCCTCGGTGCCGGGATATGCCATAACAGGAAAGAACTGTGCGGTGTCGGGGGCAAGGTGCTTTGAGAGGCGCAGGGTTTCAGAGAGGCACCTTCTGTCCTCCCCGGGGTTTCCCGCCATAAAACAGCCATGAACGAGAAGCCCTGCCCTCCTTGCTGAGCGGGCGAAGTTATATGACATATCAAGTGTGATGCCCTTGTGCATTCTCTTAAGTGTCTCGGCGTCTCCCGCCTCGTAGCCAACGATTATCATGCGACACGATGCCTTCTTCATAAGAACCATCGTCTCATAGTCAAGAGATGCCCTCACATTCGCAGTCCAGAGAAGTTTATTGCCATCTTCAATAAGAAGTTTACTAATCTCTCTAATTCGTTTCAGGTTTGCTGTGAATGTATCATCTTCAATTACAACCTCTCTTACCTGGGGGAAGTTCTCCCTTATATACTTAAACTCCTCAGCCACATTTTCAGCGCTTCTCAGACGATAGCCCCTGCCATGTAAGGTCTGTGGCCAGAGGCAGAATATGCATTTATGAGGGCAGCCCCGTCCTGTAATCATCATAATCATAGGGTAGCGGGCAACGGCGAAGAAGTAATCCTCTACCCTCAGGTGCTTCTTTACTATCTCAGCAAGGAATGGCATCTCATCAAGATTCTGTATATATGGTCTGTCAGGGTTATTGATTACCTTGCTATTCTTTCTGAACGATATGCCAGGTATGCCAGAAGTATCGCCTCTGCCTGCTAACCTCTGTGCGAGTTCAAGAAGTGTGTAGTCGTATTCACTGCGTGCGATGTAGTCAACCCCGGGTGCCATTCCGAGCGTCTCATCGGGCAGAACGCTTACATGCGTGCCCGTCATACAAATCTTCTTATCGGGTATGACCGCCTTTATTAACTTTGCTGTATTTATATCGTCATAGATACTCGGTGTTGATGTCTCTATACACACAAGGTCAGGTTTGAAGTTTATTACAATCTCTAAAAGACCATTAAGGTCAATTCTCTGTGCGGGACAGTCAATTAATTTGATATCAAAGCCCGCCTTCTCAAGGACGCCTGTTGCGAAGGCAAGCCACAGGGGATAATACAGCGTGCCTGACTTTGTTATACCCGGACTTCTGTTGTATCGCGAGAACCTGCCATGCTCGGGCAGAAACGGTGGATTCACCATAAGTATTTTGAAGTTATCTGCCATGGATTTTGATTATATCAAAATGGAGGGGCATTTTTTAAATATTCAGTTCGTCACCATATCTGGAAAGGTCGTATTTATAGACAGACATTGTGAACTTTCTTGCATAAGGCAGGTAGTAGATGTGGTAACCACTATTGGCCATTTTCTTTATATATTCCTCTGACCCAAGATATATAAAGTAGATATTCTTCTCCTTTGACATAATGAGTTTATTATCAAAAACACCATTTTCAGTTCTGTTTACTATCTCCACTTTATTATTATCAAAGTATAATGCTTCACCGAGCGCTGTTATGACCATAGATGGCTCTTCAATATCTGATTCAGGCAGTTTATCTCTCTTATGCTCAAGGGACTTTCGGTCGGTTATCTGGCTTACTATTATTCCATCTCTTGGAGTAAAGCCATTTTGTGTTTTATCAAACCATACAAGGTTATATGAAACGACAGCGATGAAAAGCGCAATTAGAAGATGCCTTGATACTCTTTTTGATAGTAATATAAGAAGAGCGGGTATCAATGGTATAAGATATTCCACCTCATATGGAAAGATTAAGAATATGACGATATTTGTCAGAATAAATATTGATAGCATAATAGTATCTCTTTTTTCAGCAATAACCCCTTTCTTATTAAAGTAAGAGATTAAAGATATGATTGTGATGATAGCAATCATGAGCCAGCCGATATTTCCAAAGAGTGAAAGTGTTGTATGTATAATATGCAGTATGCTTCTGTCACCACCTGTTGAGATGCTCAATGGATATTTTGTGAAGTAGATTATCGGTAGTATATAGAAGAAGATGCTTATTACAACTGTCGTTAGAGAGAACCTGACTCTTTCCTTCCAGTTTTTGATAATTATAAGTGACGGGATTATGAAGATGATATTTGTAGGTCTGAAACCGACCGCTATTGCAAGAGATATGCCTGCAACTAATGTTTTCTCATCTTTCAACAGAACTAACGCTGACATAATGAATAAAAGCGACCAGATGTAGTCAAGTGGCACTGTTGCATTCTTGAGCAGTATTGGATGAAGGGCATAGATTAGGGTAAGTAGTTCTGGATATTTTGTTTTGAATCTCTGGCATAGTTTAGAGAATACAAATATTGAGATTATGAATACTATCAGGGCTATTGTGTTTGTCGCTATATTTTTACCAATAATATATAATGGTGCCATTATCAGTTCATTTAAGGGGTAGCCAAAGTTCCTTGACGGTGTGTATATTCCCTCAGTAATAAGTGTTTTTGCGGAAAGCATTATTCTGTAGTTGTCAATATCTGTGCCATAGCCAATTGGGATTAACTGTGAGCATATCAGGGCAACGACTGGTATTGTGAGTATGATTATCTTCATATTTTATCCTTAATGGTCGTCTTTAATAAAACTGCTGTGAGAAAACCGAATAGAGAACCGATAAGAGCACCAGCAATAATATCCGATGGATAGTGGACACCGACATACACCCGTGAGTATGAGACGAGAACTGCGAAGATGAGGAGTATGAGTGCCCACTTTCTATATATTGTATATGCGAATGTGAAGAGGGCGAATGAGTCCGAAACGTGTGCTGATGGCATTGATGGTGAGTTTGTGGTGCTTATGAGAAGACGAACTGGAATGCTGTCATAAGGTGGTCTCGGTCTTGCTATGAGGTTCTTTATTACCCTGCATACTATAGCATCGGTTATCAGGACAGTTATAAGAGCGGTTATGAATATCAAGATTGTAATTCTGCTCAATCTTTTGTATAGTCGGGCAACCAGAAGTAGTAATAGACCCCCTATTATAAGTGCAACCCACTTGTTTGTTATAAAGACAAAAAAACTATCAGCAAAACCTGTGTGCAGTTTACCATTCAATAGTATAAATAATTTTCTGTCAAGCGTTAAGAGCCACTCTGTAATTGCTTTTCCACCTCACCTGTTATCTTATTAGCAACGCTCTGTTCAAAACCAATCCATTTATTTATGATGTTGCCATTTTTGTCAATGAGAAATATGGTCGGTATCGCGGGAATGCCACCGAAGTCATTCTCAACACTTTCGGTCCCCATACAGACGATGTAGTTTATTCCTATGTCGGATGCGAACTTCTTCACCTTGTCAATTTTGTCAGAACCATCAAGAGATATACCGATAATATCAAAGTCCTTATCTTTATACTCCTTCTTCAGTTCAATCAGATGCGGAATCGCCTCTCTGCATGGTGGACACCATGTTGCCCAGAAGTCAATGAGTAAGACCTTGCCCTTAAATTGCTCAGAGTTGATGGTGGTGCCGTCTATAGATAGCAGTGTGAACGACGGCATCTTGTGTTCCTGTCCTGTCTTTGGTTCTTCTTTTTTCTGATTCTTCACCTGGCAACCATAGAAAACGCTGGTTATTGAGATAAAAACAATAAACAATGCTAAATACTTTTTCATAGCATCACCCTTTTTTTATTCAAAACACTGTTAAGAACAAACCTACGCTGGTGGGCTTACCTTTGCTTTTAATGGAACTACCGCCTTGCCCTCCTTCTGGATGCTGAAGTCGCAGGAAAGCGATAGGTCCTTTGCGTCCTTCGGCGTCTCAAATACGACTATCCCTGATGCCTTCTCGCCCGGTTTTATTCCGCCCTCAGTGAATGCGTCCTTCCCCGCGTATTTCACCGGCTCAAGTTTCGTGCCATCTGGTAAAACTAACTTGAATGCAAGGTTTGTTGATATGAACCACATCTTATTCTGGTGGTATGCGACTTCAAGGTCAACCTTCACAAGTTTATTGCCCTCTTTTACAGTAACGCTCTCCAATTCGTTTACACTCTCATAACCCTTGACAATGACGACATAGTTTCCAATCGTTTCTTTGGCATCAACTGTGATATATCCCCCAGTTTCAGGTGGCTGCGTCTCAGTTGTGGTCGGTGGCGTCTCCGTCTTCTCCTCTGTCTTTGTCTCCTTTTTCTTGCAACCGGTGGCTGCCATTATCAAAAGAATAGAGATAAAGACCACCAAAATTATTAATATGTTTTTCCTAACCATATATACCTCCTAAATATAAAAATGCATGTAGTTCTAACTTTTTAATAGACTTAAAAACTATTATATTTATTGTTTTAGATTTTCAAATAAAGATTCCATATCAAAACAAAGAGGTTTTATCTTATCCCACTTTAATTCAAACCCATAAATATGAATAAAAAGATGTCTGAAACGTAGATATTCTTTTAGCTTTTGCACTAAATCTTCTGAAATAACACTATTTCTTGTCCCTTCAATAGGTTTTGCCATTTGAGATAGTAATTCCGTATGCCAATCTTCACCTTTAAGTGGGTTTTTGTCTATTGCTAATGATATTCGTCTGAATATTCTCTCTGCACCACAATAAAAATCGTGTAAGATACTTCCTGCTGCTCTAATCTCTATAAAATTCTTTTTATGCTCAGAGGTTTTTATTAATTGCTTCATCTCGCCCATTAACCTACCAAGATTTTTAATTTCTATTCTTATCTGTTCTTTTATCTCTTTATACATGAAGGATTTTTCCTTCTTTGATGGTTTTTTCTTTTAAACTTTCATAAGAGTCCTCAAAAGGAATAAGGTTGAGTTCTATTCCAGAGGGTAAAATATCATAGATTTCCGTTAATGCTTTTATATAAAGTTCTGGAATTAATCCTTCTACAACAAGGTCAATGTCCGATTTATCATGAAAGTAACCTTTCACTAATGAACCTATTAGAAATACCTTTTTTACTTTATATTTGCTGACCAATATCAAAGCACATTTCTTCGCTAATGATATTAGTTTTTCTTTTTTAACTATATCAGATTCTTCAAGTTGATTTTGTCTTTTTTTATTCATATACTATTTTTCCTCACATAAATATTTCTTAGGATAATTATTATAATAAAATTCTGCTTTCGCATATTACCTATTCCACTATCAATACCTTATCCCCAACATTCACAAGTTCGTGTAACTCCTCTACATCAGCGTTATTCATTCTTATGCAGCCATGAGATGCGTTCCTTCCGATTGACTCGGGCTCATTTGTGCCGTGAATTCCATAGCCCTTCTTTGATATGCCAAGAAACCTTGTTCCGAGACCATTATCCGGTCCGGGTGGTATCGCCTTCCCCTGCCAATACCAGGTCGGGTTGACAAGTTTCACCGTTATTGTATATTCGCCTGTTGGCGTTGGGTTCTCAGTCCCTGTCGCACATGGATACTGCTTTATAATATTTCCACTCCTGACCAGTGTTATGCTGTGATTTGACAGGTCTATAAAGATGCCATCCTTAAATGTGTCTGGAGGTGGTGTCAATACAACATAGGCGTCTGACCAGTTTTTTATCATCTCTTCCGTCTTCTCATCAATGCCATTTCCAAAATCCTTGCCAATAAGAATGGCAATGTCAGTATATTCAGGAACTATGTCAGGGCGGGAGTCAACAAATCTTATTGACAATCTCTCTGCAAGTTTTTCTGCTTCTGACTTTGCGCTCTCTTTTGCATACATTATCTGGCTCACCCGGACTGTGAAATCATTATTGCCCTTTTTATCTTTCCAGTTGTCAACCGTAATAATCTTGTAGCCCTCCGTTGATAAGCTTAACCGTAAGTCATCAGCCACACCTTCCTTACCACTACCATTATAAATACTAATTTTAATTGCTTTTTCCTTCCCCGTGTCAGAAGATGTCCTGTTCTCCTGAGGGGCTTCCTTCTGGCTGCTACAATGCGAGGACCAGAATAAAACAGTAAATAGAGATAATATCAGAACTAACGCGCTCTTTTTCATAATCGGTTATTTTAGCATAATAATATTTAATATACGAGACGCCTTTTCACCATCCCTTCTATAAGATGGATAACCTTCCTTCATTTCATATGTGCAGTGTGGATGGATGTAGATATTCTCAGAAGGGATACATTCTTTTATCAGCTGTTTTCTTATTATGCCCTGAAGGTCAATATGTGGCTCACCGAGAATTCTTATGACATTCTCTTTATAACCTTCTTTTATAAATTTTCTCGCTCTCTCTTCATTGACTGCATAACAGCAGACCTTTATTGATGGTGAGAGAGCGATATAAATTGATTTTGTGTCAACATTATAGGCATCTTCCATTGCCTTTATTGTCTTTCCAGCAATGTTTGATAGCGTGCCTTTCCACCCGGCATGGAAGATACCGATTGATGGTCTTTTAGTGTCAAGAATGAAACCCGCTATACAATCCGCTGTGAATATTGCAAGGGGAATCTGACTCTTATCTGTAATGAGAGCATCAGCCCCCGGGACATTCCCTCCGTCCTTACTATCTATGATAGCGACATTATCGCTATGAACCTGCTCTGCTGTGACTATCTTATCGCAGGGAAAACCATCCCTCTCGCAGAGATGCCTGATATCATCAATTTTAGGTCTTCCAGGTCTCTTTGTTTTAAAGTCATTAAGGGTGTAGGTAGTGGCAATTGCAATGCCCTTTGAGTTGATAATTGAATAGGATAGAAGACCATCGTTCATAATGAATTTCTTTAATGATATTATATCTTATGTGATTAGGACATTGAAAATTATTATAATGTTTTAATTTTGAGGAGGAGAATGATGATAATTTCAGGTGATTTGCTTTTGTCATATTTGAGTTCGGAGCCACCATTGGTTGAGGGTATAGATAAAGACCAGATTCAGCCAAATGGTGTTGATATAAGTATAGAAAATGTATTTGAGTTTGATGATTCTGGAAGCATTGGTGTTGGTGAGAGAAAACTGGCAGATGTCACCGAAATACAGCCCGATTCTAATGGATGGTGGCAGCTCAAACAGGGCTCATATAAGATTCGTCTTAGAGAATTAGTTCACCTGCCACTGGGTGTTGTGGGAATAGCAAGACCGCGCTCTACTCTTACAAGATGTGGTGCGAGTGTTCATACTGCTCTATGGGATTCCGGATATGAGGGCAAGAGTGAGGTTCTTCTTACAGTGTATAATCAATATGGCTTGCGTATTCAAAGGGGAGCGAAGATAATGCAGATGATATTCTTATTGTGTCAGGGTGAGGTCAACAAAGGTTATAGCGGAAAGTATCAGAGGGAGAATATTTAGGCATTCTATAAGATGCTGATATCAACGCCTCCCGTGAAGGTTCTCCCTCTATCCTCCTGATTGTAAACGCTTAAATGTGTTTTGTTGAAAAGGTCTCTTATATTGAAGTTGATGGAGATGTCTTCTATTGGTTTTATCTTACAACCAGCATCTACGATGAAAAGCCCTCCAAGTTTATATTTACCTGATATAATTCTTGTGCTCTCTGCTTTTACACCTATTAGAAATACAATCTGTTTTAATGGAGTAAATGTGGAGTTGGCATTTAACTCCACTGTAGGTTCATAGGGAAGGGGAGTATTTTCTTTGTCTCTTGTTTTCATAACAGAGAGAGTAAGGTTGGTTGTTGTAAAATTCTTATGCAATTCAACTGTGGAACTAAGTCCCAGCTTCTTTACCAGTGGTGTATTGCCTGTAAAGGGTAGGTCCTCACCCTGTTCGGTGTATATAAAGTTAGAAATCTTGGAATATACAAGAGATATTTCAATACTATTGCCATCAGAGATGTTATATATACAGCCGTTCTTTAGTCCGAGGTCAGTAAATGGTTTTTCTAATGGGAAGGACGGCATAATATATTCTCTGTCTGTAAACAGGTCATTCCAGTTGATAGGGAGACGCCTTCTCTCCACCTCTGAAAATAGACCGAAGCCCCTTCCTAAATTGAGCGATAATTTTCCTTTCAGGGCAAAATCTGTTTTCTCTTTTAGTGACATCTGAATGCCGACTCCGCTCATCAGATTCACTCTTGAACCCAGATTCAATGTGTCAGTTATGAATGTATCAATGACCTTCTGATAATAACCATAATTGCTTGATTTATCAAAATAGTCGTTATTTTCTATCTGAAACAGGTTCAGTTCAGGTTTTGTAAATGAAAATACTGCTTTTGAGGTGATACCTGTATGAGACATCTCACCATTGTAATTAATCTTGTCCTGTCTTACCTCAGAGCCAATCAATAATTGCAGGTTCTCGCCCCTGGTGAAAGAAAGGCTCGCAACAGTGACAATGCCACTTTTAGACAGGTAGGTCCCGGATGATGTCCCTCTTTTATAATAGTATCTTTTTATCTGACTTCCAATGCTTGACCAGTTATTCGGGTCAAATGCAACATCACCCTGAAGTTTAAGGTTTCTCTCAAGATAGGGTGAGCCATCCTTGTCTATCTCATCCCATATTGATGTGAAACCCTCAGAAAACCATTTTGTTGAAATTCCTTCCTTACCTGATATTTTGAGAGAACTGTTGCCTCCAATGTCAAAACCAAGGTCACCAAATATAACCGGTTTTGGATTTATGATATTCTCGCCTGAGAGTTCAGAGAGTTCAAAGGCGGTTGTATCTACTTTCAATTGCCCAAGTATTTCATCAATCAGTTTGTCAGGTGTCGGAGATGCAATTGAACTGTCAAGTCGTGTCTCGACTGACTGCCAGGAATATAAAAATTGTGATTGAGTAGAGAGAATAAAATAAGTAAATAATAGGAGAATAACTGTGTTAGTTTGTTTCAACATAAAATACCGGTTACTTCCCACCTGTAATTTTATATCTCAGTTCCTTGCCCTTTTTAGTCCAGTTTGGAAAGTCATTAAAATTTTGATAGAGTATGTCCAGCCATTCAAGGGCTTTCTCTCTTTCTCCAATATTGAAGTAGCAGTCGGCAAGCCAGTAAGTAGATTGAACGGAAAGTGACCTGTCCTTAAAGCCGATTACCATCTTGTGATATTCAATTGCTTTATCAAAATTTCCAAGGTGTTGATGGACAAATGCGATGTTCAGGACACTCTGTGCATAAAATTCACTGCCTTTATATTTGGTAATAAGTTGTTCAAACAGAATCCTGGCATTCTGGTATAGTCCCGCATCTTTATATAAAAGTCCAAGATTATATAAGGTCTTAGGTATATGGTCACCCTCAGGATAATTATTAAGAATGTCAGAATAAACATTGATTGCCTCTTCAGTTGCTCCAGCATTTGTATAGGCAGACGCAGAAGACATAAGCAGTTTTATCTTATTCTGTGGAGAACTTACTTTTTCTGCAAGGTTCTTATATATATCACCAAGTTTTTCAATCTTTCCCTGTTTTGTATAAATTGTATTAAGCACGGCTGCTGCTGCCTCTGCGGACTCCTCGTCAGCACTGTTCTCTATCAAAGGTAACAGGAGACTTTCTGCCTTTTCATAATCACTGCTCTGGACATAATACTTTGCGATAATCAAACGAACAGCAGGCGAGAGTGGTGATTGTGGATTATTCTCTAAAAACGCTTCTGATGCCTCAAGGGGAGACGAATATTTCCCTAAATGGTATTCAACCATGTATTTATAATATTCGGCTTCAGTTGCCTCACCCGAGTTTGAATAATTGGTCTTCAGTTCATTGAATACATCATCTGCCTGTGTATAGAGACCAAGTTTATAATATGCCCTTCCTTTGCTGATGAGCATCTTCCTGTAAACTTCCTTATCTGAAAATAAGTTACCATCTCTTTCAACAAACTTTATTATCCCTCCATAATCTTCCTTCTCTTCCATTGTGTCCAGTATAAGATTTATTACCGATTCAGAGTTTTCATCCCCGGGAAAATTATGGAGAAAGCCCTCAAGGGTCTGAATTGACTTATTTGTCTCACCCTTCTTATTATATGCTTTACCAAGTGAATACATTGCCTTAGCAAGAAGGTCCTCTGGTGGCGTCCCATTGACTACAAAATCACTATACATTTTAATGGCATCGTCTATATCCCCTTTATTATATTTTGAATCAGCAATTCTTAATATTGCTTCATAGTATAACTGTGATGGAACTTCTGTCTCTATAACATTGGTAAAACCAGAGATTGCTTCATTATATCTATATTGCTTATAAATGCTCTCTGAGACCATGAACTTTGAGTAATCTTTAAGCGCTCTGCCTATAACCACAACCTTTCTAAAAGCTACCTCAGAATCAGCATATCTGCCCTCTCTAAAGTAAATCCATCCAAGAAGATACTGCTCATTTTCATTCTCAGGCATTGTATGGAGCGATTTCACCAGTATGTTTTCTGCTTCCTTTAGTAATCCCTGACGATAGTAAGATAAAGAAAGAAGATATGAGATATCCGGATTTTCTACAATTACATTCTCAGGAATATCTTTTAATATCTTGCTAACCTTATTGAAATTATTGTTTTCAAATTCAATATAACTGAGAAGCAGGCGTGCTTTTTCGTCATTATCATCCTTCTCTGTATTCATTCCTATCAACTTCTCAAGGATGACCTTTGCATTATCTTTTAATCCGCTTTTATACATCAGGGAAGCACAGTAGAGTATTGTCTCCTTGTCTTTCACATTCAGTTCTCCGTCTGTTTTTATAATGCTTTTAATTGTTTCTATGGCTTTTTCACTTTCTCCAAGATGGTAAAGTAATTTTGATATATAGAACCTTGAGTCCACAAATTTCTCATCTGATGAATCAATCATCTGAAGTGAGGTAACTGCTTTTTCATACTTACCAAGCGCTATCTGAACTTGTGCGTGTCTGTATCGGTCGTTTGATGTGTGAAGATACTCTGGAAAATTTTTAAATAACCTGTTATACATCGTATCTGCTTCGGAAAATTTTCCCTCACTTGCATTGAGTGATGAGAGATATGAGAGCGACATGTAGGCATATCGTTTACTTAATCCCATCTTACTGCTCTGTATAAATGAATGCTTTGCACGTTCCTTGTTATTTTCTATGAAATATATTCGTCCAAGGTTAAATAGCACCTTGCTTTTGTATGATGATAGCGGATTATGAAAGAGAAAAAGACGGTAGTTTAGAAGAGATGTGTTCCACCTGCCTGCCAGAAGGTGAAGGTCACCCTGGTATAGATAGTGAACACCGCTTATTGGCTCATCAATGTCCTCGGAGAATAGCATTAGAGCAGAAATTTTATATGCTCCTTTGCTAACAAAGTATTCAAAGTCCTGTGCAAAGACAAAACTATATATTAAAACCAGAGATATTATTGTGATGAATTTCATCATAGTCATTGGTCTTCTTTCTTGAATAATTATATATTGATTTATGAATTATTAGTATGTCAATAATTAGAGATTATATTATTTTTGTCATCAACCTTAATCACCTTTGGTTTTATTCCCGATGCTGGAATATCATTCTCATCTATGAAGACCTCGGATAGAACCAGAAGCCGGTCACCAACCTCTGCCTTTCTTGCAGCAGCGCCATTCAGTGAAACCTCATGAGAGCCCCTCTTGCCTGCGATTATGTATGTCTCAAGCCGTTCACCATTCTCTATATTGAATACGTGAACCATCTCCCCTGGATACATACCCGCAGCATCTACAAGGTCCATATCTATGGTTATGCTACCCTCGTATTCAATATTTGTGTTCGTCACCCTCACCTGATGGAGTTTTGACTTGCAGAATCTCCTCAACATCTAATCACCACCTAAACCTTAAAAACTATATTGTCTATCAACCGCGTCTTTTCACTCATAAAACATGCAACAGCTATAAGTATCTTACCCTTTATTATATCAATTTCTATGAGATTTTCAGCATCTCTTATATCAATATAATCAATTTTGCAGTATGGATTTTTTTCAATAATTTCTCTCATTTTTTCCTTAATTACCGAGGGATTTCTTTCACCATTTTTTATCAAATCCTCCGCTTCTTTTAGCGACTTATATATTGATGTCGCCTGTATTCTCTCGCTCTCATTCAGATAAACATTTCTTGAACTCATAGCAAGACCATCTCTTTCCCTCACTGTTGGTGCAGTAATTACCTCCATATCAAGGTTCAGGTCTCGGACCATTCTTTTTATTATCACTGCCTGCTGGTAGTCCTTCTCACCAAAAATAACAATGTGTGGTTTAACAATGTTAAATAACTTAAGGACTATAGTCGCAACACCCTTGAAATGCCCCTTTCTTGACATTCCGCACATAATATCTGATAGTCCCTGAACCTTAACAGATGTTGAGAAACCTTCTGGATAGATGTCATTCTTCTCGGGGTAAAATATTATATCTACATTCGCTCCTTTGCATTTTTTCTCATCTGCCTTAAAGTCCCTCGGGTATTTTTCATAATCCTCACCCTGACCAAACTGAGTCGGATTTACAAATATTGAGACAACCAGAACATCACAGATTGGTCTTGCTAAATGTAATAAACTGATGTGTCCATCGTGGAGAGCACCCATTGTGGGAACAAAACCAATTCTCTTACCTGAAAGATGGATGCTCTCAGCCCTCTTCTGCATCTCTATGACTGATTTTATAATCTCCATATCTCAACTGATAAGACCGCTTTTCTTGAGACGAACCTTCAGGTCTTTAAGAATATCCTCCTGTATATGTGAGACATTTTCATTCGATGGGAATTTGCCTTCCTTTACATCATCACAGTATTGTTTCACTGCCTGTAAGATATCATTATAAACATCTCTGTAAAGACGGGCATGTCTTGGTGTTGGCTTATATAGACCTGTTATATCGTGAAGAACTATTATCTGACCATCACAGCCCCTTCCCGCACCAATACCTATAGTTGGTATCGTCAGATTTCTGGTGATTATCTCCGCAACTTCCTCAGGAACAGATTCAAGGACGAGAGCATATACACCCACCTCTTGTAAGGCTATCGCACCCATAATGACCTTTTCTGCCTCCTCCTCTGCTTTGCCAACTACTCTATAACCACCAAGCGCGTGATATGACTGTGGCACAAAACCGAGATGTCCCAGAACCGGAATTCCTATGTCAACAAGCGCTTTCACAAGGTCTGTCCGCGCCCCTTCAATCTTAACTGACTCAGCTCCACCCTCCTTGAGTGCTCTTCCGCAGTTTCTTATCCCCTCCTCCAAACTCACCTGATATGAGAGAAATGGCATATCAAGACAGATGTGAGCACGCTTCACCGTTCTTGAGACCGCCCCGCAAAATATGAGCATCGTGTCAAGGTCTATCGGAAGTGTGGTCTCATAACCAAGAACGACCATAGCGGCGGAGTCGCCTACAAGGACGAGGTGAGCGCCTGCCTTATCTACTATCGCACCTGTGGGCGCATCATAGGCAGTTATAGCGACAATTTTCTCCTTGCCCTTCTTCTCTTGTAACCCCCTTACTGTTATCTTATCCTTCATATCTTATAAATCTTTCTGCCATCTCACATTGACAATTATGGGTTACAAATTCAGATGATGGTTCCAATATTTCTGACATAACCCGTATTCTCAGGTATCTTATCCATAAGTTCCTTCATTGTGATATTCATAACTGGATGGGCAAAATCCGGTGCTATCTCACACATAGGAACAACTACAAATCTTCTTCTATGGGCAAGGGGATGGGGGAGTATCAGGCTGTTCTCGCATAAGATGAGTGAACCATAGAATAGCAGGTCAAGGTCTATAATACGAGGAAATCCAGAATCCTTCTTTCTGCCCATAGATTTTTCAACCTGCTGGCATTGCGAAAGAACCTCGGCGGGGCTCAGTATCGTCTCAAAAGATGCAACCATATTGAGAAACTCGGGCATATTCCTGCCAGAGTCAACACCCTCAGTGGCATAGACAGAAGAACACCTGTCAAGCACAAAACCACAATCGCGAAGACACAATAGTGCCTTCTTTAAGTGTTCCTTTCTATTTCCCCTGTTTGACCCAAACCCTATATATAAGTAGCCCATTATCTAATATCAAAACAATCTGTTGAAAATCTTGGTATATTATATTAAAAATGACTATTATTTCAAATGAAAAAGAAAGATAAAATAAGGATAACAATTGGAACTGTAAATATTGGTGATAGAGCCAGGCAGTTACTATTAGACGCGGTAGAAAGAAACAGAATATCTGGCGGCAAGTTCGTAAGAGAGTTTGAACAACTACTTGAGAGGTTCCACAAGATAAAAAACTGCGTCTGTGTATCAAGTGGAACGGATGCAGATACAATCGCTCTACTTGCCCTGAAGGAGGAGGGTGTAAGAGATGGTGATGGGGTCATTATGCCTGCCGTCAACTTCATCTCTGTTGCCAATTCTGCTATGCTTGCGGGTCTGAGACCTGTCTTTGTTGATGTTGACAACCGCACATTCAATATAATCACGGAACAGATTGAGGATAAGTTAACTGATAATACAAAGGTGCTTCTTCCAACGCATCTCTTTGGTAAGTTCGTTGATATGGACAGTATCATTGAGATTGCAAAAGCCCACAATCTTTTTATTATTGAAGATGCCTGTGAGGCGCTCGGTTCAAAATATAATAATCGGCTTGCTGGCACATTTGGGGACTTCGGAACATTCAGTTTCTATGTAGCCCATATAATCACAACGGGTGAGGGCGGCGCGGTAATCACTGCTGATGACAGGCGCGATAGCATACTGAGGTCTCTCAGGTCTCATGGAAGGGCTTGTGCCTGCAAGGTCTGTTCGCTGAATGTTGACTCAGGCAACTGCCCTATGAGGTTTGACCTTGAAGAGGGCGACCTTGATGACAAAAGGTTCTACTTTGAGCGTATTGGCTGTTCCGCGAAAATGAACGAACTTGAGGCGGCACTTGGAATTGAACAGATGATCAATATAGATGAAATTATAAAGAAGAGGAATGAGAACCTACTGTATTTTTGCGACCTTCTAAAAGGTTTGAAGGAATATATTGTGATGATGGAACAGGATGAGAGTGAGTTTATCAGCCCCCTGTGCATGCCCATAGTAATAAAAGATGGTCTGCCGGTAAGAAGGCAGGAGATTGTAAGTCATCTTGAGGAGAGGGGAATTGAGACGAGACCGATGTTCGGCTCAATACCTACACAACAGCCGTCATACAGGTTTCTCGGTTATAAATATGGTGATTTTCCTAATGCGGAGTGGATTGGTAGAAATGGCTTCTATGTTGGCATTCATCAGAACATAACAGAAGTTGAGATTGAATATATGGCTGAGAATATAACTGCCTTCTTCAAGTCAAAAGGTCTGAATTAGCAAAATATATATGAGTGATGAAAGGTCAATCTATATCATTATACCCTGCTATAATGAGGCAGAGAACATTGGACTCCTTATCATGATAATAAGGGAGATTGTGTCAGATGCGCATATTATTGTAGTTGATGACAACTCTCCTGATGGAACCGCAGATATTATCAGGGGTATTATGAGCCATGATAGGAATGTCTCGCTCATTCTGAGGGAGGGCAAAGGTGGCAGGGGCTCTGCAAGCATTGAAGGTATGAAAGAGGCGTTTAAGAGGGGCGCTGACATTATCATTGAGATGGATGCGGACTTCTCGCATAATCCACGTGAACTTCCATTGCTCATTAAAGCGACAGAGAAATACGATATGGTGATTGGCTCGCGATATCGGTCAACGAGCAGGATAAAGGGGTGGCCGATTATAAGGCGTTTCTTTTCCAAACTTGCGAATATATATGCACGCCTGATGCTTGGAATACCGATAACTGACTATACGAATGGCTACAGGGCATACAGACGGGCGGTTCTTGATGTGGTTGACTTTGAGGCGATAAACAGAAAGGGCTATGTAGTTCTATCGGAGATGGCAATGAACATATTTGCCAGGGGCTTTGCGATAGGCGAGGTAGGGACATACTTTCTGAACAGGCGGAGGGGTGAGTCAAACCTGTCAATAGGTGAGATTATCTCAGCATTCACATCGGTGATAGACCTAAGGAGAAGGTATATAGGGTTATTGTAGGGGCTTGATTAATCAAACTCTTTTATAGTTGAAATAATAATTGTAAAAAAACACTTGACAAACAAATTTTAATATGCTATAGATATTTTGTAATAAGTTGTTTTTGTAGGAACTTATTTCAAAGGAGGGTGAAAGATGGGAAATATCTCTAAATCCAGGAATGGATATTCTCATTCATTCATTAGTTCATCTGTAATTCTAATACTCATGACATTCCTATTTATATCATTTTTACCTGAGATATCTTATGCTGATAGAATATGGGTATCATTCATATCAGCGAAGGGTGGCTCAAAGAACGGTGAAGAAGGTGCTCCACCTGAGATTAGTATCATTCAAAGTAATGATGCTCATACTCTTGTTCATGTGACAATACCTGGAATGTGGGTTGATACTGTAATGGGACCTGATGGTTTTGTATATCAGAAATTGGAGGTTCCTGATTATGCCTATACAAATGATATTGGTTTTCCTGAACTGCCAGCAATAAGAGGACTTCTTGGTATTCCAGATAATGCACAGGTGAGCATGATTCCACAGGTATATGCAACCCAGATTCTTAATAACTACTATGTCTGGCCCCATCAGAGACCTATAGCAATAGGTGATGAGTGGATATTTGAGAAGAATGAGATGTTCTATAACAGTAATAGTTGGTTTCCACTTAATCACAATGAAGTGGGTGAGCCAGGTATATTCAAGTATTACACAGTTGATAATGTTGGCTACATACCATTTTCTTATAACCCATATTTAAGGCAGTTAAATGTCAGTTATGATTATAATATAGATGTTATATATAATAATGGAGGGGCAATACCAATAGCAACAATGGATGAGGACATGGCAAATCTTATGAGGGGCGTAATATGGAACTTTGATGAACTTAATCCAAATATTGATAATTATGCACCAGTATATTACCTTATAATAACACCGGATGCTTATTATGCTGAAGTGGCAAAGTTCGCAGATTGGTTGAGAACAATATACCCTTACATAATTGATGTAGTTAAATTATCGGATATAGGTCCCAATCCTTCAGCAGATGATATAAAGAATTATATTTTCGTTTATTACTTTATACATTACCATTTTCTTCATTCTAACACTGACTACGTTCTTTTGATAGGTGATGTTAATTTGATACAAACACATATATATTTAAATTATTGGTATCCAAGTGAAGATCCCCTTTGGAAATATTTCCCATCTGATTATTGGTATACTCTTTTAGTTGGTGGTGAAAATGATTACTATCCCGAGGTAGCAATTGGAAGGTTCTCATTTAATTCACCAATCTATAATGAATTATTATCTAATTCACAAAATATAAATGAACTATCATTTCAATTTAATAAAGAGGTTAATTATTATAGTTCTAATTGGAGTAATAATGTCCTATTAGTTGCTCATAAGTATGACGAAGATAAGAAGATGGATTTTAAAAATGCAGCAGAGATAATAGCAGACCCAAAAAAATACAGGAGATTTCCATTTCCTATATTTCATAAATCTTACGCTGATGATGGTGCCACAAATCAGAATGTCAAAGATAAGATAAATGAGGGTATGTCATCTGTATGCTATATTGGTCACGGTCAGCCAAAATACTGGGAGGATTGGAATTATTCAACACCACCTGATAATAACTGGGAAACTGATGAGATTAATTCTCTTAATAATATTAATAAACTGACAGTTGTTTTTAATTACTGTTGTCAGAATGCAAGAATAAACTATCCTGATGGGAATTGCCTATGTGAGGACTGGATGATTGGCGGTTATCCAGATAGATATATAGGTGCTGTTGCTACAATGGGTCATTCACGTTATGCTGATTGGGATCGTGACAAAAACAGGTCTAATTTTATGGAAGAGGTTTATAAGAACATATATGAAGTTCAGGGAGCTAAGAAAGGTCTTGGATGGATAATAAATATAGCATCAGTTAATGACATAAGATTGCATGGTTCAGAAGACCCATTTAATCCAGGTAATAGAATAAATGCTATTGGAAATGCTTTTAAAAGAATACTATTGGGTGACCCGGCACTTAGAATGAGAACGGGTAGAACATATTCATATAATGAAAATGTTTGTGATAATAAAAATATGCCAGATAAAATTAATAATTTAAGTAATATTGAAGTGAATGTAAATAATCCTGTATATGAAGATATAAATATATATATAAAATCTGATAGAGAAGAGAATATAAATATAAATATATATGATATATCAGGAAGGTTGATTAATAAAGGAATTAGATATAAATTAAATGAAGGTGATAATATCATAGATATTAATTGTGATGGTTTGAATTCAGGTGTATATATTCTGAATATATACTCAGATAGTTTTAATGACTTTAGAAATGTAGTGATAGTAAAGTGAAGGAGGTATAAATTATGAGAAACTTTTTACTTATTTTATTATTTTCAATATCTATTAGTATTGCTGTTTCTCACTTATATACACCGATAAATTTCATATATAATAATTCAATAATATTAACTTATGGCGAAATTGATATGAAATACCATGATACACCATATTACTACTGGACATTTACTATACCTGACTTTGCTCTTGCCTGTTTCTTCAAGCCGGGTGACTTTGGCATCACAGGTTTTGATTACAGAATCAAGATTATAGGTTTTATTGGAAATAAGAGAGATGGTCCTGCGGACATATATGTGACATCAAAGGAATCAAATTATGTGCCTGTTTGTAATCCTAAAAACAATTGGCAGGGTAAAGATTATGGTCCAAAGAGTTGGCATATAAATAACTCATATCTTAATTATGACGACTGCAATCTCTATGATGATAACTGGCATTACAGTAAAGATGTAGATAAATTCTGGTGTATATATCACCTGAAGACAGCTTCACCACCCCATCCTATGTCTGATAACAATACACATCCAAAGAATAGTGCTACTTGGAATTCTGGTTCTGGATTTTGGGAAAGTGGTGCATGTATTAAAGGATATGACTGGTGTATGCACTGTGTGATTGTCTATTGGCCAGAGGATATTGAGAACACATCGCTGGGTATTGTGAAGGCATTGTTCAGGTAATAAAAATTAGAATAATTATTAAAATATATAAAACAAAACCTACAACAGGTCCTCGGGGTCAATATCTATCGCTATCCTTCCGAACTTTCCATACCTGCCAAACCTCACGCCCTTTATCGCCCTTATCGTCTCGTGAATATCCCTAACCCTCCGCCCGAATATCAGTATCTGCCACCTATAGTAACCCCTCATCCTTGATATCGGCGCCGGGGCAGGTCCAAGCACCCTCACCCCCTCTACTGTCCCACCCCTCGTTATCGCCTCCCTCACCCTGTGCGCGTTCTCCTGTGCCTTCTCACCCCTCCTGTCTTCAATATGTAGAACAGCAAGCCGTGAATATGGCGGATATAACAGCCGCCTCCTGTATTCCATCTCCCTCTCAAAGAAACCTACATAGTCAAGTCGCGACGCAAGTTCAATTGAGTAATGTAATGGATGAAATGTCTGTATTACCGCCCTACCACCCTGACTGCTCCTTCCCGACCTTCCAACAACCTGTGCAATCAACTGGTATGTCCTCTCGCCTGCCCTGAAGTCAGGAAAAACCAGTGATGTATCAGCATTGACAACGCCCACAAGACCAACATTCGGATAGTCAAGACCCTTTGACACCATCTGCGTTCCAACGAGCACCTGAAACCTTCCCGCATCAAACTCGGAGAGTATCTCCGCATGAGACCCCCTCTTTCTCGTCGCGTCTGTGTCCATCCTTCCAACAGTCACATCGCCAATCGCCTTTTTTAAGTCCTCCACTACCCTCTCAGTCCCGAAGCCAAGAAGTTCAATATTCTCCTCACCACACTCAGGGCATGTCATCGGGACAGAGCGTTTATGGTAACAGTAATGGCAGATGAGAATGTTCATACCCTTGTGATATGTCATCGTCACATCGCAGTTCTTACACCTGATTGTCCAGCCACAGGACTTACACACAGCAACTGTCGCAAAGCCACGCCTGTTCTGAAGCACTATCGCCTGCCTTCCCTCACCAAGCGTCCTCTCTATCTCTTTCGTGAGTTGAACTGAAAATATGGGTGCCCTCGCATCTTTCTCTGCTCGCCTCATATCCACTATCTCAACCTCTGGCATTGGATAGCTCTCCACCCTCTCCTTCAAGATGCTCATTGCGAACTTTCCTGTTATCGCCCTGTGATATGTCTCTAAACTTGGTGTAGATGAGCCGAGAATAATGGGAATTTTATATCTTCTTCCAATATACAGAGCGACATCTCTTGCACTGTATCTCGGGTCTGTGTCTGACTGTTTGTATGATGCATCGTGTTCTTCGTCAACAACAATGAGACCAACATCAGCAAATGGTGTGAATATGGCTGACCTTGGTCCTATAACAAGACGAACGCTTCCCTCCCTTGCCTTCTTCCAAACATCAAACCTCTGCTTTGGCGTCATATTTGAGTGCGTCGCTCTGACGCAGTCGCCGAAGGCGGATGTGTATCTCTCTATTGCCTGCGGTGTGAGCGATATCTCGGGGACGAGAACTATTACACTCCTGCCTGCATTCAGAACCTTCTCAGCCATTTTTATATAGAGATAGGTCTTACCCGAGCCGGCAACACCGAATATAAGATGAACCCTCTTCTTCTCAAGTGTCTCCTCCAATTGTTTAAGTGCGACCTCCTGCTCTACTGTTGGCTCTGGTAGTTCGGGTGTCCCTGTCTGTTTTGCTTCTCCTCTGTCGTCCAGAATAAAGAAGATTAAACCGCTATTCAACATTTCATTTATAATTTCGGTCTTAAACCTTCCAATTGCGCTCTTAGAACTGAGCTGTCCAGCCCTGATGAGTTCACCTGTAAACTCTATCTTCTTCTTCCCTGTGATGCCTTCACTCTCAGAGATTAATTTCTGTGCTGGAATCAGAAAGCCATCCTTCCAGACATCTCTTTTGTTTGTTGCGAACCTTTTTACGAGAATAAGCCCTTTATCCACAAGGTCCCTGAGCGGTGTCAATATCTCAAATGGTCCAAATCTGTCTTTCAGGTCTGAAAAACTGACAATGCCATTCTGAGAGACAAACCTCATGACAGCACCTGTCATCTTCTCAGAACTCTCCCAAAGGTTAGACATCTCAGCGCCTTTCCTGGACAGGGCAAATACATCGTCGCAGGATATACCAACACCACCTGGAACCATTGCGCCTGCCGTCTCACCTATCGGTGAGAGGTAGTATTCAGATAAGAATAGAGCGAGGTCAATCTCTCGCTCACTTAAAAAAGGAAAAGCATCAACAGGGGATAGAACTGGCTTCGTTTCAACGATGTTCTCGGGATTTCCAAAACTTATGAGAACGCCAATCTCCTCTCTTCCCTTGAAATCAACTAATATCCTTGTGCCAATAGGGATAAGACCAATTGCCTCATCGGGAAGGTGATATGTGAACAGCATATCAAGGTGCTTCTGAACAGCAACCTGGACATATCTCTCGGTAGTCCCCTCCATAGGGGCTTCCTCCTTAATCTCCCGCCTGAATCACTGTAAATGCGAAGACATCCACTACATCCTGCACCGAACAGCCCCTTGAAAGGTCATTCACGGGCTTTCTCAAGCCCTGAAGTATTGGACCAATTGCTGATGCCTTTGCGAGTCGCTGTGTCAGTTTATAGGCAATATTGGCGCTGTCAAGGTCGGGGAATATCAGTGTATTTGCAATGCCATTGAGGGGGCTATCGGGTGCCTTCTTCTCCATAACCTTTGGAACTATAGCCGCGTCTGCCTGTAGTTCACCGTCAACCTTGATGTCAGGTCTTCTATTCCTGACTAATTCAGTCGCCTGCTTTACCTTATCAACATCGGGATGCTCGGCGCTTCCCCTTGTTGAGAATGAGAGCATTGCGACGAGTGGTTCGGTTCCAAGCACCTTCTTTGCATTGTCTGCTGATGCGATGGCAATATCTGCAAGTTGCTCAACTGTCGGCTGTGGAACAACAGCGCAGTCAGCATATATGTAGTTACCTTTGTAGCCATAACTCTCGTCGGGCAGAACCATAAGGAAGAAACTTGAGACGGTCTTCATACCTTCTGAGAGACCGATTGAGTGAAGGGCGCTCTTCACCGTCTCTGATGTAGCGACCGCAGCGCCCATAAGAGCACCATCCGCTTCGTCCCATCTGACAAGCATTGATGCGAAGTATATTGAATTTGACATTATCTCCTTCGCCGCATCTTTTGTTATGCCCTTCTCCTTTCTCAGTTCAAAGTATGTATCAACTGCCTCAGAAAATTTAGGGTGGCTTTCGGGCTTATAGACCTTGCAGATGGATGGCACAGATGAGTTAATTTTCTCTGCGAACGCCTTGACCTCTGATGGCTCACCGAGGACTATCATCTCGGTTGCGAAGCCCTGCTCTGCTATCTTCGGAAGGGCACCGACTATACGCTCATCCCACGACTCGGGAAGAACTACGCGTTTTGGATTTGCCTTCGCATTTTCATATATTGTCTTCATCAGATCCATAATAGATACCTCCAGAAAAAACTAATCTATGAGAACTTCTCTTTTAACATCCTGACAGCATTCGGGGGGACGAGACCTGAAACATCACCGCCGAGGCGGACAATTTCCTTGACAAGGGTTGAGTTAAGGTATGCGAATTCCTGTGATGGCATGAGAAAGATTGTATCAACGTCGCTGTTAAGGCGTCTGTTCGCGAGAGCCATCTGGAACTCCATCTCAAAGTCAGATATAGCCCTCAGACCCCTTATGATGAACCTGGTGCCGACCTTAAGTGCGAAGTCAACAGTGAGACCATCGTATGACATAATCTCAACACCATCAAGGTCTTTTGTTGCTTCTCTTATCATTTCAATGCGTTCATCAAGGTTGAAGAGGGGGGCTTTCTGTGGGTTTACTGCGACAGCGACGATGAGTTTGTCAGCGAGATTTAACGCCCTCTTGATTACATCAAGGTGTCCGAGTGTGATGGGGTCAAATGTCCCGGGATACAATAAGATTCTATCTGTCTTACTCATAATAGATTATAGTTATCATAACATAGGTAATGTGTAAAGGATTTTTAGCAAGTAAAATAAGAATTTAATGAAAAGTAATTGATATAAATTAAAAGGCAGGTCTAAATAACCTGCCAATTATGAAAAACAACCTGGTTATTAATTTGGCAGAAACTTATCAGGAACCTTTACCTTATATATACCTTCATCATCTACAGATGAAACTAAAGCAAATACTATCCAATGACCATCTGGAGACCAATCAGGAAAAATACGTGTGGCTCTATAAAAGAATATATCATTGTCATCATTTTTAATATATGGTGATGTATAAGTATATATGCTGACTGGCTCGTCTTTTCCATCAGTTGAGATAATTGACAAAGCCGATGGGTCTCCGATACATATCCATTTATCATCAGGAGAAAATGCTAAAAATTCACCTTCTTCACAATAAACTGGTTTATATACAACCCAGGATTCGCCACTATTCATACTTATTATCTTTGAAAAAAACAAATTGTTCTTAAAGCAACTAATAAGAAGATACTTGCCATTATGTGAAAACGTAATATCTATAATGTAATCTACATCATCACCTAAATTAATATCAGTTTTTGTTAGTTCACTCCCATCAGGTTTAACCTTCCATATACTACAATCAGCAAAATTAATATTTGCTCTTATAAAGTATATCCATTGCCCATCAGATGTCCATGTTGGACTTAGATTCCACCTATAATAATAGTTATTAATTAAATTAATTGGTAAACCACCTTCTATTGGAACTTTGTAGATATTGTAGTATCCTGGATATTGAGATGATGGGTCTTCGCTCTCACAGGCAGATAAAGCCATATATTTACCATCAGGATTTGTGGAAATATCTACAATAGATTCAAAATAGTAATTATTCATATTAATGTCTCCCAAGTTTTCTCCATTTTGGTCAATATAACATATAGCAGTTTTATATGGACGTTCCTCACCAGTTGGAATAAAATAATAATTACTTTTTATAAAATATATTAAGTTATCATAATGTGACCATAGCAGAGGACCGCTATTACCATTATATATTTTAATAACACCATCATTAGTTTTATTTTCATTACTGCAGTTTAAAATAACAAACAGTATAGTAAATATAATAACTATTATAATCTTTCTCATTCTTTCACCACCTTTCTACAGATATTATTATTATCATTAGAAATTCTTATTATATAAACACCTGTTGAAATATTATTAATATCATATGTTATTTTCTCTTCACCATTAATTTTGCCATTAAAAATATTAGAAATCTTTCTTCCAGATATATCATACATTTCTACATTTATATTTTCTTCGTCTTTTGAATTTACAATAATACATAATTTATCTCCCACAGGATTTTCAATAAATACTGATATCGGTGATATTAATTTTTCCGACTTTATTATTGAATTATTTTTATAAATTTCATTACTATAAACTTTTAATCTTAAAGCAGGGTCGCCAAGTATTATATTTGCATATGCATTGTGTTGGGAACATACATGTAAATTATATTTTTTTAATTCATTTACTGTTGCCATATTGAGTAACCAACCGATACCTTTTGCAGAACCTTTAGATTTATAAATACCCCTATAAACAAAATCTGAAAAATAATCAGCTTCACATGGAGGATTTAATCCATATCGAACATGAGAAAATCCATTCGTTGCCACAGCAGCAATATACTTCCAGTTATTAAAACCTCCAAGCATCCAACTCTCACATAGAGAATTACTATTATATATTATGCGACCATTAAGACAACCCATATTAAAAACAACAGTTAGTTTATTTTCATTTAATAACTGATTTATTTCATTCTCTGTCCAATATTCACTATTGTATGACCAACCACTCCAATTAAAAATACCACCATGACCGAGGTATAAAACAGATGAAACACCAGCATTAATTGCCATTTTAACATGCTCATTTAAGGCACCATCTTCACCATAACATTTATAAAAATATGGATGTATACAATAGTATGGATAATTTGCAATATTTTCAGCCATTGCTTTAAACCAAAAATCTGGGTATTGAGGATTATCATTATGCCAATTCCATCTGTGTGCAACCAAAAGAACTTTATTATCATATAATTTATCCTGTATATTATTTATAACTTCATAATAATTATATATCTTATATAATTGAAAATACAATTCTTGAATATTATTACACGAAATCCTTCCTACAGCAACTTCAGGATATAAATCTGGGCTATTTCCAGATAACAAAGTAGTATACCAATAATCAGTAGGAATATCTGTTCCATATGTAAACCATTCAGGCAAATATGGATACTCATCGTATGCGGGAGATCTTTTATTGTATAAAGGCATTTTTGTATCAGGGGGTGAAAGATCTGAAGAATTCCCTACTAAAAGAACATAGTCAGTATTGTTGTGATTATTATAGTAATCAGTTATATAATTTTTTATCTGTTCTGGAGTATTTCCTACTTCTGATTTTAATGCTATATAAAAATAATAATTAGGATATATATTTCTAACCATATAAGCAAACTGATTCATAGCATCTTCATATTCATTAGGTGTAATAATAAGATAATGAATTATTACATTAGGTCCTATATTTGGTTTTAGATAATCAAAGTTCCATATTACATCCCTCATAAGATTTGCCATATCCTCATCCATAGTCGCTATAGGTATTGCACCTCCACCTGTATAATCTACTCTTAATCTAATATATGGGTTTATCTGCAATTGCCTTAAATACGGATTATATCTAAACGGAATATACCCAATATTCTCAACTGTGTAATACTTGAATATCCCCGGCTCACCTATCTCTATATGCTCCGAAGGAAACCAATTATTACTATTGTAAAATTCCTCATTTTTAACAAAAGGTCTATTCATACCTGGAAATGTAGGAATTTGATGAGGCCATATATTATATTCACCAAGCAATGTCATTTCTGTGCTATCTAGAACATTCATCTCAACATTACTTGTATTATCTGCTATTCCTAGAAGCCCCCTTATCGCAGGTAGTTCTGGAAGACCAATATCATTTGTTGTCGCATAATCTGGCACCTCTATTGTCTGATAAACCAAACCATCAGGTCCCATTATATCCTCCACATAGAATCCATTCATAGTTATCTCAAACTCTGTATAGTTCTCATCACTGTAAATAATATTAATACCTGGTGGATCACCCTCTTCACCATCCCTTGAATCACCCTTTGAAGATGTAAGTGAAACCCACCTTTTATTGTAAGCATAAGAGTTGTTAGGAATAAATGAGATGAATAGAAAGATAGCTAAAGTTACAAATATGAATGACTGAATGAATGAAAATTCATTCCTGGATTTATAAATATTTCCCATCTTTCACCCTCCTTTGAAATAAGTGCCTTCAAAAACAACTTATTACAAAATATCTATAGCATATTAAAATTTGTTTGTCAAGCATTATTTTACACTAATTTATAAAAATTTTAATTATTGAGTAAATAAAGAATTATATAAATCACTTCATATTCTTACATACCTCGTATGTGTCCATCGCAATCACTAACTCTTCATTCGTTGGAACAATGAATATCGCAACCTTTGAGCCATCTTTTTCAATTCTAGCGAACTTGCTGTTCATCTCTACATTCTTCTTATCGTCCAGCACAATGCCAAGAAACTCAAGACCCTCACATACCATCTTTCTTATAATAACTGCGTTCTCGCCAATGCCCGCAGTAAAGACAATGGCATCAACACCACCCATAGCCGCTGAGTAAGCACCAATATACTTCTTTATACGATATGTGTATATCTTAAGGGCGCGCTGGGCTTCACTATTGCCACCTTTCGCTGCCTCCTCCACCTCGCGCATATCATTAGAAATACCCGAGAGACCAATAAGTCCGCTCTTCTTATTCAATATTGAGTTTATCTCTGCATGGTCCATACCGAGCATCTCCATCATATATATAGGTATTGCGGGGTCTATATCTCCACACCTTGTGCCCATAACAAGACCCTCAAGCGGGGTAAAGCCCATTGATGTGTCAACTGAATAACCGCCCTTGACAGCGGACATTGAGGCGCCATTTCCAAGATGTAATGTGATTATCTTCACATCCTCAATCGGTCTTCCAAGCGCCTTCGCCGCCTCCCTTGATACATAGTAGTGCGAAGTCCCATGAAATCCATATCGTCTGATTGACTGCTCTTTATACATACTCACAGGCAGGGCGTATAGATATGCGTAGTCGGGCATCTTCTGGTGGAAAGCGGTGTCAAAGACAGCGACATTTGGTTTATTACCAAATATCTTAAAGCATGCCTCAATGCCCTTGAGGTTATGAGGATTATGGAGCGGTGCGAGACGACAGTTCTCCTTTATCTCGTGGAAGACTTCATCATTGATGAGGACAGAGTATGCGAACTTCTCACCGCCGTGGACAACCCTGTGACCTATGGCATAAATCTCGTCTTTGTCCTTGATGACACCTCTTTGCGGGTCAAGGAGCATCTCAAGAGTGAGTTCTATCGCCATTGTATGGTCAGCGACATCTTTATTTACAGTCAGCTTCTCATCACCCGTTTTTGAATATTGATGAATACCATCCTTGAGACCGATTCTCTCAACGAGCCCCTTTGCAAGGCAGGACTCATTTTCCGCCTCTATGAGCTGATATTTAAGAGATGATGAACCAGCATTAATGACCAGAATCTTTGACATATTGACAATCTCCTTCTTTTAAGAACACACAATAATATTTACTTATAAAATAAAAACTTCTGAGAAATTAAAGCAATTCCTCAATAAATAAAAACGATATTTAAATTTTTATTTCAATGATATTGCCTCAGCAGGGCAAGCATCAACGCACTCACCATCACCGTCGCATTCATCCGGTCGAGCGAGAACAACGCAGGTTTCATCTTCATTCCACTCAAGGACGGCATTCGGGCATACATCAATACAGATGCCACAGGCGGTGCACAAATCACAATCTATAACTGCTTTCTGTCCCTCAGCCATTTTAAACCTCCAAAAATATAGATACAATGCCTATATTCTGTCTATTCTATGAAATGATATTCTGATGTCAACAGGTATTTGAAAAATATCACTCCAATTGTCTTAAAATTTTAAATCCTAATCCTCTTCAATATACTTGCCAAGCCACTTTTCTATGCCATTGAATGTAATGTATAAACGAAAGATGTTCTCTCTCAGGGAACCGCCCTTCCGCCACCCCAACTGGCAGGCAAAATCTACGCTTGAGTTCTCATTGCCTGAAAATATAAGCCCTGTCCCGAATGTTATTCCCTTCTCTGTGTATCTCGCACCATCTACATCTATTGAATACCACGGCTTATAGTAGAAGCCAAACCTCGCAGGCATCATAAGAGCAGGTGACCTCTTCGTTCTTACAGGTGGCTGAAACTCAAACCCGAGGTGAAATTCAGTTGTGTTCCTCAACCTACTATCACCCTGTCCGAAAATCTTAAATCCGCTCCATCTCGTATTCACCACATCAAAGCCAGCAGTCAGCATCCTCTGGGGTTTGAAAGAGACACCCAGACCAATTACCATTGGATATTTTATATCTCCATTCTGTGTTGTCAGTTCGCCCTGAACATTTGAGAGAACCTTTTTCATGGTCAACTTAAACGGGCAATTCAGGTAGAAGCCAGCATCAATCAGTTTTGAGTGATAGCCGGAACCAAACTTGACACCTATTCCACCAATTCTATGCTCAACAACATCCCTGACAAAACTATAGTTATCATCCTTGAACTCCTTCGTCCATATATACTTCGGGTCGCCTTTCCAGAAGTCAACGGAAGCGCCTAAGAGAAAGCGTGAAATATTAATAGAATATCCAGCAGAGTATGTAGAAACACCGCCTTCTCCATAACCGTATTCAATCCCTATCTGCTTATCGCCATCCATTATTGCCTTGCTCACTTTATAGCCCCAGTCATATTGATTCATATATGAGATTGAAAGGACACCCTTAAACGGCAGTGCTATATCAAGCGATGCAAAAGGAAGGTTATATGTGACCCTCGTTGAACCCAGATTGCCAAGATTATACGTATTCTGGTCTCTGTAGAATGTGGCTATGAACATTGTAGATGTGTTTGCTGATGGGGTCGCAGGATTTATATGAGATAGTCCGCCACCCGTGAACACACCGATATTGACAAAGCCCATGGCTATTAACCGTGCTGACAATGGCTCTATCGTCTCGCCATAGTTGTCTATGTTCAGAACAGTATCGGACATTGCTATTGAGAAAAATACTATTGATATTATAAAAACCTTTACTTTCATCTTATATTCCTAATCAGGTGGAAGTGTATATTTTATCTCAAGATAGGGTAATATATTCTCATCTGTATTGTCCTTTGATGCGAAGCGAAGTATATTGTAAGTATCTTTTGTATCATAATTGCCCCTTATTATAAGACCATGATTCTTATCCGAGCCATAAATCCACCTCTGGACAAGTTGATTTACGATAACCTGTTTGTAACCGGCGGATTCTCCCGTCAACTCAAATGTTGACAATCTATCATCTTTGTCAAAACTTAAGCCCCTCATATCCCTTACCTTTGTATCCTCATCAAAGCCACCCTTTAATAAAAATATACCCATATGCCCCATATCGCCTCTTGAGTATGGTAGTAAATACAGATTGAGCAACGCCTTCACGATAGTTGCGTTCTTTGGAATGCCAGTTTTTTCCTCCGAGAGATTGAAGTGAAAAACCGCTCTCTTTGAATAACCATCAAACCCCCCCACATATACAAACTCATCATGTCCCGTTGTGTTATCCTCACCAATCTCATCTGTATTCTTAATAAGCGTTGCATCCCTCATCGGTGGGCAGGTAACCTCAAACTTCTCATTGTTGTATTCATAATCAACAATTAGCCGTGGAACCAACTCTTCTGTGAATTGATTTAGAGAGTAGAACTCCTTTATTGTCTCAGCGTTCTCCTCATCCTTTGAGTATAATATTACGCCGAAGTTCGTATTTGGTGACATAAGCCAGTCAATGGCTACAGGGGTTATATCAACATAGACATACTCATAATTACTGGGTGGGTCGCCAACAACCGCACTGCCAACAGACGGTCCAAATCTTCCACCATCCCACCTGTCATTGTGATTACGGTAGTCCCAGGTGACCTCATTCTCAAACCAGGTCTGATAGACCTTTGAGGCAAGGAGAGTAAGCGAGCCATTATTATAGACATTATCGTTTATATCACCAACCTTCCTCTGATAGAAGAGTCGGATTTGAGCGGATGTTATATGTGCATCGCTCTTGAGGTTTAAAAGTGATGTGTCAAAGTATAATAGAGACCTGAACTTACAACCTCCCCAGCCGCCAATAAGAAGGCGTGTATCCTGCCCGGTATTGACATAGCAGTCAAAGAAAGCATCATTCCAGCCCTCATCAGGGTAGACCTTGACAGTGTATATGTCCGAGTTGTATGGAAGGAGGTCATAGCCGGTAAGGTCTTTCGTCTCCTTATGGCAGAATGAGAATATTAATAGAAAAGGAAGAATATATATGAACTTTCTCATATATCAGACAATGAAATTAACATAGAGAGGTGAAAGTGTCAAGTTATTCAAGATATTACTGTTTGATTTATCAAACCAGAATTATTTTGTCATTCTGAATGTAGCGGTTTGATTTAGGGGGTGAGATAAAAGTATCTAACCCCCCTTATCAAACAAATGGCAAAAAAGCAATTAATCTGTCATTCTAAAGTGTTGAGAAGAACCTCTAATATTAGACAAGGGGTTTAAACCCCTTGTCCGGTGATATTATCTTGCAATAACAAAATTCTTACTTGCAGAAAATTCATCAGTCGCCATCTTCACAATATACACACCATTAGCAAGATATGATATATCAGATGTCAGTGTATATTCACCTGGATTATATAACCCGCTCACAACTGTTG
>Ga0315280_10001988_pt1 | contig 33897 bp, 25 predicted proteins | sample YL17G06_40_MG_FD_203697 | JGI IMG/M metagenome (GOLD analysis project Ga0315280, IMG submission 203697) | Sediment microbial communities from Yellowstone Lake, YNP, Wyoming, USA - YL17G06_40 | ecosystem: Environmental > Aquatic > Freshwater > Lake > Sediment | place: USA: Wyoming | collected...
TCCAGGCCGCCTGCCAGGAGTTCTTTAAGGGTATCGCCGAGCATGCGACGGCGCTTCGTAGCCTGCTGACCGAAAACTTCCAAGTCATCACAGCGTGACACCGAATTCCCATTCACGACGGGTATATCACAGGAAAGCCCATCCAGCCACATGGAAGAACCCGAATTGGCCGGGAGAAATTCTCGGCAATGAGAGGCATGCCACCTCACGCCACCGGATTGAGATTGCCGCGTCGCTGCGCTTCTCGCAATGACATACGTGCGATCTGTCAAACGACTTGGCGCTTGCCCTGGGCGTTCGGGCTTGAAGTCTTATGGCGGGTGCACTATTCTGATGCTCGGTCGCCGCCGGGCATCGCCAAAGGGGAAATGCCGGTATGCAGTGCCCGGGTATCACAGGACATGTACCGTGGAGGAGCACAGGCTATGAAGTCAAATGGGAGATCCCCGATGGAAATGGAAGACAAAAGGCAAATTTCAGGATCTGTCGGATTGGGATATGTCGGCCTCGTAGTCTTAACGCTGGTGGCAACCGTGACCGGCGTGGGGGGAGCGGCGGAACGGAAGACTGCAAGCAAGGTGAACTACGCCAGGCCTTTCGAACCACCGACCCGACCGGCGTTGCTTTCCTTGCCGCCCGGCGCGGTGGAACCCGAAGGCTGGTTGCGCGACTGGTGCATCCTGGCGCGCGACGGCTACACCGGGAACATGGACAAGTACGACCAGGAGTTCCGCCGCGCGTGGGCCGCCGATCACAAAATGACGGGTGAGCGTCTCGACTGGCCCAACGGGGCCTGGCCCTACGAGGGGGGCGGGTACTGGTTCGACGGTCTTGTCCGTCTCGGCTACGCGCTCCACGACGACACGCTCCTCCAACAGGCGAAGAGGCGTCTCGACGTCGTCGTCGACCACATGAACCCCGATGGCATTCTGTTCCTGTGGTGGCTCAACAAGAACAACCCGGACGACGTGAAGGCAGTCTCATCGGCTGGGGTCTGGTCGATTTGGGCAAGCGGTCTCTTCGGGCGATCCTTGGCGGCCTATTACGCTGGTTCCAGCGACCCACGCGTCTTGAAGGGTTTGGAGACGGCCTATAGCGGGCACGGCGACTGGCTGAGAATGCAGCCCTCCAACGCCTGGCCCGCGTTCGAAGCCTACACCTGGACAGGGAACGAGCAGATCGCGGCGGCGCTAACCGCCCTCTTCTCGGAAGGCGCCCGCAGCACGGACGGGAAACCGCCGCTCTGGGACCGGTATCGTCGGATGCCCGACGAAACGCCCGGGGCCGAGGCCAACGATCACGGCGTGGTGTTCAACGAAAGTACCCTTCCCTGGGCGCTGGGGTATCTGTGGACGGGCAACCGCCAGCTTCTCGCGGCGTCCCTCGCATGGCACGACCTGGTCGAGCGCGACTCCATGCAGCCGCACGGAGTGATTGTCGCCGATGAGTACTATGGGCCGACCGGCGCCTTTCGGGGGACGGAAACCTGTGATGTGGCTGGATATCTGTGGGGTCAGATCGTCCTGCTGGCCATCAGCGGGGAAGGACGTCTGGCGGACCGGGTGGAGCGGGCCTTCTTCAACGCCGGTCCGGCCACGGTCTCGCGAGACTTTCGCACCCACGTCTACTTCCAGAGCCCCAACCGCATCGTCGACAACTCCCCGCCCTATCCGCATGGGCCGCGTGCCTCGGGCAATTCCTACAAGCCGACGCATTATCCGCTCTGCTGCACGGCCGCACTGAACCGAATCCTGCCGAACTACGTGATGCACATGTGGATGGCCACGTACGACAACGGGCTGGCGGCCACGTACTACGGCCCCTGCAAGGTAGCAGCTCTGGTTGCCGATCGCACGCCGTTGACGCTGGCATGCCGGACGGCCTATCCCTTCGAAGATTCGATCCAGATCGACGTGAAGCCGGACCGGGAGGCAACCTTCCCACTCTCGTTCCGCATTCCCGGCTGGTGCCACAATCCCGGGCTGAGCGTGAATGGGGCCGGTGTCAAGGCCGTCGCCGACGCCAAGGGGTTCGTCCGCGTGGAGCGGCTGTGGAAGCCGGGCGACACGATCCGCTTGCGTTTTCCGATGACGGTGAGCGTGAGAGCAGGACGTGACAAGAATGCGGCGGCAGCGCCCTACGCGACCGTGTCTTACGGCCCGCTGCTATTCGCCTTACCGATCCCCGACACCCAAGGCTCGAACACGCCCGACCCGGCCGCCAAGTGGAACTATGCGTTGGACGTGCAAGGCGAGCAGTTCGCAGCCGAGATCGGCGTGGATCGCCAGCCCATGCCCGCCAAATGGGACTGGCCGGTGGCATCCCCGCTCCAACTGCGACTGAACGCCGTCGCTATCGACTGGAACCCGGCGTCCGATGCGCCTCGTCTGCCCGCCGAGACCATCGTGAACCAGGGACCACCCGAGAAGATCACCTTGATTCCCTACGGATGCACCAAGTTCCGCATTGCGATGTTCCCGGTCACGGAACGGGCCTGGAGACGCGCGGAAGTCCAGGGACGGCAGGAGCCGCGGAGGTATCCGCCCTCCCCCTGACACGAGGGGTTTTCGAAACCCTCATGGCGGCGTGCACTCGCTAATTTGCCGGCCTGGGCCAGTGGAGATGCTGGTGCAGGAACTCAAACGTGCGCTGGCCGTTGATGCTGCGCGATGATGAAAGAGAACCGTGTGGCCTTGACGGTATTCGCCTTGCGGTTGAGCCAGCGATAACGATCTTCACCCCGGTACAGGTTGTGCGGCGCAAAGAAAAGGCCCCTGTGGAGGCAGAGCGAGGTTATTCCCAAAGTCAATTCAATTGAAATGTTTGAAATACCCGCCTGTCGCTCGATCCAGGGGCAGCTTTTCACATCGACAGCCGATATGTCACGTCCAGTCTTCCCATCTCCCTTCCGGAAAACGAAATTGCCAGCACTGATAACGCGGTTTTCGTCGACCCACAGGAAGCCATCGGTAAATGGTCCTGCCGTACTTGAGTGCATTTCTCCGAGGCTGGCAGCAGAAAGGTACGCGGTCATGGAAAGGGCGAGCAAAGATACCGACCTGGGAATCTTCCAGCCTCTCCAGACCGCCCCGCTCAACGGCAGCTCGAGCAACCCGCACGTGCCCGGGCCTGGCCGGCTTACCTGGCTTAGCCCCGATAACCTGCAAAAGGCAAGCTGGAGGTTTTTTCCAGAAATCTGTGCGGAGGAAAGGAATTTCACACGCTGGCCATCGTCCAGCTTTCCAAGGGGGTATGACAAGTGCTGCGTGTCATTGTAGCGCCGACGTGAATCATCTATAATGGACACGGCAGACGGACTTCGGACGACGAAAACCAAAAGACGGATGAAGCGGCGATGAGCAGCAGCAATTGGCAATCGATCTTGCGTCACAAGATCTCCGGCCGTCGAGGCCACGTCGGCCTGTTCCTGGCACTGGCATTGCCGTTTTGTCTGCCCGGCGTGCTGATGGCTGACAGCGTGGTTGTGATCAACGAGATCATGTATCACCCGCAGGCGGGCGAGCCGGAATGGATCGAGCTTCATAACCAGATGGGGACCCTGGTGGACCTGTCCGGCTGGTCGCTCACGGGAGCCGTCGAGTACGTATTCCCCAACGGGACGGTCCTTCCGGCGAATTCGTACGTGGTCGTCGCGTCGTCGATCCAGGGCAGCCTGCGGGGGCTCGCGGGCCGGGTCCTGGGGCCGTTTCGTGGACAGCTCTCCAACGGGGGGGAGGAAATCCGTTTGGTGAACAACAGCGGGCGTCTGATGAACCGGGTCCGCTACGGGGACGATGACAACTGGCCCGTGGCGCCGGATGGCGCCGGCGTCAGCCTGACCAAGATAGATCCCGGGCGCGAGAGCGAGACGCCTTCCCAGTGGACCTGGAGCGACGAGCCCAACGGTACGCCCGGTGCGGCCAATTTCGAAAACGCCGCACCGCCGATTCGTCCGTTGCGTTTCAATGAAGTCTGTCCCGCCGGGGATGCCCCCTTCTTCCTGGAGATCGTCAACGTCGGGACCCAACCGCGGGCAACAGGGGATGTCTGGATCGAGACCCAGGGCTCGCGCGATTCCATCTATGTGTTCAAGGATGCCGTCCTCGACTCCGGCAGGCATGTCGTCGTCACGCAGAGCGATCTGGGATTCGCGCCGGCGCCGGGGGACCGGCTGTTCCTGGGCTTGGCGAAGGGCCGCGTATCCGACGCCATACGGGTCCCGAGCACTCTGGCCGGTCGACATCCCACCGGGACCGGGCTGTGGCTCTTCCCCGCACATCCTACTCCGGGACAGGACAATGCGGTGGAGCTGTGCACGGACATCGTGATCGACGAGATCATGTACCATCCCCTGCAAGTGCCCCAGTCCGGCACCGCCGACGACGAATCCAAGACGTGGGTCGAGCTCTACAACAAGGGAACACAAATGGTGACCCTTTCCGGCTGGAGGTTCGACAAGGGCATCTCCTATACGTTCCCCGAAGGGACCACGCTGGCGGCGGGCGGGTACTTGGTCGTGGCCCGGGACCGGGCCTATCTGGCCTCCGTATTCCCGGATGTTCCTATCGTCGGGGACTTCGAGGGCCGGCTGTCCAACGAGGGGGAGGAGTTGAGGCTTCTGGATGCCCGGGGCAATCCCGTCGACCAGGTGCGCTATTATAGTGGCGGGACCTGGCCGGCAGCCGCGGACGGCGGTGGCAGCAGCTTGGAGCTACGCGATCCCCGGGCCGACCACAATTGCGGATCGGCCTGGGGTGCCAGCGATGAATCGGCCCGATCCGCGTGGCAATCGTTCTCCTATCGCGGCGTGGTGCAGGCCAGCCCGGTGGGCAACGACAACATCTATCATGAATTCGTCATGGGGCTGCTGGATGCCGGCGAAATCCTCATCGACGATATTCACGTGATCGCCGATCCGGCGGGACAGCCGCAGGAGCTGCTGCAAAACTGCGACTTTTCCCGGGGACTCGACCACTGGCGGATCATCGGCAGCCACCGTCACAGTGGCGTCCAGGCGGACCCGAACGATCCCGGCAATCCGGTACTGCATCTGGTAGCCACCGGACCCACGGAGCACATGCACAATCATGCGGAGACCACTTTCGTCCGCGGGGCACAGGTCAGCAATGGTCAAGAGGTCGAGGTCCGATTCCGGGCCAGGTGGGTCACGGGCTCTCCGCTGCTGCACACGCGGCTGTTCTTCAACCGCCTGCCTCGGACTACGGTCCTTCCCACCCCCCTCCGGTCGGGCACTCCCGGACACCGCAGTTCCTGTTATTAGTCGAACATCGGTCCCACGCTGACAGAGCTCCAGCAGACCCCCGCAGTCCCTGCCCCCGGAGAGCCCGTGACCGTGTCCGTCAAGGCCAGCGACCCTGACGGCGTCGCGGTGGTCACGTTGCGGTACCGGCCCGACAATGGCTCGTGGCAATCGACCGCCATGAGCCGCTCGGGGGATCGCTTCGTCGGCCGCATCCCCGGACATCCCAGCCATGTCCTGGTCCAGTTCTACACGGAAGCGGTGGACGGACAGGGCTTCCGTGCCTGTTGCCCCGCCGCCGGAGCGGCCTCCTTTGCCCAGTATCGTGTTCTGAAAATCGATTCCAGCACCTACGCCAGGCCGTCGTCGGTCCAAGCCACGGGTCCGTTTGCGCCGAGAAACACGGGGGTGTTCAACTACCGCATCGTGATGCGCGATGAGCAGACCAACTTTCTCTTCGAGCCCACCAACCTGATGAGCAATGAGCATCTCGGGGCCACGCTGATCGTGAATGAGCGGGACGTGTACTACGACGTCGGAGTTCGACTCAAGGGCAGCGAACACGGCCGACCGCAGGATCCGCGCCTCGGATTTCAGATGGAGTTCAACCCGGAGCGGTTGTTCCGAGACGTGCATCGCACCATCGGGTTCGACCGGTCCGACGGCCAGCAGACCGGCCAGCGGGAGATGCTGTTCCACGCCGCCATGAACCGCTTCGGCGGGTTCTCGAAATACCACGATTTGGGCTATCTGATCGCCCCCAAACAGCAGTACTGCAGTGGCGTCGAAGTCCAGTTGGCACGCTACGGCCCGGTTTACTGCAAGGAGGCCTACGGCGACGACGGCGGCAGCGGCACCGTGTTCGAATACGAACTCGTCTATACTCTGGCCCAGACGGTGGGCAACGATCCCGAAGGACTCAAGATCCCCCAGGAGGGCGGCGGCGTATACGGTCGCAGTGTCACCGACTACCTCGGGACCGACAAGGAGAAGTACCGCTGGCACTTTCTGATCAAGAACAATCGCGACGTCGACGACTATGACCCCGTGATCAACCTGACGCGGACCCTCAGTCTCGGTTCCAGCGCATTTGTGTCAGCCCTCCCCCAAATGATCGACATAGATCAGTGGCTCCGCGCGTTCGCCATCGGCGCGACCTACGGCGTCGGCGATAACTGGATCAGCAACTCCCAGCACAACGCCATGTTCTATTTTCGCCCCACGGATGCGAGGATCCTGTACTTCCTGCATGATCTGGATTACGCGTTTCAGCAGACCAGGTCCCTGGAGAGCAACGACGTGTTGCGTAAGCTCCTCCAGACACCCACATGGGCGCATGCCTTCTATGGGTACGTGTACGGGTTTCTGCAAACGAGCTTCAACAGGGCGTACATGTCCACATGGGCGTCGCACTATGCGGGATTGTTGCCCGAACAGGGTTGGTCCGGCTGGCTCGACTACATCGACGCGCGCAGCCAGAATGTCAGGGCTCAGGTCGCGGCCAAGGCCGGCAGGCCGATTCCATTTACCGTCACCACCCCCGCCGTCTCTGTCCCGCCAAGGGGGTCCACGCTGATCCGCGGGCAGGGATGGATCGATGTGCAGGAGGTCCGTGTGCGGGAAACGGGCCAGGCGCTGGTCTTGGACTGGTCCGATTTGACGACGTGGGAGGCCCACGTACCTACCGACCTTGCCCCCGGCCCGTATACCCTGGCGGCGTATGATAGCGAGCACGAGCTTCGGGCTACCGGCGCGATTACGCTGGGGTCCCCAACGCAAAAAGGGCAATGATCCGCTCAAAGGCTAAAGAGTCTGCCGGGTGGCAGCCTCAAGGCCGGAAGGCCTTGGGGATGGTTTATGGTGTCGAGGGCGTCCCGCCCTCGAATCGCGGGCAGGATGCCCGCGACACGACCATCCCCAAGCTGCGCTTGAGGCTGCCACCCGATCTCACCACGCCTGGTTTTAGCCTTCGAGCGGATCATTGAAAAAGGGGCGTTGGGGGCCCCCTGACATCCGGGCGATGAAACAAGGCGTGAAGGCCCAGGAGTGTGTGCCCCCGGCGCGAGTTGCATCCGCGCGAACATGTGTTATCGTATATCGCAACACGCGCTGGCATGAATAGACACGATTTGCTGGAGTAGAGAACCGTGCAGGGGACGAGAAGAGTGAATGGGTGGGTGTCGAGGACCTTCCGGGTGGTATCCACTGTGTGCTTGGTCGTGTCCTGCGGCGGGACGGACGCCCGGGCCCGGACCAGGGATGGCTGGGACATCAGTGCGTTCGGCGCGCTGCGCCATTGGGTCACGGAAACACACCCGGCAGGGACAGTCCTCCCCCGTGGCGATACGATCAAGGTACCGTCGTCCAAGGCGGGCGAATGGAACGTGGGCGTCTGCTGGCAGGAAGAGCGGGACATTGAACGCCTGGAAGTCGTCTATGAAGGAGTCGGGGATCGGGAGGCGAGCCAGGTTCAATACTGGTTCCGGACGTGGCCCGGCGAGCCGCCGAGAGGCCATACGATCGAAGACCCCTTTGACGACCCCTGGCAAGGCAAGTGGCTGACCGCGCAAACGGAGGTGAGCTTCGAGGGCAACACCGCGACGTACCGATTCAAACCCCTTGCCAAGGGAGAGAATAACCGGGCCGACAATCTGCCCGGGCCCGTAGACTACCGGAGAACGCTAAAGGTCAGACTCGTCTACGGCAAGGAGCCGCCCCGTATTTCCTCCTTACGGGTTTACTCGCCAACGGATGCCGAGCGTGTCTCGGTGCGGATCGAATTCGGATGCGGCCGACCCGGTAACAGACCGGCGGAGGGCCAACTGGAAATCTACAACGGCTGGATTGAGGAGGTCACTGGCTGGGGATGGGACAGCCGGGACCACATGGCGGTATCCAATTCCTGGAAGATGCAACTCGGGGAAAAACCCAAGGGAATCGTGGCGGCACTCCGGGCGGCAAAGCCCCGATTGCCGGGCTCCAATGACCTGACCATCGCCACCGTCCGTTCGAGCGAGGGCGCTTTTTCCTTCCTGGTCGATGACCTGGAAAAGGGTCCGATCTACATACCCGCCTACGGCGTCTTCATCACCTGGGCCAACGACCCGAACAGCTTCACCCACGCCAACGTGCAGAAAGGACACACGGTGCGCGAAAAGCTCCGACAGGAGCCGGAGCAGACGTATGACCGCGCCCGCCAGGAAATACCACCTTTGGACGTGATGCTGCGGGAGGACGGGGGCCGGCTGTATCTGCCTGTCGCCGCCGATGCGAGTTGGCAGAAGTTCGCCGTAGAGTGGGGTGGCGGCTTTTCCCTGAACAAGCAACGCGCCAAAGCCAAAGGCAAGGAGCTGCAACGGTGCAACTGGCCAGGCCCCGAACTGCACTGGTACCTCGGCACGGGCGCGAAACCGGTCTACGACCGCAACGATACGACCTCACAGATGTCGGTTCTCAGCGACTACCTGCCGGTGCCGGAGGTGCGGTGGAACCACGAGGGGCTCAGTTTCGATGAGGAGGCGTTCGTCACTCTCCTGGAGGGACCTCTATCGCCGTATGATTCACAGAGGAGTGAACAGACGCCCGCCATTCTGATCGTCCGGCTGCGCATTTCGAACCCCACCGACCTCGAGAAGACCGCCCACGTCTGGCTGAAACCCGACCGCCTGAACGAGACGGTTCTTCAGGGTGATTTCATCCTGGACAAGATCGGCGCGAACACCTTCGTGCGGGCCTGCGTGAACGCGCCCCAGGGTGCGGTCGCCAAGCTGGAGCAAGGAGCCCTTCATCAGACATTCGCCGTGGCGGCCCACCAATCCGCCGAGTTGTCCGTCCGCGTTCCCTTCGTGGGTGACCTTACCGAGAAAGACGCAGCAAGGATCGCCGCGCTGAGTGAACGGGCGGAAAGAAGTCGCGTCGTTTCGTACTGGCGAGACCTCGCGGCCAGGTACCGACCGTTTGACGTGCCCGAAGCGAAATTCAACGACATGTCCAGATCGGTGATCTGTCACATTCGGATGAGCACAACCAAGGACCCACAGAGTGGCCTGTTCATGGTTCCGGCCGCCACCTTCGGCTATCAGGTGTTCGCCAATGAGTCCACTTTTCAGACGATCTTCCTCGACCGGATCGGCGACCACGAGAGTTCGGCGCACTACCTGGAAACCTTTCTGAGACTGCAGGGCTCCGTGCCCATGCCCGGGACATTTACGGGCAGCCAGAAGGCCGTATTGCACGGGACCAGGGTAGATAATGATTACAACTACACGATGGGGCCTTACAACCTCGATCACGGCACCGTGCTCTGGGGACTCGCCCAACACTATCTGATGTCCCGTGATTCCCGCTGGCTGGAACACGCCGCGACGGGCATGCTACAAGCAGCGGACTGGATCATCGAGCAACGAAACACAACCAAACAGACGGATGAGAGCGGCCAGCCGGTTCTGCACTACGGACTTTTGCCGGCCGGCAGGCTGGAGGACAACGATGATTGGGGGTACTGGTTCGCGAACAATGCCTACGCCTGGCTGGGGTTGAGAGATACCGCCCGGGCGTTTCAACGGGCGGGCCTGCCCGCCGGCGACCGGCTGATCCAAGAGGCGGACGCCTATCTCAAGAACCTGCGGGCGGCCGTGAGGCGGACCAGCGAGCTGGCGCCCGTGGTTCGGCTGCGGAACAACGTTTACGTGCCGTTCGTCCCGCCCCGAGTGCACCAGCGCTTCCGCTACTTCGGCCCCCTGCGTTCGGGATTTTACAGCCGCTACCAGAAAGACCCCTTGCTGACGTTCCGTCTGTCGGCGACCCGGGAAGCCTTGTACGGCCCCCTGATTCTGATCACCACGGGTGTGCTCGACCCCCACGATGCCTTATCGGAAGCGATCCTCGACGACTGGGAAGACAACATTACCCTGTCCAGCTCGCTGGGGCAGCACATTCACGGCGTCGTCGACGACGAATACTGGTTCAGCAGGGGAGGCATGGTATTTCAGCCGAACCTGCAAAATCCGATCCAGGCGTATCTCCTGCGCAACGAGGCGCCGGCCGCCATCCGGAGCATCTATAACGCGATGACCTCCTGTCTGTATCCCGATGTCACCGCCTTCACCGAGGAGTACCGCCGGTGGCGGGTCGGCAGCGGGCCGATGTACAAGATCCCCGACGAGGCCCGTTTCGTGAATCGGGTGTGTGACCTGCTCGCCTTGGAAGTGGGCGACGAGCTGTGGCTGGCGGCGGGGACCCCGAGACGCTGGCTCGAGCCGGGCCGGCGCATTGAAGTCTATGATATTGAGACGGCTTTCGGCAAGGTCGCTTACGTGATGCGCTGCGGCGCTGCACCGGAGACCATCGAGGCCGATGTAGTGGTCCCCAGCCGCAGCCAGCCGCAAAGGGTCCTGCTGTTTGTCCGCAGCCCCTTCGAGAAGCCCATCAAGTCGGTGAGGATCAATGGCGAAGACTGGCGCCAGTGGGACGGCGACCGGGAGGCCGTGACCTTGCCTGCCCGGCCCGGGACCCTGCGGGTCCTTGTGTCCTACCAGTAATCTATCGAGTTCGGGAAATCGATCGTTCGAAAAGGAGCAAAACGTGAACGCGGATAAACTGGCCCTCGACGGTGGCCCCAAAGCGGTTCCAGAACTGGGCCCCTTTCCCGCCAAGATCGGCAAAGACGAGCTTCTGGAGATTCTGAGCATGTGGCAGTTCCGCCCGCAGACCGCGCAGAAGCTGAGGAAACTGATCGAGAGCGAGCCGGCGGTGAAGGGCCCTCATCTGTTCCGCTACTACAATCCTCAGCCCAGCAAGGTGGCGGCTGCCGAAGCGAGCATGCGCGAGCTGATCGGCACGCGCTATTGCCTGGCCGTCAACTCCTGCACCTCGGCGCTCGTGGCCAGTTACCGGGCGCTCGGCATCGGCGCGGGGGACGAGGTCATTGTCCCCGCTTACACGTTCTTCGCCACCAGTGCCACGGTAGCCAGCTCCAATGCGGTCCCTGTGATCGTCGACATCGACGACAGCCTGTGCCTGGATCCCGGTAAGATCGAGAACGCCATCACCAAAAGGACCCGGGCGATTGTCCCCGTCCACATGCGGGGTGCACCCGCCCAGATGGATGCCATCATGGATCTCGCCGGCCGCAAGGGCCTTCCGGTGGTCGAGGACGTGGCCCAGGCCGCTGGCGGCTCCTTCGGGGGCCAGCCCCTGGGCAGTATCGGCACGATGGGCTGCTTCAGCTTCGATTACTACAAGATCATCGTCAGTGGCGAAGGCGGCTTCGTCACCACCGACGACGAATGGCTCTACACCCGCGCGCAAAGCTGGCACGATTGTGCCGCCTGCTGGAGGCCCGACCGTTTCGCCCGGGAGAGGCAGGAGGGCGAGCTGTTTTGCGGCGAGAACTATCGCATGAGCGAGCTGGAGGGTGCCGTCGCTCTGGCCCAAATCCGCAAGACGGAGGAGATGCTCGCCGGGTACCGACGGGCCAAGAAGCAAATCAAGGATGCCATCGAGCAACGCCCGGGCCTGAGCTTTCGCCGGCGGACCGATGAGAAAGGCGATACAGGAATCTGTCTCGTGATGTTCCTGCCGACGGCGGAACAGACGCGCCAGGCGCTCGAAGCGCTGCAGGCCGAGGGTGTCCCGGCAGGCGGCATCTACGATTCCAAGATCAGGGATTGGCACGTCTATCACTATTGGGACCACATCCTGGACAAGAAGTCGGTGGCGCGCGACGGATTACCCTGGAGTGCCGTGCCCGCCGCCGAGCTGCCCCGGTACACGCGCGACATGTGTCCGCGTACGCTGGACCTGCTCGCGCGGGCGATCCTGCTGGATATTCACCACGACTATGCGCCGCAGGATTGTGCCGCTATCGCCCTGGGCATCAACAAGGTTTTGCGGGCTATTCTCACGTAAGAGAGGAATGGATATGGAGTTCGGATTGTGTATTGAAATGGCGTTTGCGAACCTCCCCTTCGAAGCACGGATCCGCAAGGCCGCCCAGTGCGGTTTCAAGAACGTGGAGATGTGGTTTGTCGACGGGAGCTTCCAGGGCGAGCCCCAGGAACTCGCGCGGATCGCTCAGACCTATGGTGTCACGATCACCAATACCGTGATCGGCTCTCCCGACGGCTCCCTGGGCGGCGGCCTCACCGATCCCGCCCGCCGCGACCAATGGCTCGACCGAGCCGCGCGGACCATCGAATTCACCCGGCAGGCTGGGATCCCTGCCACGATTGTCTGCACGGGAAACGACGTGGAGGGCGCCAGCCGCAGGAAGATGCTCGCCTCGGTCCTCGCGGGCCTCAAGCGTACCGTCAAGCTGGCGGAGAAAGCAGGCGTAACGTTACTTCTCGAGCCGCTGAATACTCGATATGACCACCCCGGGTATTTCCTGACGAGCAGTGACGCCGGGGCGGAGATTTGCCGCAAGATCGGATCGCCACGAATGAAACTGCTGTTCGATTGCTACCATATGCAGATCATGGAGGGCGACCTGGTCAAGCACATCGAGCGGAATCTCGATGTCATCGCCCATTTCCATGCGGCGGGCGTGCCCGGTCGACACGAGTTGTACCAGGGTGAGACCGATTACCCGTTCCTGTTGGCGCAGATGGAGAAACTGGGCTATCAAGGCGTCTTCGGCCTGGAGTACCAGCCGTTCATCGACCACGAAGAATCCGTGCGGAAGACCCTCGCCTACCTGAAACGGTGCCCCCTATGAAGCTTCCCCGGCTGAAAGTCCTTTCCGAACCGGAAGTCCTGGCCATTCACGAAGCGTCACTCGACATCCTGCACGACTGTGGCGTCCGGATCCTCAACGGCAGAATGCTCGCATTCCTGAAGGACCGCGGGCTGGCCGTGGATGAGGATACCCGTACCGTCACGTTCACTCGTGCCTGTGTCGAGGACGCCCTCAGCCAAATCCCCACGCAGTTCGAGATCTTCGGTCGGGACGGGGAATTCGCCTTCGTCCTTGGCGACAGGAAGCCGAAAATCGCGGCGGGCCACAATGCGGTCTTCTGGCTGGATTCGCAGACGGGCCAGAGACGGGAATCCACGGTGGCCGACGTGGAGCTTTTCACTCGCATCTGCGACAAGCTGGAGCGCATCGACATGGTCGGTGTGCCCGTGATGCCCCAGGATGTCCCGAATCCGGGGGCAACGCTCCTCTACGGGGTTCGGGCCGTGATCGAGAACACGGTCAAGCCGGTCTACTTCTCCACGAACACCACCCAGGTCAACAGCCTGTGCATCGAGATGCTGAAGGCGGCATTCCCAGGCGACTTGCAGGACCAGGTGTATGGCATCAGCCAGCTTTCCTCTACCAGTCCGCTCTACTGGGAAGAAGGCGTGCTGGACGCGATCCTGGACACCGTGCCGACCGGCGTCCCGATCGCGATCCTTCCCGAGCCCATCGCGGGGATTTCGGCCCCCTACACGCTGGCCGGACTGCTGACGATGGACAACGTGGAATGCCTGTCGGGCTTGGTCATGATCCAGATGCTCCGGCGTGGCGCCAAGGTCATGTATGGCAACTCCTGGACGACCTGCGATATGCGAACCGGGGCCGCCCTGGTCGGCTCGACCGAAACGACCGTCTGCAGGATCGCGGCCGCTCAGTTGGCCCATTTCTACCAGGTCCCTTCTCACACGACGGCGCCCAACTCGGACAACCATGCGCACGATGAGCAGAATGCGTGGGAGAAGGCGCTGAGCCAGTTCTGCTCGGTGGCCGCCGGGCACGACCTGATCGTCAACTGCGGCATGTTCGCCACCGGGCTGACGTGCAGCAACGAGCAATTGCTCCTGGACGAGGAGATGTCAGCCATCTGCGAAAGGATCACCGCCGGGATGCGCGTGGACGAGGAGACCATCGCCAAGGACCTGATCATCCAGACCGGTCCACAGAGTCCAGCGTATCTGACGGCCGACCACACGTTGAAGTGGCTCCACTCGGATGAATACGTAGCGCCGCGATTGTCTGTCCGGGAACAGTATGGCTCCTGGGCTGCCAAAGGCGCGAAAGATGTCTACCAACTCGCGCGAGACAAAGTCAGTGATTACGCCCGTGCGGAGCCGAACCAGCCCTCTGCGGTTCGGAGGGCCAGGCTCGCCGAGATTCTCGCTTCGTTCCGCGAGTGACTACCAGAATCGCACGTAGATGGCCACAAAGAGCGCCAGACTCACGAGCCACCAGAACCAGATGCTCCTGTACCACGGTTGCGGCTGGCCCGTGGGCGAGCTCAAGAGCATCGAGCGATCCCACATGTAACTGTCTCCCGTTTCTCGCGAGCCGATGTGCCAGCCATGGGCCATTAGCGCGACGTAGGACGCGATGATGAGAACCACGATCCACGCGGGATAGGCATTGATCAGCCAGAAGATCAGAGCGGCGGCGGCGGCGCTGCCCAGCAGACACACAGCCCCTGATCGCACCAGGGAGAACGCAACAAGCAGGACGATGGAGAGGATGAACACGCCGCCCCCAAAGAGCAGAGAATTCTCGAGATTCGGCGGCAAGATGTGAATGCCAGCGTCGGCCAGAAACGACTTCAGAAACGTCAGCGGTACCGTCAACATGGCCAGCAGCAGACAGGCGACGGCGCCTCGCTGCCGGGCGGGTGGCCAGAGTGCGCCGGCCATGAAGACCACGACCGCCGGCGCCGCCATCGGGGCCCAGAGATCCTGGCAATAGCGGAAAATGCTATCCCATTTCATGACCACCGGGGCAAAGAGGGCTCCGACAACCAGGGCGGCGGTGCCGGACCATTGCCCGAACCGGACCAGCCGGTGCTCAGGCCAGTCTCTGCCTTTCCAGCGGCGGAACAGGTCCAAGGTCATCATCGTCGAGGTCGAGTTCACCAGGCCCGAGATCGTGGACATGATGGCGCCGATCACGGCGGCCACGACCAGGCCCCGCATCCCCGTGGGAATCAACTCCGCGACCACGGAGGTGTAGGCGGCGTTGTGATCGGACAAGGCGGGGTTCATCACGAAGTAGATCATCCCGGGAGCCGCGGTGGCCAGCGGCAGCAGCAGTTGCAGACCTCCCGCAAAAAGGACACCCATCTTGGAATGCCACTCATTCTTGGCTCCCAGACAGCGCTGGTTGATGAACTGGTCCGTCGCGTAGTACCACACGTTCGTGGACAGCGCCAGGATCACCAGGGCGGTCCACGGCACCTCGTGACTTTGCGGGGCGATCAAGCGGGCTCGCTGGCCGCTGCCGATGACCGCCGCGAAGTTCCAGTCCAGGTGGTGCATGCCCGCGAAGAATACGTAGAGTCCTCCGCCCATCAGCAGCAGGCACTGGAAGAAATCTGTCCAAGCCACCGACAGCATCCCGCCGTAGATCGTGTATGCTCCGGTGACAATTGCCAACAGCCAGACCGCGGCAATCCGGTTAAAGCCCCACATCTTCTCCAAGGCGTACCCACCCGTGTAGAACACCAAGGCGAAGTTCACGAAGATGTAGCTGGCAATGATCAGGACGGCGTAGAGGGTACGGGCCTGCGGGCCGTAACGGCGCTCCAGGTATTCCGGCATGGTCGTGATGCGATTGCGCACGTAGAGTGGGATGAAGATCAACAGCAGGATCGACAGGGCCGGGAAGACCATCCACTCCCAGTTCATCACGGGCATGCCGAGTTTGTACGCATACCCGACCTCGCCCACGAATTGCTCGGAGCTGACCCCCGCCGCGATGATCGACGCGCCGACGGCATACCAGGGCAGGCGATTTCCGGCGCGGAAGTACTCTTGAACGGTCGGCTTTTCCCGTCGGGCCACGGCGAAGCCGATGATCAACACGACAACGATGTACCCAAAGAAGAATACGGTGTCGAACAGTCCAAACATAGAATCTGGCCCTATCCCAGGTCCTCAACTTGGCGTTCCGGCATCTTCCGACCCGATCCGGTGGACAACTACCCGGTTACTGTGGACCGCCTTTGAAACAAGGATACCGGACTCGGCGTGGGGGGACAATGGGCACTCGGCAAGAGATGTCGAGATGCGCTTGCCCTGGAGGGGTCGAAACAAGTCCTGGACGGAAAGCGTTTGCACCGTGCCAGGGGCGGGCAGTATCGTCATAGAGACACGCCCGGCTGCGTGAGCCGGTCACTGCACCGAGCGAATGGAACTCATTGGAGGCCGGTTTTGCGCCGGCAGGCACATGCATGCGACACACTTTCTGGGACAAACTGGGCTCCGACTTTCGTGCATCGCCCTGCTTACTACGATTTCGTAGCCATGATCCTCTGGATCTCCTCATTGGTAATATAGGCCCCTTGCAGCCGTATTCCTTCTCGAAAGGCCGGACAGATACAGATCAAGTCGCCTTTCCCGATGAGATTCTCGGCGCCGCCCATATCGAGAATGATCTTGGAGTCCACGTGAGACGAAACGCTGAAGGCAATCCGGCCGGGAATATTGGCCTTGAGAAGTCCCTTGATCACCTCCGCCGAGGGCCGTTGGGTCGCCAGGACCAGGTGAATGCCGCTGGCACGGGCTTTCTGAGCCAGGCGGATAGCCCTGTCTTCAAAGCCCTCTACATTCTGCATGAGCAAATCGGCAAACTCGTCAACCACGACGACGATGTATGGCTGCCGAAGCCGCGGTTCTACGCCGGCGTTGTATTGCCTGATATCGGAAGCGCCGGCGTGCTCCAGCAACTCATAACGCTTCTCCATCTCCAGGACAAGCGCCTCAAGAACAGCCGCGACGTCTTCGAAGTCGGTAACGACATCACAGGCACAAAACAGCGATGAGGAGAAGACGCCGAATTCCACCCGTTTGGGGTCAATGAGGACCAAGCGTGCTTCGTCGGGCGTCAGATGATACAGGATCGAAGCAACCAGCGTCTTGAGGAATATGCTCTTTCCGGAACCGGTGGCACCAGCAATCAACAGATGGGGCAATTCCACCAGGTCGATACTGAAGGGTGAAAAGGACGCGTCCACGCCGACAGCAATAGGAATCGCCAGCGCGTCATCCTTCTTGTCTTCCAGGATAAATCCGTAGGGGACCACCTGTCGCTCTGCCAGCGGAACCTCGATGGTCACTGAGGCGTTCGTCTTCTTGCCGATGGCAACCTTCTGCTTGAGGCGGAGTGAGACATCTTCCACGCAGTTTCTGATCTGAGCGATCTTGACCCCTTTGCCCGGAATCAGTTCATACTGCTCAAAGGACGGGCCGCGCTTGATGTCGCCTATATCGACATTTACGTCGAACAGCGCGAAGGCGTCGATAATCTCCTGCCGCCTGGCGCCGGCTGCCAACGAAGTATTCAAGCTGATCTGCTTCTCAAAAAGGCCCGTCGGTACTTTCACGAACTCGCGATTATACCGCTGCAGCTTCAGTTGGAACGGTTTTGACTCCACGGCGCACTCGGTCTCGTTGCGTGCGTAGGCTAACGTTCCCGCGGCGGCAGGACCCGTCCGGGATACGTCTCGGGATTGATACTGCGCCGCTGCTACGGTGGTTCTTTGGCTCTCGGCTGGATGATGGCGAGACCTGACTTTCTCCCAACCGGCCCTGATCCAGTTCCCCAGACCTGCGAGGACCCACCTCGGCGTCAACAGAAAGATCCCACTGAGCAGGATAACAGAACCAAGCATGACCAGGCCCGCGCTTCCGATAAGACTCGTTGTGGCGGAGCGGAGAAGATGGCCGATTGGGACAGCATGCTCCATTTCGGAAGCAGTTTCTGGTGTGGCGGAAGGCAAGGCATCGGCAATGACCAATGCCGGAAGGAACAAACACGTGAGACCCGCGACAAGCTTCAACTGGTTCCGGCCCGCGAGCAGTACCAGCCCCAATCCCAAACAGTACACCCCGACCAGAATCGGGGCCCTGCCGAACCCCACGAGGAGGAAATCCTCGCTTATCAACCGTCCCAACGCACCGAGACTCGTGGGCGAGACTGCGCTGATTGTCAGGAGAATTCCCACGGCGGAAACCAGAACACTACGGACCAGCGCGGGCCCTCTCCCGGCGGCCTTTCTTCGCCCAGGTCCTCTCTTCGAAGTCTTCTCACGACGTGCCATGATGAATACTCTCCAGAAGCCAAAATCTGACACGTGCGCGCGGGCAGCCGTCCACAAATGGCGTCATCCGACAGCGCATCGGCTCGCATGCGATCTGTTCCGATTCGTTCATCACTCAACCATATCACAACGGTGGCGTGTCCCCGCGTTTGCAGGAACCTCGCATCTCACAGTGTACAGGTGCCTGACAGCTCTGACAATGTGGATTCGCGTTCATCGATGCGGAACGCGTACGCATTGGGCTCACTCCCGCTTCGTACCATTCATAGTCCGCTTTGTCGCGAATCATCAATTGCTCACGCAGGATGAACTCGTCCAGGTGCGGCGGACACGCGAGACGAGCACGGTCCTCCGCCTCGTGCCGCGGCAGGCCAGCGACGCAGGATGCCCGCCACGAACAACGGGAGCGGAGGGAGAAGCGGTCGCCCCACGGGACCAGCGGTGCCCGTCCGGCGGCGGCAGGACCATGATGGAGACTCGCCCATCCCTCTGGAAGAACGGCGCCTGTATTCCTGAGCTTTGGGCTCGTGTTCTGCCTCCTCCGAAGCGGTGGCACGTTGAGGAGGATTCGTTTGGCGCCGAGTCTCTTTCGAGGAATCCTGTTCTCTTCTTCGAGGTACTCGATCGCCTGCGCTCCTGCGCTGCCAGCGAGGCAATTTGGGTCTCTGTCATGGCTGCGCGACGGAACAAGACCTCCGCGATGCTGCCCTAGAAACTCTCGGCGTCGCTGAAATTGGGGTTACAGCCTATATCCAGGTTCCGGGCCCCGCGTGCCAGGGTGCTGGGGACAAGGGTGGTCGCCACACGCCGGCCGTTGATGTAGAGAGTCAGGTCGCGGTACTTCTTGACCACGGCAACGTGCAGCCATTTGCCGTCTTCCACGGGTCCGGCAGCAATATGGAAGACGCCGGCAGGTTGTTCGATATTGGCCACCAGTGAACGAGCGCCTGTCGATAGGAATCGTCGCCGGTGATGCGGAACAGTCCCGCCAGCCCTGCCATGGGATGAAGGCTTTCCCAGCGGGGTTTGGGCGTCTGGTAGAACTCCATACCGCGCCGGGCCAGCCGGTGGTAATCGCCCGCGCCCGGCTTCTGCCAGTCCTGTTCGATCTGTCCCTTCCTGCAGAATCCCCTGCCGGAAGTAAGCACGCCAGTATCATGATCGCAATGGTGATGCCATTGTGCATTCCGCGTTCTCCTTCCTGCGCAGGAGTTGCGTATGGACTTATGCGAAAGCAACCGGCGACTGTGCTACGGCGTCCACCCGCTGCGGTACTGTCGACGGACGTACGCGTTGGCGTCCCGATCGTTGGTCACTTCCATCTTCGCGCCGTCCCACTGGAGCTCGCGGAAGGGAAAGCGGATGGCCAGGTTCCCCATGAGAACGGTCTCGGCAAAGGGGCCGGAATAGTCGAAGTTCGCGCTCGATGGTTTGCCGTCCTTGCACGCGCGCACCCAGTCTTTCTCGTGGCCGCTCTCACCGCCCGGCACACGGGTTAGTGTCGGGGCGGGTTTCTCATACTTCTTCATCCGAGACTCGGGGATCAGACGCGCGCCCTTGCCATAGCAGCCGCACATCAGCACGCCTTTGTCGCCGAGGAACAGAACGCCGCCATCGTCGTCCCCCATGCGGCGACCCTTCTCCAGGACCTCCGGGCGCTCGGGCATCATGCCGCCGTCCCACCATGTCAGCTTGACCGCGGGCATGCCCTCCCGCGCGGGGAACTTGTAGCGCACGATGGTCGAGCGAGGATACTGCTCGTTCTTCGGCTCGGTCTTTTGCCACAATCCCTGCCAGTAGGTCGAGATGCAGCCCTCGACGCTGACGGGATACTTGAGCTTCAAGGCCCAGAAGGCCGGGTCCATGATGTGGCAGCCCAAATCACCGAGGGACCCCGTGCCGAAGTCCCACCACGACCGCGTGGGTGTGGTCAGGGGTGGCCACGATGACCGCGTCGATGTCCTTCTGCTGATCGAACATGACGCGGAAATCCTTGTAGGTCTTGGCCTTGGGGTACTTGGCGATGGTTTGGGCCGCGTAGCCTCCAGCGTCCACATCGCACAGGGCCACGATGTTCTCCCCGGCACAGGCGGCCAAGTTGCTGCCGCCCATGCCGCCGGCGCCCACCGCCGCGATGTTCAGCCGCTCATTGGCCGAGGGTCGACCCTGGCCTCCCAGCACATGCCGCGGGACAATGGTCAGTGTAGCCACCGCCAGCGAGCTCTTGAGTACGTCCCTGCGACTGACCGCACTTTTCCTGTCTGCCATGAGCATTCCTCCTTTCACAGTCTCTCTGCAGTAACTGTTTTCTCCGTGCCGTTTATGCGAACGATGACGGGTCCGACGGTCTCTCCGGCAATGCGGTAGTTGGTAACCTTCCCGTCGTTCCACTCGATGTCCACGGTATAGCCGCCCCGCGCGCGCAGGCCCGAGACTTTGCCTTGCGACCAGGCACGGGGCAGGGCCGGTAGCAGCGTGATGGTGCCGTCGTGGCTTTGCAGCAGTATTTCCGCCACCGCGGCGCAGCCTCCGAAGTTGCCGTCGATCTGGAATGGCGGGTGCAGGCACATCAGATTGCCGGCGCCGCGTCGGATCAGCAGCGAGAGCAGCGTGGCGGCACGATCCCCATCGCGGAGCCGTGCCCAGAAGTTCGCTTTCCACGCCATCGACCAGCCGGTCGAGGCATCACCACGCCGTTCCAGGGACAGACGCGCGCCCCGGTACAACTCGGCCGTGTTGGGATTGATCTCGTCGCCCGGATACAAACCCCACAGATGCGAGCAGTGCCGGTGGTGGACTTCCGCTTCCTCGAAGTCCTCCTGCCATTCCATAATGCGTCCCTCGGCATTGACGCGGGTCGGCGCCAGTCGGGCCCGCGTGGCGTCGAGTTGCTGGGCAAACTCCGCGTCCGTGCCCAGAATCCGCGCCGCTTCCGCCGTGCAGGCCAGCAACGCCCGGATAATCTGCATGTCGTACGTCGCGCCGATACACAAAGCGGTACTCTGCTTCTTGCCGGCCTTGTCCGTGTAGACATAGGCGTTTTCCGGGGAATTGGACGGCGAAGTCACCAGCCAATGGTGTCCCGGGTCCTCGACCAGCACCGCCAGACAGAACTCCGACGCACTCCGCAGGATCGGGTAGTTGGCCCGCAGGAATTCCTTGTCCAGCGTGAACTGATAGTGCATCCACAGGTGCTGCGCCAGCCAGGCGCCGCAGGTCGGTCCGATACAGGCCGGCAGGAAACTCGGCGCAGTCTCGAACCAGGGGTTCTGCGTATGGTTGGCCATCCAGCCGGGCGCGTTGTAGTACGCCCGGGCCGTTTTTGCGCCTTCCCGGGCTACGCCCTGCAGGAACCGCAGTAGCGGCGCGTGACAGTCGGAGAGACTGGTGACTTCCGCGGGCCAGTAATTCATCTGCAGATTGATGTTGCTGTGGAAATCGCCGTGCCACGGGGTGGAATACTCCTCGGCCCAAATGCCCTGGAGATTCGTCGGCAATGGTGAATCCGGGCGCGAACCCGCCACCAGGAGATACCGGGCCAAACTGAAAATACAAGGCCGCCAGGGACGGATCGGGTGTCTGCTCGTTTCGTTTCACCCGCTCGGCCGTGGGCAAGGCTGCTGTCGGTCCGGCCGGCAGGGTCAGTCGGCAACGCTCCATGTACCCCTGGTGATCGGCCACGGCGTCTCTGACCAGCGTCTCGAAAGGCTTGCCGAGGGCTCCGGTCAGGCGCTGCCGGGCGAGGGCCGTGTAGTTCTTCTCGAACAGGTCTGTCCCCGCCGACACCACCAGGACGGCTTCTTCCGCACCTTCAATCCTCAGCCTCCCGTCCAGGGCAGACACCGTTCCCCCCTGCACCCGCACGCCGAGCAATGCCAAGTAGCGCACGCCCTCCCCCCCGCCGCCCGGCTTGTGGAACGGCAACTGCCCTTCCAGCACCTGCGTTGCTCCTTCGATACGCGTGGCGGCGTTCCTCTGCCGCGACAACGTGGCGGTGAAGGTGAGTGCCCCGGACCGGCTCGCCTTGACGCACACGGCGATCACTTCGTCCGGCTTCGATGCCACCAGCTCGCGCGTAATGGTCACGTCGTTGTGGGTATAGCGTATTGCCGTCCACACACCCGTCGATCGTCTTGCCGTCGCCTTCGGCATGGCCGCTCGGCGAAGTGATCCGGAGGCCCGGCCCTGCGTCGAACGTGAGTGTCAAATCGCCCAGGATCTGGTAACAGCCGAACTGATTCTCGTCCCCCCAGCCCTTGACCCCAGCGGCATACCGGAAACTCCGGTTGAGAAGCGCGCCAGCTTCATCGATTTGGCCGGCAAAGAGCTTGGCACGCACCTCCGGCAGGCATTGATAGGCATCGTCTTTGTTGGCCTCGTACGACCCGCCGGACCACATCGAGGATTCGTTGAGCACAATCCGGTCCCGATCCACCCCGCCGTAATCCATGGCCCCCAGCCGGCCGTTGCCGACAAGGGACGACTCGTGGAACGATCGGCCGGGTCTATCGAACCACACGGTCATCGGTGCGCCGGCGACAACGCGCGTAGACACACCGATCAGAATCAGGCACATCGTCAGAGACAGTTGGAATCCTACACGGCCGTGCCGGCTTCGATCACTCAATTGCATACTCTTGTCCTCTTCTTTCCTCTTCCGTCTCCATGTGTGAAGGGCAGACCAAACGTGCAGCAGGTGGCGGGTCAAAACCGCGGCACCCCTCCCCTATGTACCCCACCGGACACGGGGTGTCAACGGGCTGTCACACACCGGGTCATTGAAGCCGGAGGCACTGGTTGGGTATCATAGGATACGTCACAGGCAGAGCTTCACCCGTGAAGTTCGATGCAGAACCCCGGTGAAAGGGATGGCACGATGAATCGACGCCAGTTTCTCAGAAGTGTGGGAGCAGCCTCCCTGGTCGTTTCGGGGCAAAGGGGCTGGGGGGCCAGTGCGGGGGCAACCAGTCCGGACAGCCTGCCGAAGCCCAGTCCGCAGCAGGCCCGGTGGCAGGACATGGAACTGGGGATGTTCTTCCACTTCGATATTCCGATCTACAAGCCCGGCTGGGATTGGCGCAGTTGGCGGGACAGGCCGACCCCGGAAATGTACAACCCTGCCATGCTGGACACCGACCAATGGATGGAGGCGGCCCGGACTTGGTGCCGATCTATCAGGAACACCAGCCGGAGGCCATCGTATTCCAGGGACCGGCGGCTTCCATCCGGTGGATTGGCAACGAGCGCGGTGTAGCGGCCTATCCTTGCTGGGCGACCGTTCCGCATCGGCAGGACTACCAGGGTCCCGGCGACCCGGAGGGACGCTATTGGCTGCCGGGCGAGGGCGATGTCCCGGTCCGCAACCACGAGTGGTTCTGGACACCGAACGCCGAGCAGAAGCTCTACTCGGTCGAACAATTGATGGACAGGTACTACCGCTCGGTGGGCCGCAACGGTAATCTGCTACGCAACGCCCATCCGAACCCGGATGGCCTGGTTCCCGAGGCTGATTGGCCGCGATACGTGGAGTTCGGCAGGGAGATTCGCAGGCGATTGGCAGCGCCCGTAGCCCCAACGGCAGGCAAAGGCACCCTTGTCGAACTGACGCGGCCGCGACCGGCGGCGATCGACCAGGCCCTCGTTAGGGAGGATAGCGCCAACGGCGAGCGAATCCGCGAGTACCCGATCGAGGGCCGGGTCGGAGCGGAGGCCTGGCGCACCCTGGGCACCGGGCCGTCCGTCGGTCACCAGCGTATGGAGCAGTTCGATCCGGTGGAAGTGGTGAAGGTGCGGCGGCGGACGCTGCGGGCCGCGGCAGAGCCCCTCATCCGAACCTTGGCGGTCTACCCTGCGGGAGGAACTCTGGCACGCCGTGCCGTTGGCTTTGGGGGCCGTCCTGCGGCCGTCCCGTCTCGGGGCCGGCACGGGCAGCGAACCTCCCCGCCTCAGGGACGCCTGGGTCGCAACCGAGGCCCCGGGGCGGAAGTGGCCGGGCCCCGCCGAGGGGGGCGATCCACGACCGAACCGAACCGTGGCGCTGTTCTACTGGACCTGGCACGTCGGGGGCAACACCGACCTCGGGCCGGCCCACACCAACGAAATCGTCCGCCGCCCTCCGGACGCCCTCAACGACGATAATCACCCCGTCGGGAAGGAGGTCGGCCGCCTCGGCGGATACCCTGGGAAGGAGCCGCTTTTCGGCTCCTAGCGGGGGACCGATCCGTGGGTCTATCGCCAGCACGCCGAGAGGCGCGCGGAGGCCGGCGGGGACGTCGTGGTCTTCGACGGCACGAAATCACCAAGAGCTACGAAGACCTCTACCAGCCGGGACGCTGCCAGGACCTGGGGTTCTACGGGAGAGGCCAACCGCGGCGGAGGGGCTACCCGGACCATCGGCCCGAGCCGATGCGCTCGTTCTTCCCGTTCCGGCCGGGACCGCCCGACTAGCGCCGGGGTCCTGCACGGCCCGATCACGGGGGCTGGCGGGAGGTATATCCGCCGCAGGGTTACGTCGAGCGCGCCCCGGGCCAGTTCGAGCCGAGGACGGTGGGGGTGGCGCAAAACGCCACCGAGGGGCTGGCCCCGGCCGCTAGGAACGATCCGAAGGGCTCCTACGGACGCGGGCCCACGAGAGCGCACGGCTTCCATCACGATCCGAAGGCTATCGGTCGCGGCCGGAACTTCCCGGAGCAGGGGGACTAGGCCCTCCAGACGGACCCCGAGTTGATCTTCGTGACCGGCGGGAACGAAGGGAGCGCGGGCCGCGACAAGAACGGGCCAGGCCCGGAGAATGCTTTCCCCGAGGAATTCCACGGGATGACGCGGCTGATCGATATCGACCGTGACAAGAACACCGGAGGGGAGGGCTACGACTACGCCGTCCACCGCAAAACGCCCGTCGGAAAGGAGGCGACCCTGGAGCGTAGCCGGCGGGGATGGAACTGGTTGGAGGTCGGCAAGGTCGCGTTCCGCGTCGAGAGCAACCGGATGGAGCTACGTATCCCGAGAACACTTCTCGGCCTGCCGTCGAACAGCCCGCTCGACTTTGAGTTCAAGTGGACTGACAACGTACCCGCCTCAGGGGATATCCTGGACTTCTATCTCTACGGCGACGTCGCCCCCAGCGGCCGCTTCAACTACCGTTATCATGTTCCGTGACGAGTTCTCCCGTATTCTTCCCTCCGAAAAACAACGGTGCTACGGCTTTGGCAGGAACAACCATGGTCCTTTCCGCACCGACAACATCGGCAGGAACTACGATTATCCCGAGGCGTCCTAGGCGCGGCGTCGCCAGATCGTCCGGGAACAGGAGACCTACCAGAAAGGTCTGATGTACTTCCTGGCCCACGATCCCCGGGTTCCGGAGGATGTCCGCGGGCCGATGAGCCGCGGGGGCCTGGCCCAGGAGGAATTGGCGGACAACGGCTATGGGCCCTATCCGCTCTACCTCCGCGAGGCGCGCCGGAGGGCGGGGCCGTAGGTAATGACGGAGCACGAGGGCCCGGCTCGGCGACAGACACCCGAGCCGATCGGCAGGGGCTCGTAGGTCATGGATGCGCACCACGTGCCACGGTACGTGACGCCGGAGGGTGTCGTGCCAAACGAGGGAGAGGTCGGCGTCCGCCCGCCGCGGCCTTACCAGAGCGCGTTCGGGTCGCTCCTGCCAAGACCACCAGAGGGCACGAATCGATCCACGTCCGTAGTCCTGTACCCTTCCGAGACCGTCACGCCACCCTAGTAGGTCGTGGCCGGCGCCGAGCCCTGGGGGACCAGGCAGTACCCGTTGATGCCGTAGCTGCCGCTGATGCCCGAAAGGGCCTCTACTTCCGCTGGTCTGTACTCTCTGGCATCGCGGACGCCCTTTCACTCCGATACCTCATTATAGTCCACGTCTGGGCAAAATACACAGCCAAAGCGTGCAAATCGCCCGGATCACCCCACAGAAGCCCGATACACGCCCATGAGTTTCTGCACCGTACACGAGTTGTTCTTGCACATGGATGAGGTGAAATACGTGGTGGAGCGTTGCAGGATGGATTACAATCACGACCGGCCGCACAGCAGTCGGAGCTATATGACCCCGGCAGGCTTTGCCCAATGGTGTCGTGAGGTCGGCTGTGTCGGGCCGCACGTGCCAGCGTTCGGTAAGGTACAGGACTGTGGAACCCCCTCACAGACTCTGGACTAGAAAAGGGGGCACGTCAATCCGGAGGCAATCAGCACCATGGACTCGCAAACCAACAAACAGACTACCGGCATGAAACACATCTTACGACTCATTCCCACCCTTCTTCTCCTTGTTTCCACACGGGCCGGCGCCGGCACCGACTATACCCTCAGCGTCACCGCCGACCGCCCCGACGCGATCTTCAAACAAGGCGAGACGGTCACGTTCACCATCAAGCTGCAACTCGACAAACAGCCGGTGGATGGTGCGGATGTGAGCTGGATGATCACGAAGGACGGCGTGCCACCCACCACCCGCGGCACAGTGAAACTCGCGGGCGGCAGCGCGACCGTCACCGGCAAACTCAACGAGCCGGGCTTCCTGCTGTGCCGCGCAACGTTCGCGGAGCCGAACAAGACTTCGCGGTTCGCGCTCGGCGGCGCGGCGATTGATCCGCTGCAAATCCAGCCGAGCCTGCCGGTGCCGGCCGACTTCGACGAGTTTTGGACGGCGCAGAAGAAGAAGCTGGCTGCCGTGCCGGTCAATCCACGCCTCACACCCGTGGAATCGCCCGTGAAAGACGTGGACTGCTTCGACCTGCAAGCCGATTGCGTTGGCGCGCCGGTGAGCGGTTACTTCGCGAAGCCCACGGGCGCGCAGCCGAAGCGTCTGCCGGCCATCCTCACCGTCCACGGCGCGGGAGTGCGCAGTTCCAGTCTCAGCGGAGCGGCGGGCTGGGCACAGAAAGGTTTCTTGGCGCTCGACATCAACGCCCACGGCATCCCCAACGGCAAACCGGCGGAGTTCTACAAGAACCTCGCGGACGGCGAGCTTAAGGGCTACCCGACCCGCGGCCGCGAGTCCCGCGAGACCGTCTATTTCCTGGGCATGTTTCTGCGGCTGGTCCGCGCGCTCGATTTCCTGACCGCGCAGCCCGAGTGGGACGGCCGCACCGTCGTCGTTCATGGCGGCAGCCAGGGCGGCTACCAATCCCTGGTCGCCGCCGGACTCGACCCGCGCGTGACGTTCTTCGCGGCGGGCGTGCCGGCGGGCTGCGACCACACCGGCTTCCAGGCCGGCCGCGTCAACGGCTGGCCGAAGTTCATCACCACCGGGGAAACGCCGCCGCCGAATGTCGTCGAAGCCGTCCGCTACTACGACGCGGTGAACTTCCTCACGCGCAGCAAGGCCGCCGGCATCGTCACGGTCGGCTTCATTGACACCACCTGCCCGCCGTCGAGCGTCTATGCCGCTTACAATGCGATTCCGGGCCAGAAACAGATCCACATGGACGTCGCCGCCGGCCACACCAGCACGCCCAAGGCCGCCGAAGCGATGCGCAACGCCATCCTCGCCCATGTCGAAGCGATAAGGAAGTAAGGAAGACTCGGACCAACCTAGGAAACGGACACTATTCCTGCTCTCCCTGCTGCTGGCGCTGTCGCCAGCCTCGGCCTGCGACGCGCAGTATCAGGTCGTCATCAAAACCAACGTCATGGTCCCGATGCGCGACGGCGTGAAGCTGGCGACCGACCTCTATCTGCCCGCGAAAGACGGCGTGGTCGCGGCGGAGAAATATCCCACCATCCTCACGCGCCTGCCTTACAACAAGGATGGTAGCAAACAGTCCGGCGCCTACTATGCCGCGCGCGGCTACGTGTTCGTCGCGCAGGACACCCGCGGACGCTACGCCAGCGCGGGCGTCTGGCACATGATGACCGACGACGGGCCGGACGGCGTGGACTGCACGGCTGGGATCGGCCGGCAGCCCTGGAGCAATGGCAAGATCGGCATGATCGGCACCTCCTACGTCGGCGGGACGCAGCACGCCCTGGCGCTCGCCCATGCCCCGGAACTGGCCACGGTCATTCCCGTGAACATCAGCAGCAGCAACTTCCCGCGTTTCGACGTTTTCTTTTCCCAGCATTGCGGCTGATCTAGTCTGCGCGGACCCGAGATGACAACAGCCGGCAATCAGGACCGTCAAGCAGGCAGGCAAGAAGCATCCAAAGGACGACCGCGATCGCGTCAAACGGTATTGCGTTTTGGGCCCCCAAATGAGTATAATGAATGGTCTAGATTGGGCAATCGTATGCTCGGTCTGACAAGGTTGGCCAGGGTGATGTCATGGTTTGGCCTCATGCAACGTCCTTGCGGAGACGGCATTGTTCCCTCGCGTCGGCCCTAACGGAGCATTTGGCTTGAGTACTCACGCACGATTCGCGCTAAGGTTGCTGGCACTTCTTGTTCTTCCTGCGCTGGCATGGGGACAGTCACCCGGGATTCTGATCAACGAGTTTCTCGCCTCCAACCAAACTACCAACAAGGATCCCGATTGGGGCGAATTCTCGGACTGGATCGAATTCTACAACCCGTCCCGGGAGGCGGCAGACCTCAGCGGCTACTACGTGACCGATGACCTGGACGAGCCCCGGAAAGGGCAGATCCCGCCCGGGACGTGGATTCCGGGGGCCGGCTTTCTCCTGCTAGGGGCCGACGGTCGAGATGCCCATCAAGGGAGCTTCTTCCTTCCCCCCAGCCCCGGGTCCGGCCATGACCCGCGCGGCCGTGTCGCGGTGACCCCACCCCCGGTGTTCTCTCTCACCGGAGGATTCTACCACGGCGCACAGGTGCTGGGCTTCGAGAATTCCGACCAGATCGAGATCTACGACGCCCTCGACGGCAAACCCCCGGATGACAGTGCCTGGCGGTATCGGGCTCCCCTCACGCTGGCCGCCACTACGGCGGTCCGCGCCATCGGCTACCGGCGCGGCTTCGCTCCCAGTGAGGTGGTGACCCATACCTACTTCATCGACGAGGCGGTCCATCTCCCCTTCGTCTCGATTGTCACGGATCCGGCCAACTTCTTCAGCAACGACCGCGGGATCTACGTGACCGGGACGAACGGAACGAGCGGCTATTGTGACAGTGCCATCCGCAATGTGAAACAGGATTGGGAACGGCCCGTGAACGTCGAGCTCTACGAGGGGGAGGGGACTCTGGCCTTCAACCAGCAGGCGGGCGTGAAGATCTATGGCGGTTGTTCGCGTACTCGCTTTCCGCAGAAGTCCTTGGCCCTGTTCGCACGCCAAGCGTATGGCAAGGGTTCCTTTGCGTATCAGCTTTTTCCCGACAAGGATATCGGCCGTTTTGAATCCTTCATCCTGCGCAGCTCGGCCGACGATCAGATATACACCCTGTTCCGTGACGCTCTGTCACAGTCCGTATTGGTAGAATACAGGGACGTCGACGTTCAGGCCTACCGTCCGGCGGTCCTCTTCCTCAACGGTCGCTACTGGGGCATCCACAACATCCGCGAGAAGATCAATGAGCACTACGTTGCCGGGAATTTCGGCATCGATGCGAAGGAAGTGAATCTCCTGGAGGGCGTCTGCTGGGATTCATCGATCAGTTCCAGGAGCGGCTCGCGCCCGAGATTCCGCGGCACATCACCCGCTGGGGGGGACAAAAGGATCCTGATGCCCTGGAGACCTGGATGAGTCCCACCTTCAACTCCGTGGCCCGTTGGGGACAGAATGTCGACCAGATGCGACTCTTTGTCATGGAACGGCCCGCCGCTGCCACACGCCATCTTCTTGACCACTTTGAGTGGAGCGGGACTTCCGCGATCGGCCTCCGTTTGCACGTCCCGGATTCTGCCGTGCTGCAAATCAATGGCAAGCGCCTCGGCGATGGATTCCAGGGGGGATACTTCCATGAGATTCCCATCCGCGTGCGTGCGACACCGAGGTCGGGGTATACGTTCTCGCATGGGGAGACCCACGGCGCTGTGTCGTCGTCGGAGAACATTGTGCCCGCAGGATCGGTCTGGAAATACTCGGACGTGGGCGCGGACCTCGGCACCGCCTGGCGGCAGACCGGTTATGACGATGCCGCCTGGCCGTCGGGGCCGGCCCAACTCGGCTATGGCGATGGAGATGAGGCCACGGTGGTCGGTTATGGCACGGATGCGAACAACAGGTACATCACCACCTATTTTCGCAAGTCATTTGCGCTGACCGATGTCGCCCGTTTCCGGTCCTTATCGATTTCTCTCCTGGTGGATGACGGGGCCGTGGCCTATCTGAATGGCCAGGAGATCGCGTGCGTCAACATGCCGGGACGCGTTCAGTACACGGTCCCGGCCTCGCAGGCGATCGCCGAGGAAGATGTCTTTTCGGAGTTTGAGGTCTCCCCTGCTGGCTTGAAGTCCGGTGTCAATACCCTGGCCGTAGAGGTCCATCAGGCCAGCAGCAACGGCCCGGACCTCAGCTTCGACTGTTCCTTGTCCGGCGAGACCTTTGCCGCGGAGCAAACGGATCGGGTCGATACCCCCGAGATCACGATCACACCTGCGGGCGACATGCAACTCACGGCCTTTCTGGACGCGGACACCACGCCCATCGTAGATCCGATCGTCATCACGGAAATCAATTTCAAGTCTGCCCCCGAGGCTGACAGTGAGGACTGGATTGAACTGTACAATCGTACTGCCGCCGCCCTCGACCTGACGGGATGGCAGCTCGGCGATGGAGCAGGGCATGCGTATGCCTTGCCTGCGGACACCCTACTGTGGCCGGACGGCTATCTGGTGTTGTGTCGGGACAAAATCAAATTCAAAGCCGTCCATCCCTACGTCAAGAACCTGCTCGGAAATCTCACGTTTGGACTCAGCAGTGAAGGGGAATCTCTTCGCGTCTTGGACCCGGAGAACAAGATTATCGACAGGGTCGATTACGCCTCGGTCGCTCCCTGGCCGGAGACGGCCGGAGGAACCGGATACACCATTGAATTGATGGACGTGTCACGCGACAACAATCGCGGCGAGAATTGGCGAGCCGTGAGTCTGTTTGGAACACCCGGCGCGAGACATGAGTAGCCTTGGGAATCCCATCCATCCCGGCGCTGAAGGTATTCGCTATGGTGGTCCTCGCTCAGGACCCCGAGACCTCAAAATCGGGCTTGAACCACGACGATAAAGGTGTATGCTCAGTGACATGAAGACCACTCAGAAGCCAGTTGTTGTCCTTAACGAAGAGAATGACCGGAAAGAGCGAGGGAGAACTGCCCCGGGGATGAGGCGGCGGGAGTTTCTGTCCAGAGGCGGGACGCTGGCCGTGAGCTTGGGCCTGAGCTTGCCCACATTCGCCCGCGAGGTCAAACTCAGCACGCCCACCGCGGAGAAACTGCTCTGGCGGGCGAGCGTCCAGCATTATACGTACCGACGCTACGGCCTTTTCGACGCGTTGGACAAGGTGGCTGCGCTCGGCCTTCGTCACATCGAAGTCCGCAGTAACGTGAAACTGGACGCCAAGCGGCCCGGCATGCTCGCCAACGAAGATATGCCGGCGGACGCACGCAAGGAACTTAAGGCCATGCTCGCCGAACGGGGAATGTCTATTCCCAGCGTCTTCGCTGATTTCGACGGTTCCTCGGATCAGGCCAAACGCCTCTTCGAATTCTGCAAGGAACTGGGCGCAGGGATCATCGTGTCCGAGCCGCCCGCCGAGGCTTTCGACGTGATCGAGAGACTGTGCGAGGAATACCGGATGCCGCTGGCGATGATTTCGATGCCGTATCCCTTGAGCGAATCGTCCTCGACACCGACGATGTTGCGACGCACCGCCGATTGGTTGCCTTGGTCCACGCTGATCCAGTGGTCCACGACATTGTCCTCGATCAACGATCGGGGGCACCCGCCCCAAATCTCGATGCCCAGCCCTTCGCCGCCGGAGCCGGACACCTGGTTGTGGCGGATGACCAGTTCGGCGGAGTGATCCCCAAAGATGCCGCCCCGGCCTGTAGCACGGATGATGTTGCGCTCCACGAGGTTGCGCCCGCTGCCCCAGGCCATCCGAATGCCTCCGCCGTACTCGGCGCCCAGGCCGATGTTCTCGATGCGGCAATCGCCAATGATACTGTCCGTGACGCCACGTTCCATCGTCGGGTTGCGACCGGAAAAGATGATGCCATGTACGAAAGAGGACTTTCCTTTAGCGAGATTGCGGATCGTCAAGTCATGCAGCCGGACCTGGTGGCAATTGCCGGCACGGATCCCATCCTGGCCCAGCGGCCGCCCGCGACCATCGAGAGTCAAATAAGCGATCTCGACATCTTCGCAGTCCGTCAGGCTGATGAATGGGTCCGGCTTATCCCCGGAGTAAAGGAGGACCGTTTTGTCCTGCCCGGCGCCGATGAGTTTGACTCCCGACTTGGGCCGCACCGACTCGGTGAGCTCGAACGTGCCTTCCGGCAGGCGGACGGTAGTTCCGGCCTCGCTGCGTTGGATGGCGGCGGCGAGGGCGGCGGAATCCCGGCCCTCAGGCAAGACCTCAGCAGCCGTGGGTTTCTCATTGATGACGCACTTTGTATAACCGAGCGCTGCGGCTCCCGGTGGCACCGCGACTCCGCCGGCTTCCGCCGATTCCAGGATCAAGAGCGAGTCGCCCCAACCCGCAGGTGTCGTGAACGACTGCACGCCGGTGCTCGCATAGGATCCGATAGTCACGGATTCGCCCGTCGCCGGATTGATCCAGGACGCACTGACGTGGGGGCCTTCCAGACCGGCGAGGTTGACCGAGAACTCCGCCGGGTCAGCCAGATAGATCATCGCCCATTTGTCCTCGGGGTGACGGGCCGCCAAGTGCAGTACTCGGCCACTCGTCTGCCCGCCCGTCGCGAACAGGGATTGATCGGGAGCCAGCCGCCACCACTCAGGACGGGCTTCGAAGACTCGTCGAAGAATGCCCAGTTGCCGGGCGCCGGGCGCATCGAGGGCCTGTTTCCACGTGGGCAGGATCCGCCAGCTATCGTTGTGGCCATAGGCATGATGGCCGCCCGCTAGGTACGAGTAATAAGCCTGCCGGCGAATCCACAAGGGAGTGACGTCGAAGCCGTATTCCGACCCCTGCTCATAAGCCCCTTCCGCCATCAGCACAGGCTTGGCTGGCGGAAGACTATAGTCGTGGGTCACCATCGGATAGATCAACTCGACGCTCTTCCAGGTTTGCAGAGAGTTGAAATCAAGCCACTTCTCGCTGTGGAGGAAGCTGGAGGAATAGGGGGAAGGATCGGGTTCGACGGTGATCAGATGGACACCGCTGTCACCTTCTCGAAGCCCTGCCGCCAGCTCGCGCAGGATGGGGACAAACTCCGGTTTGGCTTCGGGTATCAGGGACCAGACGACGTTGGGCACCTCCTTGTACCGCTGCGCTAACCATTTGGCCCAGGCGCGGGCATTGTCAACGGTGATGCGCTTGCGGCAGGTCTGGTGGTAAACCATCACGTACAGGATCATGTCTCGAATGGCACTGCCGTCAGCAACTCCTTTATGGATATAGGGTTAGGTCTTGCCGAGATCCGCTTGTAGTTGCGCGCGAGGCCGTTTCATGAGAGGATAGCGATGGCGGCGACGCTTGAGGACACGC
>Ga0315280_10001989_pt1 | contig 33872 bp, 30 predicted proteins | sample YL17G06_40_MG_FD_203697 | JGI IMG/M metagenome (GOLD analysis project Ga0315280, IMG submission 203697) | Sediment microbial communities from Yellowstone Lake, YNP, Wyoming, USA - YL17G06_40 | ecosystem: Environmental > Aquatic > Freshwater > Lake > Sediment | place: USA: Wyoming | collected...
AGAGCACCTCCAAAGCCCACGGGTTGCAGCCCGTGGGCTTTTTGATTGGCTGTGGGCTGGGGCGAGTGAAGCGAGCCGCGCCGCCGCCACTTTGGCTGCGGCTCCGCCGCGGTGCGATCTCGCCGCTGGCGCCCGCAACCGCTGGACCTCTGCGGGTGAAGTACGGCCGGCGGCGGGAGCTCGCCGGTGGAACGCTACTTTAGTGGCAATAGGATTGCCTAGGACGTGGGGGTTGATTCTTTGCCCCGTGGTCCGAATCTTTCTCTGGTTGGCGGAAAATGACATTTGCAACAGGCACAAATGTATCAAAAGCCGCGTTCAGCCTTCGCTATTCGCCTGGGCATGATGTCATCGTTGTGTTCGCGTTTCTGCATACCTTCAGGATCAAAGGGATTTTCGATGAGGTCTGTGAAGCGGTTTTTGCCAGTGTTGTCCGTTGGTGCGGTCGTTGTGTGGCTCCTTCTCGGCCCTGCGCGGCCGGCTGCGGCGGCTCCGCTCGGTGAGGCGGACGTCGCCAAGCTGCTTGAGCTTGGCGTAGATAGCCAGGCGATCATCACGAGCATTCACGAAAGCGGCATCGGCTTCCGCACCGACACCCGCATGCTCGACGGGTTCAAGAAGGCCGGCGCATCGAAAGAGGTCCTGGATGCGTTGAGCAAAGCCCACAGCGGGCCCGCAGGGCAGCCGGCAGCGGCACCCGCCAGGGCAGCCATCACCTACCGAGATGTCCTGCGGCTTTTGGACCTGAAGATCGGCGAGGACGCGATCCTCCGGCGGATCGCCGACTCCCATAGCACGTTCACGCTGGATGCCAAGCAGATCGAGGATCTCAAGAGCAAGGGCGCCACGGACCGGCTCCTCAGTGCCATGCGGCCGGGCTCACCGCAGGCGGGCACTGTCCAACTGAGGGATCTGGCGATCGTGGTTGACTGTTCCAAGAGGATGGCGGAGAAGACCGCCGACGGCGTCACCAGGATGGACGCCGTGCGCAACGTCTTGGCCCGCACCGTCCGCGCGATTCCCGATGGCGTCCGGCTGACGCTGGTCATTTACGGTCCCCCGCGGAGACTGGGCCCCCAGGTCTCTCCTGCCCAGGCGTCCTACGTCTCCCACCCGCTGGAAGCACTGAACGATTCCGTCCGGGACGACTTGACCCTTCTATTTGCCATGCTTGCACCGGGCGGGGACGCCCCGGTGGCCCATGCCCTGGAGACGGCCGGCAAGGAACTCGCTAAGTCGGATCGGGACTGTGCGATCATCTTGATCGCCGCCGGCGGCGACACCTTCAAAGGCGATCCGGCCGGTGAAGTCGCCAAGCTGATAAAGAACCCGAAACTGAAGAGCGTCAGCGTTATCGGACTCGGTCTGTCCGCCGACGAGCAGAAGGCGATGGAACTGGTCGCCACGGCGGGAAAGGGCAAGTTCCAGAACGTGCAAACGTCCGTGGAGTTGGCCAACCTGCTTGCTCCCAAAACGGAGACGACCGTGGTCCGCGGCCAGGCGTCGGGAACGGCCGGCCGCCGCGCCCTGAGAGTCATGGTGCCGGTGATGTCGCTGCCCAAACTCGGCAAGATTGCCGTGGTCGCGGACAACGGGCACCCACCCGGAGTCCCCTACTATAAGCCGGTCCTTCAGGTCACCGCGTATGGCCAGGAGATGCGCTTGCCCACGGCCGACAAGTACGACATCTACTGGCAGCCGGAAGTCGGACTGCCCGTGCTGCTGGCCCGGGGTTTCTCCGTCAAGGAGCGCAAGGTGATGGACCTCAGTCCGGACCTCGCGCTGGGGATCGTGCGCGTCGTCGGGTCGGGCCAGCCGGCCCCGAAACTGATCGCCCTGGTGGAGCCCGACGGGCACGGCCCGGACGAGGGGTACTTCAAGCCCATTCAGACCGCCACCCGGTTCGGCCAGGATATGGTGGTTCCGAAAGGCTCGTACGACGTCTGGTTGAAGCCTCAGCAGGGCAAGTCTCAGATGCTCGAAGGGAAGCTCGATGTGAAACCCGGTGAGGTGACACAGATCGAGTAGCTGGCCCGCGCAGACAAACGCCGCGGCCAGCGCGATGGGTCGCGCCCTGCAGGCGGCCGACCAACCTCCTGCAGGGCGGCCCGTACTTCCGATTCACCCTGTGTATGGAGAGAAGCCATGCGTGTAGCGTCATACACACTGTCGTTCGCCCTCATTCTTGCGATCGACGGCGGCCTCATGGCCGCCGATCCGAAACCGTTGCAGGTGATCGACGGTTGGGGAGTCGTGTTCGATCCGGACGGGGACTCCGCGGTGCGCAAGGAAGGCGAGACGCTCCGGATCGATGTCCCCGGCGCCTATCGCGACCTCTGGCCGGTCCGCGGCAAGACGAACGCCCCGCGCGTGCTGCAACATGCCGAGGGGGATTTCACCGTGACCGCGAAAGTGTCCGGCGAGGTCTTGGCCGAACAAGGGACCGGCATCGCAAGGTCCGGCACCTCCAGCGCCTACCGGGCCGGGACCCTGCTCATTTGGCACGACGCCAACAACTTCGTCCGCCTCGACCGGGGCTGCGTGGCCAGGGACGGCAAGACCACGTTTTTCGCCTACTACCACCTGTACAAGGACGGGAACCCCGTGACGCAACTCAGCCAGATACTGAAGGACCAGCCCACGAGCCTGCGGCTTGCGCGGCGCGGCACCCGCATCGAGGCCGCGTTCAGTCAGGACGATGGGCGGTCCTGGACCTCGTTTCCGTCGCAAACGCTCGAGCTGCCGGCCCGAGTCAAAGTCGGGGTCGCCGCGCTCAATGCGACCACCAAACCGTTTAGCGCGGAATTCGAAAGACTGACCGTTTCCCTCACGTCGCAGCAAAAGTGAGTGGCTTATGCCCATGCACCCTCCTGGGGAGTACGCCGGACCGCACGGCCCACCGCGGCTTCTGGTGCGCGTACCCCCTTTCGACCCGGTAACCAAAGGATTGCGACTATGTCCCGAACAGCCTGCCTAAGCGCTCTCCTTCTCGCGGCGTGGACTCCAATCGCCGTCTGGGCGGGGGAGGCCAAACCTCTTCAAGTCGTGGACGGGTGGGGCGTGTTGTTTGACCCGGATGGCGACTGCCAGGTGCAGAAGGAGGGAGATAAGCTCCGCATCGTGGTCCCCGGGACCCTGCACGGCCTATCGCCGTCTTTCCCCTCCAGCAACGCGCCGCGGCTGTTGCAGGCGGTCGAAGGGGACTTCACGATCCAAGTGAAGGTGACCGGCGAGGTGGCGGCCGAACCCGGCACGGCGATCGCCAGGGGCGGCGGGTCCGTGGCTTTCCGGCGCGGCGGCCTGGTCGTCTGGCACGACCGCAAGAATTTCATCCTTCTCGACCGGCTTTCCTTGGCCAACGAGAAGAGCACCGTCTTCGCTGCTGCCTTCTTGGTGTTTCAGGATGGTGAACTGACGGCGAGTTCGGAGCGGAAGATCGAGAACCGGGAAACGTGGCTTCGGCTGGCGCGGCACGGCGGAATGATCGAGGCCGCCGCGAGCCGGGACGAAGGCAAGACGTGGGTCTCGCTCGGCTCTGAGGCGGTGACATACCCGGCCAAGGTGAAGGTGGGGGTCGCCGCCCTCCACGCGACGACCAAACCCTTCACCGCCGAGTTCGCACAGTTCAAACTGTCCACGGGCAAGCCGTGAATCGTCGGACCGCGCCGAATGTACATCCCGAGCATTGCCATCCCCTCACAAATCCGAAGTATCTGCGAGTCAATCGCTGATAGCTGAAAGCCGACTGCTGAAAGCCCCCCCGCTTTCAGCTTTCCGGTCTCACGCCCTGAGATGTTTCTCAAACCACGCCCGGGCTCGCTGCCACATCTCGTCCGAGAGCACGTGGCCCGTGCCCGGCTCGATGAATGAGCTAAACTTTTCGGCCGCCCCGGCCTTCGCGTAGGCCCGGGCGATGGTCTCGATCCCCTGGCGGACCTCTTGGATCGGGCTGCCATCGTCTGTCTCGCCGAAATTGAGGTGCAACGCACGCGGGGCGATCAGGCCGGCTATGTCGGGCGTGTCGCCGTACTGGAACCAGCCGGGGATGAAGTTCGGGAAGCAGTGCAGGATGTGCGTGCGGTGGATCGCCGCATAGGTCGGCAGGCAACAGTTGCCCACCAGGCATTTCAGGCGCGGCTCCCAGGGACCCACGAGCCACGTGTGCGTTGAGCCCATCGAGTGGCCGTAGCAGCCGATGCGGTCCTTGTTTACCTCGGGCCGCGACGAGAGGTAGTCGATGGCCCGCCGCATGTCCAAGATGTTTTTCCATGCCATGCACTTGCCGGCCACGACGTAGCGGAGGAACTCGAACCGCTCGAAGTTGCCGCCCTTGAGTTCCTTGCTCTGGCGCTCGCCGAAGCAGAGTGCGTCGGGGCAGATCGCCACGTAGCCCAGCTTGGCCAACGCCACGCCCGTATGGTGCATGGGGCTCCCGGCCAAGCCGGCCGGCTCGACCTTGCCCAAGTGATAGGCCCCGTTGTGCTGGTGCCAGACGGCCACCGCCGGCGCGGGATGCGCCGCACTGATTCCATCAGGCACCAGGACATACGCCGGCACCCGATCGCCCGGCTCGACCTCGTACGTGACCGATTCCAGCCGGTAGCCGCCCTTCTGCGCCTTCTCGCGGACGATCGGCTTCAGATCGCACGGCTCCGGCCAGGGGCCACCGAGGCACTCCAGAAGCTTGGCCCGCAGGTCCGCCGGTCCCTTGTCCTTCATTTCGGCGCCCTCCGCCTTGCCAGTTATCGCCGCCAGTCCCACTCCCGCCGCCGTCTGCGCAAGCAGGGTACGACGCGAGACTGCGCCTTTCAGACCACGCCGCTTTTCCATGGTTTACTTCCCTTTCTCCAAGAATCCTTGCAGCTCCGCGCAACTGGCGAAGCTCTGCTTCGGGTTGTCGCCGCAGGCGGGGACTCCGATTACGCGGATGGCCGCGGCCTGCGTGGCCGGGAAGCGGACGACGAACTCCTGCCCGTCGGCAAGCCCCGCGGCGTTGGTCGCCGTGGTGGCAGGATAGGTGTCGATCACGGCCGGGTCTTCCCACGCCCCGCCCGAGGACCTCTTGATCTGAATCCGCGGGTTCGCTTTGGAGGCGTCGAACCAGCCGCCGTCGTGATACACGTGGCCGTGGGCGTAGACCACGCAGTTGATCTCGGCGGGCTGCTCTCGCTCGACGGCGAACCAGTCCTCTGGGCGCGGCGTGCCGTCGAAGGTGACCCGCCAGGTCGTTTTATCGCCGTCGGCGATGCTCCCCTCGATGTTCCCCTTGCGCGACCAACTCTCCTTGGCGAACGCGAAGGGGGCGTCGGACATCTTCTTCAGCCGCTCCGGCCCGGGGAGCCACACGGCGAAGTTCGACCCGCTCTGCCCCGCTTCGGCGAAGCTCGTCCACGTTATCGGCACTCGCCTCAACTCCTCTCGGGATCCGTCAGTAGCACACGTGAATCCCACGCTGCGGAACACGTGTGCCGGGGCTCCTTGCGGGATCGGTTGCGGGCGCGGAAACAGCGCAAGCTGCACGGTACCGTCCGGTTCCACGGCGGGTGTGACCCGCGCCGGCGAGTGCGTCGTGTCCGTCCGCGTTTGCAGCCCTGTATCGAACGCCAGGACCAGCGGGCCACACTGGACGGCGACGAGGCCCTCGTTGCCGTACGTGCCGCGTACAAGGACCGCGGGCACGCCGAAGCGGATTCGCACCACGTCCGATGGCTCCCACGTGTTCGAGATCCGCAGATAGCCCCGGTCCACGGGCGGCTCCGGGACGGCGTGCTTGTTGACAGAAACCGTGCAACTCTTGCACCAGTCCGGCTTGCGGACCAAGAGGTCGAACTGGACTGGCTTGTCGGGCTCGATCCTCAGTTGCACCATACCGTCGAGGGGATACTGCGTCTGCTGGCGGATCTTCGTCTTCACCCCGCCGATCGTCGTCTCCAGCGTGGACGGCTCAAAGAAATTGACTTGCACGGACCGCGGGCCGGTCGTATAGGCGATCGTGGTCAACAGGGCAATCCCGCGCGGGCCGCTGGAGGTGCAGCAGTTCATGCCGGTGCCGTAAGGTTTTTGCCCCTGGAGCGGAGTGAAATAGCAGAGGGCCTCGCCGCTGGGCTTCTGCGAGGCGAGGAGGTGGTTATAGGCGATCCGCTCGATGGTGTCGGCGTATTTCGCGTCGCCGGTGAGCCGCAGGAGTTGGATGCAGAGTTGGAGCCAGGTGACCTGGGCACAGTTCTCCGAGACCGCGCCCGTGTTGGGCAAGTGGTGCGGCTGCTGGAAGTGCTCACCGAGGCTCGTCCCGCCGGTCAGATACATCTGATTGGCGACGATGTCGTCATAAGCAATCACGCACGCGTCGAGCAAACGCCGCTCGCCGGTCTGCCGGTACAACTCGCACAGTCCGACCAGGTTGGACATCATCTCGTAGGCCTTGCCGTTGGCCGTCTTGGCCACGCTGTGGGTCTTCAAGAGGCTCTCGATGATCTTCGGCCCGCTGGGCTGATCGTACGCCCGGGTGATATAGCGGGCGAACTCCAGGTAGCGGGGGTCGGCGGAGTCGCGGGCCAAGAGCACGATCGGCTCCAGGACGCTCGTGGCCGCCATGCCCACGTGAGTGCCCGAGGCGATGATGTCCCGCTTCCCCTCGCCGAAGGTGTTGACCAACAGATCGCCGATCCGCCGGGCGGCATCCAGGGCCCGCCGCTCGCCGGTGACCTCGTAGTAGCTCAGCAGTCCGATCAGGTTGTACTTATGGGTCCAGACGTCCCAGCCGCCCCAGCGGTCCTTCTTGGCGTAGGTGCCCAGGTAGCCGTCGGGCGATTGGCAGGCCACGAGCGAGGTCACGGCGTCGGCCATGCGGCGGCGAAGGGCGGGGTCGCGGGTGTATTGCCATGTGATGGAGGCGGCGTGCAGCCACTTGCCGATGTGCTCTCCGCTCCAGCCCTCGCGCTCGGCCGGGTTTTTGAAGGACTTGAGCCGCTCGTTGAGGTCCACCGTCATCAGGCGGCCCTTCCAATTGGCGTCGATGCGGCCTCCCAGCCAGCCCGTCAGGCGCACGTCGGCCGGCTGGACGGGCGCGGCCTTGTCGGCGATGCGCGGCTTCAACCCGGGCTGCCCCGCCCATGCCGTCCCGCAGACCAAAAGACAGCAGCTCGAGAACCAGCCAATCGGCCGAATCCTGGTGCGCATCGCGATTCCCTCCACCGGCTTGAGACAGAAGGTTGCCAGCCGGTCATTCTTGCCCGCCGCGGGGCCACAATCAAGGGGCACTGTGACCGCTTGCTCTTCGTACAATGGTTTGTACACTATTGGAGAGACTCGAAATCCGAACCCTGAGCCCTGAACCCTAAACCCCGAACCCTTCCATGAAACTCGCTCTGGATTCCTACTCGACGCGGAACTCGGGACTCGATCCGGTCGGCGTGCTGGAGTTTGCCGCCGGGCTGGGGCTGGACGGCGTGCTGTTTGAGCTGTCCCCCTTCCGTTCGTTCCGCGATGACGCCTTGACCGCCATCCGCCGCACGGCCCAACAGCGCGGCCTTTACGTCCACCTCGGCATGGGCTCGATCTTCCATTGGCATCCCATGGCCGCGCAGGGGCGCGAGCTGTTGGCCGACGCCGCCTACGACACCAACGTCTCCGACGCGCAGATCGTCATCCACCACCTCGACATCGCCAAGAAGCTCGGCTCGCCGATCCTCCGCTGCGTAGCCGGCAACCTCTTCACCCGCGACGAAGGCCACGACATGACCGCCCTGGCCGATCGGGCGGTGGACATCCTCCGCGAGGCGTGCGAGGCGGCCGAGGACATGGACATCAAGATCGCCATGGAGAACCACGCCGACTTCACCGTGCGGGAACTGGCTTCCATTCTGGCGCGGGTGCACAGTCCGGCCTTCGGCTTCACGGTCGATTGCGCGAACCTGGCATTCGATCTGGACGATCCGCTCCGCTTGGCCGGAATCATGGCCCCGTTTGCCCTGACCACGCACTACAAAAACTACCGGATCATTCGGACCCGAAGCGGGCTGGCCCTGGAAAACTGCTGGCTGGGCGACGGGGACATCGACGTGGGGGCAATCGCCCGGCTGCTCGGGCAACACGACCCCGACATCCATCTGAACATTGAGGTCCACTCGCAGTTTGCCCCCTTCAAGCTGAACATCCTGGAGGACGGATTCTTCGTGCGGCACCCCGCCCCCCCGGGAGACGGACTGGCTTGGTATCTTGCGAAGTCTTGGGACAAGCCCCTTCCGATCGTCGAGCCGGCCAGTCTGCCGGACGGGCCGGAAGCATGGAAACTGGAGCGGGAGCACATCGAGCTTTCGGTCCGCTGGGCGAAGGAGAAACTGGCCGACGTGCTGGGCGGGTGAGAGGGTGGCGGGTGACGGGTCGCGTGTGGCGGGTGGTGGGAAGAATTATGGAGTCGCACGATGACGCTGAAGCATTATCGGGAACTGGAGGTTTGGCCCTTAGCCATGAATTTGGCCCAGGAATGCTACCGGGTGACGAAGGCGTTTCCCAGGGAAGAGTTGTTCGGAATGACGAGCCAGATACGCCGGGCGTCGTCGTCGATTCCGGCGAACATTGCGGAGGGCCAAGGCCGCCATCACACGAAGGAGTTCCTCAATCATCTGAGTGTGGCAAGGGGATCGTTGATGGAGCTGAAAACACACCTGATTCTCAGCCAGCGGGTTGGCCTGCTCTCGGAGAAGGATTCTGGGGATTTACTACAAACGACCGACCGGGTTAGCCGCATGATGTCCGGTCTGCGGTGTTCCCTGCAAAAGCGCCTCTAACCCACCACCCGACACCCACCACCCGCCACCCGACACCCGCCACCCACCACCCGCCACCCCTAGGAGCTCAACCATGACCATCAAGCAACCAGGCCCCGACCCGCGCAAGGTGCTCCGCATCGGAATGCTCGGGTGTGGCTTTATGGGCAAGTGCCACACCAACGCGTACAAGAAAATCCCGTACATCTATCCGGAGGCCGGCGTCGTGCCGCGGCTTTCGCTCTTGTGCGACAAGGATGAGAAGAAGGTCCAGCGCGAGGCCCTCCGCTACGGCTACGAGCGCTACTCGACCGACTGGAAGGAACTGGCGGCCGATGCCGAGGTCGACGTGGTGGACAATTGCGGGCCCGACCCGGTCCACCCGGACCCCTGCGTCGCCGCCCTCCAGAACGGCAAACACGTGATCTGCGAGAAGCCGATGGCCGTTTCGGTCGCCGACGCGAGGCGGATGCGCGACGCCGCCGCAGCCGCCCGCGGCCGGGCGATGTGTACCTTCAACTACCGCTTCTTTCCCGCGGTGCGGTTGGCCAAGGACCTGATCGAGTCGGGCAAGCTGGGGGCGGTCTACCACGTCCGCATCCACTACCTGCAAATGGCCGGGCACGATCCCGCCACGCCCCGCGACAAGGCTTGGTACTCGGCCTGGCCCAGCTCCGGCGGCTTGCAGGGGATCGGCAGCCACGCCATCGATCAGTGCCGATTCCTCGTCGGCGAGATCAAGAGCGTATCGGCCCTGGTTCGGACGTTCAACAAAGACCGGGCGGTTCCCTCGGCCGGCGACCCGGAGGTGGTCTCCGACGAAGGGGCGGCGGCCGTGCTGGATTTCGAGAACGGGGCGATCGGCGTCCTGGAGTCCTCGGTGGTCGCCACGGGCCGCAAAAACTACCTCTGCTGGGAAATCAACGGCTCCAGGGGCTCGCTCAAGTGGGACCTGGAGCACCCCAATAGCCTGTTTGCCTGCATGGCCGGCGGGGGCGACAATACGCTGTTCGGCTTCACCGAAATCTCGGTCACCGAGAGCTTCCACCCCTACGCCGGTGCCTGGTGGCCGTCGGGCCACAACATCGGCTGGGAGCACTGCCACATCATCGAGAAGTTCCACTTCCTGGACGCCGTGGCCAACAACAAGCCCAGCCCCCACAACGCCACCTTTGAAGACGGCTACCGGGTAGCGGTGATCATCGACGCCATGCGGAAATCGAGCCGGTCGGGCCAGCGGGTGGCGATTGCCTTCTGAATGGCAGGCGTGAAGGGGTCGGGAGTCTTTGCCGATCCGAGAGACTTGCCTTCTTGTTCGCGTCTGGCCGGAGAAGATTCCCGACCCCCTTCGCCCCCATCCGTACCCTCCTTCAAGGGGACGGGCCGCCAGACGAATTCCCCCGCTAAGGCTTTACAGCACGCGGCCGGGATGGTTACCATATCCGTTTCGATGGACGCTCGTAACTGGTATGAGGGGAGCGATCGATGTCCGATCTGAAAGAACTCTACGACGCCATATTGACCGGCAATGCCAGGAAGGCGGAGGCCGTGACCAAGGCGGCCCTGGAGGCCAACACCGACCCCTCGGAGCTGCTCGGCAAGTACATGATCCCCGCCATGGACGAGGTGGGAAAACGCTTCGAGTGCAACGAGTACTTCGTCCCCGAGTTGCTGATCGCCGCCCGGGCCATGAAGACGGCCCTGAAACTGCTCACCCCCAGACTGGCCGCCGCCGGCGCCAAGGCGGTCGGCCGCGTGGTGATCGGCACCGTCCAGGGCGACTTGCACGACATCGGCAAGAACCTGGTCGCCTCGATGCTCGAAGGCGGCGGGTTTGAGGTCGTGGACCTCGGCGTGGACGTCCCGCCGCAGAAGTTCGTCGAAGCCGCCAAGGAGCAGGAAGGCACGATCGTCGGCCTCTCCGCCCTGCTGACCACCACCATGACCCAAATGAAGGCGGTCATCGAGGGCCTCAAGGCCGCCGGCGTCCGCAATCAGGTCAAGGTGATCATCGGCGGCGCCCCCATCACCCAGCAGTATGCCGACGAAATCGGCGCCGACGGCTACAGCGACAACGCCAGCGGCGCCGTGGGCATGGCCCGGCAGCTCGTCGGGCTGGGCGTCTGAGAGGTTGCGCTTGCCACTGATTGGCATAAGTTGTCAGCTATCGGCCGTCAGCTATCAGAAAGCTGAAAGCTGACGGCCGATAGCTGATTGCCGTTCTGAACCCTGAACCCTTCTCCATGCCAATCCCAGGCTTAACCATCATCGGCGAGTCGATCAACGACTCCGTCCCCTCGACGAAGAGGCTCTTTGAGGCCGGCGACGTCGGCGGCATCCTCGAGCTGGCCCGCTTCCAGGACGAGAAGGGGGCGGGCTACATCGACGTGAACGTGGGCCTGCGCCCGCCCCAGTTCATGGCCGACCTCGTACGCAAGATCCAGCAGGTGACCGCCAAGCCTCTGGCCATCGATACCCCGGACCCGGAGACCGCCCGCGCCGGCCTGGCCGCTTACGATCCCGCCCGCGCCGGCGGGAAGAAGCCGCTTCTGAATTCCATCTCGGCGTTGCGGGTGGGCATGTTCGAGCTGGGCGCCGTCCAGCCCTTCCGGCCGATCCTCCTGATTTCCGAGCGGCTCGAAGAGGGTCACTCGCGACCCTGCCGCACGGCCGAGGAGACCTACGATGCGGCGAAGTTCCTTCTGGCCGCTGCACGAGCGACCTGCGGCGGCATCCCCAATGGCGACGCGATCTTCGACCCCGGCATCGCTCCCATCGGCAGCGACGCGGAGGGCAATCTCCCGCGGCTATTGGCGGCCATGGAGCTGATCCACAACGACCCGGATTTTGCCGGGGCGCACCTCTCCGTCGGGCTGAGCAACTTCACCGTGATGCTCCCGCCCAAGCGGCGCGACGGCTCGCCGCTGAAGGGCCCGCTGGAGAGCGCCTTTCTGACCAAGGCCATGCCGCTGGGGCTGGACATGGTGATCGGCTCCGTGAAACGCAATTACGAGCTGCTCCCGGCCGACCATCCCGCCGTGCAGTGCATCGAAGACTGCATCCGCGCGGCTGGCTTCGACTCGATTGTGCGGATCCGGGAGTTCTACTCGTGACGTGAAATAGGGCCGTTTACGGCCCTTTCTGCGATGCAGTAGGCCCGTCCTTGAGGGCGGCTAGAATGGAGGCCCAATGACGGCTCACCGTCTCATTGATGAGTTGATCTCCGCCGCGCCCGTGATTACCGACGGCGCCTGGGGCACGCGGCTTCAACTGCGTGGGCTGGAGACCGGGGCGTGTCCCGATGAGTGGAACCTCTCGCACCCGGGCGAGGTCGAGGCCGTCGCCCGATCCTACGTCGAGGCCGGGAGCCAGGTCATCCTGACCAACACGTTCGGGGCCAACCGCCTCACGCTCGCCCGGCACGACCTAGCCAACAAGGTAGCCGCGATCAATCGCGCCGGCGTGGAGATCTCCCGGAGGGCGGCCGGCGATCGCGCCCGGGTGTTCGCCTCCATGGGCCCAAGCGGCGTCATGCTCATGATGGGCCAGACCACGCCGGACGAGGTTCAGGATGCCTTTGCCGAGCAGGCCGAGGCCCTGGCTGACGCCGGGGCCGACGCCGTTGTCTTGGAGACGTTCTCCGATCCGGCCGAGATCGTTTTGGCGATCGCCGCCGTCCGGCAAGTCGGGCTGCCGGTGGTCGCGTGCATGACGTTCGATTCCGGCAAGGAACACGACCGCACGCTCATGGGCACCACGCCCGAACAGGCCGCGGCGAAGCTCACCGAAGCGGGGGCGGACGTCATCGGATCCAATTGCGGCCAGGGGATCGAGGGCTTTGTGAAGATCGCACGCCGGCTTCATGCCGCTACCGACCGGCCGCTGTGGATCAAGCCCAACGCCGGGCTGCCGCAGTTGATCGACGGCAAGCCGGTCTACCGCCAGACTGCGGCGCAGTTCGCTGACTTCGTGCCGGCCCTGATCGAGGCGGGGGCAAGCTTCGTCGGCGGCTGCTGCGGCACCTCACCCGAGTTCATTGCTGCGATCAAGAGAAAAGTCCGGTGATAAGCTGCGCGCGGCACGAGTGCCGCCGCTAAACAGACAGTCTACCGTCTACTGACTACTGTCTACTGACTACTTCCCGCGATGAACTCCCGCGAGCGCGTTGTCTGTGCGATCAACCATCAGCAGCCGGACCGGGTGCCCATCGATTTGGGCGGCACGCGGCAGTCGGGCATTGCCGCCTCGACGTATCACAGGCTCAAACAGCGTCTCGGCCTCCGCACGCCCACCCGGGTCTACGACCTCTATCAGATGCTCGCCGAAGTCGAGCGGCCGGTGATGGAGCGTTTCGGGGCCGATTGTGTCGGATTGAACCGGCCGGCCGTGGCCTTCGGCATCCGCAACGAAGGCTGGAAGCCATGGCAGCTCTTCGACGGCACGCCAGTCGAAGTCCCCGGCGGGTTCCATCCGGTGACGGATGCCAACGACGACCTGGTGCTGCTTGGGGCCGACAAGATGCTTCTTGCCCGGATGCCAAGGGGCGGCTTCTACTTCGACCGCCTGGACAAGTACCCCGGCGCGGCCCACGCCGATCCGGAGAAGCTCGATCTGCCGCTCCTTTCGACCGAGGAGTGCGACCACTTGCACATTCAGGGCGAAGCGTACTGCCAGAACACGGACCTGGCCGTCATCGCCGCGATGGGCTCGCCGTATGAGCTCTTCTTCGGCCTCGGCACCGGCGATTTCCAGGCCTGGATGATCACCCTGGCGACCGAGCCGGATTACGTCGAGGCCCTCTACGGCCGCCTCGTCGATGCTTGGCTGGAGAACTTGCGGCGGTTTGCCGCGGCCGTGAGCGACCGCGTCCAGATCCTCCAGTTCAACGACGACCTCGGCACCCAGGACGCCCCGTTTCTCTCGGTCCGCATGTTCCGCGAGCGGATCATGCCGCACTACAAGCGTGGGCTGGACTGGATTCACCAGAACACGCGCATGAAGGTCTTCATGCACAACGACGGGGCGATCTTCGACTTCATCCCCACCTTGATCGAAATGGGCGTGGACATTCTCAACCCGGTGCAGACCACGGCTGCGGGCATGGACCCGGCCAAGCTAAAACGCGAGTTCGGCGACCGCATCGTCTTTTGGGGCGCGGCATGCGACTGCCAGCACACGCTCCCCTTCGGCACTCCCGAGCAGGTCGCCCGCGAGGTCGAGCAGTCCATCCGCATTCTTGCCCCCGGCGGCGGCTATGTCTTCGCCTCGGTCCACAACATCCAAGCCGGCGTCCCGCCGGAGAACGTCATCGCCATGTTCGACGCGGCGAGGGGGACCGGTTGAGGGATTGGGGACTGGCGATTAGAAATCCGAGCCGGGCCGTGTCGGCCCGGTTGCGCAGCGGGCGCTCGTTGCCCGCCGTGGGGGGCTGTGCCACAAACGGTGGCCGCACCGCGTCGCGCCGCTGGCGAGCCTCGGGCCGGATTCGTATAATGGGCCAAGTGGAGCAGACTCCATCCAGCTTGCCTGGATGGTGAAGAAGATTGGCGGCTAGGGGCGTCGCCCGCTTTAGCTTTCAATCAAGTTCACCATCCAGCAAGCTGGATGGGGTCCGCTTCAGACCGCTAAAGCAATGCTATAGCGTCCCTTCCGAGCAAGAACGGGCCCCTCATAATCAAAGAAGGACGGCCATCGCCTTGCGGCTTAAGCTGATCGCCTGCGAAATCCTGTATCGCGAGCTCTGCGCGGTGACCGCCCGGTCGGTCAACCAGATCGATATCCACTTCTTGCCCAAGGGCCTGCACGACATCGGCCAGGCGGGCATGAACGCGCGGCTGCAGGAAGTCCTCGCCACCGTGGACTCGACCGCGTGCGACGCGATCCTTTTCGGCTACGGCCTCTGCAGCAACGGGCTGGTGGGACTCGCCGCGGGGGCGGTCCCCCTGGTCATTCCCCGGGCCCACGACTGCATCACGCTCTTCATGGGCAGCAAGGAGCGGTACCTCGATTATTTCGAGAGCCACCCGGGCGTGTACTTCAAGACGACCGGCTGGATCGAGCGGGGCGAGAGCACGCACCAGCAGAACCCGCAGTCCATCGCCCACAAGAGCGGCATGGTGATGTCGTACGAGGAGCTGGCGGCCAAGTACGGCGAGGACAACGCCAAGTTCCTCTACGAGCAGCTCTGCAACATGACGCGGAACTATAGCGCGATCACCTTCATTGAGATGGGGATCGAGCCCGACGACCGTTTCGAGCGGACCGCACGCCAGCAGGCCGCCGAGCGGGGCTGGAAGTTCGAGAAGCTCCAGGGGGACCTCTCGCTCCTTCAAGCCCTGGTCGATGGCCCTTGGGACGAAGGCCGCTTCCTCGTCGTGCCGCCGGGCCACCGCGTGGCGGCGAGCTTCGACGAGAGGATCATCAAGGCGGAGACTCAGGTGGGGCAGGTTGGCAACCTGCCCCACGCCACGAAAGCCCACGGGTTGCAACCCGTGGGCTTTGAGGGCAGTACAGACGATATGACGATTCCGGGAGAACGACGACCATGAACGGATACGAGCGCATCCTGGCGAAGCTCGCGGGCAGCCCGACGGACTCGCTGCCGCTGATGCCGATCACGATGATGTTCGCCGCCGACCAGATCGGTGTGCCGTACGGGCGTTACGCCCGGGACCACCGCGTGCTGGTCGAGGGCCAGCTCGCGACGGCCGAGCGGTTCGGGTTCGACTATGTCTCCTGCATCTCCGACCCCGCGCGGGAAGCGGCGGATTGCGGAGCGGCGATCCACTACTTCGACAACCAGCCGCCGGCCATCGACGAGACGAACTCGCTGCTGGGCGACAAGGGCGTGCTGGCGAAGCTCAAGGTGCCCAACCTGCTTGACGAAGGGCGCATGCACGACCGGGTTCAGGCAGCCGTGCTCTTCCGCCAGAAGGTCGGCGGCCGGCTTCTGATCGAGGGGTGGATCGAAGGCCCCTGCGCCGAGTCCGCCGACCTGCGAGGCATCAACCGCCTGATGCTGGATTTCTACGACGACCCGCAATTCGTGCGCGACCTCATGGAATTCGTCCTGGAGATGGAACTCCGCTTCGCCAAGGCCCAGGTTGAGGCGGGCGTGGACTTGATCGGGGTCGGCGATGCGGCCGCGTCGCTGGTCGGCCCGCAGATCTACGAGGAATTCGTCCTGCCGTACGAGAAGCGGATGGTGGACGGGCTCCAGGCAATGGGGACCCGCGTGCGCCTGCACATCTGCGGCAACACGAACCGGATTCTGGCGGGCATGGGATCGCTCGGGTGCGAGATCGTGGACCTGGACTTCATGGTCCCGCTGGCCAAGGCCCGCGAGGCGATGGGGCCGCAGCAGGTACTGTTGGGCAATCTCGACCCGGTGGCCGCGCTCCGCAACGGCGCGCCGCAGGGCATCACCGCCGCGGTGGCCGAGTGCCACCGCCAGGCCGGCTCGCGCTACATCGTCGGCGCCGGCTGCGAGGTCGTGCGCGACACGGCGGCGGAGAACGTGCTGGCGATGCGGGATTATGCGAGGTCGACGAAGTGAATCCCGCCGAAGGAAAGCGGCGAGAATCGGGCCAGGCTTGCCCTTGCACCTTCGGCGGTGGAGAATAGACTTGGGTGGCGTTCTGTAAGGAGCCATTGTGTGAGTAGAGAATTCAGCGTGATCATCGAGCGCGACGCCGAGGGTTACTACGTGGCTTCGGTCCCTGCCCTGCGCGGGTGCCACACCCAGTCCAAGTCGTTGGACGATCTGATGGGCAGGGTCCGCGAAGCGATCGGGCTTTGCCTCGAAGTCCAGGGTGAGCAGTTGGAGCCGCTCGATTTCATCGGGGTCCAGATGGTCACGGTGCCCTGATGACGCGGATGCCGAGACTGACCGGTCGAGAGGTCATCGCGGCGCTCGCCAAGGGCGGCTTCGAGGTCGTGCGAGTCAAGGGTTCCCATCACTTCCTGCGCCACCCGGACGGCCGCACAACCGTTGTCCCGGTTCACTCCGGCGAGACAATCGGCCCGGGACTCATGGGGAAGATCTTCTCGGACTGCGAAATGACACAGGAGGAGTTCGCATCGCTTCTATAGGCGTTGGATCCGGCCGTGTGACCCCGCCGCCGCAATTCATCGCCCGATTGCCTCTGCGGCCGCTTCGCACAAGGCGCGGGCTTCTGAATCGGTGGCGGCCTCCGCGATGGCCCGCACGATCGGCTCGGTGTTGCTGGGGCGGACCAAGAGCCAGCGGCCGGGCCAGTCGAGCCGCAGCCCGTCCATGCGGTCGGATTGGGCGTCCGGGAAACGCCTCTCGAGGGCATCGAGGGCCGCAGGCACCCGATCCGGCGACACGGTGATCTTCGTCTTGACGATCGCGTAGCGGGGCAACTCGTCGGCAAGCCGGCTGATGGGTAGTTGCCGGCCGGCCATGGCGTCCAGCAGCCGGGCCATGCCCACGAAACTGTCTCGCACGAGCCCCACGCCCGGATCGATCGGCCCGCCGTTTCCCTCGCCGCCGAAGATGGCGCCATGGGCGAGCATGGCATCGACCACGTTCGCCTCGCCCACCGGGGCACGGAAATAGGGGACTCCGTAGCGGGCGGCCAAGTCCTCGGACATTCGGCTGGTCGAGCAGTTGGCGACGATGGGGCCGCGGTGGCGGCGGAGCACGTGGTCGACGCATAGGGCCAGCGTATACTCCTCGCCGAGGTACCGCCCCGACTCGTCGATCACGGCCAGGCGGTCGGCGTCCGGGTCCTGGCAGAAGCCGACGTGCGCCCCGCACTGCGGGACGGCTGCCAGCACGCCGGAAAGGTTCTCGGCGGTCGGCTCGGGCGTGTGCTCGAAGCGGCCGTCGGGCTCGCCGCCAAGGAGCGTCACGCGGCAGCCCAAGCGTTCCAATAGGGGCCCCGCGAGGACGCTGCCCGCCCCGTGATTGCAGTCCAGGAGGACGTGGAATTGCCGCTTGCGGATGACGTCCACGTCGGCCAGGGCGAGGACCCTTTCGAGATGCGCCGAAATGGGGTCGGCCACGGCTTCAAAGCCGCCCAGACGGTCGTGAGAGACCCAATCAACTGTGCCACGGCGGTATCGGTCGAGGACTTCTCGGCCGGGTCCGGCAGGGATGACGCGCCCCTCGGCGGAAAAGAGCTTAAGCCCGTTGTATTCGGACGGATTGTGGCTGGCGGAGATCTGGATTCCGCCAGCGGCCCGAAGCCACCGGACCAGGACCCCGGTGGTCGGCGTGGCGGCGATGCCCGCATCTAGGGTATCGCGGCCCGCCGCGTGCAGACCGCCGTGGATCGCCTCGGAGAGCATCTGGCCGGAGAAGCGGCCGTCGCGGGTGACTACGAGGGGTCCCGGCGGGCACTGGGCGGCAAAGGCCGTCGCGTAGCGGATCGCCACCTCGGGGGTGAGCGTTTCTCCCACGATCCCCCGCAAGCCCGAGACGCTGATGATCGGTTCGGCCATGGAAAATCGGTCTCCAACGGCGCCGTCGCAAAACACGTTGCCGCATTCCCGTAGGACGACTTTCAAGTCGTCCTGAAGTGGGGCAGGTTGCCAACCTGCCCCACGACCCGGCAAGAATACTATAGAGAAATATAGGTCGGCCGGGAGGGGGATACCGAAGCCCTCTTTTCGCAGCCGGTAGAATCCTCCAGAATGGCGTTTTTGGCGGACTTGCTTCGACGTGGAAAGGACGAGCGTCGCTCATGATCGATCCCCAGACTGCTTTGAACCAAGTGGAGGCCGCCGCCGCGGAAGGAAAGCTCTCGGCCGGGGCCGTGGCGAATTTGCGGGCGTGGCTGACCGAGCCGCGCTATGCCGAGTACGCCCCCCAGGTGGTCGAGCACATTGAGGCCGGCAAGTGGAAGGAGCTGGACGACTACTTCTGGACGGTCATCCCCTTCGGCACGGGCGGCCGCCGCGGCAAGCTCTACCCCATCGGCACCAACGCCATCAACGACCGCACCATGGGCGAGAGCGTCCAGGGCCTGGCCGACTACGTCAAGGAGCGCGTCCGCGACCGACCGCTCGGCTGCGCGATCGCCTATGATACGCGGCACCAGTCGCGACACTTCGCCGAGCTTGCGGGCGAGATCATGGTGGCGGCGGGCTACCGCGTCTACTTCCTCGACGGCTTCCGCAGCACGCCGGAACTGTCGTTTGCCATTCGGCACAAGCAGTGTTCCTGCGGGATCATGATCACTGCCAGCCACAATCCGCCCAGCGACAACGCAATCAAGGCCTACTGGTGTACCGGTGGTCAGTTGCTTCCGCCGCACGACCAGGGGGTGATTGACCGCGTGATGGCGGTCACGCAGATCGAGCGGACGGCGTTCCGGGAAGGGCTCGCGTCCGGGCGGATCGTGATGTGCCAGGACGAAGTGGATGCCGCCTTCATCGCCGCGGTCGTGGCCCAGAGCCGCCCCGGGCCGAGAGACTTGAGGATCATCTACTCGCCGCTGCACGGGGTCGGGGCCTCCGCGGTTTGCCCTGCGCTGGCCGCGGCGGGCTTCAAGGACGTCGAAGTCTTTGGGCCGCACGCGACGCCCGATCCCGATTTCACCAACGTCCCCGATCACATCGCCAACCCCGAGCGGCCGGCCGTGTTTGACGCGATGATCCAGCGGGCACGTCAGACGGGCGCGGACTTGATCCTGGCCACCGATCCCGACTGTGACCGGCTCGGCTGTGCGGCCCCAAAGACCTTCCGGGCGGACGCCCCCTGGGCCACGCTCACCGGCAACCAGATTGGCTCGCTGCTGGCCGACTACCTGCTGGAGGCGGGTAAGCGGACGGGAACGCTCACCCCGGAGCACTACGTCGTCAAAACCCTTGTGACCACGGAATTGATCCGCCGCATTGCCGACGCCCACGGAGTCCAGACGGTCGGCGACCTCTTGGTCGGCTTCAAGTACATCGGGGGGGTTATCGACGAGTTGGGCCCGGCGAAGTTCGTCATGGGGGCCGAGGAGTCCTACGGCTTTCTGGTCGGGGCGCACGCCCGCGACAAGGACGGGGCCGTGGCGGCGATGCTCTTGGCGGAGATTGCCGCCCGGGCCAAGGCCGAGGGGGCTTCGCTGCACGAAAAGCTGGAGGCACTGCTGCGGCGTTACGGCTGCCACGTGGAGCGGGGATTCTCGATCCGGATGCCCGGGGCGCAAGGGATGGAGCGGATGAAGGCCATCATGGGCCGGTTCCGCTCGCAGCCGCCGCGGAGCCTTGGCGGCATGACGGTGGCCCGGGTCCGCGATTATCAGAACAACGTCGTGATCCAGCCCGGCGCCCAGCCCAAGCCGCTTGCCGGGCCGACCGGCGACATGGTGATGCTCGATCTGGCCGCCGAGGGGAACTACGTGGCGGTCCGCCCGTCGGGGACCGAGCCGATCATCAAGTTCTACACGTTCGCCTACCAGGCGCCGGCCGAGATCCGCGACGTGGACGCCTCGCGACGCGACCTGGCCGCTCGCCTGGATGCTATCGAGAAGGACCTCAAGGCGGATGCCGCGGCCGAGTAGACTGGCGGGACATTCACCACGGAGGCACGGAGAACACGGAGGAGAAAGCGGGAGCGTGTCAACAATGTACGTGCTGCTTGGCGAGTGCTCACGCAAGCGGAGCCTGGTAGAACACTCAACTCCAGTCTCTTCCCTCTTCTCCGTGACCTCCGTGCCTCCGTGGTGGTTCACACAGGAAGCGCCGGGGCCGGCGGTCAGCGGCGTCCGGCGGGGTCAGGAGACCCGCGCCGATCGCGGAGTTGGCTAGCGTGGGGCCTCGTCCCTCGCCCCTCACCCCTCGCGGTCTGCGCCGCAGGCCGCACCGGCCCCAAGGCCAGCGCGAACCAGCCGTCTTCGATCGCCAGTTGCGTAACCTGGATGCCGGCCAGCCGCCGGTCCTTCAACATCCGCTCCGGGACCAGTTGCAGCGAGCGCTGGCGGGGGAAGGTCTTGGCAAAGATGCCCCGCAGGGCGATTTGCGACCGGGTATTGAGGTCCTCGCCGATGAGTTGGATCACGTCCTCGCGGACCAGCTCCACGGACCGGTCGCTCACTTGCGGCCGATAGAAGACGCGGACCTGGAAATCCTCCCACGCCCGAGGCTCCTTCTCCAGGGACGCCACGGTCAGGATCAAGGCCACGTGTCCGTCGCGGCACTGGACCTGGACCGCGTCCTTGGGAGCCAGCGCGATCTTCACGTCGTCGTCCTCGGTTTCCTTCTGCAGCAGCTCGGGCCGGTTCAGACGCTGGGCGATCCGTTGCCGCAGCTCCGGCAGGGTGAAAGTGCCGCCGTCCAACTGGAGCTGCTCTACCAGGTTGTTGATCGCCGACTGGTGGATCTGGACGCTCCCCACGCTGTCGGAGGGGGCCCGCGGGCGAGGCGTGTGAGAGCCCAACTGCTCGTCCGAAGCCAAGCGGAGCCGTATCGCCGCCCGGTCGCCCGTCGTCTCCGCACTGATGACCGCCGGGCCGAGCGACAAGGCGGCCAGCGGCTCCAGGAGTCCGTTTTGCAGCCGCTTGGCCAGGCTTCCCAATCGGGCGTCGGCCTCGGCGTCGATCTGCTCCTTGGCACGGGCCTGGATCTTCTCCTCCACCTCGGCGCTCATTTGGCAGCGTTTGGACTCGTGCTGCGAGCGGGCGATTTCCTGGGCCAGCGGGCCCACCAGCGGGATCGGATCGAAGTCGGTGGAGACCGACCGCAATTGCAGTTCGTTGCTGACGGCCACCTGGGCCGGACGGAGCACCATCCCGCGCGGGCCGATCTGGATCTCCTTCCACGCCCGATAGGACGACTGGCTGTCGTTATGGAACGTGGCGGGCCCGGCGTCGGAGTGCGTCAGCGCCGTCACCTCGCCCTGGATCTCCAACGTCATTCGGACCCGCTGCGGATCGGGAATCAGGCGGACGGCGACCTCCGTGGACGTGACGCTCTCGCCGTGTACGGTCCTGCCGGCGACCACGTCGTACACGTCCTGGCACTGATCGGGCCGCTCCGGGATGAGCCGGTTGAGCAACTGGCCGGCCACCGCCACGCGGACGTTCGCATTCCGGTAATTGCTCTCCAGCCATTGGCCCAACTGGCGCTGCTCGGCCGAGGGGGAGAGGGCGAGCCGGCGGCCATCCTCGCCCAGCGGCCGGGCGTCGCCGGCCGTCGCGGCCTTCTCGTATTGCTCGAGGTGCTCGAGCACGTCGCGGAATTCGACCGGCCGGCTGGCCCACCGGCGGAGTTCCTCGCGCAGCGCCGCGATCGGTTTCTCCGCAATGAACTGCCGCTGCCGGGGATTCATGGGGACGCGGCCCAGACGCTGCAAGACGGCCCTGGCCACGGCGCGGGCCTGATCCTCGGTGACGGTCCGCCCGTCGGCCAGTTCTCGGAGCGACTCCAGGGTGAGGTACTGGCTCCAGGCCTGGCCCTGCGGCTTGCCTCGGGTCAGCGCGTCGACGGCGGCCAAACACGCCGACAACTGACCCGCATCCCCGCGGACCGCTCCGCCGGCAGGAGCCCGCAGGCCGCCCGCCAGGACCGTCTGCTTCCAGACCACCAATCGACGTTCGAGGGCATAGCCGGCCCGCCGCAGCTTGCCGGAAGCGGCATTCTCGGCCAGCCGGTCGGCCAGGGCATCTCCCTCCTTTCGCAGTTCTGCCAGGCCAGCGAGAATGGCGGCGGCTGTCTCCCCCTGGTTTTCGTTCACGGCGGCGCCGAGCCGCTGGAGGGATTGCCTCACTTCCCTCGCCCACACCGCGGTCTCGTCCGCGCCGGCCAGCTCGTCCAATTGTTCGAGCAGGGCCCGTGGCTCCGGCCAGAGCGATTGCACCTTGGGCTGCTCGGCCGCGGGCGTGCCTTGCGGCGGCACGTCTTGTGTCGGCGGCGACGGCGCCGCCGGCTCGGACGGTCGCTGCTCGATCCAGACGGGATCGGAGTCCGGCTCCGGCGTGGCAGCCTCCGCCGGGTCACGCGGCATGGGCGGTGCCTCGCGATCCTTGAGGGGCTCGATCGGCTTCTCGGCCGGGATCGAAACCGGCGTGGCAGCCCGGAGCGAGGCTTCTGTGGGCTCCGGCTCGCGGGGCGTCGCGCTGGGTTCAACCGAAGCAGACTGCTCAGGCTTCGGCGGAACGTTCTCCGGCGGCGTATCGGCCTTGATGGGCTTCACCGGGGCAACCGCAGCTTCCTCAACGCTGGATGGCGCATCGGTCTTGACCGGCTTCGTGGCGGCAACCGTAGCCTTTTCAACCGACGCCACGACCGGGCAGGCGGGGGCAGGTTGGGGAGTTGGTCCCGGGGTTGCGATGGGCGCCGTCGCTAGAGCAGGCCCCGCCACCTCGGCCGGCAGACACGGGGCATCCGCTGCCGGGGCCGCAACATGGCCGCTCCCGCGCTTCTTCGCGGCCCATTCCCAAATGCTCGGCGAGGTGGCACTCAGCACGAACAGACAGATCAGAATACAAAGCAGAGGCCAGGTAGAGCTCTGCCGTTGGCCCGAGGTGCTCGGAGGATTGGGAGGCATTGACCCCGTGCTTGGCTGGTGCGTTTGGACTGAACACATGCGGGATTACCCCATAGCGCAATGAGTTACTCCATCCGATATCTCCGCACAGATAGGATCGGTCACTTGGGTCGATTGAATAAAACATGACTTGCCAGGGATGGGAGATTGCGCTACAACCGGGGATTGGGTGAATGGGTAAAAGGTGACGACAGGGCCAATTTCATAATTTAGGAAAGTCGAGTGTGCGTAGCAGCCCGGAGGGGTCGGAGCTTGTGAAAAAATGGGGACTGGCTCCGGGCCGACATGCGAAAACCGTGGGATAACCGTATCCAGCGAGGTGCCTGTCCCCATTTCTTCACATGCTCTCGGGGTTCTCTTCCGGCCGAACGACAACAAGAAGGCAAGGACCTCGGGCCGGAAGGGACTCCCGACCCCCCTCTCAGTCGGCCAAGATCGTGTCCGCATGCTCGTACGCCGGGGCGCAGCAGCAAAGGAATCGCAGGACCGTTGGGCCGGTATTGGTGATCTGATGAATGGCCCCGGGCGGGATGGCAACGGCATCCCCCGGACCCACCGGCCGCGTGTCATCCCCGAGCCGCAGTAGCCCTTCGCCTTCGAGGACGTAGTAGATTTCCTCCGCCTGGACATGATGGTGCGGGGCCGTGCTGCGGCCGGGCGGGAGCCGCGCTTCGGCCAGCGATTGGCTGCGGATCGCGGAATTCCGGTAGGCCAGGAGCTCGCGGATCTCGGAGCCGTCTTTGGTGGTAAAGGCCGGGACGCGGTCAATGTTTCGGATGTCCATGATAAATCCCGATGATCGCTGGCAGATACTCGCGGATGTCCCACTCCGCCGGCCGGGGAAGCAATCCAAAATCGAAGCGGCCATCGGCTTCGACCACGAAAACGCTTTCCCGGGGCGCCGATTCCATGAGGCCGCCGATCAGCCCGAGCATCTCCTCGGATCGCTCCGTGTAAAAGGCGTACGGCGGCGAGGAAAAGACCAGCCACGGCACCTCGCCGAGCGCGTGTTCCCAGCGGGAGCGGAGAAAGACGTTCCCGGTGATCACGTCGCAGAGGGCTTCAACCCCCAGGGCCGCGATGTTCTCGCGGAGCACCCGGGCCGTGGGATGGTGCTGCTCAATGAATGTCGCCCGGACCGCCCCGCGGCTGAGGGCCTCCAAGCCCAAGGCCCCGGTCCCGGCGAATAGATCGAGGGCCTGCTTTCCCCGGACGGCATCCCCCAGGAGGTTGAAGACCGACTCGCGGACCCGGTCCTTCATGGGCCTCACCCGGGGGTCCCCGCCATAAAAAAGCCGACGGCCGCGGAACCGGCCGCCGATAATCCGCAGGCCGATGGGCTCAGCGGCCGGGCGCGGTGTGGCTCGCCGGGGCAGTCCCTTCAAGGGGTCTTGCGGGCGTCGCGGCATGGAGGGTGGAGCAACTCCACGGCTGGGCAGGTTCGTCGCCCCCTGGAAGAAATCCCGGGCAATATGGTACCGTAAAGAAAGCGGCCCGTGAAGCCCCCGCTTTCGTGTTGTGAGACTTCCGAAGTCTTTAAGACTTCGGAAGTCTGGCGTCTCCTATCGGAAAGAGGCTTAGGTATGAGGATCTACGCGTCGTGCGTTTTCATCGTGGGTTGGCTCCTTTTCGTGCCGGGCGGGCCGCAGGCGGAAGACGCGGCCGCCGAGGCGGGGCCGAAGCAAGCCCAGTTCGATCGCCTCTTCGCCGAGTGGAAGGAGATCCTCGCCGAGCTCTGGCAGCTTCGCCTGGACTACCGCAATGCGTCGCTGGGCAAACAGGGGGACCTGGACGCCCGGTACACCGAAGTGGTGGCCCAGGGCGAGAAACTGCGGCCCGCACTGCGGGCGGCGGCCGAGGCAGCCTACCGGGAAGCCCCCGACGGCTCGCTCTTTCCGCCCGAGTATCTCATGGGAGTCGTGTACGAGAGTTGCATCAGCGACTCCATGGAGGAGGCCTTTTCCGTGGCGAAGCTGCTCATCGACGGCGGCTATGACAACAAGACGCTCTATGGTTGGGCCGGGGTCGCCGCGTTCGGGGTGAACGAGTTCGAGCTGGCGGAGAAGTGGCTCCGGCGGGCCAAGGACAACAACGTGCCCGCCAAGTTGGGCTCGCCTTGGCTGGAACTCTGCGAACTGACCCTGCGGAGTTGCCCGTTCTACAGAAAGGCGTGGAAGAAGGAGCAGGCGCTCCGCGTCGCCGAGGCCAAGGCCAATCAGTCGCCGAAGACGTGGCTGCCTCGCGTCTTGCTGCGGACGACCAAGGGGGACATCGAGATGGAGCTATTCGAGAATGAAGCCCCCAACACGGTGAAGAACTTCATCTGGCTGGTGGAGCAAGGCGCCTACAACGGCAAGTGGTTCGGCCGGGTGATCGACCATTACGGGGCCGAGGCCGGCGCCGGCAACCCCCGGTATGCCATCCGGTGCGAGTGCTACCAGCCCAACTACCGGCTCAACCTCCGCGGCTGCATCACGATGGCCTTGCCCGACGACGGCCGCGACCAGGGGAGCTCGCAGTTCTACCTCTTGTTTCTGCCCAAGCACCTCATGGACGGCAAGAACACCTGCTTCGGCCGGATCGTGAAGGGGATGGACGTTCTATCCCGGCTGCAGCGCGTCACTCCGAAGCAATTCGACGAGATTCAACCGGACGCGATCATCGAAGCCAAGGTCCTCCGCAAGCGAGACCATCCCTACGAGCCCGAAAAAATCCCGCTGCCGAAGCCGTAGCCGCGCGCCGCGGGCAACTGGAGATCGACGGGAGGAGCGGGCCCTACCCCTGACCTGCCAAGGGACCGCCCGTGCGGCAGAGGTGCAGCCAACGCGCGACCTACTCCGCCCCGGTGTGCAGTCCGCACTCGGTCTTCGCCATGCCCGTCCACCGCCCGGCACGCTCGTCTTCGCCCTGCGCGACGGCTCGCGTGCAAGGCCAACAGCCGATGCTGGGATACCCCTGGTCGTGCAGCGGGTTGTAGGGAATCTTCTCGTCGACGATCCGCCGCCACACGTCGCCTTTGGTCCACCTGGCCAGCGGGCTGATCTTCACCAGGCCGAACTTCTTGTCCCAGCGCACGACCGGCGTGTCGGCCCGGGTCAGGCTTTGGTCGCGGCGGATGCCCGAGGCCCAGGCGTCAAAATCCTTCGCCACCCGGTGGAGCACGCAAACCTTGCGGTCGTAGCAGCACTGGTCGGGATCGGTCCGGTAGACCGGCCCGCCATGAGCCGCCTCGTAGGCCGCCACAGAGAGTTCGGGCCTCTGCAAGTCCACAACGATCCCGTACTTCTCGGCGATCCGCTCCCGCAGTTCCAGCGTCTCGCGGAACTGGTAGCCCGTGTCCAGATTGAAGACGTAGACGCGGGGCTCGATCTTGGCGAGCATCGAGATGATCACGCAGCCTTCAGGCCCGAGGCCCGTGGCCATGGTAAAGCGGGGAAAGTAGGTCCGGACGGCCCAAACGAGGATCTCTTCGGCGGTGGCGGTCTCCAAGCTGGCGCTGGCGCGATGGATCATTTCGAGTTGGGCCGGAGTGGGGCTTCGCACGGCAATCGCGGATTGCCTGGGCGGCGCGATTTCAGCGGGTGGGGCGTCGTTCTTGCCGGGCAGGGGCTGCCCGGCGGCGGCGAGGCTCATCTTGCGGCTCTCCGGCCGATTGGGGGGATTGTGATCGGCATCGAAGGCGATTATACCAGAACTCATCGGCGTTGTAAAACAGTATGATGATAAACATACTAATGGATTCGTTGCCAGTCGCTTCGGCTGCCCCCAACGGCCGGTAAGGAGATGGGCATGAGTCGATGGGTGGAGATCAGCTTCCGTTGCCTGCCGTTGCGGTCCATTCCCTCGTTAGCGCCACCGGTGGATGCCTCGGACGAGGTGGTCGCGCTGTATCGAAGGCTGCGTGGGGCGACACAGAAGCACGGGCTCCACAACAGCTACTACTTGCAAGACGGGAAGTGCGTCTTCCACCTGACCAATCACGAGCAGATCGGCTTGCTGGAGTTCGGCTTCGAGGGCGTAGTGCTGACGGATTCCGACGACATGAAGACGTTGCGCTGCGACCTGGAGGTGCAACTGGCGCGTGAGGCATGTGAATGGCTGGTGGCCCCGGTGGTCGAGTGGTTCGCGGATTCGGTCCGAGAAGCGGTCAAGGTCGAGTTCGACCGCTTCATCGCGGCCGGTGACCGGGACAAGACCGTCGAGCGGCTGGAGCGGCTTGCGGCGGAAAGCGAGGCCCGCGGCGGCTTCCTCGGGATGGGACTTTGAGAGACCATGGTAGGACGGATTGGCAATCCGTCCCACGGGTCACTCCTCCATGACCTCCTTCTCCCGCCCCTTGGCCAGGTCGTTGGCCTTGGTCTCGTAGGTCTTGGTGAGTTCCTGGACCTGGTCCTTGACGTCGTCGCGATCGTCTTCCGAAAGCTCCTTGTCCTTCTCCGCCTGGTCCGCCAGCTTGTTGCCGTCGCGGCGGATGTTGCGGATGGCCACCTTGGCTTCTTCGCAAAGCTCGCGGATGCGGGCCACCATCTTGCGGCGGACTTCCATGGAAAGCGGCGGCACGATGACCCGGATCACCCGGCCGTCGCTCTGGGGGTTGAAGCCCAGGTCCGCGGCCTGGATGGCCTTCTCGATGTCCTTGAGCGTGCCGGGGTCAAAGGGGCGGATGACCAGTTGATTCGGCTCCGGGACGCCGATCGTGGCCAGTTGCTTGATGGGCACGGCGGAGCCGTAAACCTCGACGCGGACGGAATCGACCAGGCCCGGATTGGCCCGTCCGGTGCGGATGCCGGCCAGCGAGCTTCGGAGCACGCCGATGGCCTTTTCCATGCGTTCTTCCGTGTCCAGGAGGATCTCGTCGCCCGACATGGCTTGGGTCTCCGAGGGCCAAGGAGGGACTATACCACGGAGGCACGGAGGTCACGGAGACCGAGGGAAATGGACCACTAAGACACAAAGGACACAAAGGGAAAAAGAGGTACGCGGAAGACGGCATGTGGTAGGTGGGGAACAAGAGCCCCATATTCCACCTACCGTCTACCGCCTACCCTCCCTCTCCTTCGTGTCTTTGTGCCTTTGTGGTTAATCCACCTCCGTGATCCCCGTGTCTCCGTGGTGGTCACCTCTCCATCTTTCGTTAAGCGATGCAGCACCAGTCCCCAATCCCTAATCCCCAATCCCTATCCATTGCCGTGCGAGACGAGGGTTCCTACGCGCTCGCCGCGGACGGCCCGCTCGATGTGGTCCGGCTTCTGGAAGTTGAAGACCAGGATCGGCAGGTCATATTGCTGGCACTTGGTGATAGCCTCGTGGTCCATCACGCGGAGGTTCTGGCGGCGGACGTCCTCGTAGGTCAGCTCGCTGTAGAGGACGGCGTGGGGGTTCTTTTCGGGATCGTCGCTATAGATGCCGTCCACGCGCGTGGCCTTTAACAGGATGTCGGCCTCCATCTCCAGGGCCCGCTGGGCGGCCGCCGTGTCGGTGGTCACAAACGGACTGCCGGTGCCGCCGACCAGGAGCACGATCCGGCCCTTTTCCAAGTGCCGCCGGGCACGGCGGCGGATGTACGGCTCGGCCACGCCGTCCATGCGCACGGCCGTCAGCAGCCGCGTGTCGCAGCCTTGCGATTCCAGGGCGTCCTGGATCGCCAGGCCGTTCATCACCGTGGCCAACATGCCCATGTAATGCGCGGTGGCTTCGCTGATCGCCGTGCTGCCGGACTTGAACTGGGCCCCGCGGAGGATGTTCCCCCCGCCGAGCACCACGGCGATCTGGGCCCCGTAGCGTGAAGCGCGGTGGATCTGCTGGGCCAGATGGACCACGGCGTCCATGGCGATGCCCCGCTCGCCGGGATGAGTGAAGCCGTCGCCGGAAATCTTCAGCACGACCCGCTTGTACGGGGAGACCGTGGGCGTCGTCTGCGGTCCGGACATCGGTTACTCCTTTCCAAGTTCCCAGTGGATGAAGCGGACGAGCTTCATGCCGGCCGCTTCGGCCAGCTTGCCGATCGTCTGGCCCTTGTATTTTTCCTTGTTGGCATGGATTTGCTCGGCCAGGCAGTTCTGGGCGCGGAAGTCCTTCAGGCCGCCCTCGACGATCTTGGGGACGACCTTCTCGGGCTTGCCGTCATTGCGGGCCCGCTCGGTGAGGATCTCCCGCTCTTTCTCGACGGCGGCCGGATCGAGGTCGGCTGTGGAGACGACCTTGGGCCGCATGGCGGCCACGTGCATCGAGATGTCCTTGGCCAGTTCGGCGTTGCCGCCTTGGACCTCCAGGAGGACGCCGGCGCTGCCGTCGTGGTGGGCGTAGCCTCCGCACGGGCCGTCGATTCGCACGATCCGCTCGACGCGGAAGACCTCGCGGATGCGGTTGGTCACGTCGTCGAACTGCTCCCGCAAGGTGCGGCCGGGCTTGCCCGGCGACGGCTGGGCCAAGAGCTCGTCGGGCGTGGCCGCCCCGGGCCCCGCGGCCAACTGCCGCAGGAGGTCGTTGCCCAGGCCGACGAACTCCTCGTTCTTGGCCACCGGGGCGCTCTCACAGCGGAGCTCGACCATCGCGCCGACGCCCGGATCGAGGCCGACGTGGACGAAGATCCGCCCGGCCGAGGTCTCCCGGCCCGAGCGCTTTTCCATTGTCTTTTTGCCGGCCTTGCGCAGCAGCTCGACGGCCTTCTCGGCGTCGCCGCCGGCCTCCACCAATGCCTTTTTGCAGTCCATCATCGGCAGACCGGTTTGGTCGCGCAGCGCCTTGACGGCGGCCGCGGTGATTTCTGGCATAAGAACACCTCCAGTTGGAATTCCGTTCACCGTTGGACGGATTGGCAATCCGTCCCACTTGCCGTAGGACGGATTTTCCATCCGTCCCCTGTTTTCCGGACGGATTGGCAATCCGTCCTACGAGAATTGGAGAACGTGTTTCGGGATGACCCCTTACGCCGGAGCGGCCTCGGGCTCGCCGACCGTGGCCCCCTCCGCTTGCTCCTGCTTCAACCCGCCCGCGGCACCTCGGCCGGCCAGGACGGCGTCGGCCAGGTGCGAGACGATCAGCTCGATGGAACGGATGCTGTCGTCGTTGCCGGGGATCGGCAGGTCCACCTCGTCCGGATCGGAATCGGTATCGATCAAGCCGACGGTGGTGATCCCGACTTTGCGGGCCTCGCGCACGGCGTTTTTTTCCTTCTTCGGGTCGATGACCACAAGGGCCTCGGGCAGCCGGTTCATGCTGCGGATGCCGTTGAGGTTGCGAAACATCTTGCGGAATTCGCGGTTCAAGGCCGACTGCATCTTCTTGGAGTAGGTAGCCAGTTCCTCACTGGCCCGCAGCGCCTCCAACTCCTCCAACCGCGTCAGCCGGCTGCGGATGGTGCGGAAATTGGTGAGCGTGCCGCCAAGCCAGCGGTCGCTGACGCAGGGCATGCCGCAGCGGGTGGCCTGCTGCTCGATCGTCTCGGCGGCCTGGCGCTTGGTCCCCACAAACAACACCAGGCTCCCGGCGCCGGCGACCTGTTGCAGGTACTTTCGCGCGCGCAAGAGACCGCGGATCGTCTCGCGGACGTCGATGACGTGGATCAGATTCCGGCGGCCGTAAATGTACGGCCGCATCTTGGGGTTCCAGCGGCTCGTGCGATGGCCGAAATGGACTCCCGCATCAATCAGCTCTCGGACCAGGATGGTTGCCACCTGGCACATCTCCTCACGACGAAAGGCACACCGGCGAAGTCTCCACCCCGATGGTGGGGCATCCGGCGTTGAAACGGTAAGCCGGCCCGCCTGGCGGAGCCCGCCGAGCGGCCGTTGTTAGCAGCAAGCCCCCCATGGTAGCACCTTGGGTCCAGACCGTCAACCGGGCCAGGCGGCCCACTAAATTGGGGGCGGCCGTGTAGCACGGGCTTCCAGCCTGTGTGCCCAGAGCACCGGCAAGATGCCTGTGCTGCGGGCGCCTGCAAGGCATCCTCCGTTCTATAATGGTCAGGCGACGTTGTACACTCTGATTGACCGGCCGGCTGGCCCCGCCGCGGCCCGGCAACCCGTTTTTTCCCACTGAGGCATCCACCATGGCGGAACGCATCACCGGGGTTTTCACGCCCCACATGGTCCCCCTGGACGACCGCGGCCGAATCGATGAGGACGAACTGCGGCGCTACGTCGATTGGCTGATCGCCAAGGGGGTCCACGGGCTTTACCCCAATGGGTCCACGGGGGAATTCGTCCGTTTCGCGCCCGAAGAACGCCGCCGGATCATCCAGATCGTCTGCCAGCAGGCGGCGGGGCGAGTACCGGTGCTGGCGGGGGCCGCCGAGGCCAATATCCGCGAGACGCTCGCGGCCTGCGACGTCTACGCAGGCTACGGGGCCCGAGCGGTGGCCATTGTCTCGCCGTTCTACTACAAGCTGAGCCCGGAATCGGTCTTCGCGTATTTTCGCGAGATTGCCCAGCACAGCCCGATCGACGTGACGCTCTACAACATCCCCATGTTCGCCAGCCCGATCGACGTGCCCACCATCCGTCGCCTGGCCGATTTCGAGCGGATCGTGGGGATCAAGGATTCGTCGGGCGACCTGGCGTTCATGATGCGGATGATCGCGGCGGTGCGGCCGGTGCGGCCGGACTTCATCTTCCTCACCGGCTGGGATGTGGTCCTCGTGCCGATGCTCCTGGTCGGCTGCGACGGCGGCACCAACGCCACTAGCGGCGTGGTCCCCGAGCTGACGCGAAAGCTCTTTGACCTTACGCAGGCCGGCCAGATCGCCGAGGCCATGCGGATTCAGTATCGCCTCGTCGAACTCTTCGACGCGATGCTCTTCTCCTTCGATTTCCCCGAGGGATTCCGCGCGGGCGTGGAGATCCGCGGGTTCCGCATGGGCCAGAGCCGCCAGCCGCTCAGCGAGACGCAACGGATCGACCGGGCGGGATTGGAACGGGTGCTGAGGTGCATCCTTTCCGACTTCGGCTACGTGGACGCCCCGGACGAGGGCTGCCCGCCGCGGACCGGCAACATCACCCAAGACCGCGTCGCGCAAATCACGGCCAGCGTCATCAAGACGCTCAAGGAGCGGGGAACCATCTGAATGTCGAATGTCGAAAGGCAAATGACGAAGGAATGACCGAATGACGAAGCACAAAAGTAACTCGCCGAACCGCGGTGCCCATCCACCGACACCGACAATCCCCATTCGTCATTCGAGCTTCGTCATTCCTTCGTCATTTGACGTTCGACATTCGTCATTCCCCTCTTCATCCTTCATCCCTTATCCTTCATCCTTTGTCCTCCCGTGAAAGACTCCCTCGGACTGCTGGAAACCCACGGTCTGACGCCGGCCATGGTCGCCCTGGACCGGATGGAGAAGGCCGCCGACGTGCGGCTGGTCCAGTGCGAGGTGAACGACCTGCTGGGCGTGGTGACGAAGATCGTCGGCCCCGCGGCAGCGGTGACAACGGCCATAGAAGCGGGACGGGCCGCCGCCCAACCGATGGGCGGCCGCCCGGTCGCCCACGTCATCCACCACCCCGATGACGATGCGTGGGAGGCGATCCAATCGCCCGCCCAGTTCAACCCGCTCATCCAGCAAGACGTGGTCTTCTTCCCGCAATATGAAACGGTCGAACCCACGGCCGACGAACCGCGGGAGGGCGAGGCTCCTGCCGAGCCGGACCACAACACGAAGTCAACGCGCACCCGTGCGGCTCGGCAGGAGCCTCGCCCTCCCGGAATCGCGCAATCCTATCCAGCCAGGTCCCCCATGAAACCGGAACATCCCTTTGCGTTGGGCTTCATTGAAACCCAGGGCTTCACCGCCGTCTTCGAGGCCATCGACACGGCCTGCAAGGCGGGCAACGTGCAGGTGGTCGGCAAGGAGAAGCTGGGCGGCGGCTACGTGTGCGTGATCGTCCAAGGCGAGTTGGCCGCGGTGACCGCGGCCATCGAGGCCGGGCGCGAGAAGGTCGGCGACCTCGGCAAGCTCATCGCTGCCCATGTCCTCGCCCGGCCCAGCCCGTCGGTGCTGGCCCTTCTCCCCAAGTCCTGACAGCCGAGCCGGTCCCGCACCTCCCACCCGACCAGTATCAGCCGCCGGGGGGAAAGAAGGCTCCCGAGGGGATTGACACGGATGGTGGGAGAGACTAACAAGATGGGGCATGAAGCGGGGTGCAGCCGGCGCCTGACGGGGTACGCCCGCGTCATTCACTCCATCCAAGCCCCTGCGGCACCGACGCGCCGGCATCCGCTTCCGCTCTTCGTGCTGGCGGATCTCGCAATCGGCTCCGGGGGCGTCTTGTTCCTCGCCAAGGCGGCACTCTTCGTAATGATTCGTGGGTGCGCTGCACGCGCTGGCGGACCTGATCAGTCTGCTTGCGTTTGGGGGGGTGTTACGAGAATAGTTATCAACCTGCTCGCCATCGCGGTGGGGCGGTCGTCGCCTACGCTGGCTTGACGTATTCGCAGTTCAAGAAGGTTGGCCCTGCTGCGCCGCAATTCACCCCTTAGCGAGCGCTCATAAATAACTTGAACAATGTTCATCTCCGCGGCGACAGGGTGTAGTTCCATTCGCCGTGGAATGCATGAGGTGTGAGACGTAGTCGTCCCAGTTGCTCGTCGCTGACTTTGAT
>Ga0315280_10001990_pt1 | contig 33864 bp, 30 predicted proteins | sample YL17G06_40_MG_FD_203697 | JGI IMG/M metagenome (GOLD analysis project Ga0315280, IMG submission 203697) | Sediment microbial communities from Yellowstone Lake, YNP, Wyoming, USA - YL17G06_40 | ecosystem: Environmental > Aquatic > Freshwater > Lake > Sediment | place: USA: Wyoming | collected...
AATTATAGAAATTCTAATTTCTTAAAAATCTAGACTCTATCGCTGAAGAGGGCGAGGAGGACCGCTCCAGTCGACAGTACGAGGGGGAATATTTGCCTTTGCATCTACAAGTTTATAATTTATCGAATTTATATTCACCTCCGTCCCCGCCGCAGATTGCCTCTCTCTGCCAACAATCATTTTTTGGCGGCCTTCAATTCCAAGAGTTTTTGGAATAGGACTACCATTTTCATCCTTTGTTATTGTGCGGTAGTCAATCGCTCTTAGCACATCCTGCCCCAGAGGAGTCAAATGTTCACCAGATTTTAACCGATTACCAGATTTTAACGCCCAACTACCAGGCTCAAAAAATAAACCTGATTCATTGGCTTTTGAGGTCGCGCCCACAACTTCATCAGCTACGCTCATTGCCTCTTCATATTGTTCTTTTCTTCTGTCTAAACCGCCCTGCATTGCCGACTCTAAATATTTAATATTTTGCTCAGAACCTCTCTCACCGCCCTCTTTTTTGGCTTCTTCGATATTAGCCCTAGCTCTTGCTTCATATTCCGCCATTACTTCGGCTAATTCAGGACTTTCAATCCTTTCCGATTCCTCTGGAGTTTGTCCTTGTTCTAAGCCCATCATTTGTCTATCTTTCTCACTCATTTGGCTAGGATCAATTTTTTGTTCTGGTCCCATCAAACCTCCTTTTAGATATTTAATAAAGTCATCTTTATTTAACTCCCAACTCCCTGCGCTTGTCAAATTTGGCTAAATAATGTTATAATTAAAACATGAAAATGTCTCAATTCAATTTCCCAATTATTATCGAGAAGGACGAGGACGGTTTTTATGTTGCTTCAACGCCAGTAATTTCCGGTTGCTATACTCAAGGTAAAACCTATAAAGAAGCTTTTGAAAGAATCCAAGAAGCAATCGAACTTCATTTAGAAGCTCGCCAGATTAAAATAGATTTTCTTCCTCAAAGCCAATTAAAAGTTTAAATGAGTCCTCTTTTACCGTCATTAACCGCCAAAGATTTGATTAAAGTTGTTCGAAAATGCGGTTTTTATTTTATCCGTCAGAAAGGCAGCCATCAAATTTGGAAACATCCTGATGGCCGCTGGACAACAATCCCGGTACATCCGGGTGAGAATATTGGACGAGGATTACTAAGAAAAATCTTAAATGATCTCGAGATTAGCCCACGAGAATTTCTTAGATTATTAAAGAAAAAGTAAAAAAACCGACAACGCCGCCATGATCGGGATCGCGGCGGCATATCACCTCGATAAAGCAACCACATTCAATAAAATATCAGCAAACGCAAATTTAAAACTCTAGGAAATTACTTAAACTCTATTGCATATTGTCGTATGTTTGTTCTGCCGCTTCCTCGGTGGCATTGGTGATTTTTTCAGCATCGGTAGCCAATTGTTCCCATCGTTGAACATCCTTGGATAATTCAGCCTTGATGGCTTGGGAGTCCGTCTCGGCAACGAGACCTCTAAGCGTTTCGGCAACTTTTTTATAAAACATTCCTGCCTCCCGGGGTGACTTTTCCGAATAAGCGATGTGTTCTGCTTTGGAAGGATCTTCAATACGCCCCTCGGCAGGTCCTTGTTCTGGTCCCATAAAATCTCCTTTAGAATTATTTTAATTGATATTTCTGTGCGTCTTCAGGATATAATTCAGCAAATCTTGATCTTGCCTGGGCTTTCACTTCTTCAATACCAGCTGTAATATTCTGGCTGGGCAATAAATTAGTCTCTTTACCTTGCTTGTCAAGCAAATATCCCTCAGGTGAGAGTTCTTCCGAAAATTCTCGATTAAACCACTCAGCATCCTTTGTTTTTAAATAATTCAAACTAGCTTCTTGATAAAGCGCTTTATATCGCTCATCGCTCTCAACACCCCGAGTTTGTTCCTCCTTAATTCCCATTTCCTCTGGGCTTGGTCCTAATCCTTCTCCCATCAAACCTCCTTTCATAATTAATCTAACTTAATTGTAACCTTACTTTATAAGTTGTCAAATACAATATAACCCACCACCCTTCTTGATCAAATTTATATCTCTTAAACCAGCAAAATCTAATAAAATCCTTGCGGTCGAAGGACTTTTATTATATGCTAGATTTATGGATGAAGACGACTTTACTTTACCGCAAAAAATCCTTCTTTTTCTTGAAGAAAACGGGAGAGTTTTATATGAAACCCTCTATCATCCTTCGCGGATGGCTTATCACTATGACGAAATGAGAGATCGAATCGGCCGTCAGGCTTTTTATAATGCTCTCTCGAGAATGAAAAAAGCAAGGCTAATCGCTGAACAAAACGGTCATTTTAAAATCACTGAAAAGGGCAAACTTAAAATTCTTTGGCTTAAGAGACCGATGAAAGAATGGGATGGCAAATGGCGGATTGTTATCTTTGATATTCCTGAAAAAAAACGAGATCTCCGGAATTTTTTTCGTTCTCGACTGAAAGAACTCGGTTTTCGCTTCTTGCAAGAAAGCGTCTGGATTTCCCCTTATAATATTGCCGATAAGGTGGAAAATTTAATCAACCAATCAAAGGCCGGGCGCTATGTTCATTATTTGGTCGTTGAAGAAATCGATAACAAAAATATCCTAATGAAACTCTTCCATCTTAAGGGAAGAAAATCTAATAAAAGTCGGTCGGTCGAAAGCTTTTTATTAGATACTCAGAAATTTAAACCCCTAACATCATTAGCCCCATCTAAATCTGGTTCTTCTGTTCACTCATCTTTAATCTCAAATTCACCTAAAATTATGTGTTATGATAGCAATATGAAACAAGGCATCAAGGAAATGCCTCCCCAATACGATCCGAAAGAAACTGAGGATCGGATTTATGAGTTATGGGAAAAATCTGGGGCTTTTGTGCCTGAAATTGAGAAAACCCGCCGGGCAGAGCCCTCTGGGCGGCGCCCTTTTGTGATTGTCATTCCCCCTCCCAATGTTACCGGCTCGCTTCACATGGGTCATGCTTTGAATAATACGATTCAAGATATTTTAATTCGCCGCTCAAGAATGAAGGGCGTGCCAACTTTGTGGGTTCCGGGGACTGACCACGCCGGCATTGCCACCCAAAATGTGGTTGAAAAACAACTCGCCAAAGAAGGCAAAAACCGCAACGATCTTGGCCGCGAAGAGTTTGTCAAACGCGTTTGGCAATGGGTGGACGAATACGGCCATATTATTATCGATCAACTCAAAAAAATGGGCTGTTCCTGCGACTGGTCGCGCCAGCGCTTCACCATGGACGAGGACTATTCCGAGGCCGTCAAAGCCGCTTTCAAACACTATTACGATAAGGGCTGGATTTATCAAGGCGAACGCGTCATTAACTGGTGCGTTCGCTGCCAAACCGCGCTTTCGGATATTGAATTGGAATATAAGCAGGTGGATGGAAAATTATGGTATATAAAATATCCACTTGCAAATTCTAAATCAGAAATTCAAAACTATATCACGGTGGCGACAACCAGGCCGGAGACTATGCTTGGGGATACGGCGGTGGCGGTTAATCCTAAAGATGAGCAATACAAAGATATGGTCGGAAAAATTGTCATTTTGCCACTCATAAATCGTGAGATTCCGATCATCGCTGACGACATTGTTGATCCTAAATTCGGCACCGGCGCGGTCAAAGTTACTCCAGCTCACAATATGAACGATTTTGAAATCGCCGAGCGCCATCATTTAGAAAAAATCAAAGTTATCGATGAAACCGGAAAAATCGCGTTCCAGGAATGCGATTACGCTGGTCAAAAATCGCTTGAAGCGCGCGAAAATATCGTCAAGGATTTGGAAGCAGCTGGTCTTATCGAAAAAACCCAAGATTATACTCACGAAGTTCCTCATTGTTACCGCTGCGGACGACAAGTTGAACAATTGATATCCAAACAATGGTTTGTGAAAATGTCGGAACTGATTAAGCCGGCGATTGAAGCGATTGAAAAAGATGAAATAAAAATTACACCAAATCGCTGGAAAAAAGTTTATCTTGATTGGATGAAAAATATCCGCGACTGGTGTATTTCGCGGCAAATTTGGTTCGGCCATAAGATTCCGATCAATGGTGTTGACGACGTTTTGGATACTTGGTTTTCTTCCGCTTTGTGGCCATTTGCTGTTTTTATGGGAAATCAAAAATCAAAAATCAAAAATCAAAATGATAGAGAAAAAATTAAAAATGTGATAAAGATATTCGGAGATGATTACGCCGCCACTGAAGATCTTGCTAACTTTTATCCGACCACTGTTCTCTCCACTGCCCGCGATATTAACATGCTTTGGGTGGTGAGGATGATTTTTTCTGGGTTAGAATTCATGAAGGAAAAGCCTTTCAGCCAAGTTTACGTCCATCCGACGATTTTTAACATCGAAGGCAAAAGAATGTCCAAATCGCTCGGCACCGGCATTGATCCTTTAGAATTAATCGATAAATATGGGGCTGATGCGGTCAGGTTCGGCCTAACCTATATCAACACCGGCACGCAAGACATCAAGTTTGACGAAAATGCGATTTCCGCGGGGCGGAAGTTTGCCAACAAAATCTGGAACATCAGCCGGTTTGTTTTACAACAAAGCATGCCTAAAGGCGGAAATTCGAAATCCGAAGCACGAAATCCGAAACAAACCCCAAATCCCAAAACTCAAAATGACAAAACAATTCTAGAAAAACTTGAGAAAATCATCAAATTTTACAACGAAAACCTTGATAATTTCCGTTTTGGACAGGCGGCCCATGATTTATATGATTTTTGCTGGCACGATCTGGCCGATGTGTACATCGAAAACTCTAAATCCCAAATCCTAAATCCTAAACTCAAGAAAAACACATTATTAATTCTACATTACACATTGGTCAATTCGCTCAAACTTCTTCATCCAATAATGCCTTTTATTACGGAAGAAATCTGGCAGGTATTGGCTCGGCAAAAACTCGTTGAAGAACCCAATTTGATAACCGCCTCCTGGCCGAGCCAGAAATGACCAATTAACCTAATTAGTCTAATTATTCTAAGCAAATCCCAAATTAGGAAATTTCTAAATTTAGATATTGTTTAGGTCAATTAGGTTAATTAGTATAATTAGAAATTTAGCATGAAAGATTCAGAATTTTATCTTGTCCGAGCCATCATTATCATCGCTGCTTTAGTGATCGGTTTTTTTGGCTCGCGTTTAATCGGCGCCCTTTACTTCAACAAACTGATGGCCGCCGATTCGTCTTTGGGCGAATTTCAAAAACAATATCAAGAAAAAATCAATCTTGAAACCGACCCCTATGAATTGGCGAAATTAGGGATGATTTTCTTGAGAATTGATGACAATGAAACCGCTCTTCTATGTTTTGACAAAGCCGCCAAACTGGATGCCAATTGGCGCGATGGCTGGGTCTGGAAAGGGTATACGGAAATCAAACTCAACCAACCAAAGCCAGCGCTTGAGTCGCTTAAAACCGCCGAAAAAATTGATCCCATTTATCCCCTGACTTATCAACTTTTGGTCATTGCCTACGAGCAAACCGGCGATACTCAAAGCGCCCAATTCGCCCAAGAAAAGTTGGTTTATCTTTCTAAAAGCTATCAAAAATAATTTTTTGAAATTTGATGATATAATAGATAATAGGAAGTTGCAGAAAGCAGCTTTGTGTTGATGTAGAAAAATAATGCCCGCCTGCGTCCTTACTGTCAAACCTATTATATAGTGTACTGACAGTGCGGACTGCGGCGGACTTCCTGAGCTCTCTTCCCGTGCTTTACGGGAGCGAGCCACAGGAGCGGAGGGGTTTTGGATAGTTGGCTTCATCGATTCAAAAAAGTTCTCATCTGGGCGGTGATTTTCGTTATTGGGCTTTCTGTGATTACCGCGTTGAATATTCAATCGGCCAGAGCTCAGACTTGTTGGGCGACTTTAAATGGTAAAGTTGAAGGAAGTAATATTATTTTATCCTGGCAAACGTCCACTCTCGAAACTGGCTATAAACTCCAGTTGGCCACCACCATCCTTGACGAGACCGGCACTGAAATGCCAGGGGAAATCATTGATGTGACCAATTCGTCCTACACCACGGTTAAACCGACTCAAACAACAAATTACGTTCTCTGGATCATTGATACTCGAATTCTGGATGAGAATGGCAAACCAGTTAACAAAAGAATCTGCTATTCGGGCAAGTTAACATACGACCCATTGCTTGACAGTTTCTCCGGCGGCGGTGGGGGCAGCTGCGATATTCCAGCGCCGCTACTGGTCGGCAAAGTGACTAAAAACGATGACCAAGTCACAATTGAACTTGGCTGGGAAAATCAAGCCGAATCAGCCATTACCACCAATCGCGGGCAGGTTTACCGCGACGATAGTTCCTACGCCGAAGCAACGATTATTGATAATGTTTATTTCTATTACAAAGAGTCTTTTCCCGCCACCGAAAAACATACTTATTATGTTAAGCAAATTTTACCCTCAACCACTGGCGGACCGCCTTGTGAATCACCAAAATCCAATATACTTACCTACAATCCGGACACCGGAGAAATCGAAGGAAATACCGCTGATCAAGATAAAATTGACGAAATTTTTCACCGGGTTACGCCCAAAGATGAGTCCTGTGGGTTTGTTGGTAGTTGGGTGGCTACCAGAATTGCCGAGGTCATTTGCGCTTTTATCCAGGGTCTAGCTGGCATGACTCAATGGATTATTGACACTCTTTTTACCGGCACTTTTAACGCCTACCATGCGGGCGTGGTAAAAATCGCCCAGAGCCAATTTTTGCCCTTGAGTTTTATTGGTGTCGCCCAGGCCCAAAGCGAAGAATCCGCGATTCGCCAGGCCTTGTTAACTGATAAATGCGGGAGCAACTGTTGGGCCATCACTTCATGGAAAAGCGTCTTGGCTTTGGCCAATATTGGCTTGGTCATTATTCTCATCTTTCTGGCCGCAGTTAATATTTTGCGGATTCAATACGACACTTACGCCATCAAAAAAGCCCTGCCGATTTTAATTGTCGGAATTATTTTGGCCAACTTTTCCCTTTTGATTGTGCGAATGCTGGTGGACTTTGCCAATGTTGTCACCAGTTTCTTTACCAGTGGTCAATCGGCCGGCGAATTTGCCGGCTGCCTGATTAATCCATCCTGCGCCAGTGGCGCCGCCATTAATGTCAGCACAAATCCCGGGTTTGGCAATTCTTTATGGTCATTAATCATCTGGCTAATCTTTGCTTTGTATGTGATGGTGGCTTTTGTCATTTTGGGATTTTTGTTTTGGATCCGCTACGCGGTGGTGCTGATTTTAGCCATCGTCGCGCCATTGGCTTTTGTGTCCATGGCTTTCCCGCCGACTCAAGGGTTTTTCAAACAATGGTGGGGGTGGCTTTCTAAATTTATTTTTATGAAGCCGATTGTTTTTTTGCTTTTGTGGATTGCCTCTCAAATAATCAAAGCTCCAGCCGCCGGCAACCACATCACTGCCTGGTTAATTGTGGCCACTATTATTTATCTTGCCATCATCATTCCCTTCAAACTCGGCGGCTGGGTCATGGGCGCGTGGGGCGGGGTGGGTAAATGGGCGACCGGTACCGGTAAGGGGGGCTGGTCAAGAAAACTGGCCGAGAACCGCTTAGCACGCCTAAAAAGAGATACCGGCACTTGGGCCATGAGAAAGGTTCCACTTGTTGGCCGGATTGTCGGCGGCGCGGTTAACAAAGGCGCCGCCTCCGAATCAGAAAGCAAAAGAGAAATCTCCAGACAAGCAAGATTAAGCAACGCAAGAACTAAAGGAAGGTATTCCCTCCTTCGCCGGGAAGCCCAAGCCGAAGAACAGCTGACTAAAGAGCAGGAAAATAAATTCTTCAACCAAATGCGAGAGGGCACTTTTCAAATTAGGGGTAGGGCTTTATTGAAATTAACGGGTGTGAAAGAAGCCTTAGGTCTAGCAAAAAAATATTTAGATATTGAAGATAAACTTGATCGTTCAGAATTGGCCTTAAAAAAGAGAGTCACGATGGATCTTGTCAATGCCGGTCAACAAGCAATGCAACAACACGAAAATTTTATGGCCCAAACTTCGGGATTTGAAGTTGCTCGAGATGCAGAAGGAAATGCGCTCAATTATGCTGATGCTCGCCAGGAACTATCTTTTCAAAGGAATGAATTTAAAGTGGCGGCCACACCAGAAGAAAGGGAACGAGCTCGAGAAAGAATCGAGTATTTGGAACGTTCCATTGGTGACTTTGAAACTCGAACGGCTAGAGAACATCCGGAAGTTCGTTTTGAACATTTTCTGGACAAAAACATGGGCGGACGAATGCAGGCAAGGGTCAATCCCTTGATTGCCGAAGACGCTGACGTCATTGACAAAAGTGAATCAACCAAACAAATTCTTGATAGTTTGAGAAGCGGTGGCGGTCAAGCAGAGTCGGTTTTTACCTCTCAACATGTGAGCGATTATTTGAACGGCAGAACCGACTTAGTGCCAATAACGGCTCGTCATGGTATCCAGGCTTATCTTATGGCTTTACAAAGACGCGTCACTTCTCAAAGCGGGGTTGACCAGCTTGAGGCCGTATCGGGATTAAATAGTTTAATCGAGAGTACTTCGCCTGGGGCCAGCAGACGGCTACTTCAAGAGATTCGTGAACAAATGAATCCTACTCAACGAGCTAGTATTGAAGGTAAACTTGGCCACAGCATCACTGAACTTACAACCGCTGAAATAGGGCACTTTGACATGCGACCGCAATCCGCGGACCGAGAATTAGTCAGACGAATGGCGGTTGCTCTGCGGACTCACTACCCTTTGGGCGCCGCCCTTTCGCCCGGTAAATACACCGGCAGAGGACGTGCAAGTACTATTCAAGAAAGAATAATGACGAGGGACCCAAGAACCCTCCAAGAAGAATATTTAGGCGGAGCAGCCGCCTTGGTCGGTGCCACCCCCGAGGAACGAGTTCTCCGCGGTGATCCAGAAAGAGCCTTAAATTTGATTTTTGATTCCGGTGCTGGCCAGGAAGTTCAAAATCTCGAAATCAATGTTACCAGGGCTGTTTCGCCCGCGGGACAACAAATCGATGACCCGGCCCTAAGACAACAAATTTCCCAGGCGATTTCTGAATTTGAAGGGAATAATTTAGACGCGCTTAACGCTCATCTCCAACAAATTTCGCCTGACTTAACCGTTCGTTTTACAGCCGAGGAATTACCAGATATCCGCCGTGCTGCGACCCGTGCTTTTCGTGGCCGGAGGAATATTGAAGTCTTGGGCCAAATGGCAACGGTCGAAACCACCGTTCCCCATTATAATTCTAATTTGGTCAACATGAATGCTGAATTAGCAGCTCATACCAGAGAACAGGTTGATAGTCTCGCCACCCAACTCCAAACAGGAATCGAACATGGCGGGAGAGTCGGGGACGATCCCGTGGTGATGCATGCCGTCGATGACCTTCTCACAAGATTGGGCCACTCACGATTAGAGAGAGAGCAAATGGCGGCCCAATTAACCCAAGGAGATCTCCCGTCAAGAGAAATGGCTGAAGGGGCCTTAATCGATATGCTGAGAAAAAAAATAATTGCTCTTAATGCCTGCGAATCTTTACATCATGAGGCAGATGAAGAACTTCATCGACGAATAGAAGATGTCACGGCCAGCGAAACCGCGCTTGGTCGAAGTCAAGAACAGATTCAAGAAGCAATTCACAATGTCGAGACAGCTTATGAACGTAATCCTGCCTATCGTGATCCTCGAAGAATCCGGGAAAGAATTGAAGAAATTGTGGGCGTGCCGGCGGCGCCGGCGCCCGGACAACCACCAACTCCACCGGCGGCAGCGCCGCCCCCAACAACTCCAGTTGCCCCAGCTGCGGGTGGGGAAGCGGCGCCACCGCCCGCTCCTCCGACACCCCCGGCCGCGCCGGCTGGACCGGCAGCTGAACCGCCAGATACTGGTGCTACTGAAGAACAGCCCCCGGAACCCGGAACATAACTTTCTATCAATGTTCTTTTTCGGCCTTTTTTTGGCCTTGAAGCCACAAAACTGTTGACAAAAGGCCGCTTTTGTGATATATTGTAAAGTCTTTCAATAAGAAGCACGTTGACAAACCGAAAATCCTACCATTGCCTTTTCGGCGCTGGAACCGACTACCGGTATCCCAGGCCCGCCCGCCATCGCACGCTTAGGCGTTGCGGGCGGGCCGAAAGGCCTGTACTGATAGATAACCTAAATCCCGAAGGAGGGATAAGATGAGGCTCAAGAAGTGGGTGGCCATCATGGCCGCCGTCGTAATCGCTGTTTTCCTGTACCCTGCTTTTGCCCAAGAGGAAAGGCATGCCGGCACCGTCGCCGGTCCGGTCGAGGCCGCGGCATCTCCCCAAGCCACAGAAGTGGCTCCGGCCGAAACGCCAGTCCAACCTCAAGTTCAGGTGGTCCCCGGCGAGCGCGGACCGCAAGGTCCCCAAGGACCAACCGGCCCTCGTGGTCGGCCAGGTCGCAACGGCCGGACAATCGTCCATCAAGGGCACCAGGGACACCAAGCACCTTACCAGCATCTCAAGACTTGGGATCCCGCCATTTGCTCTTACGTGGACGCGCGGGACCAGCACGGCCTCGAACAGGCCATGGACTACACTGATCAGGAAGTGGAACAGCACCTGGATCAGGACGCCCCGAGCACGTATGGCACCTTCAGCAAGACCGATAGCTTCAAAGAGATGAAGGGCGAACGTCAACTGAACTGGGCATGTCTGTGGTGGTGGCTGATGGTGCTGGCGCTCCTTGCGCTCGGAATCTGGATCTGGTGGCGTTTCATCCGTGGACGCCATCTGGAGAACATCGCGAACTTCTGGGCTAACCGCCGATTCATCGGCGAACGCTGGGCCCGAGTCCGGGTTATCCCGGGCCTCCGCCAATTCTGTTCGAAGTTGGTGCGCAATGTCAGCGCTGGCGAGCGCTACTTTCAGCCAAGAACCGATGCCCATGAGGGCGATGTGCTGGAGTATCAGTTGCGCACCCGCAACGATGCTCACACATCGCTTCGGGCAGACGGTGTCTGGGTGATGGAGGACCTGCCGGAAGGCCTGGAGTTCGTTCCCGGCTCTGGCTTGGCCTACATCAACACCCGGACTAACAACCCAGTTGCCGTACCGAATTGGGCCATCGAGCAACTGCTCGGCGGTCGCACCTTGCGCATGGACCAGATTCCTGGCCTGCGCTCGGAGCTGCCCGCTCGCTCCTCTCTCTATCTCGTGTTCCGAGCCCAGGTGGGCTTCGGCGCCGAAGACGAGGAGATCGAGTTTGCAGAACTGCCTCACGCCCGGCCGGCGGCCCAGGCCGAACCGACCGCTGAACCGGCCTCCGAGGCCGAACCCGAACCCAGAGAGGCGCCCGAGGAGCAGCGAGAACGACTATTGAGGGCTATCAGGCAGTAACACAGGAAGCAAGAGGCGTCAGCATGATGCCTCATCAAGCTCAACCCAATGACCCGAGGAGGTCAAAACCATGGGAGACGCACAGCAGTACATCAGTGAGGAGCAAGTCGTCGAGATCGTGTCTGCAGTCCGCGATGAGCTGCTCGGCGAGATCAAGGCACTCCGCGAGGCCATCGAGGCCGCGAAGACCGCCGCTCCGTCGGTGCCGCAAGAGAGCGCCGCGGACAGAGTCCTGAAGCGGATCCGCGGCAAGTAGCCAGCCGAACGAAGCGCGAGAAGTTCCCAACCTATGACTTTCCAACGTCAGATTCAAGGAGATCTGCGATGGGCAAGAACGTCACCGAGGGAGTCGTTGTTAAGATCGTCTCTGCGGTCCGCGACGAGCTGCTCGGCGAGATCGAAAGTCTGAAGCAGCTCGCGGCCGAGGTTTTCGGCACCAGGGGAGAGCAACCTGGAGCTCCGGGATCGGCCGTCGGCATCCTGGGCAAGGCCCCGCCTGCCAGCGCGGCCACGGCCGCCAAGCCGGAGGTCATCAGCATCCACGAGATCGGGAGTAGGTCGCTCGCGGTCCAAGAGGCACGGCACCAGGCCGAACAGACCCGCCGGGCCAACATGGACCAGTCGTACAAGGACCTGAGGGACGGATTCCGCGACCGGGAGCTGGCCTTCGATCACGACGCGTTCGCCGATCCCGAGAAGGATCAGGGCGCGCCGGGAGATCGCGACATCCTCGCGATCACCTATCTCCAGCACCGCATGGTCCAGGACAACTGGACCCTGCCGCAGGCGCTCGACTACGCGGTTGAGCGGGAGTGGACCAGACCGCTGACCCGCTTCGAGGTGCTCCTCGGCGAGCTGCGCGAAAGGTTTCAGAAGCGGATCGTGCGCTTCGTTTCTGACGACGGCGGTCAGATCAATGTGCACGAGGCCCTTGAGAAGGCCTGCGAGGCCGGTGAGATCACCACGGCCGAGCAGCTCCATGACGTCGCGGAGAAGTATCGTTGGCTCCGGGACTACGACCCGAACAGGATCACTGTCCGCGACAAGATCGATGCCGAACGGGCCGCTGAACTCGAAGAGTTCACGCGTCAAGAAGGCCAGCGCGGCAAGCGGGTCGGCAATCGCGGCAAGGGCACGCGCAAGCGCGGCGGCCGCTAGCCGCAAGAGCAATTTCATAACATGCGAACCCCCCAAGGGCACCTGCCCTTGGGGGGTTTTGTTTGTCTCGGAAAAAAAAGGACGCTATCTTGACAACCGCTCTCTTTCCTGTTATACTTTTTGGTAACTTGCACCTAATAATTCGAAAGGAATGTGAGTGGAAACTGACCAAGCAGAAAACGGTCATCCCCAACCGAAAGCAATCCCGGTGAGCAAGGCTGTTTTACACACTAAACCCGATCTCGATGCGATTACTGCCTACTGGCTGGCCAAAAGCCATTCTGAAACCTTCCCCGGGATAGAAAAGGCGCCGATTGAATTCTGGCCAGCCGGCACACCGCCGCCGGATGGCCGCAGCTGCGAAGCCCACGAAGCCGAAGGCACGATTTGCTTTGATGTTGGCGAGGGCCGCTTTGATCACCACCCTCATGGCAAATGCCTGGACAAGTGTGCCACTGACTTGGTAGCTGACTATCTAGGTCTTACCAAAGAGGTAGCCCTCCAACAAATCCTCGGCTTCATCCGTATGCACGACCTCGAGGGACCGATGGCCTTGACGATTGCCCTTCGCCGACTCGGTGTGTCAGAAGAGATCATCGAAAGAGCTGATCTTCTTCAGTCATTCTCGCTTTACAGTGTCGTTGATAGTCTCCGCAGCCGTCACCATGGCAAAGAGCAAAGTCTTATTAACGAGGTCTGTGCGATCCTCGATCGGGAATACAGGAAGCAGGTTTACTTCTGGACAGTGGTCTTCAATGAGTTCGCCACCAAAGCCAAGATCCACCCAATCGACAATGGTCAACGGCTTTACAAGGTGGCTGTCATCGAAAGTCTAGAACACCGCGTTGGCTCCTTTTCGCGAACCCGCGAGGGCGGCTTTTGTGCCGCCTGCATCCACCGGAACCCTAAGACCGGCCACACCTTCATCTCGGGGCACCTTGGGTCAGATCGGTTCATCGAAATCGGCAAGCCGCTCCGCGTCTGGGACATGCAAAAAGCCGGTATTGACGCTGAATTCGATCAGGGAGACCTTGAGGAAAGTAAGTTCAAACTTCAACAGGTCTGGTATCTGCCGAGAAACAACCGCGGCGAGGTCTTCATCGTCATGAATGGCGGCGAAAAGGCGACTGATATCGAACCTTCGAATCTTAGCCTTGAAGAGATTCTCGCCGGTGTTCATCTTGGCTTAGACGAAGAGATCCTGTCAGATTCCTGCCCGAGAACCCACTGTCTACTTAATCAATGCCCTTTCTACCCCTTTTTCTTTGCTCGATGCAAGAAGATTCGCGAGCAAGTAATCTCCGCCTAATCACAGCCACGCCCCCCCACCAAATCTTTGGTGGGGGGGTTCGCATATTACTTGACTTTTGCTTATCTTTTTGTTATCTTTGTTGGTTATGACCATTCGTCAAATCTACAATTTAATCCGACGAATTTTTGATCACGAATAAACACGAATAAAAAAATGAAAATTAAAGATATTTACAAACTGGCAATTGAGATGGGAATGGCCGCTGATCCCCGGGGCAAGCGGGGGATTGAAAAATGGCTCCAGCGCCAGCGCGCCAAATATAATAAACTCGCGCGCGATGAGAGGGCTTTATATGACCGCGAACGTTTAACCAATCCTTATGCCGACACTCGCATTTTATATGGCGATCCCAACACCCGCGTCAAAACTATTTTAGCCGGCATTGATATTAACTCCGGCGATATCGCCCTGGCGGTAGCCCTTAGTAAAAAAATAAAAAGTAATCAGTTATCCGTTATCCGTACTGATAACTCAATAACAGATAACTCTATACTTAGTACTCCAATCGATCTCATCATCAACCACCACCCGCAAGGCAAAGCCCTGGCTGCCATGGATGAGGTCATGAATTTACAAGCCGATTTAATGGCAGCCCAAGGCGTGCCCATCAATGTCGCCGAGGGCGTGATGAAAGCCCGCATCGAACAAGTTTCCCGCTCGCTTTCCGGCGCCAACCACTACGAAACCGTTGACGCTGCCAAGCTCGCCAAAATTCCAATCATGTGCGCTCACACTGTTTGCGACAACAATGTCTATAATTTTTTAACCCGCTGGCTCGAGCGCAAGCATTTTGAAACCGTTGGCGAACTGGTTGAAGCCCTCAAAAAAATCCCCGAATACAAAATCGCCGCGCAAAACAATGCCGGCCCGCGCATTTTTGCCGGCTCGCCCGAAAACCGGCCCGGCAAGATTGTCGCTTTAGAAATCACCGGCGGCACCGAAGGGTCAAAAGAAGTCTATGAAAAGTTGGCCCAAGCCGGCGTCGGCACGATTATTGGCATGCATATGAAAGATGAAAACCGTGAAGAAGCCCTCAAATATCACATCAACGTCGTCATCGCCGGCCATATTTCTTCCGACTCCATCGGCATGAATTTGTTCTTAGACCGCCTCGCTGCCAAAAATATCAAAATTATCCCAATCTCGGGACTCATTCGAGTACGAAGAACTAGATAAATTTCCCCGGCGCTCTCTTGCCCCTCGAAGCCTTGGCGAAGTGGGGGTTTACAAAAAAAGGGGGGGCACAGCGCCCACCCCCAAACAGTTCAGGCAGTCATCATTGGTTCAGGTTCGGACCAGATCGGTTCTTCTGGTATCTCATTTTCGTGCAGGTACTGACGACCCGGCACCAGACCGTTCTTGAGATCCCAGAGGTGCTGCAGGACCACGAGGCGGTTAGCATTGCTGATGGACCACACTCGCAAGGAAACGAAACGCTCCTTCGACTTATCTTCCACTGTCAGCCCGAGCTCACGTACTTTCTCACAGAAGTCATCAACGGCCTCTCTGGGAGCACGCCCGATGATTTCCAAAACCATCTCGGCCTCCTCCTTGATGAATCTCAATAAGAGCATACGAAAAATAGCCAATAAAGTCAATCCCACTGGCGCTCTCTTTACAAAACCGCTTTTTCGAGTACACCTAATCTATAAATATAATAATATTGTGTCGGTCGAAAAGAAATTATTATATTCTTCTTTATTATCTAACAGCTAACTGAAGCTCTTTAACTTTGTTAGTCTGTTCCCATGGGAGGTTAAGATCGGGACGACCAAAATGGCCGTATGCTGCCACTTGGCGGTAGAGAGGCCTCCGCAAATTGAGTTCTTTGATAATAATGCCCGGTCTTAAGTCAAACACCTTCAATATTGCCTGCTCTATTTTTGATTCTTCGATAGGACGGCCATCAGCCGCGTTTGACGCGGTGCCGAAAGTATCAACGCGCACCGACATCGGCTCTGGCCGTCCGATGGCGTAAGCAATCTGAATTTCAACGCGCTCGGCAAGTCCGGCGGCAACCACGTTTTTCGCCACCCAACGGGCTGCGTAAGAGCCGGAGCGGTCAACTTTGGTCGGGTCTTTGCCGGAAAAACAGCCGCCGCCGTGCCGCGCCATGCCGCCGTAAGTATCAACAATAATTTTCCGACCCGTGAGCCCCGTATCTCCTTGCGGTCCGCCGATTACGAACCGACCGGTAGTATTAACAAAATACTTTGTTTTTGCATCTAAATACTTCGCCGGAATCACTTTTTTAATCACTTTTTCTACGATCTCAGTTCTCAACTCTAAGCTCTTTTTGTCTGGCTCATGCTGGGCGGCGATGAGGACATTCTCGATCCGGACGGGTCGATCGCCATCATACTCGACCGTTACCTGCGATTTGCCGTCCGGCCGCAAGCCCTTGATGATTTTTTTCTTCCGTACTTCGGTTAACCGCTGGCATAATTTATGGGCTAAAACAATCGGCAAAGGCATTAATTCCGGCGTTTCGCGGCAGGCGAAGCCGAACATCAAGCCCTGGTCGCCAGCGCCCAAATTGGCTAAATCTTCAGCCACAATTTCGCCGGTTTTATCTTTTTCTTTATATGAATCAACCCCGCGCGCAATATCTGACGATTGTTCTTTAATCGCCACTGCCACGCCCGAAGTTTCCCAATGAAAACCGCAGTTCCCATCCAAATAGCCGATGTCTTTGATTACCTCTCGGGCGATTTTCGGAATATCAACGTAGGTTTTGGTGGTAATTTCGCCGGCAACAAAACAAATACCATTGGTCAACAAGGTTTCGCAAGCCACCCGTCCGCGCGGATCACGAGCTAAAATGGCGTCTAAAATGGCATCGGAAATTTGATCCGCCATTTTATCCGGATGCCCTTCAGTCACCGATTCGGAAGTAAAAAGTTTTTTCATATTACCTCCCATTTAAATCTTTTTTGACATTTTAATTTAACTTGTCCGAAAGTTCGTTGTCAAGCTAAGCTTGACTTTACCCCGCTAAGCGGGGTGTCAAGGCCGCTTTTTTGCTCCATAGATTTGGTGGTTAAACTCGCCAACTATGATATAATAAAAATGTGGATTCTTAGGCGCATTACAATCCGAGATTTGCGTTGAATTTTTGAATATGAAGGAGGGTTTGTGCAGTTTAAAGTACCGCAAAACATTGATCTGGAAGACCCCGCAAAATTCCTTTCTGTTTACAGAATTACATTCTGTCACACAGAAGCGTCATTCGCGGGGCGAGACTCATTGACATCGACACGAAATTCTAAGGAGGTGGATTTTGCAGTTTAAAGTACCGCAAAACATTGATCTGGAAGACAAAATTGTCGGACCGCTGACCTTGATCCAATTCTTGTATGTTTTGGCTGGCGGCGTCATTGTTTATCTTCTGTATCTCTCAATGGGCACAAAATTGCTCTTCTGGGCCTTGTCTTTGCCGGTGGCGATTGTCGCCCTGGCTCTGGCCTTTTTAAAAATTCAGGATCAACCTTTATCACATTTTATCAAAGCCGGTTTAATTTATTTAAGTAAGCCGAAAAAGCGGATTTGGCAGCGCCAGGGCCTGGTTAAACCAATTGTTTTTGCCGCCCCCTCAAAAAAAGTTATTGCCCCGCCGCCGCCGAAAAGAAGGATTGAAAAAACCGAATTGGAAAAACTGGCCCAAATGCTCGACACCCAAAGGGTGTCGACAAATCCGCCCGCTGCGCGTGGCATGCAATCCTAAATCCTAATTTCTAAACAAATCCCAATGAATAAAATTCTAAAGTTTTTTTCCGCAGGAAAGCATTTAAACATTTGAAATTTGGAATTTGTTTAGGATTTAGAGCTTAGAATTTAGAGTTTAATTTTAAGGAGGGATTTTGGCTTTATTTGGTCCCAAACAAGAAATCGGCTCCACCCAAGATGCTTTGCGCTTTGCCGAAATTCGGGATGCGACTATTGTTTTAAAAGAAGGCCATCTCCGGCAAATCCTTCTTTGCTCATCAATCAATTTCTCGCTTAAAAGCGAGCAAGAACAAAACGCGATTATTTTTGCTTATCAGAACTTTCTTAATTCTTTGGATTTTCCGATTCAAATTTTGATGCAATCCAAAAAGCTGGATCTTTCCAACTATTTGACCAAGCTTGAGACAAGATCTAATGAGCAAACCAATGAACTTTTGCGGCTCCAAACGACCGATTACATTGAATTTATCAAAAGGCTAATTAATTTGGCCAATATTATGGACAAGCGTTTTTACGTGATTATCCCCTATTTAGTTCCACCTAAAATGGCATCGAGAAACATTCCCCTTCTTGGCAAACAAGATCTTCCCCAGCCGGTTTTAAGCGAGGAAGAATTTAACCAATATAAAAAAGAACTCGAGCACCGCGTCCAAGTCATCCAATCGGGTTTGGGTTCAATCGGCATTCGCACAGCCCTGCTTTCAACCCAGCAAATTATTGAATTAATTTATGGTGTTTATAACCCCGAAGAAGCGAGTAAAGAAAAAATCACCGCGGCCGAAGAGCTTCAGGGCGAGGTCGTTGAATCAGAGGTCTTTCGGCCCCAAGCCCCAAAAGCAAAGGAGGATAATGCCAGCGCTCCCGCCTAATCCCCAACCCCAGGGTCAACCTGATTCCTTTTGGCAACAAGGCGCCAACACCGGGGCTCAGGTTTTCACCCAACCGAATATTCCCAAATTTTACCAGCAAGGCATGGCTTCGGTTTTAGATTTGGTTGCCCCAGCCGCCTTCAAAATCGAGCCGAACTTCCTCCGGTTGGGTAACTTTTTTGTCCGCACCCTTTTTGTCTTTACCTATCCTCGCTATGTCCAAACCAACTGGCTCGCGCCAATTATCAATTATGACATTACTTTGGATGTTTCGATGTTTATTTATCCCATTGGCACCAAACAAATGATGGGCGAGCTCAAGAAAAAAGCCGGTCAATTGGAATCATCGCTGGCGATTGAACGGGAAAAAGGCATGGTGCGCAATCCCGAACTCGAAACTGCGGTTGAGGACATTGAGGGTTTGCGTGATGTTTTGCAGCGCGGGGAAATGCGGCTTTTCCAATACGCCCTTTATTTTACTGTTTATGCCAAATCAATTGACGAGCTCAATGTGATTACTGAACAACTGGAATCAACTCTGGGCGGTATGCTCATTTACACCAAGCAGGCCCTTTTACAGATGGAGCAAGGTTTTAATTCAACTTTACCTTTGGGCGTTGATGAGCTCAATGTCTTGCGGAATTTAGACACGGCCTCGCTTTCGACCACCTTCCCTTTCACCTCAGCCACTCTTTCTTCAAATGACGGCGTTCTTTATGGCTTGAATCGCCATAATAATTCTTTAATTCTTTTTGATCGTTTTGCCTTAGAAAACGCCAATGCGGTTGTTTTTGCCAAGGCCGGCGCCGGCAAATCTTATGCGGTTAAACTCGAGGCCTTACGTTCCTTAATGCTCGGCACTGATGTCATTTGCATTGATCCCGAAAATGAATATCAAGCTTTGTGCGAGGCAGTTGGCGGTTCGTTTTTGCGCGTGAGCTTAGATTCTGACAAGCGCATCAATCCTTTTGATTTGCCTAAAGCGGGTCAACAAGCCACGGCTGGCGCTCAAGGAGAGGATATTTTAAGATCGAACATCACCATGCTGCACGGCCTTATTTCACTAATGCTTGGCGGGCTTTCGCCCGAAGAAGATGCGATTTTAGAAAAAGGTCTTTTTGAAGCCTATGCCCTTAAAGATATTACTGTGGACATTGAATCGCAAAAAAACCAACCGCCGCTCTTAAAAGATCTTCAATCAGTTTTGCAAAATATGACTGGCGCCGAAACCATGGTCTCCAAACTTTCTAAATATACCGAAGGCACTTTTAAGGGTCTGTTTGACCAGCCAACGAACTTTGACCTTGGCTCTGGCTTTGTCGTTTTCAGTGTCCGCGATCTTGAGGACCAATTGCGACCAATTGCCATGTATATGATTCTCAATTACATCTGGCAGCGGGTGCGTTTTAACATGAAAAAAAGAATCATGATTATTGACGAGGCCTGGTGGATGATGCAACACGAGGATTCGGGCAAGTTTCTTTTTGCCTTGGCCAAACGAGCGCGCAAATATTATTTGGGGCTGACGATTATCTCGCAGGATGTCGAAGATTTTCTTGATTCAAAATATGGCCGAACCGTGGTCAATAACTCTTCAATGCAGATTTTGCTCAAACAATCAACTGCTTCCATTGATAAAGTTGCCCAAGTCTTTAATTTAACTGAGGGCGAGAAATTCTTACTTTTGGAATGTGAAGTCGGCGAAGGTCTGTTTTTTGCGGGCCTCAATCACGTGGCCATTAAAGTTATTGCTTCCTATACTGAAGACCAGCTGATTACCACTGATCCGCGAGAACTTTTAGCCCAGAAAGAGGCCCAGACGACCTTGGAGACCCCTCAAACAGGCGAACTTTAAGATTGAGGTTTTATGGCTGAAAACCATTCATCAAAAAAGGGGGCAAGCATTATCCCGGCGATTATTGTCGTGGTTTTGGGACTATTAAGTCTTTTGGTTATCATCGCTGCCCTGGCTTTATTTACTTCCCTCAGAGGCAACATGAGCGGCGGCTGGGGCACGGGCGGCGGCAATGGGGGCCAAAATTTAAATTATCCCAGTGGCGCTAATCCAGAAGAAGTTGGCGATTGTTTAGATGAATATATGAAAGCCACTGTTCCCGGCTCGCCCCTCATCGGCTATGGGAAGAATTTCGCTTCTGCCGGCAAAGGATCGAATGTTAATCCCGCCCTCATGGTGGCGATTGGTCAACAAGAAAGCAGTCTTGGTACCGCTGGCATTGTTAGAGATCATCCCTATAATTATTATGGTTTAACCAAGCCCGGAGGTGGTTGGGCCGAATTTGGCTCGTGGGAGGAAGCCATTGACTATCAAGCCAAATATCTCCGAGAAGAATATTTAGATAAAGACCTAACCACTATCCCGCAAATCGGCGCAAAATACGCCCCGCATGAGGCTGAAACTTGGTCTGCTGGCGTTCAAAGCCACTTTGATTCCATTGTCGGAAAATGCCCGGCTCTAGAACCGGGCGAAGTTATTGCCGGCGCTTGTTCGGTCGGTTATCAGGGCCAACCCGCTTCTTGCGGCTGGATCCAATTGCCAAACAAACCGGAAGATTACCAAAAATATAATACGCCCGGGGAGGATTGGGGGAAAATCAATCTCGTCAATATGGTGATGGGCGTCGCTGAATCGTGGAAAAAAACCAGCTTGCCGAAAATTCAAGTCGGCGGTCTCAGCGGTGAATGCCACCAGGCAGGCGGGCACGCATCCCACGACCGCGGCACTGATGTTGATATTGATTTGCCCGGGGGAATGATGGTTGACGGCCCAAACTATCATCAACAATGGGCGATTGATTTGGCAAAAAAATTCATTGCCTGCGGCGCGACTGATATTGGTTATGACGACTTGCAGGTCCTCCAAACCGTCAATTCTTGGGCAGAACAAAACGGCTACCCCGGCCGGGTCAAGGCCTGGAGCGATCACGAAGATCATTTTCATGTCCGTTCGGAAAGGAGATAGATGTTATTTAATAAAAAATTGATTATTTGGATCATTGTTGCCGTTCTTTTAATTGCCGCTATAATTATTGTTATCTATTCTAAAAAGCGCGCCGCCGAAACTTCAAAAACCCCGGAACAGGTGGCCCAACAAAAAATGCTCTGGCCAAAAGTTTCCGCCGATCAAAAAAATATTTATTATTTTAACAACGACAAAGAACCAGCCTTTTTCCAATATAATTTGGATACTAAGGAAATAAAAATGGTCTCTTCGACCATGGACACACCAGATGAGGTAATTTGGTCACCAGACTTAAAAAAAGCCATTTTAATCGTGATCTACGATAAATATATTTTTGAAAAATACAACAGCCCTTTTATTAAATCAGGAACCGCGGACCAAACACCGACAAAATGGACTTATGACTTTGAGACCAAAAAATTAATGCCGCTAAATAATAATATTAGCCAAATTCTCTGGTTTGATGATGATCGAATTATCTATAATTTCTTTGAAGAAAAGACGACAAAAATCAATCTTGCCAATTATGACGGCACCAATTGGCAAACAATCGCTAATTTAAATACCATTTTTATTGATCAACTAATCTCAATGAATCAGGATAAATTATTTTTTGCCGGCACCCCGGGCGAAGGCATTAGAAATTTATATGAGTTAGACATCAAAACCGATAGCCCAGTCGAAAAAATTAAGGATATTGGCGAAGGTGTTCTAATTTCGCCTGATGGCTTGACCGCTGTTTTTGAGACCTCGGAAAACAATCAAACTTCTCTTTCCTGGTCACCATTAGAAAATAGTAAAATATCCAAGTCTGGATTTGAATCCACGATTACTCAAACAACCTGGCTAAATCAGAGCAAATTTTTATCCGCCCCAAACCAAGACAATACCACTGATTTAATGGTGTATGATACCACCACTGCTAAAGTAAAAAAAATTGCTAGCTTAAAAAACTTCTCCCAAGGAGTTAATAATTTACAATTAATCAACAATACCCTCTTTTTTACCAGCAATAATTATCTTTATAAAATTTTAATCAAACCTTAAAGGAAAGCAATGGATTCAGAAGAGATTCCCCAAGATGTTGGCATGCCTGGCCCGCCCGAGCCCGGAGAAAAAGTCCCCCAACCCAAAAAGGGCCTGACCGATAAAGCCGCTGAGGCCGGTAAAGATGTGGCCAATAAAGCAATCAAGAAAGGCGTAAAACAATTAGTCAAAACCGCGGCTCGAGCCGTAGCTCGGGCGGCGGCTTCAGCGGTGGCCTCAGCGGCGGCCGCCATTGGCTGGCCCTGGGCCGTTGGCTGTATTATCATTTTTGTCATTGTAGTTTTAATTTTTGGCGTCGGCTTGGGTGGTAATTCCCTTCGCGGAATGTATGGCCGCACCATTCCCCACCCGGCCGGCACCAACGATCCAAATTTAAAGGCGCTTTTAGAATATCAACAAACTCAATCGCGCAATAATTATCATAAAGTCGATTTCTTGAAAGACCGCGATATCGAATATCTGAAAACCGGCAAGCCAGACTATCGGCTTTTGGCCGCTTTAAAATATATCGCTGACCTCCACGAGCGGATTCGAATCAGCCACCTGATTTCCGATTATGAAGACATGGATACCAACCCGGAATCAGGCGCTGACACTGATCCCCAAATTATTCAAAATATTTCCGCTCATGTTGATGGTGAGGCGGCAGACATTGATGAAATCGATTTTGTTTTTAAAGTTTTTGAAGACACCGTCGTCTGCGATCAGGTCTCCGCGGGGACCTTAACAGATATTGTCTATTATAATGACCTTGAAGCCGAACTTTTTCGGCTTAGATGCCTGACGCCCAAAACCGCCATGCTTGAGGCCAACACCACTTTCAAAAATAGGCCGGCCGTGGCCATCCCGATTGAGGTCCGCTGGCAAGATAAAAAACCGACTGGGATTAAGTGGCTGGAAAACGTTGAGGATCCGGGCGATGTCACTGACCCCATTGCCAAAGAGGTCTATCAAAAGGTTTTTCAGCCCGAGGCCAGACGAAAAGTTCATCTGGTCATGAGCGAGCTCTTGCAATTTCCTTATGATTTGAATGACACGGATAAGTACCGGGTCACTCAATTAATAACTTTTTCCAAGGTAAGAGATGTTGATCCTTTTGAAGCTTTGTTAGATCGGCTCTACGGCGCCAACCGACCGCCCAATTTTGGCCTTTTTGCCATGAACGAAGCTTGGTGGAATATACACATCGGCTATTAAATGATTATCAAAAAAGAGGCGTTGGATTCAACGCCCCTGCTTTCTTCAGAGCCCTTTGGTGAGAGCTTTCCAAACGCCAATGGGGATGTGGTGTTGTCCCGCCCAATCATCACTTGAAGGATCATAGAAATCTCCAGCCACATAGACCCAATCTTTGCCCTTCTTTTGCCAGACATCTATTCCCCATTCGCCTTTTTTAACTTTGTCTGTTAAAAGCGCCCAATCGCCGACAGAGTAGGCGCCAGTAATGTTACCAGCGATGAAGGCCCTGGCTTGCGGCATCTTGCTTTTGATCAAAGATAAACTCCTACCATCCAACGGCCTTCTTGTTAGCCGGGATGGTTTGTCGGTTCTCTGATGAGCCTTCAGAAATTCTGATAGAGGCGCTGTTGACCGCGAAACGGGGTATTTCTTGACCGTTCGGTATGAATCAACAATGGTTAGCCTGCCTTTGCCCCAAATATGAAAATCGACGAGATAATGATGGCTGGCAGTATGGGCTTCGTTTTTGGCCCAGATAAAATCCCAGACCACAAACTGGTAAGTTTTCTCCCCGGAGAAACGGCCGTAAGCGCAGCCGCCAAAACTTGAAAAACCGAATTGGCCCAAAGTCTTGCCATTGCTACCAAAAATTGTGACAGTGTTGCCATTTTGGGAAGCACCGATTTTTGTGGCAATGACAATAGTCTCTTTCACGGAATCGCCATTAAGATCAAGAGTCCCAATAGAACCGCTGATTATCTCGCCCGCATTTTTGGGCCCTTTTTTCTCGACCCCTTTAGCCTGCCAGATAAAAGTCATTTGGCCCAATGGCTTTGGTTTCGTCGAGGCCTGTAAAGGTGCAGATAGTAGCAATATCCCAAACAACCAGAACCAGCGTGGCATGCTTGTCCTCCACTCAAGATTCGAAAATAGCTTAACATTTATCTTGGCAAAAATCAATAATTAGCCAACCTTAAAGCGCAGACTTTTAACTTTGTTTCCCCCTATTTTTGAGTTTATTTTAAAAATAATATCCTGGGAATGCTCATGCAGGCTGGCGGCTTGGGCCGAGGATGAGCACGAAACCGTTAAAAGTCCGCGATTGAATGAAACAATCTCATATTGACCCTGCGCTATTTCTCGCGCCCGATCACAAACCTCCGCCGCCTCCAGCGGCTTTTGATATCGCCTGTAACGCGGGTTGTCGCTAATAATCTTAGATATTTTTTTCATATTTTTCCCAAGGAATATCACTCCACTAATCTTTTATTCCCGAATCCTCCCTAATCTTATGCGTGCGATACGGATAGATTAGTGAGAAAAAGATTCGTCGGAATGTTTTTCAATTTCTATTATCTTCGCCTTCTCCCTCAAATTCTTTTCAATATGATCTAAGTCCGTGGTCGTAATAATTGTCTGTTGACCGCCGACGATTTTTGCCAAGTGGATTCGCCGGTTTTTGTCCAACTCCGAAAAAATATCATCAAGCAATAATAATGGCCTTTCCTCTTTTTCGCGGGCTAAATATTCCAATTCCGCCATTTTTAACGCCAAAACCGCGCTGCGATATTCGCCGCGCGAGCCAAAAGTGGTAATATCTTTACTCTCCAGCAAAAACACCAAATCGTCTCGATGCGGGCCGAACAAAGTGGCCGTGTAATCAATTTCTCTTTGGCGATGGGCTACAAGGGTTTCGGCAAATTTTTCCGGCACCACGGTGGGGTTGTATTTTAATTCAAGCGTCTCCGCTATTCCCGATATTTCCTGATATTTCTTGGTTAATTCTTCGTTAATTTTGGTCACGGTTTTTTGGCGTTTTTTGATAATAAAACTGCCCAGAGCCACCAGTTTTTCATCCCAAAAAGCTAGTTCCTCAATTTTTGAACGGCCGATTTTCAGAAAATACAAGAGCTTATTACGACCCCGAATAATTTTGGCCAGATCCAAAAGAGCCAAAGTATATTTTTTGTCAATTTGACACAAAAGAATATCTAAGAATCGGCGGCGAAGTTGAGGCGGCCCATCAATTAAGTGAATTTCCTCGGGCGAAAACAAAACTTGCGGCAATTTCCCCAAAATATCAGTTAATTTTTTGCGGACGCTATTGATTTTAACTATCTTGGTCATTGGGTATTGGGGATTGGGAATTTTCTGAATTACCATCTCGAGCTCGAAACTCTCTTCGTTAGCTATATCACTCGTGATACGCGCCACCTCCACCCCCCCGCCCGCATCGCCTTGCGAAGCATGGCGGGCAGGCCATTTGACGACCTCGTTATCATGATTGGTGCGCCAAGAGCGGCCGGTGGAAATTAAATAAATGGCCTCAATAATATTGGTCTTGCCAATACCATTAGGACCAACTAAAATAGTGGTTTTGGCAAAATCAATCGAGTATTTTTCATAGTTGCGGAAATTAGTGAGTTCTAATCTTTGAAGCATAAAATCCTAAATTCTAATATCTAATTTCTAAACAAATTCTAAATCTTAAAATCCAATGTTTTAAACATTATAATTTGGAATTTAAATATTGTTTAGGATTTCGGATTTAGTGCTTAGAGCTTTCTTCACTCCTCCATCCTGAGCGGCATGATGATATAACGGTAATTTTTATCTTTGGCCGGACGGATTAACCCTGGTGAAAGCGGACCAGCCAATTCTAAATCAATCATTTCTGAGCCCACGAACTGCAAGACATCGAGAATAAATTTGGCATTAAAGGCGATTTCTAATTCTTCGCCGGTAAAACTGCCTTCCAAATCAGAAGTATTGTCACCAATCTGGGGCGAGACCGCGAGGATCTGAATACTTTTTGGTTTTTTGATCTTGATTTTAACATTGTTGGCCGACTCCCTGGCAAAAAAACTCGCCATTTTGATGGCATTGGTGAAATTGCTGGTCCCAAGTTCAAGTTTTGTCTTAATATTTTGAGGAATAATTTGCTCATAGTCCGGAAAACTACCCTCGATTAATCGGGAAACCAGTTCGGTGGGGCCAAGCTTAAATTCGACCTGGTTTTCACCGACTTTTATTTCCACTTTCTCAATTGATTCATCAATCAGCCGGGCGATTTCTGCCATGGTCCGTGCCGGGATAATAAAACTCGCGTTGCTCGCCCCTTTCGAAAGAAGGTTGAGGGCCTTTTCCGCTAAACGATAACTATCCGTGGCCACGAATTTTAATTTTCCGCCCCCAACCACCACATAAACGCCGGCTAACACTGGTCTGGTTTCGTCAATCGCGCAAGCAAAAACCGTTTTTAGAATTCCGTCTTTAAGGTCCTGGGCCCCGACCTCCAAAGAAATCCCCCCCTTAACCTCGGGAATCAGCGGAAACTCGCCGGCTTCTATACCTTTAATGTTGGCCTTGAAATGTTCTGAGGATAAATTTAAAGTCGCGTCCTTGAGCTCCAAAGTAATTGTTTTATCAGTATTAGTAGTGGTAAATTCGGAAATTAATCTTGCCGGACAAGTTACAGCCCCATCCTTTAAGACCTTGCCGCCGATCCACGTACTAATGCCAATTTCTAAATCTGTGGCCGCCAGTTTCAGTCGACCCTTTTCGGTTTTAAGTAAAATATTATTTAAAACCGGCAAAGTCGTTCGAGTGCCGACCATATGCGAGACAATACCAAGCCCCCGAGCTAAATTTTGTTGGGTGCATGAAACCTTCATAATGCGCTCCTAAAGTCGCTAGGATACGAACTACGAAAACTTACTAAAATACGAATTTCTTATTTGTATTTTCGTATAAATTTTGTATTTCGTATCAACTTAAGTTATCCACAGTTATTATTTTATTAATTCTTTGATGAATATATAGATAGTAATAATAAAGGTTGTGAAAATTGGGGTTAAATAGGTTTATTAGCATGTGGAAAATCTGAGATTAGCTTGTGGAAAATATGGTAATAATGAATCATCTTCCCTAGATTTTACTATTCACGAATCGCCACGAATTTGTCAAATCTTATTCGGGCTGATTCGGGGTGAAAGATTCGTCGGACTTATCCACAATTTATCCACAAACCCCTTGCTTCGCAAGGGAAATTCGAAACTCTAAGCACTAAATCCTAAACAATATTTAAATTCTAATTTTCAAATGTCCAAAACGTTTGGGATTTTAATATTTATGATTTGTTTAGGATTTCGATATTCGGATTTCGGATTTTATGCAGTGTATAGTTTTTCCTTGATCATGGTCAATTCTTTTTTTAAGTCATCATTGGAGGCGATTTCTTTCTCAATTTTACTGACGCCATGCATGATGGTGGTGTGGTCTTTTTTGTTAAGTTCTCGGCTAATTTTAGGGTAAGATAAATTCATTTCGTGGCGCAAAAGATACATCGCAATTTGTCGGGGCCAAACAAATAATTTGCCCCTCTTGGGCGATAATAATTCTTTGTTTTCGATTTGAAAATAGGCGCCAACGGTTTTGATGATTTTTTCCACGGATAAATTCTTGCCTTTGGCCGCGACAATATCTTCTAAGACTTTGCTGGCAACGTCTTCGGAGGCGGGTAAGCGGTTTAATTGGCAATAAGCCAGCATCCGGTTAATCGCGCCCTCAAGTTCGCGGATATTGGACTCAATATTTTCGGCAATAAAATGAATAGTGCCATCATCTAGAGGAAATTCTTTTTCCACTGATTTGGATCGTAAAACCGCCTCGCGCATCTCTAAATTCGGCGGTTGAATATCAGCGACCATCCCCGCGCCGAAGCGGCTCGACAGCCGGTCTTGAATTTGGGGAATGGCTTTGGGCACGCGGTCAGAGGTAATCACAATTTGGCGGTTGCCTTGGTGGAGAGCATTAAAGGTGTGAAAAAATTCCTCCTGCGTGCCTTCTTTGCCGGATAAAAATTGGATATCATCAACTAAAAAAACATCCACCCCGCGATATTTTTTCTTAAATTCATCGGCCTTACCGTTGGAAATTGAAGAAACATAATCGTTGGTAAAGCTTTCGCAGGAAACATAAACAATCTTCTTTTTCGGCGTCTTCGCTAAGATTTCATTGCCAATGGCCTGAACGAGATGTGTTTTGCCCAAACCCACGCCACCGTATAAAAATAGGGGATTGTAAACCACACCAGGCTTGGAGGCAACCGCTTGAGCCGTGGCCGCGGCTAAACGGTTAGAATTGCCAACCACAAAGTTCTCAAAGCGATATTTGTGATTAAGCTGGGGGTGAGAAATGGCATCAATTGATTCTTTGGTCGCGGTTTCAGTTAATTTTGGCGGTTTGGGCAGGGGAGACAGGGCCGTGATTTTACATTCAAAGGCTTGGATTTTAGGTAGTGGTTTCTTTAAGGCCTCCAAAACCTCTTGGTTGAATTTATTTTCCAACCACTCTTTGGCAAAACCATTGGGAACACCAATAATAATTTTTTCTGGTCCAACTTCATAAATAAAAGTATTTTTAAACCAGGTGCCAAAATTGGCCTTGGATAAAGTCACTTCGAGTTCGCCCAAGGCGGTCTGCCAGATTTCTTTGGGGTCCATTAATTCCTTTCAGGAATTTGAATAAGTATCAGTATATAGTTATCAGTTATCGGTATAGATATTGGTATTGAAAATACTGATAACAGATAACCGATAACTTATTACTTATTGCTCGTAAATTCAGAATACCCTCTGAATTTAAGCCTGTCCACAGCGAGTTATCCACAATTGAGTCAATCTCATAATATGTAAGTTATCCACAGCCCGTCAACCCCGCACCAATGATTGTGGATTGGGTTGTGGATACAAAAACCCCGTTAGATGTGTTGCTATCTAACGGGATGAAGGGCGGGAGCTTTCGCTCCCGCCGTACATTCCAGACTTCCGGCTACTTCTCCCAAAGATGGAGACCCATAGCATCGAGTTTGGCCACGATTTCCTTTAAGGTCTTGCGTCCAATACCTCTGATTTGCAGGATCTCCTTTGGTGAGCGCTGGACCAGCTCGGCAACGGTCTCTATGCCCAGCCACCTCCTGATACTGTTGCATGCAGCGGTTCGCAGATCAAGCTTCTCGATCTCCCAGGTGAGCTCAGGATGCTTGGCATGTTCCTCGGCTTTTTCTTGTTCTTTTTTCCTCTCTTCCGCCTCATACTTCTCCCCTGGTGTCGGTTCGAAGGATTTCCCGAATGGTCCTTCGAAGACGTCATCACCAGCCCAAACCCCCTTGAATTGCCCACTCCTGGCATGGTAGTAGAATCGGCATTTGCCCATCAATCTAGTGGGCCCGTCTTCGGTACAAGGTAAGAACTCACACCATTGTCCAACTGCCGCCCACCATTTCCCGTCTTTCTTTTTCAGAAGGACGGAAACAGACTCGAGATACGAGGCTTCAAGGCCTGTTTCTTTTTGACCCGGCCTTCGAAAGGCGACATACCAGTGATCCGCATCCTCATGCCCACAGTTCTCATCATGACCGCAGATGGTACAGTGGATGTCCTCATGGTTGAACAACCAGCCATAACCAGGCAGGATGTTTTTGAGGAGCTCAACCACCGCCCATCGTCCGGCGACCTGGGGCTCAGTGTACCTGAAGTACATGTGCTTCTCCTTTTACCTGATTTTCAGAACTCATGATTATAACACATATCCAGGATTTTGTCAAGTCTTTTCGACTTAAATCTTGACATCTTTGTTAATATCTGATAAACTGTATTTAGTCGGTCTTTTTCGACTACTGACTGGCACAGTCACCCCGGGCTTGACCCGGGGTCCAGGATATTTATGAAACAATACTCCGTTTACATTATGGCAAGCAAACGAAATGGCACCTTGTATATTGGGATAACCTCAAATCTTATATACAGGGTCTATCAACACAAACACAAAAACGCCAATGGCTTTACTTCCAAGTATGATGTCAATAAATTAGTTTATTATGAGCAAACCGAAGATGTGCGCTCGGCGATTAAAAGAGAAAAACAGCTTAAGAATTGGAAAAGAAAATGGAAACTGGAGCTGATAGAGAAAATTAATCCCAATTGGAAGGATTTGTATAATAAATTAACTGGATCCTGACTTACGTCAGGACGACAAAAATCACATGCAATATCTAAAATCATTACAAAAACTTGGTTTTAATCAGCATGAGCAGGATGTTTACTTTGCTCTCCTACAGTTGGAGAAAGCCACGGCTAACGAAATCGCTTATAAGGCGAAAACTAAGCGGCCGACAACTTACGATATTCTCTATCGTTTGGTTTCAGAGGGCTTTGCGGCCAAAGTGACGGAAAAAGATAAAATGAAATTTGTTGCCCGGCCGCCAGAGAATTTACTCGAAATTCTCGAAAACCGAAGAAGAGAACTTAAAGCCGATTTACCGGAATTATTGAGCATTTATAATACCAAAGCCAAAAAACCAAAAGTTGCCTATTTTGAGGGGTTGGATGGTATCATCCAGCTTTATGAGGATACCCTTAATACTTTAAAAGCCGGCGATGAAATAGTGGCTTATTTTTGTGATTATGAAATCCCTGAACATAATAAATATATGCACGATTATGTTCTGCGCCGGGCCCAAAAAGGAATTAGAGCGCGAGGGATAGGTCAAGACAAACCAAAGATTAGAGAATTTACTAAAGAAAATAAAAAACAGCTTCGAACCTCCAAACTTGTGAGCGAAAAAGAATACAATCTTAAAAACGAAATTAACATTTATGCCAATAAGGTGTTTATTATCAGTTTTAAGCCGGAACTATTTGGCGTCTTAATCGAATCAAAAGAAGTGGCTGACACCCAGCGGGCCATCTTCGAAATGGCCTGGCGCGGCATTAGCCGCGAGAGTAAATAAGTTATTAGTTATCCGTTATCAGTATAAACACCACATAAAGCATTGAAATTATCCAGATTTAAGATATAATAGAAAAGACAAAAACAAACGACATTTTTCTCTTTCGTATTTGCATGCCTAAAGGCTTACAAATTCGTAGTTCGTAGAGAAAGCACGACTGAAAGGAGTGCGCATCAAACGGACATATCAACCCCACAACAAACGAAGAAAAAGGGTTCATGGGTTTCGGTCCAAGATGAAATCAACTGGCGGCCGGCGGGTTTTACAAAACCGAAGAGCCAAGGGGCGAGCCCGATTAACAGTATAAAGTAGAAGTATATGGTTATCAGTTATCAGTATACATTTAATACCGATAACGGATAACTGATTACCGATAACTTATTCACATGCTTTCAAAAAAATATCGCTTAACACGAAAAAATATCGGCTTTATTCACAAAAAGGGGAGACGATTCAGCTCTGAGGGCTTATCTATTAAATGTTTAGCCAACAACTTGGGTTATTCCCGTTTTGCCGTCAATGTGCCGGTAAGCGTCTCCAAAAAAGCAACTGTTAGAAATCGCCTGCGACGAATCGTTTACGACGAAATCGGCCAAGCCTGCCCTGAGTGTAGCCGAAGGGCCAAACCAGCCGGTAGCGTTGACTGTCTGATCGGTGTTTATCAAAAGCAAGATGAGAAGATTCTTAGAGCCAAAATCAAAAAGATATGTGTAAGTATTTAGCCAAAAAAGCCATCCGGGCTTATCAGAAAACCCTGTCATTTGATCACGGCCCCTTGCGCGTGTTATATTCCGAGGGCTTCTGCCGTTTTCAGCCCACTTGCAGCCAGTATACTTATGAGGCCATTGATAAATACGGGGTATGGCGCGGTAGCTGGCTGGGTCTGCGCCGTATCATCCGTTGCACGCCCTGGGCCCGGGGCGGGTACGACCCAGTGAAATAGTCAGAAGTTTGGGTTTTGGCGGCCAGTAAAGTTAAAAGTCTTGGTCAATTGTCTTTTAACCAAAACCATTAACCAGACAGGCCGCTCAAACTCAACCAATAAACCTAAACCATGACAACCATCAAACTTATCTTAAAAACCATCCTCTATCGGCCTTTATACAATGCCCTGATTTTTTTGGTCTGGTTAATTCCCGGCCACAATGTGGCTTGGGCGATTATTATTTTGACAATTGTTATTCGGCTGATTTTATTGCCGTCATCGCTCAAGGCCGCCCGGGCCCAAATCAAGCTCCGCGATCTCCAGCCAGAACTCGCAAAAATCCAAGCCGAGCACAAAGATGACAAAACTAAACAATCCCAGGCGGTGATGGAGTTTTACAAAAAGCACAAAGTCAGCCCCTGGGGCTCTTGTTTGCCGCTCTTGATTCAATTTCCGATCCTTATCATCCTTTATTATGTTTTTATTAATGGCTTAGGCACCCAGCGCTTTGATCTTTTATATTCTTTTGTACCCAGACCCGAATTTATCAAGACGATTTGGCTGGGAATTGATTTAGCCAAGCCGGACCGCTGGGTTTTGCCGATTATTACCGGCGCCCTGCAGTTTATCCAGGGTTGGCAGATGCAGCCCAAGAGACGGAAGACGGAAGACGGAAGTCAGAAGGACAAAGGGCAGGAGATGTCGCAAATGATGACTCGGCAAATGCTCTACCTCATGCCGGTTTTCACGATTATTATTGCCATGAGACTGCCGGCGGCATTGCCTTTGTACTGGGGAATTACCACCCTTTTTGGCATTGGTCAGCAATGGTGGGCGGGAAGAAGTCTGAAGCATGAAGCAGGAAGTATGAAGATAGAAGAAAAATCAGAGGAATATCAAACGCCAGAAAAACATGAAACCGTTGATAAGCGGGTTAAACATGGGGTTGAAGTGACGGTGAGGAGGAAGAAATGAGTCTAGATAAAATCAAGATTGAAAAAACTGCCCAAAACTTAATTGATCATTTTGACCCGGGGGCGAAATTGGCGGTCGAGATGGCGGAGGAAAGCTGCCATATCAATATCGAGACCGAAATGTCGGGACTTTTAATTGGTCGCCACGGGGAGACCTTGGAAGCTCTCCAACATCTTTTGCGATTGCTCATATCCAAAGAGCAAGAGGAATTTGTGCCTTTAGTTTTGGATATCGCTGGTTATCGCGCCTCAAGGCAGCAGGAATTGGAAACCCTTGCTCGCGATCTCGCCCAAAAAGTTAAAAACTTTGGCGGCTCGGAAACCCTGCCCTCGATGAGCGCCTATGAGCGCCGGCAAATTCATCTTATTTTACAAGATATTGAGGGGATTGAAGGAATCTCCGAAGGCGAAGAACCGTATCGGAGAATTGTGATCAGACCGAAAAGTACAAAGTAATTCGTTATC
>Ga0315280_10001991_pt1 | contig 33855 bp, 29 predicted proteins | sample YL17G06_40_MG_FD_203697 | JGI IMG/M metagenome (GOLD analysis project Ga0315280, IMG submission 203697) | Sediment microbial communities from Yellowstone Lake, YNP, Wyoming, USA - YL17G06_40 | ecosystem: Environmental > Aquatic > Freshwater > Lake > Sediment | place: USA: Wyoming | collected...
CCTGAATTCCTTTGCAGGCTGCAGTTTTATCATTTAGACCTTGGCCTCCACGGCGATTGGATTTGGTTTCTTCAGGTATTCATCAGTAACTGGATAGTTTTCATACTCCACTGTCCAGTATTCTTTGAACCTTTTTTTCATGTCGCCAGTTATCTCGGCAGGTTCAGCAACTTTCACGTCAAGCCACATCGTAGCGCCGTCGATATGCCTCACAATTTCTCCGTTTCTGGAAACGATTTCTCCGCCTTTGATCGTGTATGCAGCTTTCCTGAACGCTTTCCTCACGGTCCTGAATTTTCTTGAAGGATCGATCTTTTCCGGGTCGACGTTGTAGATTGCTATGTCCGCATCTGCGCCCACACCGAGATGCCCCTTCTTCTGGAGTCCTAAAGCTTTGGCCTGTCCTGCCCTCGTCATGACTGCAATCTCGTAGAAGCCTAACTCACGATCTATTGAGGGAAGGAGACTTCGGCTTCTCGAACGCTTATTGATTCTCTTCAAAGTTGCTTCTCTTGCCTTTTTGCTCATGAGCCATGCGATGATCTTCGGATAGGAAGTGAATGGACCTCCGTTAGGATGATCCGTGGTCATGAATATTTTCCAAGGATCCTTGATTAATAGTGCAAGCTCTAAGCCTATTGACCATTGGATCGCGTGAACGTAGCTCTTGCGGCGGTAGCGGAATGGAACTATGCCTGCGCTTGTTTCGGTTTCAACGTCATGGTTTACCCATTTGTTTCCGGTCAGCCCGTAGAGATCGTACTGGAATGGACCGTCAGCAGTCATTGTGGTTGTGTCTGTGAATATGACTTGGCCCATGTCCATGGTGACGTGGGAATGAGTGTTAACGTAGTTGGCGATGTCTTCTGCACCTGACTGTAATGTTCTCCAGTCGTCTCCTTTGAAGGCGCAGAATTGGCAGTGTGTTATATGGATTACAGGTTTGTCCTCGACGGCTAGGTCTTCAACGCACTTCATTGTTTCCAAAGCAGTCTGGTAGTTTCCTGGTTTTCCGAGGTTGTTTGTGTGGACGTGAATTGTGTGTGGCAGATTCAGGAGTTTGTTCGCTTTACATAGGCCGCGTATGATTTCGCGTGGAGTGGTGCAGAAATGTGGAACTTGGTCGTCGAGGCCTTTGACGTTGTGGCCGAACCCCCATGCTTCCAAACCGCCTGGGTTGACAATTTTTATTGCATAGCCTTTTGTTGAGTCCATGATCCAAGCTACGTGCCGTGCACATTCCTCGATATTATCCTGCGCTATGTATTCGAGCGCGAACCACCAGTCGCCTAGAAGCGGATAAGTTGCTTTGTCAAGCATTGGAGTATCGCTCAATTCCTCATGCGTGTGTTTTGCTTCCAATGGTGGCATTGAAGGGTTCATTATCGTGGTGTAACCCATCCTCGAGTAGCGATAGCCCGTGGTGAACGTGGAGGGAATCGAACGGCCCACCCCGGACCGTGTTATTGATGTTTTGAGTTCAAAATCTTTGAAGTGGTCTTCCGGTCGCAGAAGTCTTCCAGTGTTGACTTCCGCCCCTGCTATGTGAGTGTGGATATCAACGCCGCCCGGCATGACTATCATTCCTGATGCGTCGATTATGGTTGCCTTGTGTTCGTCGACTCTTTCGACTATTTTCCCGTCTTTTACTGCAATGTCCATCTTTTGGCCATCTATTCGATTCAGAGGGTCATACACAAAGCCGTTCTTGACCAGGATCTCCATCTATTGTGCCTCCTTTGCTTCTTCGCTTCTTATTTGCTTGACTTCTGAGAGTATTCTTTTCAAGATTTCCTCGTCAGAAAGGATTCCTGCGGGTGGATTGACAACTTTCTTGAGCGCTAATGGAACGTGATCCATTCGGTAGGCTGTTCCTGTGGTTTCTATGCCCACGAAGGCTGATGGAAAAACCACGTCTGCCATCTGACTGGTTGCGTTCATGTGTGGGTCTATGGCGATGAGCGGGTTTTTTACCAAATGGTCGACTGCGGATTTTGGAAAGTTTGAGACGGGGTCTGAAGCTACTATCAGTGCTGCGTCTGTTTCTTTTCGCAAGAGTACATCTACAGCTGATGTTTCTCCAGGGTTGTATCGTGGGTAGCCTAGAGAGAAGTCAACAGCGAATGGGTAACCTGTTTGCCACGTGAAAACTGTGTCTGCGCCTGTGACGTTGAAGTGCCCACGCATGGGCATTATGACAAATTTCGTCCGCGTGTTCAAGTCTCGCGTCAGGCATATTGCGATGTCGACATTTCGCATCTTGCCCTTACTCATCGTGAGTCCTAAGCCGAAGAAAATCACTCCGAAATTGCATCCGATCATTGCGTCTGCAACTTCTTCCAAGTATTCCACCGGCACTCCGGCTACAGTGTCAACCTCAAGCTCTTGATCTCGGATCAATGCCCTGAAGGCTTCCAGAAGCTCGTAATCCTTGTTCGGTTCAACTTGAATGAAGTAGTCAGCAACGTCGGCGGTTCTTGTTTTTCTAACGTCCACGACTATGAGTTTTCTGCCGCCTTTCAAGATCGCGGGACATGGTCTTTTTCCAGTCGGCGGCGGCAAGATTTTTTCTTCTTGCTGCACCCTTCTCAGAGTGCTGTCTACCTTTTTCTTGGCTGTTGCAGCCTTTGTCTTGCTTACGTAATCTTTCCACTCGCTTTTCTCGAATTTTCCCTCCGAGAAGGACGTGTACCGCTCTATGTGCCTGGGATGGGCGCTCCAAGGGTTACTTCCCCAGTAGATGATTAAGTCTGCGCGATGTCTGATCTGCCCAAGCGTGCACGTCGGCAACCCGACCTCTTGAATGGCCAGTGCAGAAGGACCATGGCAAATTGTTGAAGTGTTATCAATTACTCCGCCGACTTGTTCGGCCAACTCGACGCCTACTCGCATGGCTTCGCAGCTTGTGGAGCTCCAACCATAAAGCAATGGATAGTCTGAGCCAGCTAAGATTTCGGCCGCTGCCGTTACTGCCTCTTCAAATGAGACTTCAACCTGTTTCCCGTTTTTCCTGATTAAGGGTTTTAGAAGCCTATGTCCACGGTAGCCAGAGAACTTGGATTCACACATAGAGCAGCCGTTTTTCACCTTGACTACTGCGTCATCGTTGATGGTCAGTTCTATGTCATCGCAAAGGCATCCGCAGATCGGACAAGTCACTGATTTTATGACTGACATGTCATTCCTTCCTAAACTGTTGGGTCAGGAGTTCGCGGAGATTAAGAACTGGCTTTTCAGGAGCCTGCTCGATCTCGGCGGGGATCCCTTTTAGAGAAGGCATTCCGATGTTGTCGGTCTCAGGGTCAACGACAACGTTTGCCCACGGACCGTACGGAAGGAAAATTATGCCCGTGTGTGGGCCTCTTTGAGACTTCACTCCCTTCAAAACCACAGAACCGTGTTGCGTGGAGACGCAAACGTTGGTCTTGTCTTTTATGCAGAGTCTTTTCAGATCCTGGGGATCAATGAAGCATACTGCGACGCTTTCCATGTAGTCTTTCGATGATTTTCCTTGCTCCTTGCCTACGCCTTGCTCTATGGTGCGTCCAGTGAGCAGAGTCACACGTAATTTCGAGGTTTTTTCCATCGGCTAATCACTGCTTAACTGTGCAACGTCTGTGTCTGAAGAGTATTTTGAGAGCCAGATGATTATTTAAGTTAGCTGATTCAGTGTTCCATGTCTAACGGTGGACTGCCAGAGGTGGTTTGGAATCGTTTTGAACAGCAAATCATTTTTCTTTCCATTTTGTCACAAGTGAACCGACGATTATGAAACCTACGGCGAGTGCTGCTACGATGGCAATGTTCACATATGTTCCTTCGGGGTAATTGTATATCATCGCGTATCTGAGACCTTCAGAGAAATAGGTCAATGGAAGTATTTTTGCGAAAGGCTGCAGGTAGCTCGGCATGATTTCGAGTGGGAAATATGTTCCTGAGAGAAACATCATGGGGAATGCTATGGCATTGCCTATGGCAGAGGCAGCCTCGACGTCTTTTACAAGTCCGGATAGGAGCATGCCGATTCCTGAGAACATCACTGACCCGAGGAAAATCAAGAGTATAGCGAATGCGTCGGGTATGATTCGCACGTTGAAGATCACCCAACCAAGCGCAAGCATCATTGCCGTCAGCAACAGATTCAGAAGGGTCTGACTGAGGATATTGCCAATTATCCAATCCATTTTGCTGAGCGGAGTCAAGGAAAGGCGCTTTATGATTCCTCTTCTCTTGAACTCTGACGTGTTGCTTGTTAAGCCAATCACGCCGTTTGTCATTATGAAAGCAGCTGTGACTCCTGGGATGTAGAAGTCTATGTTTGTCAGGCGGGTGCTTGTAACGGGTGTCTGTATAAATTGAATCACGTTTTCGGCGCCTATCAGCTGATAGTTGAAAGCGTTGGCTACACTCGTTATGATGTTTCTTACAATCATGGCAGATTGATCTGAAACGTCAAGCATTATGGTCAATGATGTTTTTCTTTCAGGCAGGCTCTCGTTGTATTGCTGCATCTGCAGTAGTCCCTGCTGGAAGGCGATTCTTTGGGAGTCATTCAAGTAAGGCGCGAAGTACTGATATGAAATGTTGAGCGTGCTGTAGCTTATCCCGACTCTGACTTTGAGAGTGCCGTTGAGGAGGTCGTCTTGAAAACCTTCTGAGATTATGAGGATGCGGATGTTTCCTCCCAAGGGGCCAAGAGCTTTTTGCACATAGGACGTGGCATTTTCTTCCGGCGGCACATTGGTTATGACGAAGGCTTTGGTCGCATTGAGGGCGTCAACGAAAGCCGCTGAGAGTCCGCTGGGATTACCTCCAGGAGCTGTTCTGTCGAGATTCTGGATGTACAGATTGAAATTCGTGGAGCCTCCTGTGTTACTGAAGATGGCACCGAACACTAAGAGCAGTAGTATTGGGAACATTATGCTGAAGAAGAGGCCTGATCGGCTTCTCATCCAGTTCTTGGTTACGGCTTTGAATATGGTTATGGCTCTCATTGCTTCAGTTCACCCTCCTCGGTTATTCTTCCTCCTACTACCTTGAGGAAGACATCTTCTATTGTGGGGCTTTGAATTTCTATTTCCTTGTTGAGTTTCATCTCGGTCAACGTAGCCATGACTTGCCACATCTCGTTGACGTCGTCCACCTTGACCAAAACATCAGCGCTCTTGTCCAAGGTTACATTATCATACTTTTCTTGAAGGATACCTGCCACTCTTTTCTCGCCCTTTCTGATAATCAGGACCTTAAGTCCGCCGTGTTCCGATATCAGTTCTTGCGGAGAACCGATCAAAACGATTTTCCCTTTGTCTATGATGGCTATCCTGTCAGCAAGCGCTTGGGCCTCTTCCATGTAATGCGTCGTTAGAAAGACTGTCTTCTGCAGTTTTCTCAGGTTTGTGATAACGGCCCAGACTTCTCTTCTTGCCTTGGGGTCAAGGCCTGTTGTAGGCTCATCCAAAAATACGAGCTGTGGATCATTGACCAGAGCTGCGGCAACGCCTACCCTCTGCTTCAAGCCGCCTGAAAGGTTTTCAAACCGTTCATTTGTCTTGTCTTGCAGATCCAGAAGCTCTATGACCTTTACGACATCAAGGTGTTGCCCGTACATGTCTCCAATGAGGTCTATGTTCTCTTTTACGGTCAGCTTCTCCAATGCACTGAAATCCTGAGGCAACACGCCTATTCGCTTCTTGATCTCTTTAACATCGGCGTTTTTGGTGACATCGTACCCAAAGACTTTGGCGGAGCCGCCTGTGAGAGGCCTGAGGCATTCGAGAATTTCGACGGTCGTGGTTTTTCCAGCGCCATTAGGGCCTAAGAAAGCGAAAACTTCGCCTTCATTGACTTCAAAGGAAATACCATCAACAGCTTTCAGTTTCCCGTATTGCTTGATTAGAGAGTTTACTTCTACAACAGGTTTCTCCATTTTGATCCTAACCAGAATGCAGCAAAAAACTAGATGAACTGCAGATTTAAGACTTGTGCGAGACTCAGACCCTAATTTTCGGTTCAAACCTTGTTCTGCAGCAGTTTTAGAGGCTTCATTAGGCTAAGGTCTATACCCGTTGAGAATGCATACTGCCAGAGCTGCTGCGATTATGTCTGCCGTCGTTCCTGGATTCAAGAGATTACTAGACTTTCTGAGCTCCTGATCAAACTCGTCTAAGGTCCTTCTACCAACGGATGTCTCGACTCCGCCGAGTTTCACGATTTCTCTGGCTTTCACGGATATTTCACGTGCCTTCTCGATGCCCGTCTTTCTGGCTATGAACGTATCCGGAACTTCGGCAAGAACTTCCAGAAAAGTCTGAACTATCGCTGCGCTCGGATTCGCAGTGTTCCGCAGATGTTTGTGAAGAGATGGAAATGCAAGGTCGAATGTCAGGTGATAGTTGTTAACCCATTCTGAACAGATCGTGTCATAACCCTCAGCTATCTTGAACACTCTATAGAGAGATATCTTCTCATCAAGTATTCTTTTTGCAGACGTCGGATCGTTCAGGTCTAAGTCGGCCGCCTTTCCGAGTCCGCTCGGGTTGGCAATTTCTATTGCCGCATACAGATTGACAGCGTCTACTGGCGTAGTTGATTCCACGACAAGCTTCAGATTTTTCCTGAAAGAGCCAACGTTGAAGCTTCCTTCCGCCAAAGTCATACCGGCAGCCACAGCCATCGGCGAAAGTAAAATCACAGTGCCCAGAAGCGTGTTCCCGCCGTGCTGCCAAGCCTCTATGTCGGCCACACAATCTCTTATGATATTTCCAACTCTAACATCAGCAATTTTCATTTTCCCTTTATGGACGGCAATCCCCCGGCGAGCTCCAGACTCAAATGAAGAAGCTGCGGCGACGGCAGAAGCAAGGAAATGCTCGTACCGGGTCTTCTCAAAGTTAGCCAAGACGCTCACGTTTCCAGGTTTATGGGCACCTGCTTCAAGCAGAATGGCTAGTTCGAGACATCGCATGACATGTCTTGCCGATTCTTGTGTAGTCATCTGCATATTCTTTCGATTAGACGTTTTACTTTGAGAAGTTTTATTAACGTTGTGTAAAAAGCTACACAGCCAAGCAAAACATGACACAGGCATTTGCGCGCGCAATCTGAAAAGCAAAAAGCGCAGAATGTATCTATTAATTGCGAGAGATGATCGATGAAAACCAGAGAAGGGGATCTGCTTGAAACTTGCGATGGATCTGTTTTCGACGTAAAAGGACTGGTTCATCCTCCGAGTCGAGCAATAGCCTTCATTCGCTATTTCCGTGATGAAAAGGGAGATAGGAAGAAGAAGAAGAATAGAACAGCGTATGGCAAGGTCTACTCCTTTTCTGAACGTTACAACCTGTTGAAGGATAGATTCCCAACGTATCTTGTTCATGACGCTGTTTTTGACGAAACGCTCTGCGAAGTCCCAGATAGCGATGTCAAGAAACGCCACGATCCAATTGAAAAACTCGCAAGACTAAAGACTGGCAGGAATTTAGATTCACTTGAAGGCAAAGCCCTCGAACTGGCTGAAATGGTCATACAAAAAACAGACATACCGTGGGGCGCTATCGGAGTTTCCGGCTCGGTTCTAGTTGGTCTTCACAAAACTGGTTCAGATATTGATCCTGTCGTGTATGGTTCTGCAAACTGTCGAAGAGTCTATTCTGGTCTGCAAGATATGTTGAAGGAGCCGCAATCGCCTTTCAAACCGTATAGCTTGGGTGAATTGCAGAGCTTGTTCGATTTTCGTTCGAAGGACACAGCCATGGGTTTTCAAGAGTTCGTTCGAACTGAAACGAAAAAGGCCTTCCAAGGAAAGTTCATGGGAACTGACTACTTTGTCCGCTTTGTCAAGGATTGGGGCGAAATTCGCGAAGAGTACGGCGACATTCAATACAAGAACGTTGGCTATGCAAAAATCAAAGCCACAATTGCAGACGATTCGGAATCGATCTTCACCCCGTGCACATACATTCTTCAAAAAGCAGAGGTTGTTGATGGACCAAAGCTTGCTCCAATAAGAGAAATCGCTTCTTTCCGTGGAAGATTCTGCGATCAGGCTAGGAATGGCGACACGATAATTGCGCAGGGAAAAGTTGAACGGGTCACAGATCTGGAGCGTAACGACGAATATTTCAGGCTCTTGATTGGGAACAAACCTTCAGATTACATGCTACCCAGTTGGAGCTTTCAAACTTTGACTTTCAGAACTTGCTCATAGTAGCGTGGACAATAGGTTAACGTTACTTGAAGAAAATTTCCACTCGGAGTCATCACTTCTTCAAGGTTTCCTCCAACATCGACGGTCTCGCCTCTTTTCGCTTGCATCCGAAACTCCTCCACGTAAGAGAACACTCGTTTAGCCTCAGACGCTTCTCTTTGGCCCTCAAGAATTTCCAGTGGCTCTATGTTGTATATTGATGGAATAAATGGCGCATCGCTGTCTTCGGTTACCTTTGCGAGCATTCTAGTCCAGCCTCTGGGAACAATTCTGGTTTTGGAATCGTATTCATTGTCTATTTCCTTCCAGTCTTTCACAGGTTCGAACTCGGTCTTTATTGTCCTCCCGCTCTTCGAGTCCTCAAACAGCGCGTAAATCAACTTCCTTTGTTGATGCCACAAATATTCGTCGGGACTGAGGTTCTTGAACCGCCAGTCCTTGCCTCTGATTGTTTGATCGGTTCCGAACTCGTTCGTGAGTCGCGAAAAACCAGATTTGTAAAACTCTCCTAATGTTTCATGAAGCTTGACAAGGCTTCTTTCGCCATAGATGATGAGGTCAATGTCAGAGTGCTTTGGATGATGGAAGCCGTGAAGCAAGGAGCCGAAAACACCGAAGTCTTCAAGATGCAGATCTGAGGATTCCAGCACTATGTTAAGCAGGTTTTGCATGGCTGCGAGAAGATCATCGTTTCCAGCTGCTCCAGCCAAATTTCGAAGCACTACGCCTGGCTTCTTCACTTCGAAAATGTCGTTGTGGTTGACTCCCGCCATCTTCTTCCCGAGCATCTCATGAAATATCATGTATTGGGGAAATCTGCGTTGAATGAATTTCCATCCTTCGTCTTCATAGAACTTGTAAAAGGCATTTCGCCCACTGCCTCTAGGTGCCTTCGGGTTGTTGGACTTGAAAATTTCGGAAGATGCGTATTCAGCATCGCAGACAAATGACTCGGGCGGGTGCGAGTAGCCGAACACGCGGAATATTAAACCTTCTTTCGTGGTTATTCCATCGCGGTCGCGAAGTTTCAGAGTGGCCAAATGTGTTCTTCCTCGCTGGCACCTGTTCCGACGACGACCTGATGATGGGTTTTTCCTGTTTCTACGTTTTCAACGTGTTCCAGCATTCCTGATACGCGCATTTTGTCACCGCGTCGGGCAATGTTTCGGTAGCATCCGATCATTGAAACTACAGTGTGCGGGACTGTGTCTTTGCTGAGCTTTGACGCTGCACCAATCGGTTCATAATCTTCGATTTTGTAGACAGCTGGACGAAACATGGCTTCAGTGTCGTCTTTCACCTTGCAGCGGAACTTGACATGAGTGACGGGAAAGTACTTGAAAGCGCCGTATTTGGAGTTGATTTCTTCAGGCTTTCGAACGGCGTTGTACATGAATAGCTTGCCTTGATATTTGCCCTTGTATCGTCTCGCCGCGTCTATTCGGTTTTTGGACACATAACTTAGTGTGCCAGTTATGACAAGCTTGTCTATTGCCGCTTCGAGTTTGCGAAAGTTGTGGGATCCATGGACGACTAGGTCGATGTCTGACTTAGAGGTATGCATGTTCAACGCGATTGAGCCGTGAATTCCGAAATCTTCTGTGCTAGCATGCGACTTTTTTGAAAGCAGCGCAATCAGGTCTAGCGTGGTGTTTTGGAGGCTATCCCTGTCTTGAAGTCTCAAGATGCGATGCAGGCATTCCCTTGGAACATAAATCTCTTGGACCGAGTCCAGCGGTGCGCTGATGACTTCTTTGTTCCTGAACGGGCAGAAATGCACATAGGCTGGGAAGTTGGTTCTGAAGGTTTCAAGGAAACTCTGGTAGTTTTGAGCTGTATAGAGTCTTTCAGCTCGGAAGATTTCGTTTTGTTTGTAAGTCCAGGTGTTTTCAAGATATTTGATGTAGAAAAAGTCTTTGAAACGGGCAGGTATGTATTTCAGAAAAGCGAAAACTCGACCTTCCGGATGCTCATATCCAAAGACGTTGAAAATGAAACCCTCTTTGGTTGCGAAAGTGTCCCCGTCTTCAGGAACCCAGCTCTTGACGTCCGTCTTCAATCGCCGCGATAGACTGAGGCTGGAACGTTAAAAAACCTATTGCAGGACGACACAACGCTTAAACCATGAATTTGCCAAAGCAGAGTGAAGTGATTCGGTTTGGATGAAGATTCACATCCCTATGTAGTGTTCCTTCCATCGGAACACAAAACCAGAATACTGGGCGCGATCTTCGGCTCAAAAGCGGCTGTCGACATTCTCAAGTTTTCGTTGAGCCAAGGCATCGCGAACAAGATCTACCAGAAAGACCTCGTCAAAAAACTCTCCTACTCAAACAAGACCATCATTGAAAACTTGAAATCTCTAACAAAGCTCAGAATCCTGCAAGAACACATGGAGAAAGCCCAGAAAGAAGGACGTATCGTATGGCTCAAGACCTACCAGCTGTCTGACGCTGGAAAGTGGTTTGCACTGCTTCTCGCTGAGGAGAAGGACCTGTCGGAAAACGAGAAAGCGGAAATACTTGAGAATCTCTTCAGGACCTACATCCGATGGGTAAAAGACCTTTCAGACAAACTACATCTTAGAAAAGGCAGTTTGGAAAGAGCGTTCAAAGAAGAAATGAAGTAGAAAAGGTGCCGGCATGAGTTCAAACGTAATAGCTATTGTTGGAGGAAAAAAGTCTGGAAAAACAACGACAATTGAATTGCTGACCAAAGAGCTTGCTGAAAGAGGCTACAAAATTGCCGCAGTGAAACACATTCCAGAGCCAAACTTCACCATTGACAAGGAGGGAAAAGACACTTGGAGATATGCTCAGGCAGGAGCGACAAAGGTGGTCTGCGTGTCTGCCGATGAGATAGCGACCATTGAGAAAACAAGACACAGTGACTTATCTTTGAAGAAGATTCTTCAGAAGTGCAGAGGCAGCGACTTGGTTTTTCTAGAGGGATTCCGGAAACTCGTTGCAAAGGACGACAAGATTTACAAGATCCTTGTTGTCCACTCGGCAGAGGAGGCTATAGAAGATATGAAGACTTTTCATCCTATAATAGCGTTAACAGGCCCGCTTGAGCCCAAGTTGGGCAAACAGCACATTCCCTACGTTGATGTATGCAAGAGTGCTAGGAAACTCGCGGATTTGGTTGAAAGAGTTGTAATAAAAGAAGCTGCAACCTGAGTGTTGTTGTAGCTGGGTTGTGGGGTTTGGAGAAATTATCTGAGGGGGAGATGGGAGAAAGGAGATAGACGAAAAAACTTTAGGTAATTCCCCAAACCTATCCACCCAACTTTTCAACACACACTCTTGTTGCATCATCACCTTCTAGAGAGCCTTGAACGCATCAAACCACCTGTTGTACATGGTGAGCATGTCGACAGACACACTGGGTTTTCGTTCTTCTAGTATCTGCGTGAAATCAGCCATGGTCAAAGATCTTGGTTTTGCCATCTTGTCGCTTGCTTGCCCTGACTCGAAGAATTCGCCGATGAGCTTCAGTTGAGCCGACTGATTAACGTCTCTTATGTCGCTTCCGGAGAAACCTTCTGAAAGCCTCGCAAGCTCGTGCAGATCAACATCGGGACCCAGTTGCAGGTTGGTTGTGTATAACTTGAACATCATCAACCGTGTGTGGTGGTCTGGAAGTGGAACTAGAATCCTTTTCTGGAATCGTCTTATGAAAGCCCAATCCAAGTCCCAAGGCTTGTTCGTTGCTCCAATCACGTAGATATGAAGAGCCTTGCCTTTGTCTACGATTCCGTCCATCTCTTTCAGGAATTGGTTCCGGACGCGTATTTCTCCGCCAACTTCATTTGTGTGCTTCCCCATTAGAGAGTCCAGTTCGTCAACGAAAACTATTGCGGGTCTTCCTTCTTGGGCGGATTTTCTCACGTTACCAAAGAGACGTGCGACGTTCTGTTCACCTTCGCCTAACCATTTTGACATGATTGAGGCGGCATCTATTGAAACAAATGTTGCATCTATTTCTGTAGCGACGGCTGCAGCTATCAATGTTTTCCCGCAACCTGGCGGTCCGAAGAGCAGTATTCCTCTGGGCCATCCGAGTGGAAACAGGTCTGGTCTCTGAACAGGGTAGATTATCGCTTCTTTGACAGCTTTCTTTGCAGGGTCAAGTCCAACCACGTCATCCCATTTCACATTTGGTTTCTCTGTTATGATTAGTTCCTCATAGCTGGACTTGCCGCCTTCGCTGGTCTTTGGTTCGCCTTCATAGCCGTCGTGGTCGCCGTTCCTTACTTCTGCATGCGCCATTTCCCGCGGACCGACAGCCCCTTGTATCGCCTTTATCCGTTCCTGATAGGCTATAGCTCTCTGCACGTAGACCTTGTTCAGACTGTATTCAGGATAAAGCTGGACAAGCTGCAGCAGGCTTTCAATGGCCTTCTGGTACATGGTTATGGCCATGCCCTTTGAACCGTGCTTGTCCAGACGTACTGCTTCCAACGCGTAATTTGTCGCGGATTTTTCAAGTTCTTGTGAAGCGCTCATAACCTCTATTCTCCCGTTTTTAGTTCAACCTTTATCTTGCCTTTAGACCCTAAGCTTTGAAGGGCCTTCTCTATCTCCTCATTCGAGGTTTCCAAATCGACTGAGCAACGTGTCAAGTCGATTTGTCCATTACTTTTCTTAACGTAATCTAGAAGAATGTCTTCTAGTTGTGAATTGTCAACTTTCAAGGAGATTTCCTTGATCTCCGATTTTTTATAAGAAAAGAGGGTCTGAGAAGATTCTCGTTCAGACTCCTCAACAGTCTTCTGACCTGCGGTCTTCGACATTTCCGAGGAAATTGCTATGATCTCTTTTATTGTGGTGTGCTCAGCGTCTGGGATCTTGATTGTGGTAGGCGGTTCAGGAAGATTTTCCTCAGCTTTCTGCTGAAGATAGCATGAGACTTCTTTGAGTATTTCTTGGCCACCGGCTGTCTTGCAGTTAACAGGTATAGTTGACTCGTCGGCTGTTATCTTTGTGGAATAGAGTGTTTCGCTTATGGTGTCGTTGACTTGGCTCAGTTCAGACGAAACATCGGGCAAAACTGAGATTAGCTCTTGCGATACACCTTGGAGAAGTCTTAATGCGGGTTTAAGATCGACAACTATTTCGCTCAATTCCCTTATGGTTTCAAGCCTTAGAACCACGCGTTCTATGGCTAGTTCCACGTTGTAGAGGAATTGAATTAGTCTTCTGACTTCTGAAATTTCGTTTGCATAGATTGCGGCTCGATCTTTGTTTTTGTTTCTGAGAGCGCTGACACATGTGTGGAAAAGAATCTTGTCTTTTTCCTTGAGTCTGTGAGATGCCAGTCCAAGCTTGCCTTGTTGAACTCTCAACGTGTGTATTGAGTTGTTTACTGTTTCATGGAAAGGTGGAGGGCGAGAACGAATAAATCCTTTGATAAGTTTTTCCTCCGCCCGCCACTCTCTTGTTTCAGTCCTATTTGAGTCCTATATACCGGTCTTGCCGATTTCTTTGACGTAGACGACTACAGGCGGTTCTGGAAGCCCTGGAGAAGACGAAACCGAACTGGGTGTTCTTGATCCTTCAGACATCTTTGTCTTAGCGGGGTCACCTAGAAGAATGTTGGAAAGTTTGCTTCTTGTAAGCTCCAAGTCTGTTTTCATCATGTGGGCTCGCTTGAGGTTTTCCTGGACAATCGCAAAAGCAGTTTCGTATGTTTGGTTATCCATTTTTCCAATCTCATGCTCGAGTTCAAGGTGCACGAAAGCGTAGTTCAAAGCCTTTATTTCGTCTGTGCATTTGGCAACTTCATCGTTTATGTCCTCTGTCAAAGCCTGGGCTTCAGTTTTCAGCTGGGTCAGCAACCCGTCAAAATTAATGTGTAATTCACCGTACATTTCTCTGGAGATTTTCTTCTTCTCCGACAGATCCTTGAGGGCTTGGTCTTTGCGCCAGATGAGGGGAATCTGATCGGACAGAATGCCCGCCTGAGCCTTTATGTTAGAGACCAAAGTTATGTCCGCACCGTCTACTTTGAGGTGTTCGGCAGAGTACTTTGAGAATCTTCCATTACCTAGTTCGATATACACTGAGTCAAATTTTCCACTTGGCGTCACTGCAAAAGAAGCGATTTTGCCTATTGGACATCCGTATTCGTCTTTCACTTGTCTTCCAACGGAAAGAAAAAGACTGGGGTTTTGTGACATAGTTTCCACCCCTCAGTCTAGGAAGACTCTGTTGAGGATTTCTCGCCTACTGGTGTTGCTGGAAGTCCTGGCATGCCTGGTGGCAGATCTGGGAACTTCTCTTTGATTCTTTGTTCTGCAACTGTTGATGCTTCTGTGAGAATTTTGGTTGCGTCTTCGTTGACCGTGTCGAAGCTTAGTGTCATTCCTTGGCTTTGTCCTGCTTCAATCATTATGCCGCTGAGCATGTTGCCGATTTCGCCGAGTTCGTTTTCTGCTTCGGGGAATACGCTGACCAATCCTGTTCTTACTGATCTCAAGACGCTTACTGCTGGTCCTAGTGTTGAGACTACGTCTCCGAGTTCTGATACTGTGCGTAATCTTAGCACTATCTGTTCGAGTGCGAGTCTTGCATTTATTATGAGCTTCTCCATCTTGCGTATTTCTGCAAGTTCATTCGCGAACACATTTGCGCGCGACGTATCGTGCTTTGTGTATGCATCAACTATTCTTGCAAAGATTGTCTTGTCTCTTTGTCCGAATCTTTCTGTGGCTTGATCTAGCTTCTGTACTTGTAGCTCTATGCGTCTAACTGCGAAGTCTAAGCGTGGCTTCAGAGGGCCTGGTGGTCTTACTGCCTCCTTGAGTTTGGATGTGAACGGTTGTTCTTCTCTTCTTGTTTCCCATTTTTTGCTAAACCTTTCTGACAAATTAACTACCTCCTGAAAAACACATCGTGCATAAAACGATCTTATGCATTGTTAACATGGCTACAATATGCGCGTATATATGTGGAGCTATACGCCTAAGCCAAAGCGGTTTTGAGCTTTAATTTTCCAACTAAAAGCCTACGTAGCCTCTTTTCTGAGAATAGACAGAAAAGTGTAAGTTAGACTAAAAAGCGGCTGAATCCAATTGCTAACCAAAAGGTGAAACAAATGGGCGAAAGGTTAAAGATTTTCGTGTTTGTCGCAATCCTAGGCTTCTTCGCAGGAGTCGTCGCAGACCTCAGCGCCACGTACGTGATTCCAGCGCTCGCAAACGTGTTGCCTGCATTCCTCAACGCAAGGTTCATGTTGTCGGGACTCGCCGGAGCTTGTCTAACGCTCGTCATGGTCAGCATTTGGGCGTACATCACCGGAAGTCCAGAACGCTAAACCTTCCCCTCTCCCCTTTCTTTATTCACAAAATTCTCGCAGCACGTTTTCTCTTCTATCAACAGCGCGCGCTCTATCAACAACTAAGCCAGCAAGTTGCATTTGTTTTGGACTCAGGAGCGGAAAAAGAAATCATCTTGGTTTCATTGTACCTCGATTTCGTCATAGTCCACTTGAAAGGTTGTCATCTGGAAATTTCAGTCTTTCGGTTGTTCTGTGCGCTCCTGGTGGAGATGCGCGTAGTCAGTGCCATAGCAACCGTTGGAGAGTTCGGGCACGAGAGTGTGAGGTCAAATGGGATAACATCGATTTTATACGTCATTACCATTCGGCCCAGGCAAGACGAAATATGCCTTGAAGCCAGCGCACGCTTCCAACATAATGCCTTTTTTTGACACATGAAAAGCCTTTTCAGACACTTAATGGTACTTAGACCACGGTCTGATAACATGCCAAACACGTCTAGCGTCGACGAAGTCCTGACCCAAGCCAACAAAAAGGAAAAAGAATATGATTGGCTAGGCGCGGTTGAGACTTATGCGAAAGGATTTGACTCAATATCGGCACAGAATTTTCCGAGCTTGGGTGAACTCTACGAGCGCTTAGGCCATGCCTTTCGCAGAGCTGCGATGCAGGCTGACGATGTGGCCGAGTTCAAGCACAGAATGAACAAGGCTAGTGCTAACTATGAAAAGGCTCGAGAAGCTTATGATAGGATCAGTGACGATGAGACGACAGCGCGGGCCAAGGGTCTTCGATGCGATGCTGCTAAAGCATACATTGCGCATTGGTTGGCTCCTGACAGTGCTGAAAAAAAGAAGTTGCTAGATGAATGCTGGAAACTTGCAACAGAGAGTATGCAAGCATTCGAAAAAGCAGGGGAACAAGTTGAATATGCGAAAACATACGTCCAACTTTCAGACACGGCGATTTTCCTGTTCACTCACGAATTCAATTTCAAATCTCGCGAAAAAGTCATTCAAGAAGCAGTGGAGTCTGGCGAGAAGGCAATACGATTCCTCTCAGCAGCGGGAGATGTTTTCGAACTTGCAAGGGCCTACACAAGAACCGTTGTTTTTCTAGGAGTCTTCAGCTACTATCTAAGAGACATCGATGAAAGGGAGAAATATCGACAGGAGGGTCTCAGTTATTGGGGCAAGGCCAAGGAGCTTTCTGAAGAAGTAGCGATGACCGAGTTTGTGTATCCTGTTTTTGGATGCCAGGTTTTCTTTGGCTTGGAGGGCGCTGACGAGGCGTTCAAGAACTATGAGAAAGCAGTAGAGTACGGCAGGAAAATGAATGATAAATTCGTCATCGGTTGCGCGTTGGATTGGCTTGTGTATCATACTGCATGGAAGCTTGAGGCAACCGATGATCCGATTGAACAGAATCGTGCCGTTGAAAGGTGCTCAAAATACGCTGAGGAGTCACTGCGCGAGTTCAACAAGATATCCTTCGTGAGCCCACGTGGTGATTATGCATGGACGAAATCAATAGACGTGATGCGTCTCGCCTGGCTAGGCAACCTCGAAACTGATTTGAAGAAAAAACGAGGCTTCATTGAAGAGGCTTTCCAGTGGGTTCAAAGCAATCGAAAAATGTTCGAAGATTCGGGCTATCCAGAAATCATGATGAACTGGTATTCTGGCGCAGCCGTGTTTCGTCAAAAGCTCGCTAAATTCGAAACAAACCCTGCTGATAAGAAGAGGGTTCTTGAAGAAGCCCTCGCTCACGTCAATGAAGGTTTGGCTATTGCCGAAAAACTTGAACCCTTTCTTTACTGGAACATTGGTGTCGCGCGAACTTCATTGGGCAACATAGAATATGAACTTGCTGACGTGACCGAGGACTCAGAAAAAAAGAAGACTCTGCTTCGACAGGCAGTCGCCGACAAGGAGAAGGCAACAGAATTATGCATCAGAGAACTGACGTACATGACGAAGAAAGGCTCAGGGACCTCCCTTTTCGCAACAGTAGGAGCACAGCAATACGCTTATGCATACGCACTTGTCCGCCTATACGAGTTGACTGGCGACAGGGAGCATCTGAAAAGGGCGGCACAGAGTTACGACGCCTCCACAGCATCTTACCAAAAGCTCAACATGGTATATAGAATAGCACAGAATTGCTGGAGAAAAGCGCAAGTCTACGACAAACTTGGAGAACATTTGACAGCCTCCCAGAATTTTGATTGCTCGGCACGGAACTACATCGCTGCTTTAGAGAAATTCCCCCAGCTTGGAGACTTCTGCAACGACCTTGCCGTCTACATGCAAGCATGGAGCGAGATTGAAAAAGCAAGATATCATCATCAGAAACAGGAATATAAGATTGCGGAAGAACATTTCGACAAGGCGGCTGGTCTTCACAAGTCGTCGAAACGATGGAGCTATCTCGCATCAAACTATTCTGCTTGGGCACAGCTTGACAAGGCAGAAGAGCTTAGTAGGGGAGATAACAGTGAAGAAGCTCTTCAGGCCTTCGAGACGGCTTCAACACTTTTCGAAGAAACTGAAAATTCACTTCAGTGTCAGTTGCCCAAAATCGAGGACATTGAGGAGAAACAGATGGCTACAGAAATGCTGAGAGCCACGGGCCTAAGACATCAGTACTCTGCGGCACGAATCGCTGTTGAAGAGGCAAAAATCTTTGACAAGAAAGGAGATCATAGTGAAAGCTCGGAGAAGTACAGTTCAGCAGCTGAAATCCTTGAAGGAATAATGCAGTCCGTGGAAGCTGAACGCGAAAAGAAGGAGTTCAACCTTATTGCCACACTCTCTCAAGCTTGGGCAAAGATGACCTTGGCTGAAGCTGAGGAATCCCCGAGTCTGTACGCAGAAGCATCTCAACTCTTTGAGAAGGCTAAAGAACTGAGCTCCAACGAGAAAGCAAAGACGTTAGCATTGGGACACAGTCGTTTCTGCAGAGCACTTGAGGCTGGAATGGGATTTTCCGACACAGGTGACGAAAAGCTCCACGATATTGCTGTTCAGCAATTGGAAAGCGCTTCGAAATACTATGTGAAAGCGGGTTATCAGAGTGCCTCGGAATATGCCAGAGCAACCGAACTGCTTCTAGACGCTTACTCACATATCAACACCGCCAAGAAAGAAGCTGATCCTGAGAGGAAAACAAAGCTCTTCGCGATGGCTGAAAAGATCCTGCAGACGTCAGCGGGCTCTTTCATGAAAGCTGAACATCCCGAGAAGAGAGAGCAGGTTCTGAGGCTTCTGGATCAAGTGAAAGAAGAACGAGAATTGGCTCTGTCACTCAGTGAGGTATTGCATACCCCTGCAATCGTTTCTACAACCGCCGCGTTCAACATGCCAACTCCGAATCATGAGAACGCGGTGGGCCTAGAAAAGTTTGAGAGCGCCAACATACAGGCAAGCATCATAGCCCGTCAAAGGCAACTTAAGGTCGGTGAAAACTTGGAACTGGAGATAGAGCTTGTCAATGCAGGCAAAGGCCCGGCGCTCCTGATCAAAATCACCGAATTTATTCCAAAAGGCTTCGAATTGACAGAAAAGCCTGAAGTCTATAGAGTAGAGGACAGCTACTTGAACATGAAGGGAAAACGAGTTGATCCTTTGAAGACTGAAGAGGTGAAGCTAACACTCAAGCCAAAAGTTCAAGGTGAATTCTCGTTCAAGCCAACGATACTGTACATTGATGAAAACGGGCAGTACAAGTCGCATCAGCCTGAGCCGTTAACCTTCACAGTCACGGAGCTTGGAATCAAAGGCTGGCTTAAAGGAGAGAGATGACCTGACAGCTAGTTTTGCGAAAATCATGTAGCAAGCGCTAATCACAGATCTGTCCGAACTGACCTTTTTCTTCCGGCTATCCTCAATAGCAGCAAATAGCCAGGCAAAATTGCGAACCCAAGGGTTCCCCAAATCCCCCAGATCAGACTTTTGTTAGCCAACATTCCATAAACACTAAAGACTGTCAGTGATGCTGTTGAACCTCCTATTCCAAAGAATAGTCCTATCAGAGCCATGTATCTTCCTCGCATATCTTCTGGTGCAAGATTAGCGACAAAAGCTGAGCTTGCTGGGAAGAAGATTATTTCTCCAAGTGTCAGAACTGCAATGGCTACTAGGAATTGGGAAAAGTTCGCAGCAACCATGAAATAAGTGAAGCCCGCGGCAAAGAGCGTCTGAGCGATTATGAATGCCTTTGTGGGACCTATTCGCACTGTTCCCAATCTGATAGGGATTTGGAGCGTCACTACCATTGCACCGGCTATTGAGGAGAGAATGCCAAAGATATAGGGTTCAAAGCCAACATGTTCTGCGTAGACGGACAGCAGGCTGTACAGCTGTGAATAAACGACATTAGTCAAGGCTCCCATGAAACAAAATAGTATGAAAATCCTGTCTCTGAAGATCGAGGCAACAATGGGTGAGGAAGCCCTAGCAGTTTCTCCAGGCTTGGATTCCTTAATCAATAGCCCAAGACCGACTGCCGCTGCTGATACGAAAATAGCAGCGTAGAAGTACAGCACAGAGTAGCCACTCACGGTTGCGATTAATCCTCCAATTGGCAGCCCAGCCATAAAACCAACGTTGCCTATCATGTAGCTCAGACCATAGACTTGTTCTCTTTTTTCCGGCTGGACGAGATCTGCGACCATGGCGCCATAGGCCGGATCGAAAAGTGCCATCACAATCCCCAGTGTCGCATGCAGCAGCAGAAATTCAGAATACGCGTGAGCGTATGCAAAACCGATGGTCAGCAAAATCTGTGGGATCAATGAGGACATCATCATTATTTTTCTGCCAAATCTGTCACACAAGCTTCCGGTGAACGGAAGCGAGAAGGTATGAGTGAGTCCGCCCGCCATAAGGATTAAACCGACGAGTGACGAGTCAAAACCCAAACCACCGTTTTGGGTCTTTCCAGCCAAAAACATGGCAAGGTAGGGGAAAGCAATGTTTCTCCCCAGTGAGAACAGAAAGCCCAGAAACACTAGGATATACACTTGTGTAGAAAGACCCGAAAATCCTGCTTTCGAAGACAAGCGCGAGAACCAGAGTTTTCGCCTCCGGTTCAAGACTTCGCTTGACTCATCTTTTTTCAAAAAGGGCACCGCGACGAGACCGAGCGTGAGTTCTGGCTGAGAGAGTTACAGTTTTCGAGCTATTGCTTGAAGATGGCCTGCTACCGTCAGTGTATCACTTTCGCGGAGGGCTAATTCGATTTGCAGTATGGCCTTGAAGAATTCGGTAGCGTACTCCTTTTTGGAATAGACATCGGGCGAGATTCTGAGGGGCATTGTGACACCTTTCCCAATTGTTTTCTCAACTTTCAACCCGTTGGTCTCGAGTATGTCTCTAAATTCCTTGGGCGTCAATGTGTTGACTTGAAGGTTGCCCAGCTTGTGAAGATATTCTCCCGAGAGCAATTCCAAAGCTTTTTTCGGATCATCAGGCAAGTGTGCAAGCGCCAGTGAGTACTTGTTTTGTGCAGATATCACCATTAAAGAATTTCTTTTCAGAACTCTTGCTAGTGCTTTCACCACTTTGCTCGGGTCTTGAAAGAGAAACAGTGCGTGTTCGCAGAAGACCAAGTCGAAAGTTTCGCTGGGAAAATCGGGGTTGAGAATGCTTCCTTTCTTTATGATTACTCGATCCTGCAGTTTTTCTTGATTCACTTTGGTTTGTGCTAGGGCCAGCATCCCTTCAGAAATATCCAAGAGAACGACTTTGCAGCCCTTCCTTGCCATTTGAACAGCCCATCTGCCGGTGCCGCCTCCCGCATCAAGTACCAAGGCGTGAGGATCTGCAGGAACGTACGGTTCTGTGTACTTCCATGTGATTGAATCGTACACTTTGAAATACAGGTTTTCCAATCCACGCTCATAGTCTGACGACTTCTCATTGTAGTATTCCTCTGTTGACGACACGATGTATCACTCCTTTAGACTATCTGCTTAATTTCGTCGTTTTCGACCGTTAAAACGGGAGTCAATGTGTCTCTAGCTACCATTCCAGCAGCTATCGAAGCAATTCCATTTCCTGTGATGGCGATTGCGATGTATGCATTTTTGTATGATTTTTCTTCACGGACAAATCCATAGATGCGCTCATAACATTCCTTGAGACTTTCGGACAGCAGGATTCTTTTGACGTTTTCGAAATCCAGGTTAAGATCAGGTTTTGTGGTTAGGAAATAGATTTCATGGGGCTTAAAGAAGTTGATCATCTTCAACGCGTGTTCCTGCGAAACCAGTACCAGCACTCGCGCTGAAGGGACAATTCCAAGGACTCCGCGCACTTTGTCAACCGCGGCGGGGTTAATGGAAACAATGCGTTGTCTGCCAATTTGCTGAGATTCAAGTATTCTCTCTTCTTCCAAGCGTTCTATCCTCCGATGAACATTGGCTTTTGGTTCATCCAACTTCTTGCTGAGCTGTGAGACGTTCAAGTTCCCTGAACCAAGAACATTTTCAAGCAACGCCTTCTCCACCTCATCGAGTCTCAGGTTCTCTAAGTATGAAAACTAAGTCACTCTCCTACTGTTTTATGCACCGATTATTCCATATAAATCTTATGTTCCGCAAAATACGAACAATACGCAGTACAGGGCCCCTGTTCCCTTTCCAATCTTGTCTGCTCCACAGAATTAAATCCGCGCGTTTGATGAAAAGGGTTTGGATCAAATAGTGAACTAGGGACTAGGCTGTGAGAGAGCATTGCGCGCGCGGTCAGTGGCGATGTCTCCCGTATTCCCGTTTGACATAGATATCGCCAATAGTACGGTAGTCGAATAAGCTCTTAGAGACTGACAGAAGCTACTATAAAGTTTAGCGAATATATCATAGCGTAGAGTCTTTAGAAATGGCATTCTTGAAGGGAGGATGAAACAAATATGCCTTTCACTCCGTTTCATCTTGGTCCAGCCTTAGGTTTTGGGCTTCCTCTCAGAAAGTATCTTCATGTGCCCACGTTCTAGGTGGCTGACATTCTTGTTGACGTGGAACCTTTTCTGGTCCTTTCAATAGGACTAGATTATCCGCTGCATGGCTACTTGCACACATTTATTGTAGCTTTCATCTTAGGTCTTGTTTTGGGCTATGCGATGTTCCTTCTCGAAAGGATTCTTCGCCCACTCTACACAACACTTCTCTTGGAATCAAATGCTACGCCGAAGTTGAAATCTTTCATTGTTGCGGGCGTTCTAGGCACGATGCTTCATGTTCTGCTTGACTCTCCACTATATGATGACATACGCCCGTTCTATCCGTTACTAGCAAATCCGTTGTATCATCTTGCTTCATCATCGGAAGTGTATGGTTTTTGCATGTGGATGGGAATTCTTGGAATTGTTTTCTATTTGGGCTTGCTACTTTTTTCTGTGTATCGTGGATTGTGGAATAAACGCCATGGAACCTATCCTAGTCTTCATGCTCTCTTCGGCAACGCTATTAGGCGATGTAGGAAAAAGCCAATCAAGACCAAGCAGACTAGAAGCATAGCTGCAAGAACACCTGCTTCCACACCCATGAAGAAAACGTCTGAATGCGTAGGATAATTAGCAGCAAGCAACTGCCAAACAATCGAGATGCTAACAATCGTCAAAAGGGCAATAGCAGTTAAGAGAATGTAGCCTCTTGGGAACATCACTAATCCCTCAAAAACATAGGTTTGATACAAGATTAACTTTTCGCAGACGTGACTTCTCCGTTCGGTTCAGCTATAACTTTTCCGCGCGCGCTGAAGTCAATTAACTTCCAACTGCATATTCTTGCCGCATTGTCAGATATGTTCACTACCGTAATGCTTTTCATTGCTTGAGACTACAAAGGTGGATATGACCTACTGGGCAAAGACCTCTGATGAGACTATTAGAGAATTCTCATCTTCAGAGAACGGTCTTGACGACAGAGAAGTTAACGAAAGACTGGCCAAGTATGGTCTCAATGATATTCCGGTTAGGAAAAAGAAGTCTGCCATTAGCCTGCTCATCTCGCAGATGAAAGATGTTCTGATCATAGCGCTGACGATCGCGTCGGCCATCTCGCTCTTCACCGGAGGAGTACACGAGGCCGTGGCCATTCTCGCAATAGTTGTCATAAACATCTCTCTAGGGTTCATTCAAGAGTATAAGTCAGAAAAGTCCCTGCAGACGCTGATCAAATACATAACGTACAGAACAAGAGTGCTCAGAAGCGGCGAAGTGAAGGAAGTCGACGCAAAATACATCGTGCCCGGCGACATGGTCTTTCTCGAAACTGGCGACAGGGTTCCCGCTGACCTCCGTCTAATAGAGGCGGATGAACTTGAGATTGACGAATCAATAGTCACAGGAGAATCGTATCCCGCACACAAGATTTCGTCACCAATCATGGCTAAGGATTTGGCGCCACAAAAAATGGAAAATATGGCTTTCATGGGAACCCTCGCCGTGAACGGCAAGGGAAAAGGAATTGTGGTATCCACGGCGATGGAAAGCACCTTCGGAAAGGTAGTAGGTTTCTTGAAAACAGAGGAGCCGGAGACAAACTATCAAAAGAACATAAGGAAATTCGGAAGCTTCCTCATAAAAGGAATAACCGTAGGAATAGTCTTTATATTCATAGTCAACGCGCTCACAGGATTCCTGTCCAACTCCCTCACAGCAGAGAGAATACTTGATTCTGCCTTGTTCTCGTTAGCACTCGCGGTTGGTATCATACCTGAATCATTGCCCATAATAATCACAATCGGCCTGTCAAGGGGAGCGAAACTGATGAGCAAGAAAGGAGTCATAGTCAAAAAACTGAGCTCCATCGAAGACCTAGGCAACATGGACATCTTCTGTTCAGACAAGACAGGAACTCTCACCGAGAACAAAATCACTCTGATCGACCACGTTGACTTGGAAGGGAACAGAAATGATGAGTTGCTTCAGCTCGCGTCTTCTTGCACCTCAATAGTTCAAGCTACGAAGGCTATGACTGGAAACCCTTTAGACCTTGCGTTGATGGAGTATGCAGAAGAGAAAGGCATGAAAAACCCGGCCGACGAACGTGTGGAACTCATTCCGTTTGACTATTCCCGAAGAAGAATGAGCGTTGTTGTCAAGAGAAATGACAAACACCTTCTCATCTGCAAGGGAGCACCAGAAAGCGTCATTCAAGCGTCATCAAAAATGAAAGTGAACGGAAGAATCGCGCAGCTTGACCCTGTCAAGGCTGAGGAAATCGCGGAAAATCTCTTTCGGAAAGGCTTTAGAGTCATCAGTGTCGCAGTGAAGGATGTTGAAAAGAAACCGGACTACAGCAAGGATGAAGAGAAGAACCTGACTCTTCTTGGATTTCTATGCTTCAAGGATCCTTTGAAACCAACAGCCAAAGAATCCATCAATCAATTCAGAAAACTCGGCGTTGACGTAAAGATATTGACGGGCGACAATCCGATTGTAGCAGAGACCATTGTTGAAGAAGTTGGTATTGAGGCAAAGGAAATACTGGTAGGTGAAGATATCGACGCAATGGACGATGTCCAGCTTGAGCAGACTGCTGAAAAAACGAATGTCTTTGCAAGGTTGACTCCTGAGCACAAGGCAAGAATAGTGTCTCTGCTCAGCAAGCATGGGCATGTAACGGGTTTTCTGGGCGACGGGGTCAACGATGCGCCTGCGCTGAGGTATGCTGACATTGGGATTTCTGTAGACAGCGGCGTCGACATAGCCAAGGAAGCGGCGGACATAATACTCACTCAGCCAAGCCTAGACATAATATCTGCTGGAATCATTGAAGGCAGGACCACATTCAGTAACACGACGAAGTACATTTTGAACACGATATCTGCAAATGTGGGAAACATGGCTACACTGGCGATTATCTCAGTGATGCTGAATTTTCTACCTATGCTTCCCATACAGATACTTCTGACCAACCTAATCAGCGACGGTCCTTTACTGTCTATCTCCACGGACAAGGTCGATGAGGGGGAGTTGACGAGGCCTAGGAACTGGAACATAAAATTGATAGGGCGTTTTGCCAGGTTCTTCGGCGGAATCAGCTCAGTGTTCGACTTCGTAACCATCGGTCTTACGTTGATTCTGGTCGGATCCAACATCGCCCTATTCAGAACTTGTTGGTTTATCGAATCAACGCTCTCCGAGATCATAGTGACTTTCGCCATAAGAACAAGAATGAGGTTCTACAAGAGCAGGCCCAGCAAAATCCTTTTGTTATCATCGGTAGTATTCGGGGTTCTCACAGTTCTCCTACCGTACTCGCCGCTGGGCGAGGTCTTTAAGTTTTACCCACCGACTCCATTTCTCCTTTCACTCGTCTTCGGGATACTTCTGCTCTACTTCATAGTGGTAGAGACAGTGAAACGCTTCTTCCATGAAAAGGGCCTTTAGGAGGAAGCAAGGTGCTTGCTTGAATATGCGTTGATGCAAGTCCTAGAGTGGGAAATGAACAAGAAAAAGGGGAGTTGGGGGATGCAGAATGTTCCTAACATGAAAACTGGTAGCAACAGTCTCGGCACAAGTATCGCGCCCGCCTTCTGATTTTTCCAAATGACATTTGAGAAGTGTGACACTAAGCGGGAAGTGATAACATTGGATTAATTAGTGATACTGTCAATGCATTAAGGTTATCGCGGAGCAAAATATCAGACAAACCGTGCATCATCCGTCGACGGGGAAGAGTTTGTTGCATGGGCGATAATGGGTTAAGAATTCACGGCCTCTTTCTGTGATGCTGGCTTTGAAAGCGCGCGCGTTGAGAGATTACGATTGTTTTGAATCTGTGTCTATTATTTGGTCCAAGGCGTCCTGCCCTGTTATGCCCTTTCTTCTCAGGGATTTTGTCTATAGAAATTTCAGCCTCTTGGTTCTCTTGATCGAGCACGCGACTGACAAAACAGATTTAAACTGCAGCAAGAGAGACTCTACACAGATCTATTCCTAGCATCGGCAAAACATCTCCAACGAGGAATGGTAGTATGTGCGGGATATTCGGTTTCTCGTTCAAAAAACCCGTTTCCATGGACAAGGTCTTCAGAGTCCTTCAAAAACTCGAGGCGAATCAGCTTCCACAAGAGCCACGACCAGTCGGAGGCTATGGTGCGGGAATAGCGATACTCATGGAAGATGGCAGTGTCTTAGTCGAAAAAGTCGGAAAGATTGGCAGATCTCCTGCAGCACTTTTGCCTGAGATGGTCAAGGTGAAGAAAGCTTCTGTCTTGCTTGGCCATGTTAGAATGCCGAGTCCAGAATTCATGAAAACAGCCAAGTTCAAGGAAACAGCACAGCCGTATGTGGTTGAGCGGGACCCAAGTCTGACGGTGGCCTCGGTCCATAATGGCAAAATGGAAAATTACGAGGAAATCAGAAAAAGGTTTGGTGAAGGCCATATCTTCGAGTCCGAGAAGTTTGAGCTCATTGATTCGGAAGTGATTCCCCACTTTTTCGAGGACATCCTCAGCGAAAAAAGCGATGTTAACCAAGCCCTATATGACTTCTTCTGTGCCATAAAAGGACCAAATGCCGTGGCAATTCTGCAAATAGAAGAAGAAAACTCATTCATACACCTGATCCACAAAGGCAAAACAAGAGGGCTCACAGTCTGGACAAACGAAAAAAACGAGCTCGTCTTCTGCTCGAGAAAAGCACCGTTAATAGAGGAGTTCAACGACATACTCATGAGGAGCAAGTTCAGAGAAAAAATCTACATACCGTATCACGAAGACGTTGGCCTTGTTCTCTCTCATCAACTGCAGTCAAGATAAAGAATGAAGCTTTAGCACGCGCGCTACTTCCGTAAGAAAAAGCTTCTCAAAGAGTCCCAGAGAAAGCAGGCTTTACTAGGGAAGGAACAATCCGTAAGACCTCAAGAGGAGCAAGAAATGATGCCTATTTGTACAGCATTCTCAGAGAAGAATGGAAAGAACCAAAGATATTGACAAGAACTGAGAAGAAGTAGGAAGGTTCTGTCTGTTATTAACACAATAAGCCATAATTGAGCTTCTTTTCTGTTTGATATCCTTCTTGGTTCGTCATGTAATTTCTAATACTAGTTGCACTTTACCTAATCTTTTGGGTAATGAAAATGCTGGATATACCTTCTATCTCGGCGATAATTGCAGCAGTAGGTGTGTTGATAGGTGTCGTCCTGACTGTTCTGGAGGTTAGGAATCTGGTTGAAACAAGGCAGACAGACTTGGTCATAAGGCTGTACTCAACATTCGGTAGTGAGGAACTGCAAGATGCATGGGAGAAAACTCAAACAAGAGAATACAAGGACTTCAATGCCTATAGAACAGAGTATGGGTTGCGGGAAGTAAATGAAGTAGGCTGGTTCTTTGAAGGTGTGGGTGTTCTTCTGCATAGAAGACTCATAGATATTGGTGTGGTTGACGATCTCTTCAGCTCACCAGTCAAACGAGCATGGGAGAGACTGAAACCAATAGCAGAAGGAGAGAGAAACCAAACACAACGTCCTCAAATATGGGAATGGTTCGAATACCTCTATAATGAAATGCAGAGTAGAGAACAGAAACTTCAAACAAAGATGTAGGGAGATAGCAAGTCCTTGAGATTTGATGTTGGCTGTGATTTAGATGAGTTTAGAAGATACCACAAGAACAGTGGTATTCACAAATATCTGAAGTCAGTTGGACTCACTGATGGCTATGATGAAAATCTCGACTATATGATGAACGTTGTGATCAAGGATTCGTCTCAACTCATTGTCTGGAGGGAAGACAACAAAGTTGTGGGTCACGCAGTCTTGCATGAAAGCAATACCGAAGAACACAGGAAAGGTGATCCCAGAGAAAAAGAAGATACTGAAGCACTAAAGAAGCTACTAGGTGAGAAGGAGTTTGTTGAGCTTCATGAAATCTGGTTAATCGAAGAATACAGAGGAAAAGGCTATGGAGAAATGTTCCATGATTTCTTTGAGAAATTCATGAAAAACAAAGGCTATTCTGACATTGTTTTCTATACGCACCATCCTGCTGCAGTTGCCACATGCCACAAACATGGATACAAAGAAGGAGGATACCTAAAAGGACTGAAGGAACATGTTTTCTACCTTCCGTTAAAGAAAAATCCCTAAGCCTTGCATTGTCTACATTTTCAAAGATTTCAGAGACCCCTAGAAGTTTTTCATCATAGTTACAAAATTACATGCATAGAACTTGTGGTATTGTGTTGTGTCATTGTGTCTTTGTATGCGTGGGTGTGTGCAACATCAACTCCCAGTTATCTTTATTACTTCAGCTATTATAGAGTCAATTGATGAGTTATGTTTGAGGGTGAAAAGACTAGGATATTCTGGATTGGTCTGACAATCTTAGGTCTTGCATCAATCATTCTGTTCTCGATACTCTGGTACAGCCTAGTGTCAACTTCATTCTACTCTTGGAACTGGAGCTATCTAGTTCCACCAATTGGAGGTGCTGTTGTTTTCATTCTGATAGGACTGTACATGATGAAGTCTGGAACAAAGAAGAAGGAAGAAGGAAAAACACAACTTCTGACCCAGTAATCCTTTCCATTGCAGACTTTACTTTTTCACAATGGTTCTAAGGAGTCCCCAGAAGTTTTTCATCATAGTTCTGTCTGTTATTAACATATAGAGGAAGAATTGAGGTTAGATATTCAACACATTGGTCAATATGAACGTCAGTACAAATATCAGCACGAATCCTGTTATACATGAGATTACTGTGAGTGTTTGAGGATTCTTCTCATTGGCTTGTGGTAGGAGGTCACTTGCTCCTAAGTACAGAAACCCTCCTGCAAAGAAGGGCAGAAGGAGGACTATGTAATATTGTTGTACTTCAATGAACAGTGCGACAGCTGCTCCCAGAACTGGAGCTATGGCATCCAAGAGGAGCATCCTTATGGAATTCTTCAATGAGTTACTAGAGTTCAACATTACGGCAACGGTACTAAGTCCATCAGTGAAGTCATGGCATATGACTGCAACCGCTATGATGATTCCTACATGAATGTCGGCTTCAAAACCAAATCCAATTGCCAAGCCATCGATGAAGCTGTGTACTGAAAGTTCTGATGTTGCGAAAAGTCCACCTAAAGGATGCTTGACTTCAATGTATTCACCATCTTTGTTGAAAACATGAGAAGTAATCATCCTAGAAATGATGTAGAGGAAAAGGAATCCGACAACTGTCAGAGCCATTACATCTTCAAGAGGAACATTGATGGATGTGGCAAGTTTGAAAGTCTGTGGCAGTAAGTCAAGCAAGGAAGTAGTAATCAATACGCCAGCTGCAAAGGCTCCTAGGATTCCAATGTTTTTCCTACGTCTTGATGCAAAGGTTCCACCTAACAATGTTGAGAAGCAAGTAATGATAGCTAGGAGAATTGCATTGAAGTTCATACACGGTGCTAGTTTCCTGACAGTGAGCTATTAACAGTTTTTGTCTACAATGAAGTTCAGAAAAGAGAATGAAGACTTAGAGTTTCATAATTCCTTGAAAGATTTCAGAGGCTCCTTGGAAGTTTTTTCATCGTAGTTCTAGTTACTCTATGCATGAAGATTCCTCCACAAGTCATAAGAACTGAAACAAGAAGACACAGTAGATAGTAACATAATCAACAAAAATGAAACAGAAGAACTATAGAGTGGTGACAAAGATTGTCATACACTGGTCAAGCACCCTCCCTCACCAGCGAAGAGATTGAATCTTTGCTTAAAGAGAACAATATAGCAAGGATTTGCACCCACAACAAAGACGGAACCATACACGCCATTCCTGTCAGTTACCGATATATCAACGGTCAAATCGTATTGTTATCGTATGCCTCTAGCCGAAAAACCAGAAACATCAAACGGAACAATGATGTTACGGTGTTGATTGACACTGGAAGTGCTCAGGGTATTCTCATCTATGGTAAGGCAAAACTGGAATACGACAATATTTACCCAACGGCTGTTTCAGTTTGGGAAACGGCTTATCGTGCTCCAAGAGATAAATTTGAACGTTTTGTTCAAGCCGCTCTTGAAAAAGTAAAAATGGTAATAGTAAAAGTCACGCCGAAACGCATCATAACCTTCGACTACGCCAAAGATGATGTTTACAATAATCTAGTCAAAACTTACCTTCAAGAATAAGAGAAGAATGGAAAGAACCAAAGATGCTGACAAGAACAGCTTGACCGCTAAACGTTCGTGTTGAACAAAGGACACTTCTATGTCTTTTTAAGCCAGTTTTGGTTTTGCGGAAAAGTCATAGCTGCTAGGTCGAATCAAGTAGGTTTATATAAAAATTCATGAAACACCCCAGAAGAAATAAAGCTTTCAATCATCCATCAGTCTTGGCTTCCGAAAATGCGTGAACATGCCTCAGACATCGATGTTTTCAGTCTGCTTGCCAAACCTATTCGTGACTGCTTGTCAGAACTGGGTTTCAACGAGCCTACGCTGCCTCAGAAAATGGCTATTCCCCACATAGCAGCAGGAGAAAATGCACTGCTAATCGCACCCACCGGCAGCGGCAAGACAGAAGCGGTTCTACTGCCCATCTTCTCCAACCTGATTCAACAAGAAAAAAGGAAAAGCATAGCTGTAATCTACATCACACCCCTAAGGGCGTTGAATCGTGATCTATTAAGACGCTTGTCTTTTTGGTCTGAGAGACTGGGCATTTCGATCGAGGTCAGACACGGGGATACTGAACTCAAATTGCGGAGGAAACAGGCAATTTTTCCACCAGAAATGCTTGTAACAACGCCTGAAACGCTTCAGGCCATTCTGCCTGGATTGCGTATGAGACAACACTTGGCCAACGTGAAATATGTCATTGTGGATGAGGTGCATGAAGTTGCTTCGAGCAAACGCGGTGTTCAGCTTGCGGTGGCATTAGAGAGGCTTCATGAAGTCATCGGAAAAGAGTTCCAAAGGATAGGCTTGTCTGCTACTGTTGGCAACCCAGACGAAGTTGCACAATTAGTAGCCGGAACAGACAGAAACATCAAAATCATAGAAGCTTCATTTCTGAAAGGTTACAAATATCATGTGGAGAATCCAAGCCCTATCGAGTCAGACTATGACTTGGCGGCAAAACTTGATACAGCGCCTGAAGCGGCAGCAAGAATAAGACGGATAACCGAGCTTATTGACAGCCACAAAGCAACCTTGATATTCGTGAACGCGAGGACCCTCGCTGAAATGCTAGGCTACAGGTTCCACCAGCTCGGACGAGCAGACATTGCAGTTCATCATGGTTCTATTTCCAAGGAAGAACGAGCCCAGATCGAAGATGAGTTCAAAACAGGCGTCTTGAAAGCAATAGTCTGCACAAGCACGCTTGAACTTGGAATAGACATCGGCAGCGTTGACCTAGTCATCCAATACCTGTCACCTAGACAAGTCAGCAGCTTGATCCAGAGAGTTGGACGAAGTGGACACCGCTTGGACAGGCTGTCAGAAGGCGTAATTGTCACAGCCTTTTCAGACGACACATTGGAATCAATTGCAGCCGTCAGAAACGCTTACGACAACAAGCTTGAACCCGTCCTGATTCATGAATGCGCTTTAGACGTATTGGCTCATCAAATCGTCGGAACAGTGATGGATAAGGACACGGTGAACTCACGGGAAGTCTTGGCGATGTTGCGGCGAGCCTATCCCTACAGAAGACTGTCAAAAGACGTTTTTCTAGATATGATATACTTTTTACAGCGATTGGGCAACGTAAGAGTTGATGAAGAAGGCAAAGTCTTGAGAAAATCTCGAAAGACAAGAAGCTACTACTACGAGAACTTATCCATGATTCCAGACGAGAAACGCTACCCTGTCATAAACGTAATCTCGGACAGGAAAATCGGCACTTTGGGCGACGAGTTTATGGCGCTCAAAGCCCGAGTGGGTTTGAACATCATTGTCAGGGGCAGAGTCTGGAGAATAGTCCAGATAGAAGAAGAAACAGGCACAGTCTTTGTTGTCCCCTCCGAAGACCCGTTGGCTGCGATTCCAGGATGGGACGGCGAAATGCTTCCTGTCCCCTTTGATCTCGCTCAACAAACCGGAAAATTGCGAGCCGAGATTGCTGAAGAGTTGAAGAGAGCCAAAGACGTAGAGACCGCAACAGACAGGTTAGCGGCAAAACTCTCAACAGACAGACCAGCTCTGCTGGAAACTGTCAAAGAAATCGAAGAACACCTGAAACGCGGTGCCCCACTACCGACGCACAATCAAATAGTCGTCGAATGCTTTGACAAGTACTTGATAGTTCATGCCTGTTATGGTGAACTGGTAAACCGCACTCTGGGCTGCGTTTTTGACGCGCTACTCTCTGACAGGGAAGTCATAGTCGGCTGGTGGAATGACGGATACCGCATACTCATTGAAACACCACGGAAGATGACGTTGGCCGAAGTTCAGAACCTGTCTGTAAAATTGTTTGAATTGACAGAAGAAGAAGTGGACAACGCCTTCAATGATTATTTGGAAGCGAAGTTTCCTTTCTCCTACAAAATGAAGTTTGTGGCTGAACGTTTCGGAGCCTTGCCTCGTGGAAAGACAATGAGCTACGAAAGGTTGAGTCAGCTTCCAACACGATTCATGGGAACCCCGATTCGTGATGAAACGCTTAGAGAAGCGATGATAGAAAAAGTCGACATTAAAAGGGTCAAAGAAATAATGCACTTGATCAAGAGCGGCGAGACAAAAATCAGTACTATATTCAGTGCAGAGAAACCAACACCCTTGGCTTACCACATGCTTGCCAAGTATTCTGACATGTCAGAACTGATGGCTCCAGAGGATGTCTTGCTGAACAACATGGACAGAATGAAGAAGACGGTGGAAGCTAGAACAGCAAGGATGCTCTGCATGTCTTGCGGTGAATGGCTCGGCGAAGAAAAAATCAGAGATCTTTCTCAACAACCTGCCTGCGGAAAATGCGGATCGAAGCTCCTTGCTGTACTTTACCGAAGCCAAGATGCAAACCATCTGCGTGACATCTTGAAGAAAAGACGAGAAGGAAAAGATCTGGCAGAAGAAGAACTCAGGGAGCTGACTCAAGCTAGACGCGAAGCTGACTTGGTGCTAAGCTACGGAAGAAACGCAATACTGGCCTTGGAAGTCAAAGGCGTTGGCCCGGAAACGGCTTCAAGGATCCTTGGAAAAATGCACCCTAAGGAAGACGAATTCTACATGGATCTTCTGAAAGCGAAGATTCAGTATTTGCGCACAAGAGCATACTGGGAAGAAAAGGACAAAAACTAGCACAAAACCTGAGGGTTCGTGACGAAATGACTATATCTCAAAACAGAGATTTGAATGCCCTGACCAATAAGGTAAAAAACTTCATTATGAACAGAGGAGCAACGCTTGTCGGAATAGCATCTGC
>Ga0315280_10001992_pt1 | contig 33850 bp, 42 predicted proteins | sample YL17G06_40_MG_FD_203697 | JGI IMG/M metagenome (GOLD analysis project Ga0315280, IMG submission 203697) | Sediment microbial communities from Yellowstone Lake, YNP, Wyoming, USA - YL17G06_40 | ecosystem: Environmental > Aquatic > Freshwater > Lake > Sediment | place: USA: Wyoming | collected...
TGTTAAAAGTTTACTCAATTATCTTGAAGAAGTCTCTTTCCGTTACTATGCCAATGAGTTTTCCAGTTTGGACTACTGGCACGGCGCCTATGTCTTTTTCTCGCATTAGTTTTGCTGCTTGACCCACATCTGCGTCTGGTTCTATTGTTGAAACTGTTTTTGTTGCTATCTCAAGCGCAGGTGTGTTTAGGACTTGTATTATCGTTCCTGACCGTAAGTGTCTGAAGACTTCTCCAGAACCGAAGAATCGTATTATATCCATGGCTGTTATTATGCCCATCACTTTGCCATCGGAAACTATTGGCAGTCTTCTAAAGCCCTGCGTTGCCATTGTCTTTTCAGCTTCAAATATCGTTGTTTTCGGCAACGCTGTGACTACTTTTTCTGACATTAGCTGAGCAACCTTTATCCCGCTCGCTCTGTCGGCGAAAAGGTTTGCAATGTCCCTTTCGGTTATTATTGCCTTTACAGCGTCTTTATCGTCTACCACTGGCAAACCGCCGAGGTTTGCTTCTTTCATTTTTATTATTGCTTCGCTTATTTTTGCAGAAGCCTTGATCGAAACGACTTTCTGTGTCATTATGAGTTTAATACGTTCGTTTATGGCTTTGAAAAAGTTTCCACCGAATTTTTGCTGAATTATCTCAAATTTTTTCCCGCCGCCAAGGTAGTCAACTATGTCAGTTGCGGTTACTATTCCTTCCAAGTGCCTTGTCCCAGGATTGGCTATGGGCAGACGGCGGAAGCCTTCTTTTGTCATTATTTGGATTGCATCATAAATGGGCGTAGTGGGAGCCACCATGACGACAGGGCTTTTTGCAATAGTTAGTATTTCGCTTTCATGCTTTTTCGAGGGGTGGGTTTTTAGGTCGAGTGGACCTTTTCCTCTTATTGTTCTTCTAAAACCTTCTCTGCTCAAGTGTTTTCCCTCACTTAACAACTAGTCTGGCAATGTCTTCGCGGTCGACTATGCCTATCAGTTTGCCGTTTTCATCCTTCACCGGCACTCTTCCGATGTCTTTTGAGATCATGACTTTTGCAATCTTGATCGCTTTTGTTGAGGGCGCCACGGCTACTAGGTTTGTTTTCATTACTGAAGAGACTTTTGGAGAAGCTCGAAAACGTCCCTTTGTGGATTCAAATGCTGGTAATAGGGCTCCGCTTTCGAGGAGATCTTTCTGTGTGATGATGCCTACTAGTTTGCCGTTTTTTACGACTGGCAGGCCTGCGAAGCGTGTCTCTTGCATCAGTCGCCAAATTTTTTCAATTTCATCTTCCGGAGAGCAAGTCACAACATCTTTGGTCATTATTTCAGAGACATCTTCCAGAAATTTTTCGGGATTTGTCTTGATTAGAGGTTCAATGAAGGTTTCTAATCCTACGACTCCTCTGTAAGTTCTGTCTTGGGCCGAGGTCACAACGGGCGCGTACCATACGTCCACTCGTAGCATGGCTTTAACGGTAGACCTTGCATCATCCTCGACCGTTGCAATATGTTTTGCGGGTGTCATTATGCCTTTGACTCGAATCGCTGAGACAGACGATGAAATAGTCATGATATCTCTGCGCGAAACTTTTCCCAGAAGTTTTTTGTTTTCATCCGTTACTGGGAGAATTCTTAGATTGAAATCTCGTATTATTGCGCGCGCTTTTGTGGCAAGTTCATCTTCATAAATGCTTGGGTGTTTCTGATCCATAATTTCTTTGACACGCAAAAGATCCCCTCTCATTCTTCACTTTCGGTTTCTAGGTCAGCTCTGCAATCTTCGCAGAGGAATTCGCCGTTGACTTCCTTCAGATCGTCTGACCAGGCTCCGCATCGGTCACAGTTTCCTGCGAGAGGTGTAGATTCTTTTTCTGCCTCTTCAGCCATGTTTTCGCCTTCGATTAAGGCTTTTTCCTGTATGATTTCCAATAGCTCAGGCATGACGCCTAGGACATCTTTGCTTGAAACTATGCCGACAAGTTGTTCTTTGTACATGACTCCAAGTCTTCTGATATTCAGTCTGCTCATTCTTCTGGCTGCTTCCCCTATTGTTGCTTCAGGCTCTATTGTCATCAGAGGAGACGTCATGATGTCTTTGGCTTTTATCGTGTCTGGTTTCAGGTTTTTAGCTAGTACTCTTACGACGAGGTCTCTTTCAGTTATTATTCCCAGTGGTTTTGCCTGCTTGGTTATCACTATGATGCAGCCCACGTCGTGTTTATCCATGAGCGCCGCAACCTTGTTCGCAGGAGAGCTTTCCTTTATAATGATAGCTGGGCTAGTCATTACGTCCTTGACCAGCATTTTGGTTCTCAATCCAATTTCAGACATTGTTCTCAGCCACGCAAATAACATGTGCCTCATTGAGGCTTAGCTTCACTCAACTCAAAAGAAAGCCTAAAATTTAAAACTTGTTATGAGCATGGACCGAGAATTCTCCTCCACAAACGCTTTCTTTTCGGTTTCAGAACGGCAATGTAATCAAACCGAAGCAAGCGTTTCTCTTTGTTTTGGCATGAGGACAGATATATAAAGCAGAAACCTCAATTGTTTGTTGAATGAAAGTTTAGGAGTCAGGAAAGTTGCCATTTAAACGAAAGAGCCGTGGAAGGTCGAAGGGCGGTAAAGGTAGCAGTGGTGTTGTTCAATGTGCTAGTTGTGGGTCACTAGTGCCTCGTGACAAGGCTAAAAAGGTTACCAAGAGGCATTCTCTAGTCGATTACGCCTTGGCGAAGGAGCTTCGGCAGAAAGGCGCATACATTGCTCTGCCGTCTGACACGAAATATTACTGCGTCTCATGTGCAGTGCATCGTGGTGTTGTAAAGGTTAGGGCTGAAAACGAGCGCCGTATGCGTACGCGACCGAGAAGAAGATTTTAGCGCTCAGTTGATCTCCTTTTTCTTTGATCTATTGTAAACGTGTATGCTTCTCTGCAAAACGGTTAGGTTTGAGAGTATTGCAAGTAATATTATGCTCGCGTTCATCACTGTTGTTGGTTGCCAAAACATTGCTACTATTGTTGCAACTGCTAGGATGATTATGCGTTCAGCTCTTTCCGCCAAGCCGATTGATTCCATCTTTATTCCCGCGGCTTCTGCTCTTGCACGGCTATAGCTTACAAGCAAGGAGCCAATTATAGCCACCAAACCCCATGTCGACCCAACAAGTGCATCGCACAATCCGCCCATGATTATGCCCACGTATATGGCAGCATCAGCATACCTGTCCAGTAGAGAATCTAGAAACCCGCCGAAGACCGTTGCGTTTTCATAAAGCCTCGCGACTATTCCGTCTAGAGCGTCGCAGAACCCTGAAAGTAATAGCAGAACGGTTGCGAAAAGTAGATAGAGGCTGTTCAATTGCCATTCTGCATATGCTAGGGCCGACAGAAAAGCCAAGACTATGCCAATTGCGCTTAGTATATTAGGTGTTAGGCCTATTCTATGTGCTGCTTTTGCTTCGGCTGTGAGCATCTGCTGGACTTTTTCCTTCAGTTTCGTCAGCATGCGGGGCCGGTTCTCCAGCAAATTTTATTTAAGTGCGGATATGTAAAGAGGTATACGTTTGGTTAAAAGGTGTTTGCAATGATCAGCATCATGCCTGTCAAGGTTGATGGTAAGAGCTGCCAGGGGTTGCGTGTGGATTTACATGAGAGTCCGCCGTTGCTTTTAATAATCGCGGAAAAGGGTTTCGTTATGTGTGGCTTCTTGAATATTGAAGCCGCTGAGAAACTAGGCGTAGCTGCCGCGGTTGTCAGCGGAGTTAAAAGCTTCGAGGATGTGCTTAATGGGCAACTTAAGGCAGTGACTTCTAAAGCAAGAAGCCTTGGCGTCGAAGCTGGAATGAAAGGCAATGAAGCCCTAAAACACATGTGCTAGGGACAGACCTCTTGTCGGATTTCCGCGCAAGTTATGCCGGACGATCCTTTCCTAGGGTCATACAATGAATTTGATAGGTGCCGGCCATATGGCCATGTCAAGTGTTTGGCGGAGTAGGCGGTGCTGATTTGACAGGTCAAAAGAAAATTTTATTGACAGGTCAAATGCGGCTATGATTTTGAACATCAATACGGTCCACGATAGTTGCATCTTCACTAGAAACTCTTGTCACGATGTGAAGCTTATAAGAATAAAAAGGAAAAAGGAATCTGCATTGAGAAGTGCGTGACCTTGTCCAGAAAGGAGCTTTTGGATATCATTGCCTCTGAAATCGTTGTTTGCATAAAGTGCAGGCTTTCCAAAACTCGCAAGAATGCTGTTCCAGGCGAGGGCAGTCCCGACAGCCAAATCATGTTCATTGGTGAGGGACCCGGGCAGAGGGAAGACGTTGAAGGAAGACCTTTTGTAGGACAAGCTGGAAAATTTCTCGAAACATTGCTATCTGAAACTTGCCTCGTAAGAGATGACAATTTTATTTGCAATATTGTAAGGTGCAGACCTCCTAGTAATCGCCAACCTTTACCGGATGAGATTCGAGCTTGTACACCCTATCTGGACAGGCAGATAAGGGCTATTCAGCCAAAGGTCATCGTTACGCTTGGAAACTGTTCAACAGGATACATTTTCTCAAAGGCTGGTCTATCCTTCAGCAGCATAACCCAAGTGCATGGAAGACTCTATGAGAAAAGCATTTTACACGTGACGGTAACGGTTTTTCCGACCTTTCACCCGGCTGCAGCTCTCTACAATGCGAAATACAAGGAGAAATTGATTGAAGATTTTCAAGTGTTAAAAAGCGAACTTTTGAAAAGAGAATTTCTCAGTCGTTCAGCTTCTCACTAAGTTTTATTTCATGAAGTAGCTCATCTGCATCTTTGTAGGTTTTTGGAGGCAATTTGTCCAGAAAAGTGTTTAGCCCAATTTGTTTCCCTTCTTCTACTTCCACAAGTCTCCAGCCAAGCTTTCTTGTTAGCATGCCTTTTGAAACAGGATAACGTGTTTTTCCAACGACTTCTTCTATTGACGTTGAGCCGATTGAACATGTGATTCTTGGAAAAGTTCCCTTTAACAAACATTGCATAAAGCGCACTCCGTCTTCGAACATTGAGAGATTGTTGAAAAGCAAGCAAACTTCCTTTCCTTTCATTTCACAGAGTTTAATCAGCTCCCGTAGCGTTCGCAGTTCCGCATCGGTGTACTGGTAATAATACGCTTTTTGCCTAAGCCGTGAAGCCTGAAATAGGCTATCTTGCCCGTGTATGCTGGCATAATCCTGAGCGGGTCGGTAACATGTGTAACATCTAGTTTCTTCAAGGCTTGACCAAGTTTCTTATAGACCTCTTTGGTTTCCCATGCTGGTCCTCGTGTCTCCCAGACCAGAACTAAACTCTCGCGGTTTACTTTTCTGAAAAGGCCTTCAACATCAGCAAGTTTGTCAGGTTTGAAAGAAGATGGAGTCTGGATGAGCAATATCTTTGAGTTTAGAGTCTTACACATTTGATTCATATGCTCGAGGGCTTGGAAGCTTTTTTCTTCCGCTTTGGAATCTTGCTTTGTGGCTTATGTCTTCATGCGCTTTGACGGTGAATTCAAAATTCTTCAGAGCTTTTTCACGCCACCCTGTGACTGCTCTTTCTTGAGGGTACTGGTAAAAGGTGTTGTTTAGCTCTACTAGGCCAAAGGTTTCAAAGTATTCTTTCATGGATGTGGGAAAGCCACAACATTCAACTTTAATCATTTCAGCCCGCTCTTATGCACTTACTTGGGGAGGTGGGCGGACTGGTTTACCAAGCTTTCTGTGAAGTGCAATGCGGTACAGTCTCCTCAAAGATTTCACCAGTTGTTCAACATTGGGAAGACTGGAGTATATGAGAGGGATGCTGTCATACTCTGCTAGCTTTATTGAGTATCCCTCTGGCTGTGAGCCGTGAAAAATCACGATGCGTGGTTTTAAACTGCTGATGCGCACAATAAGCATGGGTGAAATCCCGTTTTCTATGTTTGTGAATATTAATGCCCGTTCGGTTGTCGCACCAAATAATTGAGAATATTCTAAGCCGGAAAGGGTCTCAACAGCTCTTTTACTGTCCACGACCGTGTAACCATTAACTTCCTTGACATACCTGTCCAAACATGCCACAACCTTGCCTTGAATGGCTTTGCACAAGTATTCCACGCGCACGGGTATTGGAAACTCGCGAAGGTCTATTATGGCGTTGGTCGGTGAGCTTGTAAGCTTAGCGAATTCGTGGATGAAACGGCTACCACGTTCCTCATCAATTTTCAGCAGAGCCCACACAAATCTTCTGACAAACTTTGTCCCAGGGCTTGGTCGCCTGCCACTTTCATAGTCACTGATCACGGATGAGGAAACCGCCATTTTGTCTGAAAGCCTCATCTGTGAAACCGCGAAAAGTTCACGCCACTTCCGCATGGTTGCCCCTGGCTTGCTTGAGAGGATTATCTCGCCAGCGATTCTTCTTGCCAAGACAGAATCGCGAACACTTGGAGATGCAGCCAACTAAACGCAACCTTTCCAGTCCGGCAAGTCCCCCTTAGAACAACATGCAATATAAAAACCTATACATTTACACTGTAGACGGGTCTTCCTGACTAAATTATGAAGAGGAGGAAAATGCCGAGTACGATTATTATTGATCCCGCGACATTTTTGGCTGTAACTGGCTCGTGAAGAAGAACTACTCCAGCGACGGTTGCAAAGAGCGGCGATGTGGAAGATATTGGAACTGCCTGAGCTTCCGGGATGTGCAGAAAACTGTATGCTAGGAAAAACCAACCTAATGCTAATGCTACTACTCCTCCGGAGACAAGGGTGGCAACTGTTCTCTTCGGCATCTTCAGAAAGCTGAATTGTTTATCAGATAGAGGAGCTGATGCCAACAGAAAAATGGCGACTGCTGATACCCTGAGGGTGTTGACGGCTAAGGCACTGTCTAAAGTGCCTGTTTCAGGAAGGGTGACAGCCATGTCAGTCATTGTTATGCTTATAGCCCAGACTACTGCTGTTACAGAGGCAAGGACAACGCCTTTGAATAGATTTTTTTTCTGCAACCCTTTTTCCATTTTTTCCCCTTCTCTAGTCAATAGCCAGATCCCGAAAACTATTGCAATGGCACCGACCACCACCTGCACAGTAATGGTTTCCCCCTGCAAGAAAACCGCTAGCAGGAGGGTGAACAGCGGATAGGTACATGCTATTGGAACGGCCCGCGCCACGCCGATAAGTTTCAGGCTTACCATGTACAAAGTATCTCCTAGGCCCAGACCAATAATGCCGCTGGCAGCTGCAAGAACAACTGCATGTGCGGACAAGCTGGCCAAAACTTGCAGTCTACCGATTACAGCTAAGGAAGCAACCAGAATCAGGCTTGTATATACGCAACGCATAATGTTGGCTGAAATCGGCTTTGTATGTAACACTGCTTCTCTATAGAGTACAGCTGATACAGTCCAGCAGATCGCTGCGCCGAATGCAGCGAACTCACCAATCATCGACACGCAACCTTCCTGAATCTTAAGGAAAAGAATTCGTCCTAAGTCATTAAATATGTAACGCTTGACAAAGGCGCATTTCCATGCTATAGGCTTAAACTCACTTAGTAGGCAGCGATTCATCCTGTTGAGGTTTTTGACTTTCTTGTCTTTGAATGGCCAAAATGAGCATCTTCAATTTGAATCAACTCTTTTTTCCGCCTATCATAACATATTCAAATCATTGCACACTGTGCGAACAAATCCTCTTGGGAGAGATATATGAAGTATCCGCGAGCGCCTCGAACTGGTTCACTGAACCAGTGTGAGATTGCTACTGGAATAGTACAGGAAAGGTAACGCGAGCAGGATTGTGTTGCGCCCTCGTGTTGTAAGGCAGTATCTTACTCTCAGCGGCGGCCCTTGCTCGACTGATCTGCTTAGGTATCTATATTGGTTAAGGCTTTTCAGTTTATCAGACAACGTGCGGGAGTTTACGCCCAGAATCTTTTTCAGTTCTCCAAAACCTGTTGTTTCTCTAAGGAAAAGTATGTAGAGTATTTGCAGATTCCACTTTTGAGACAATAGATTGAAGCTTTGCTCGAGGCTCTCTATAGTTTCTCTCAGATCTTCCAAGCCTAGCTCCTGATTTCTGAATATCTGGTGAAGCGTTTCTTCGATTCCTTTAAGATTGCTTTCCATGCGTGATTCGACAAGCCTGCGAAGTTCGCCGCTCAATACTGTATTTGAGTTCACGTATGCACACCTAGTGTGTATATGCTTACTTTATGATTTATTAGGTTTAACTCTTAAATCTAGTGTAATAAACACACTCAATTGCCAGCCGTGACATTATGCAACCATTAGTAAAGAAGTTGAAAACCATCGTAAAAGAAAAGATGTCTCCGCTAGAGGGAACAGCCCACTCCTACCAGCATGTTGACCGAGTTCTTAAGATCGCGACTTTTTTAGCCAAGAAAGAAGGCGCTAATGTGGAACTAGTTCAGATAGGGACTCTCTTGCATGATATAGGGTGGACTTTGGGTCAGCCACATAACGAGACCGGAGCGAAGCTTGCCAGCGAGATTCTGAACGAAATTGGCTATCCGCAAGAAGAAAGCGAAAAAATAGTTGGGATAATAGTGCGGCACCCTCTTGACTTCAAAGACAAATTGGAAACATTGGAAGAGAAAGTAGTGTGGGATGCTGACAAGATCGATTTGTTAGGTGCAGTGGGAATTGCTAGAGCTTTTCACTGGGGCGGTAGAAAGTCATTCGAGACTGTAGTGAGGTATTGCTTTGAGGAAGGCATAGCAATTTATGGTATGCTGAATACCGCAACCGCCAAGATGATTGCAAGAAAAAGGCATAAAAGAACCGTGGCTTTCCTGTTAGCCTTGGAAGAGGAGCTTTCTGTAAAAGATCTAGAAATAGGCTGAAGAACGTCTTACAGCATTTCTGTAAACAAAAGAGTTTTTAGCTATAGGCGCGATTAGAAAGAGGTGTTTGAGTTTGTCTTTCCGTATCAAAATGGAACAGACAGCAAAAAAGAAAGAATCAAACATTGTCTTAGCCTTTGACTTTCCTTTTGAAAAACCAGAAAACCATCATAAGCTGTTCTCGAAAGCAGAAAAAGTTTTGGAAGCAGTGCACCCGTACCTTTGTGCTGTGAAGTTTAACCATCATCTAGTTCTTCCGCTAGGTACTTTTGACGGCGTTCAGAAGCTCTTGGAGAAAACCCATAATTTGGGACTTATGACAATAATGGATTGCAAGGCTAATGACATTGGCTCAACAAACCAAGTTATCGCAGAATATTACTATGCCGCGGGCTTCGACGCTTTGATTGCCAATCCCTTCATAGGATGGGAAGAAGGACTCAAACCAATCTTTGACGTTGCACATAAATTGCAGCGCGGCGTAATTCTCCTCGTTTACATGAGCCACAAAGCGGCGACTGAAGGCTACGGACAGACCATATATGATGCTGAAACAGGCGCAAAAATGTTTCAGTACATTTCCTTCTCAAAAAAAGCCCTAAAGTATGGTGCAGACGGTGCAGTTGTAGGAGCAACATACCCAGAAAAAATAAAGCAAATTTATGAAATACTGGGCGAAAAAGTTCCAATCTATTCCCCCGGCATAGGAGCCCAAGGAGGGGCAGTCCAGCCTGCTCTAAAGGCTGGTGCCCGTTACCTTATCGTGGGTCGAGAGATAACACTCGCTGAAAACCCAGCGGAAACAGCAAAGAAGATCAGAGACTTTGCGCAATCAGTGAGATAAACTCTGAGAGTGTATTCTAAAAATGCTCTCGTTGTACCAAGATTCTTGGATGGTGAAAGAGTATTGAGAAGCATGTTTGATCATGTAAAGGTTATTGGCTCTAGGACTATTTACAGTAAGCATGATCGAGTTGTGGTTGAGGACACGTTGGAGTTTGCTGATGGTTCTAGAACTGAATGGGTGTACTTCAAGACGGGGAGCGCAGTTGCTGTTTTTCCGCTGACGGAGGATAATAGGGTAATCTTAACGAAACAGTACAGACATCCAATGAGGAAGATTATCGTTGACTTACCTGCAGGGGGCATACTCAGTGGTGAAAAGCCTGAGCAAGTTGCGCTGAGAGAATTAGAGGAGGAAACAGGCTTCACAGCTGAAAAACGTGAGTGGCTAGGGCGGTTCAGCTGGGCGCCTTCCAATATGGAGGGCTGCGTCGAGATATTTCTCGCCAAAGATTTGAGACCAATAAGAGACTCTAGTCATGAAGAAATTGCAGGCCTTGAAATGATGGGTTTCAACGATTTGTTGGACAAAGTGTTAAAGGGAGAGTTCGTAGACTCAGCCCTTGTCATAGCGACCCTCCTAATTTCATCAAAGAAACTCCTTTAATTGCTGTTCTTGGTTCACAATCCTAATGCTGGCAATTCTCTTTACCAGAACTTCTAGATACAGGATGGTAAGGACGTTAATTGGCCCTCTTTTGTGCGAGAATCACGTATCCTTTTACCCAATTCCTATGACAATAACTTGTGAGCATGTCCTTTTCAAAACTGACTGTGTAGAAATTTCTCAAAAGCTTATATAATTCCTCACGAGTGAAGTGATGTCCAAAGTGAAGAATTTTGCCATTTTCATCTTTAACAATTATCGTTCCCATTTCACCCGTGGCTCCCACATCATCTTTATATCTTTTTGCATAAACTGGGTTTTCCCATGTTCGACCAAATTCTTCTATGAAGACGTAGCCAAACGGTTTGAGAACTCGCCAAACCTCATTTAGTATCTTTGGTCTTTCAGATTTTGGGATCAGAGTGAGAAGAGCTAGCATTGTAGCCGTGTCAAAAGATGAGTCTGGGAAACACAAGTTTCGGGCATCATTGATTAGAAAGCCTAATTCTCCGTCAATGCCCCGGGATTTTGCCTCCTTTACGGCCGATTTAATTTGTACTCTATCAATATCAACCCCGGTAACGTCATAACAGTTTTCACGCAAGAGAAAACAAGCTCTGCCATAACCACAACCGACTTCTAAGATGTTTTTCGCTGGTTTATCCTTAAGAAAACTCACAAGCCTTGTAGGCAAGGGTATCAAATACTGAACTTTCTTTTCGCTGCAAGGAATCATTTTGAAAGTGGAACCATTACCGTTTTCTAATAATCTTAATTAAGCCTGCTAAGAGGAACATCTGGAAGACCAGTAGGATTGAATTTCCAATCCACGCAGTTTACCTTCCTCGTCTTTCCCAAAGCTCTTTTTTCAGCAAATCTCTAACTGACGATCTGATTGCTGAACTTCTACTTGGATACATGTTCGCTCTAACAAGCTCATCTAAACCTTCCAAGTAGGCTTCAGGTAGCAGTACTGTTACAAGTTTCACTTATCTTCCCCCAGACATGTTAAGCTTATAACATGTGGCAAATATAAGATTAGCGCGCGAAAGCCTCGGTAACTGGTAACAGCCTAAATATCTAGTGCTTGACTTTCCCTGCCCAGCACGTCAATTCGTCCACGTAAGCGTCCGCGCTCGAATTGCTGTATCGCTGTTTCTCGTTCTTCTTTCTGCTTTTTCAATTGGTCTTCCAAAGTTGCTAGCACTTTTCCTATGTCCAGTGGTTTCATTATGTAGGCATCTGCTCCATTGTTTAATGCTCCAACCGCATTTTGAACCGAAGGGTTGCCAGTCATTATGATTTTTCTCATTTTGGGCTTTGTTTCCTTGATCTTTGTCAGCAGTTCCACTCCGTTCATGTCAGGCAAAACTATGTCTATTAGGGCAATATTGTAGAATTTCTCATGTGTTTTCTTGATCGCTTCTTGACCGTCTTTAGCTGAATCCGCATTGTAACCATTTTCATTCAGGATGACTGTCAATAATTTCCTTATGCCCTCTTCATCATCGATAATTAGCACCGCCGGCTTGTTTACAATTGGATTTCTATAACCCAATTATCCCACGTGCCTCGGTCTTTCATGTATATCAAATTACAAAATCTTGTGCAAGTTGAGAATTATAAAATTTCTTGACTAAAGATATTAATTTCTGAACAACTAGCGCGTTCAGATGCTCAAATATTACAGTTTCATGCTGCGAACTTCTTTCATGGTGTTCTGAAACGTTTTGTACACGTCGTCGACGTGAAGAGTGTGCCGGCGAATTCCTTCTTGAACCACACCGGCTGCAACCAATGCAGAGCCTACCACGTCGCTTATTGTGGGATCTGGAAACGCTATTAACGCTAGGCCGATTTTTATGAGGTGTGACCGCTTTCCATTTCGCCACAATTGTTTTGTTGCCTTTGCAGTTCTGGTTGTTCCTCTAATGGCATCGGCTAGGTCAGCATAGCTTTCGCTTAGTTCGTTTAAAGCCTCGGCCATCGTTTTCGCTTCGTCAGGTTTCATTTGAGCAGCACTCAATCTCCAATAGTATAGGAGTGCTGAGAAAAAAGCTTTAACGCCTGAAATCTTTCCGTTAAGACTCTTTATTCCCGGGAAAAGCCAACATTTTTTTAAAAGATGATTTGAAATTCACGATTCTAGCTTAAGTGGTTTTATTGTTTTACGAAAATATTGTGAAAACTTATGCAAGGCTGTTGAAAGAAAGATGTCGAACTCGCAAGGGGGAAAAATTTGAAGTTACTCTCAGTAGGTTCTTCTATTTACGTTTCGGTGTGTCACCATGCTTAAGAAAGCTAATCAATTCTTGGAAGGATAAGCTACCACGTATCAGATCCATGATTGAACGATCATCTGTGGAGTGCATGATGTAAATCGGTTTGTTTCTTGCATAGGCATATCCGATGTCAACGCACACGCTTTTTCCAATATAGCCTCCTAGATTAACCACATAAACCACATCAGCGTTGTCAATTTTCTCCAAACACCCAAGGATTCCACGGCTTTCAATCTTTTTAGACATCTGATATTCAATGCTTTCCTCCTTAAGCATAGCTTCCAGTTCGCCCATCTGACGCAGAAATCTGAAACTTCCACAAACATATAATCTCTTCACAACAGTTCACCATGCACAATTGAAGCTACGATGCACCAATTAATTATGCATTGTGACGCCAAGATCACCTGGTTTTACCTTGGATTTTTATGAAGCTTTCGAGGACAAATCATTGACAATGTGTTATCTTTTACCTAAGTAGCCTATTGGCTATACTCTGTGGCGGCAAACACATAAATCATAAAACGGTAAATCAACTAACAGTCTGGAAGGTGGCAACATTTTGGAAGCGTTTGACCCGAGGAGATTTGTGGAAAAAGCAATTGCCGAGACAAAGAAGAGCATCGGCAATGAAAAAGCGCTGGTCGCGGTTTCAGGCGGTGTTGACAGCACGACGTGCGCTGTGCTGACTTACAGAGCGATAGGTGGAAATCTCGTTTGCGTAATTTTGGATGATGCCTTTATGCGGCAAGGTGAACCAGAACATGTGGCTGAAATGTTGTCAAAGCCGCCTTTCAACGTGCCTATGAAAATAGTCAATGTTCGTGAACGCTTCATGCAAGCCATGAAAGGCTTAAGGGACGCTGAAGAAAAACGCAAAATGTTTCGCGAAACCTTCTACCAAGTTTTGGGCGAAACAGCCAGACCCGAAGGCTGCAAAATTCTTGTGCAGGGCACAATACGCGCCGACATAATGGAAACGGTGGGCGGTGTGAAGACCCAGCATAACGTTTTGGAACAGATGGGAATAAACACCATGGAACGATTCGGGTTCAAAGTTGTTGAACCGCTGCTGCCGCTTTTAAAAGAAGAGGTCAGAATGGTTGCGAGATATTTTGGGTTACCAGCTGAATTTGCCGAGCGGCAACCCTTTCCTGGGCCCGGCTTGTCAGTTCGAGTAGTTGGAGAAATCCGACCTGACAAGTTGGAAACCGTGAAGAAGGCGACAACAATCGCTGAACATGAACTTGCAAAGCACAAGCCTGGGCAATATTTCGCTGTGATTATCGACAATGAAGAAACCTCTCAGCCATCAAGAGTTTTGCGTGTTCAAGAAACCACAGCACGTCTTCTCAATGTTCCGTCAAGAAATGTCCTAGTGAAGGTTTTCACGGATAAGGCCACTGGAGTGGAAAGCGGGAAGAGACGCTACGGCGAAATAGTAGGCATCAAAGTTCAGAAAATGAACGGAAAACTTCATCAAACAGCCATTCAGAACATCATCTTCCTTCAAGCCAAAATAATTACTGAAAACCCAGCTATTGCAAGAGTCTTCTACGCTGTGAAAGATGTGCCAGAGAAGAAACCATACGTAATAGGAATACGATCCGTCCAAACCAAAGATTTCTTGACGGCAACAGTTTCGGAAATACCGTGGGCAACACTGGACAAAATCGCAGAAGAAATAATTGAAATCTGCCCCAACGTGTCAACAGTATACTATGACGTTACACCGAAGCCCCCAGCAACTATCGAAATGGAATAGCCTAACACCAGCCGTCATTGGAACACATCCATACGCATGCAATTTTTAGAATGTTGTCGTGAAAAACAACGGTCTAGACCATGATTGGTTCAAACGTGCCTACTCATCCTTCTCGAGGCGGGTTAGCAACACTGTTTCAATATGCTGAGGAATGGGGTTGTGAATGTGCACAAACCTATATTACGTTGTCGCGTAGGTGGAGTGTGCCGGATCTACGTTCTGAAGAGATTTCAAGCTTTAAGTCAGCATGGTTGAAAAGTAGTGTTAAGGAAGTCATTGCACACGTTCCACTCATAGTCAACTTAGCCTCACCACTTGACCCCACACGGCAAAAATCAAGAGACAGGCTGTCTGTTGAACTGTCTCGAGTTAATGATTTAGGAATCCATTTCCTAGTGTTACATCCTGGGTACTGTGGCAACTCAAGCAGGAAAAGAGGCATCGAACGTGTAATCGAGGGTCTAAACAACGTTTTGGATAATGTCAACGATTCGACTGCGAAGGTTCTTTTGGAGACAATGGCTGGCCAAGGAACTGCTGTTGGGCTTCGTTTCGAAGAGATAGCTTACATTTTGGGTGGGGTCGAGAAGAAGCAGTTTGTAGGTGTTTGTTTTGATACATGCCATGTTTTTGCTTCGGGATATGACATTCGTGGCTATGATGGGTATGAAGAAGTCTTGAAAAAGTTTGATGCAACAGTTGGATTGGACAGGCTTAAAGCAATTCATCTGAACGATTCTAAAGCAGAACTAGGATCTAAGATTGATCGTCACATAGCTATCGGAGAAGGGAAAATGGGATTGCAAGTTTTTCATGCTTTCGTCAGAGACTCACGATTTCGAGACACTCCGATAGTTTTAGAGTTACCAAGCAGAAACAGAGAATCGATTCAGCAACAATTGGCACTTCTACGAAAAATGCAAACGACCGCTGGCCCTGTTTCCGAACCGAAGGATATCAGGTCGCAGTCGACTCTGGATAAGGTGTTTTCAAATGTGCATGAGAGTTGATCTGAAATTCTCGAAACTCCTCTGGCCTATCTTGAGGAAAAGTATAAAACCTCTTGGGACTTTTACAGTGACGGAAAGCATATGTTCCGTGTAAGAGTGCATAAAATTGAGTCGATTCGGGATCTGGACGGCAACCTTGGGAAACGCATAGAGTTGATTGAAGACAGGCAGGTTCCACGTTTTGTGGTAAGACCGCAAACAGAAGAAGCTAAGGTAGTGCAAGACGTGATGCAGGCTTTGCAGCAGCAGTTGCCCATGTTTCCTGGAAGAGCCGAATTCGCTGTACCGAAAGTAATCTTGTTTTTAACTGAGCAAGAGTATGAGAGCTTGGGAATAGAGTTTGACGTAAACCAGATCTATGAAATAAAGCTTGAAAATCAAACTTTGAAATTCACGAAAACTGCATGATCTCTTTTCTGATATGTCTTAAAGCTGAATGTTTCGGGTGGAAAGACAATACGAACATCATGTTCCTCAGAGCCGTGTAAATCTCCTGCATATTAGATTGGTCGTTGTTGTTGCAGTAAATTGGAATCGGCTCTTCATCACCATTCTTGTAGTAAACGTAGATTGACGTGAATCTCTTTCTGAATGTCTTTATTTCAAAGTTCAATTTCAACAGTTTGGCCATTTTCTCAGTGGCCACGCTTACAGGTTTCAAACGCTTCTGACGAGAAGTGAAAGTTGAAGCATAAACAAACAATTTACCATTAGAGTTTTCCAACATGCTTGACCATCAATATCGGGATGACGCGAACATCTTTTAAAACAAGTGTTGCAACAACATGTTTACAGGGTAGAGAGATAGGTTAAAATGAAGACTGCAGACAGTGAAAGCCTGTGAAAGTCAGGGCGCACGTGTTCGTGAGTGGCAGAGTGCAAGGCGTATTTTTCAGATCAGAAACTAGGGAGAAAGCAAAAAAACGCGGCGTGAACGGTTGGATTAGAAATCTACCTGACGACAGAGTTGAAGCTGTTTTCGAAGGTGAACAAGAAAGCGTGGAGAAACTTGTGGAATCCCTTAAGCGGGGACCGCCCAGAGCAAGAGTCACGGGTGTAAATGTTGCTTGGGAACACTACACGGGCGAGTTTGAAGACTTCGAAATAAGATACTAGTGGCAGGTTCAAGCTAGAAAGAACGCAACGCTTAGGTTCCTTTTTTAGGCACCCGAAAATGTGACGCTTTCCCGGCGCTTATGTATTCTCCTCCGACCCCCCGCACTATAGAAGCGATTTTCGAAAAGTTATCCGAGCCCAGAAACTGTCGGGGCTTTATAACAATGTACTCTTCTTTTTCCTCAAAACTCAAAAGGCTCTCCAAGTCATCTGGAAACATCATTCTAATGTCCTCTACCGCTTTTGACTTTTCCAAGCTTTGAGGCATTCCAGCTATAGGCTGGGAAAGAGATGGACGCGGTGATGTCGGAACTGTCAGTGGTTGAGTGATCTGTGAAACTGCCAGAGATCTTAAGGAGGCTGAAACTTGCCTTAAATCCTCCATAATTCCGTTCAAAATAACAACGAGTTCATCAACTCTTCTAATCAGACTTTCAACCTTTTCTTTATCTGCGCTCATAAGCCTTCTTCCTTCCAAATCCTTAATACTTGACGCATTTATTAATTGTTTTTGACTCTTCTAATAAATCGAAAAAAGAAAGGAGCACAGGTCCCGCTTGATTGAAATTGACGGAAGCCAAAAGGGCGGAAGCGGCACAATCCTCAGACTGGCCGTTGCCCTATCTGCCATAATTGGGCAACCGTTACACATCTACAACATCAGACAGAACCGGCCTCAACCAGGTTTGAAGCCTCAGCATTTAGAAGCAGTCTTAACAGCCGCAAAGCTCTGCGACGCTGAACTGGAGGGTGCGAGGGTTGACTCGCGTGAACTCTGGTTCAAACCTAAAGAGGTGAAAGGCGGCAAAATCGAAGCTGAAATCGGCACTGCAGGAAGCATCCCAATGCTCTTAATGACCGTGTTGCCGATCTGTGCCTACGCTGAAGGCACTGTCAATCTGCACGTTTCCAAGGGCGGGACGGATGTTTCACATTCACCTACCATCAATTACATGCGCTTTGTGCTTTTGCCAACGCTTCAACATATAGGACTGAAGGCAGACCTGACTGTTCACAAGTATGGCTACTATCCAAAGGGAAACGGCGAAGTAACAATAACCGTTGAGCCTTGCAGGTCTCTAAAGCCTTTACGTTTAGAAAACTTCGGCAGCATAAAAGCTCTAAAAGGAGTTTCTGTTTGCACATTTCTCGCCGAAAGGAAGGTTGCGGAACGCCAAGCAAAGGCAGCAAATGATTATCTAAGCGAAAGAGGCTTCAAGGCGGATATTCAGATTGTAAACGACAAGTCGAATCCGCTTCAGAAAGGAAGTTCCCTCGTCTTGTGGGCTGAAACAGATACCAATGCAATTCTAGGAGCTGATGCGATTGGTGAACTTAGGAAGGCAAGTGAAACTGTAGGAAAGGAAGCTGCTGAAAAGTTCTTTGCAGAGATTTCCGCCAAGCCTACTGTTGACGTGCATCTGGCTGACTTGCTGGTTCCATACGTGGCTTTAGCAAAGGGTAAATCAACATATTTGACGCGAGCCCTTTCAGAGCATCTGCACACAAACATTTGGGTTGCTGAGAGAATTCTAGACGCGAAATTTAATCTTGAAAAATCTGACGGACTTTACAAAATTGAGAAAATTGGCCAAGTTTGAACGAAAAGGCTTTTCCAGCGCCGTTTGGGCCTAGAAAACCAACGCTGTGCAGAGCATCTATTTTCAAGGTTAAGTCGCTCAAGGCTAAAATCTTGCCGTAATATTTGGTCAAGTCTTCCGTAGCTATGGCTTCCACAAGTTCAGCCTCATAACATCTGAGCTAGGAGTGTGGCACATTATGATTAAACTTTGCGTTTCAAAGACTGATGGAAAAGATAAATGCTTAGTCTCGGGTTAACATCGTGTGCTGCAGGCAAAGTGAAGACAAAAGATGGATAGCATTGTTCGCAAGAAGATTATTCAGGAGTATTATTCAAACAGATCCAAGGATTATGATCTGCAGAAGAGTAGAACATGGCGAACCAGCCAAGGCTTCGGGATCGAAGTGATCAATGAACTGCTGGATGCCTTAGCATCATTTGAGAATAAACTCGTATTGGAAGTTGGGGTGGGAAGCGGCAGAAACGCAGTGCCTTTGATGGAAAAGATTAAACCGCAATTCGTAGGGCTTGACCTGTCAAAAGAAATGCTGAAACTAGCAAGAAGGAAAATGTCCTCTTTTAAACAGAACCTTGACTTGATTCTGGGGGACGCTGAACATTTGCCCTTTATGAATAATGCTTTTGATGCGATAGTCTGTATGAGCGCAATGCACTATTTCGAATCTCAAGAAGAAATGCTAAAGAAATTCTCCGCAGTATTGAAAGAAAATGGTACTTTCTTTTATGGCGATTTGACGATTCACGAACTGGATGGCCAAGGATTCTTCGAAGCGTTGGAAAGAACCCTTTCTAAAGCGCACGCAAGATACTATAAACCTTCAGAAACGGCGAAGCTAATGTGGGCTAATGGTTTTCGCATTTCTAGAATCAAGACAGTTGTTTACAGAAAATCTTATAATTTATTGATGGAGGATAAAGGAGAATACTTTGACGTTGCGCCTGAAATGCTTCAAGAACACATACGGAGGGCTACCCTGAATGAAAGAGAACAATATGGGCTGACTGCTACTGAACTGACATTGTATTACACGATAATTGCAGCAATACGGGCTGGAGCTTAGTGATTTTATGGCAAAGAAAGCTATGTGTGCCAAAGTTCCGAAGAGTCACGGTGAAAAGACAGTAATTCTGGCTAATAAACTGAAAATCGTTGACAATGACCTTGAAATTCAATCAGACGGAAAATTTGTTTACGTCCCATTTATTAGTCAGCCATCAGATGCTACCTTGAAAGTCCTTAAAGAGCAAGTGACCCATTTGGAAGTTTCAGCTTATGTTTTTCCAGAAAGAAAAAAAGGGCAAACGTCTCTCATCGAATTGCTTGAAGATAAACTGTCCCCGCACTTGTTGGCTAGTCTGCCGCGCGCAATAGACTTTGTCGGTGACATAGCTATGATTGAGATTCCACCAGAACTTGACGCATACAAAAATGTTATCGGCGAAGCAATCCTGAAAGCAAATCGAAATGTGCACACGGTACTTGCCAAGGTAGGTGCTGTAACTGGAACCTACCGATTGCGAGAATTCACAGTCATTGCCGGTGAGCCTAGAACCGAAACTGTCCACAAAGAGTATGGATTTCAGTATCACGTGGACGTTGCCAAGGCCTATTTTTCTCCAAGGCTTTCATTTGAACACAGACGAGTTGCGTCTCTCGTCAAAGAAGGGGAAACGATTACTGACATGTTCGCTGGCGTCGGACCTTTTTCCATCCAAATTGCGAAAACCCATGAAAAAGTGAAAGTTTATGCGATAGACTTGAACCCCTATGCAATTGAATATCTCAGAAAGAACATTAGGCTCAACAGGGTTGTGGGAAAAGTCCATCCAATCTTAGGAGACGCAAGAAAAGTTGTTAGTGAAAGACTTTTTGGCGTTGCAGACCGCGTCATCATGAACCTGCCCGAGAAAGCCATTGACTATGTCGATGTTGCGTGTAAGGCAACCAAGTCAACAGGTGGTGTAATCCACTTCTACAGTTTCATTAACGCCTCTGATTCGATGGAAAACGTAAAACAGAGTTTCACAGAGGCTGTTGAAAAAATTGGGAGAAGAGTGGAAAAAATCCTATTGTCAAGGTCTGTTCGTGAAACCGCTCCTTACGAGTTTCAAGTTGTCCTAGATGCTAGAATTCACTAACAAGATCAACATTAACAATGATTATAGTCGACGAGTCAAGCTTAGGGATAAATGGATTAGAAGATAAAAAATCTCATGAAAACGTAAGTGCACGATCCTGTATCTTTGCTTCAAGGATAGAAGTCGGAGGATTTCATTCAGTGAGCCTTAAGCGTTAGTGTAATTTTCACTCTTTGGTTAGGGCTTCTCAGTTTCTCCATGAGTGTTCTTGAAAGGTCACATGCTGCCTTATCCGATTTGATTGCCAATGTTCTGTTGCAGATGTAATTGCTTTTCCTTACAACGATGTCACTTGGATGAGTCAAGATCAAGCTCGGATCTCCGGAAGCATTTACTGTTTCAGCAATTTCACCAGCTTCAATTAGGATTGTGACTTTTGAGTCTTTCATGTGCAGATTTTCCTTGAATTCAAGGCTTAAATCGTCCAAGGCCTTATCTGCTGACACTGCTATAACACAGTTGCCCTTTTTTGACAGATTGGCTTCTTTAGTGATTTCAAAAGTCGTTTTATGCATAGCCAAAATATTCTTATGTCCGCGGGCAAGAATGACCTCTTTTACTTCAGTTTGATGCAAGTTATTCAAGAACCTCTATTGAATCAACCTTTCCATCGCCGTCCAAATCGAGGCCTTGTATGACTCTTGCAAATGTGTTTTCGCCGTTGTAGCCTTTCAAAGTCTTTTTCCAAAAGTTTGTTATTGCCAATACGCAAGCCTTTGTGCCTACTGCTTTGTTTCCGGCTAAGATTATGATCTGCTTTGTTCTGTCCCAAGGGTTTACTATTTTGGCTACTAGCCCAACATTGTCTGCTGTGTAAATGCTTGAGGTTTTTCTAGACACCAATCCGCCGAACAGGAATCCCTTTTCGGAAGGTTGCATGTTAAACCTGATGGGCTGATACTCGTTCACTTCTTGGGCAAGCAGGTTTGTTCCAGGTCCGCCAACGAGGATGAGGTTGTTCTTCTCTTCCTTCTCAGCCTTCACGTCAACATCAAGTTTTATCGCAAATTCTTCAGGCATTCTAACGAACTGTCCTAAGAAGAAGGTTAAATGAGAAGCGTAGTGACCGTCTCTTGCGCTTGTTCTGAACGGCCCGTGAGGCGTTGGACTGCCTACAACCACTTTTCCTTCGAACGTACCGTCTTTCCTGATGAATTCTTTGAAGAATTTCTGAATCTTTTCATCCATGCTGAGAAGGGACAGCTTCTTTATCGTTTTGTATTCCTGTGGAAGTTCTATTCCGAAGGCTGGAGAAACGACTTTATAATATTTTGCTGTGGCGCCCTTCTTTTCCTCTTCTCGGGCAACGATTATGGCTCCTGCTTTCGCCAGTTTCCTGATATGATAGTACACTTTTTGTTCATGTACCTTGAGTGCCCTAGCTATTTCTAATGGGTACATCTCCTTTTCAGAAAGCATGACTAGAATCTTCCAGCTTACGCTGTTTAGGATCAGTTTCAGCTTTTGCGGATCCTTGACTAAAGCAATCTCCTTGACTTTTTGTGTTTTATCGTCTTCGTGAAGCAACAGTTCTTTTTCCATAAGCCTTCCTAATCATAGTAGTTCATCTATTATTAAAAATTTTGTTATGGTAGGCGAAAAGGCCCGTTGACTGAAGAACGCCTCGAAGCAAAAGAACCCTTACAAAATATTTATTAAGGCTTCACGGAAAATGATTGCGGTTTCTCAGCTTAGCACATTTTGCAATGTGAAGAAGATTCAAAAATTTTTTAGAATTAAAATTTTTCTCCTAAAAATGCTTATTAGCGCTGAAAGTGATTGAATAGGGCTTACAGAAAGAGATGAGGCTCAAAAATGTGCGGAATCTTCGGCTGCATTTTGAAAGAGGGAAACGCGGCGCCCTTAATACATGAAGCTTTGAAAAGACTTGAATACCGTGGCTATGACTCCGTCGGAGAAGCTACATTGCACGGCGGGAAACTTTACATAAAAAAGGATCAGGGAAAGATAGATGATGTTCACAAGATCCGCAACTTGGATGATTTGCCTGGAAGTCTCGGTATTGGACACACAAGATGGGCCACACATGGTGCACCGCTAGAAGTCAATGCTCACCCGCACGTTGACTGCAGTGGGCAGATAGCTGTTGTCCATAATGGGATTATAGAGAATTTTGCGGAGCTGAGGACAGAGCTGGAAAACCGTGGCCACATTTTCAAGTCTAAGACTGATACGGAAGTCATTCCTCACTTGATTGAGGAAAGTTTGAAGAACAATCCTACTTTAACCCTTGCTGACGCCGTTCTCGAAGCTGTGAAGAGGCTTGACGGGTCATACGCGATTGCTGTCATCTCCCCAAAGGAGCCTGATGAAATAATTTGTGCGCGAAATGAAAGCCCTCTTGTCATCGGAGTAAATGAAAGCGCAGTCTATTTTGCATCTGACATCCCAGCGTTTCTGCCATTAACTAGCAAGGCAATCGTAGTTGAGGACGGAGAGTTTGTCACCCTTTCGCTGGGTGCTGTTGAGATCAAGAAGATTGCTGACTTAAAAGTTGTTGTGCGTGAGCCCGAGGTTATTGATTGGACGCCTGAAATGGCGGTGAAGCAGGGCTATCCGCACTTTATGATAAAGGAAATTCATGAGCAGCCAGATTGTCTACGGAACACACTCAGAGTGCAGGAGCATTATGCTGATTTGATGTCAACTTTCCTTGATCGTGCCCGTGAAGTCTACTTAGTGGCCTGTGGAACGTCTTACCACGCCTGTTGGGCAGCATCCTACATGTTTTCTAAACTTGCTTTCCTGCCGACCTATCCTGTTATAGCTTCAGAGTTCATTGAGCAGCATGGAAAATCAGTTAACATTGACAGCACCATTTTAGCCGTAAGCCAGTCCGGCGAAACTGCAGACACCCTTGCAGCAGTGAACTGTGCGCGACAAAGAGCAGCAACGGTTCTCGGATTAACCAATGCGATCGGTTCGAGCTTAACGCGTGTTTCACGAGTCTACATTGGCCAGCAGTCAGGTCCAGAAATAGGTGTGGCAGCGACGAAGACGTTTACTTCTCAGCTTTCGGTCATGGTTCAGTTGGCTTTAAGACTTGCAAAGAAAAGAGGCAAAGTTTCACAGGACGAAATGGATTATTTGGCTGAAAGACTATTGAAGTTGCCAGATGCTGTTCAGACGATAATTCAGACTCAAGAAGAAAAGACCAAGCAGATCGCCAAGAAATACAAGGATGCAAAAACCTTCTTCTTCCTCGGTCGTGGAATAAGCACGGCCACAGCCTACGAGGGCAGACTCAAGCTTATGGAAATAGCGTACGCGCCAGCCATAGCCTTCCCTGCTGGAGAGAGCAAACACGGCCCAATAAGTCTCATACAACCAGGCTTTCCTGTGATCTTCGTCTGCCCAAAGGATGAAACGCATAAAACGTTGATAGGCAACATAATGGAAATGAAGGCCAGAGCCGCGTCCATAATTGCGGTTATTGAGGAAGGCGATGAGGAAGTTAAGAATCTGGCAGACGATTACATTGAGGTCCCTAAGGGTGTCCCTGATGTGCTGTCGCCAATAGCGTTTGTCGTTCCACTGCAGCTGCTAGCTTACTACATGGCTGTCGAAAGAGGCTACAACCCGGACACTCCGAGAAATCTAGCGAAATCTGTCACCGTAAAATAGTACCGTTTCTTATTCTTTATCTTTCTTTGAAATGCAAACATGTTATTAGCCTAGATTACGACTATCTATTTTGGTGCAGTAGTTGGAGAGAAGTGACTGGGAAAAGCTCATTGACAATTTGATGAGAGAGGGCATTCTCCGCTCGCCCGAGGTTATTAAGGCGATGCGGTCTGTGCCTAGGGAAAAATTCCTTCCGGAAAACATGCGGTCTTACAGTGCCACGGATACTCCGCTTCCGATCGGTATGGGGCAGACGGTTTCGGCGCCACATAGCCTCGGCTTAGTTGCTGGGCTAGGCGAAACATGGTTTCAATAATGAATGAAGCTCTACAGTTGGAAGTAGGCCAGAAAGTGCTGGAAGTCGGCGCTGGTTCAGGATGGCATGCTGCAACGATAGCGGAGATAGTTGCGCCCAGCGATGCGCCTAGAAGCGAGCGGGGCCACGTCTACACCGTGGAGATAGTTCAGGGATTGGCTGATTTCGCAAGAAAAAACATCATGAAAACCGGATTTGGCGACCGAGTGACAATAATCTGCGCCGACGGCTCCTTGGGTTACCCTGAAAAGGCTCCTTACGACAGAGTTCTTGTGACAGCTGCCGCACCTGATGTTCCAAAACCGTTAATGGAACAGTTGAAACCCACGGGAACCATGCTAATCCCGGTTGGAAACGCATCTCTATTTCAGAGTCTGATCAAGATAACTAAGGGAAGCAACGGAAAAATTAAGGAGGAAAACCTAGGCGGAGTAGCCTTCGTGCCGTTAACCGGGCGATATGGCCATAGATTTTGAAGTGATCGGCTACTGGATTTTCAGTTTCTCCTTATATGCTTCTAGATCTAACCAGCCGTGGCCGCTGATGTTCATGCATATCGTCTTTTCCAAGCCGGCTTTTTCAGCTTTGAAGGCTTCGTCAATTCCGGCACGAATAGCGTAGCTGGATTCGGGTGCAGGAAGCCATCCTTCAGTTTGGAGGAACGTCCTTGCAGCTTCGAAAATTGATTTCTCATCCACAGGATAAGCTACAGCCTTAACCAGATTGTGCTTTCTTAACAAGCTTATGATCGGGCCGGCTGCGTGGTACCGCAAACCGTCAGCCTTAATCGGCGTCATCTCAACCTTGTGCCCCAGTGTGTAAACCTTCAGCAATGGCGTGTGCTCCGCCACATCGCAAAAATCATACCTGTACTCCCCTTTCACAAGATTGGGGGCAGCGAGTGATTGTGCCGCTAGGAATTCGCATTCACGCTTGCCTTTCAAGACTTCGCTGATGAAAGGAAGAGCAATTCCGCCAAAGTTGGAGCCGCCACCTAGGCAGCCGATAATCAAATCTGGTTTTTCATCAATCATGTCAAACTGCTTGATGGTTTCTAAGCCTATTATTGACTGATGGGTCATTACGTGATTCAAAACTGAGCCCAGACAGTACACGGTACCCTCATGCGTTTCTGCGTATTCCAACCCTTCTGATATCGCAATGCCTAATGAACCGGGACTATTAGGGTTCTTGGATAGAACGTCTCTGCCAAATTTGGTTTCCTTGCTGGGTGAAGCATGAACCTTTGCGCCTAGCAGATTCATCAATGCCTTTCTCTGATTTTTCCAATCATAGACAGACTTAACCCAGAAAACCACGCATTCAAGGTCCAAGAGGCTAGCAGCATAGGAAAGCGCCGTTCCCCACTGCCCGGCCCCTGTTTCTGTGCTAAGAGTTGTTTTCCCTTCTTTCCGCGCATAATATGCCTGCGCAATCGCAGTGTTAGTCTTATGAGAGCCTGTTGGAGACAGATCTTCACGTTTGTAATAAAGCCTAACCTTTTTCAAGCCTAAACGTTTCTCTAAACGCTTTGCCCGATAGAGCGGCCTCGGCCTGCCCATGTGAATATAGAGTTCACGGATCTCTTCAGGTATAGAGATCCAGCTTTGACTTGACATTTCTTGTCCTAGACACTCTTTGATCATGGTTCTAGCCAAGAATTCCATCCGCGACGGGCCAGTCTCAGGCTCCTTCGGCGGAGGAAGCGGCTCAGGCAAGTCGGGCATAATGTTATACCATTTATTCGGTAACTCGTCTATCGGGAGAGTAATCTGGTCGATCTCCATAACTTTCACCATTTTGAAGACGTATACTATAAACAGTTGTGAATTAAAGATTTCCGTTATAGAAAGGATGCTATCTTGTGCGGATTATCCGAACCATTTTTCCAGTGTTGTTTTTCCTTTCTCCTTGGTTATGCCTTTCTGCATCCTCTCAACAGCTTTTCTGACACGTTCTTCAGAAAAATCTCTTCCCCTACAGATGAAGTCTACGATGCCTTCCATGTCAGGTTCTTTCCATTCTAGCTTATAGTCGTCGCTTACTTTTGGGCGTAGAAAAATCTCTCTGATTTTTCGAGGTTCAACCGGAAACTCCGCGTTTTTCAAATGAGGTAACGCATTTTCTAGGTTTCCGTGCTCCTTTATCAATTTTAAGGCAGTTTTCGGTCCTAAACCCTTTATTCCGTCCGGGTTGAAGTCTGTTCCAATCAGTATGCCTACATCAACTAGCTGCTCATAGGTTATTCCGCATTCTCTCAGAACCTGTTCCAGCTCAACAACTTCCGGAATGACTTCGATATAGATGTTTTTGCTGGGAAGTTTTCTCCTCCCGGAGATTGTTATGTTTCTAACGAACCTTGGAGCACCAAAAAGTAAACTGTCGTAGTCTTGACTTGCACAGTAATCCGCATCTCCACGTTTAGTCAGATGTGCTGCTTGGGCTTCCCCCTCGCTTGGGGCTTGAATCCACGGAATCCCCATTAAATCCAAGAGCCTCTTGCTATCTTCAGCCATGTAATCCTTCAAGTGTGACGTTGCCTGCGCATACATGCGAGCCTCTTCAGTCTTGCCCTCTTTCAATGCACGTTCATACAATACTAGGGCCTGTTCTTTCACTTTCAGGCGTCTTTTAATTTCAACTTCTTTGAGCGCAAGCGGTGCTCCATCAAACACGTAGATAGGTTTAATGCCTAACTCTACAAGGTTGCTTGTTCTGTAAAGGAGACCACTCAAGTGGCTGGTAACTCTGCCAGAACTGTCCTTCAGAGGTGTACCGTCTGGCTGTCGGATTATGGCTAAGAACTGGTACAGTGCATTGTAAGCGTCTATAGCAATGGATTTTCCGCTCAGATCCTCAAGTTTAATAGTTGTTCTAGGGACAAGGTCGCGGAGGTTTACGCCCAAAAAATAGCCCCTTTCAATATTGGTAGAGAACTGAGATAATAAAGTTGCGAATAAGCTCTAAGAAGACCTTGAAATAGCACGGTTCCGGCTAGATAGTGCAAAAGTCTGTGTTCTATATTTCTTTCACAACTCTGCTGTTTATCCTTTGAAAATACATGTTCATTTGGGATATCATCTCTTCCCACTCTGGGTTGTCGACAAATCCCTTAGCTCTCTTTTCATCTTCATCCAGTGCTGAATAGTTTGGATATTCAAGCCAAGTTTCATACACTGGTTCGCCTATCAAAGTTACGAAATGCTTCACGGACTTCCACGTTGCACCATGGGACATAAGCCATTCGTCAAGCCTCTTCTGCCACTCTAAGACTTTCTTGAAGTCTTTCCCCCCTTCCGGAGTTAACTTTTCTGTGATTACCAAATATATCATAGCTTCATCTCATCAGCAAATTGCAGTGTCAAAGCATATAAAATATAAGGCAGATTCACAATTACAGAACCACTCTGAAAGGATGATCATCATGGCTGAAAAAACAGCAACCCTAACCTTGATCACATGTTCAAGTTGCGGCAAACCGATCCCGCCTGGAGCGGAAGCCACAAAATTTCTCTGCCCAAACTGTGGAGAGATGCAGATAAAACGTTGTAGAAAATGCAGAAAGTTTGGACGCCCATATAAATGTCCGAAGTGCGGTTTCATCGGTCCATAAAATGAATAAAAGGGGATTTGAAGATGGGTTTTGTGGTAGTAACTTACAAGATATTTCCGACAGACATAGTTGCCGATTTCGGCCCAATGAAAAAGAAGCTTGAAAGCAATTTGCCCGAGTTTGCTTCTGTCCACGGTTACGGGGAAGAACTGGTTGCTTACGGTTTGAAGGCCTTACTGGTTCAAATCAAATTTCCAGAAGACAAGACGGGTTTGCTTGAAGAGTTTGAGAAGAAGATAGAGGCTATGGAAGGCATAAGTCAAGTGCAGACGCTAATGGTGCGGAGGACGAGCAGATAACCTTAACTGGTTGATTAAAACATTTATATAGGAATGCGCTTTTGTTTCGAAACGTATCACGCAACGATCACAGGAAGGATTCTGTTTGAGTGAAACACAATTACGTGTTGGAGACGCAAGACAAAGGGATGTTGGAAGAGGCATAGCCCGCATAGACCAGAGGACAATGCAGAAGCTGGGCATATCAGCGGGCGACGTGATAGAAATAGTTGGGAAAAGAACCACCTCAGCAATAGCTTGGCCAGCGTATAGTGAAGATCAAAACCGAGACTTGCTACGTATAGATGGTTTCACACGCAAGAATGCTGGCGTAGCCATAAACGAGTACGTCATCGTAAGATCAGCCAGGGTTAAGACTGCCCTGAGCCTGACGCTTGCGCCGATTGATATGAGGTTGAACGTTGATGAAGATTTCACGAATTTTGTGAGAAACCGTTTAATGGAAAGAACGCTTGTTGAGGGTGACACAACCCTCGTTATGATGCTTGGTCATGCTATACCATTTACCGTGACAAAAACCCGTCCGCACGGCATAGTAAAAGTCACAGCGGAAACAAAGCTCACGATACTGAACGAGCCGGCGCCAGAAGGAAAAGGTCTGCCGAGAACAACATATGAAGACGTTGGCGGACTGCACGAGGAGATTCAAAGAGTTAGGGAAATGGTTGAGCTGCCGTTAAGGCATCCGGAACTGTTCCAAAGGCTGGGGATAGAACCTCCGAAAGGAGTGCTGCTTCACGGTCCGCCGGGTTGCGGCAAAACCTTGCTGGCCAGAGCCGTGGCAAACGAGTCAGAAGCAAACTTTTTCTCGATAAACGGCCCTGAAATAATGAGCAAGTTCTACGGAGAATCAGAAGCCAGGCTGAGGGAAATCTTCCAGCAGGCCCAGCAGAACGCTCCAAGCATAATATTCATCGATGAACTTGACGCAATTGCACCTAAACGGGAGGAAGTAACAGGCGAAGTGGAGAGACGCGTCGTTGCGCAGCTTCTTGCTTTAATGGATGGTTTGTCCGGCAGAGGAAACGTCATAGTGATAGGCGCTACAAACAGACCTGGTGCCCTTGACCCTGCACTTCGCAGACCGGGCAGATTTGATAGAGAGATTGAGATAGGCGTCTCGGACAAGCAGGGAAGATACGAAATCCTCCAAATTCACACTCGTGGTATGCCGCTGGCAGAAGATGTTGACCTCAAGAAACTGTCAGAGATGACTCATGGATACACAGGTGCAGACCTCTCCGCATTGGGCAGAGAAACTGCCATGAAGTCCCTGCGTAGATACCTGCCACAGATAAACCTTGAGGAAGAACGCGTACCGCCAAGCGTGCTGGAGAAGATGGAGGTAACCATGGAAGACTTCATTAACGGCTACAAGGAAATAACGCCAACAGCCATGCGTGAGGTTTACATAGAAGTGCCGACAACCCACTGGGACGACATAGGGGGCCTGGAAGAAGTCAAACAAGACCTGAAGGAAGCAGTTGAGTGGCCGCTGAAAAGTCCCGAAATCTTCAGCAGGCTAGGCATAAAACCGCCAAAAGGGATACTGCTTTTCGGACCTCCTGGCTGCGGCAAGACTCTTCTGGGTAAGGCTGTTGCAACTGAAAGTGCAGCTAACTTCATAACAATTAAAGGTCCAGAAATCTTTTCAAAATGGGTTGGAGAATCAGAAAAAGCCATAAGGGAAGTTTTCAGAAAGGCGAGAATGGCGGCTCCAGCAGTAATATTCTTTGATGAAATTGATTCTCTCCTGCCCCGCCGAGGTATAGGCTTTGGAGACAGCGGTGTGAGCGAACGGGTTATCAGCCAGCTTCTAACTGAAATGGACGGCATGGTAACTTTGGAAGACGTAGTTGTGATCGCGGCAACAAACAGACCTGACATTGTGGATCCAGCAGTGCTTCGCCCAGGAAGATTTGACAGGTTGATATATGTGCCTGAACCGGATGAGCAGAGCAGGATTCAGATATTCAAAATCTACACGAAGGACATGCCATTGGCTAAGGACGTAGATCCGGCACATCTGGCGGCCATGGCCAAGAATCATTCAGGCGCAGACATAGCAGCCCTTTGCCGAGAAGCAGCAATGTACGCTTTAAGAAAAGACGTGAACACCAAGGAAGTCACATTAGCAGACTTCGAAGAAGGAAAGAAAAGAATCGGACCTTCAATCACGCCTGACATGGAGAAATGGTACAAGAGCTTCATGCAACAAGCCCGACAAGTGCAAAAACCCGCAACCCCAGTTACTTAGGTGCGCATGCACATGCCTCTGCCTACCAAGACTTGGAAAACTCATCCCGCCTACTTTGTTTTACTGGAACTCTTAAAAAAGAAAGGCGCTTTAACAGACGCGGAACTATTTGATGCATTAACTGAAGAGTTTGAAGATTTGGGATTCAAAGACTTCAACGAACTGTTGATGCGGTTAGAAATCAGTGGAAAAATACGCGTGACTTCTATGGCTCGTGGGAAAAGACGCGCTGAACTGTTAACATAGAAGGAAGGCATAACAAAACTGTCAATGTGTAATTCATGAAAGACGTTTCAGACGTAGCAGTTGTTGGAGGCGGTCCGTGTGGATCGTTCGCCGCTCTCAAACTCGGAAAACTCGGCGCAGACGTAACGGTTTTTGAAGAACACAGCGAAATAGGCATCCCATCACACTGCGCAGGACACCTGAGCATCAAGGGCCTGAGGGACCTGAAACTGTATCCGCTTCCAGCAGAAATAGTTGAAAATACCTTTTATGGCGCAAATTTTTATTCGCCAAAAGGCAACGAGTTTTCAGTGCGTTTTTCTTCGCCCATAACATGCGCAGTCAATCGCGCTCTCTTTGACAAGCACATTGCGGAAATAGCAGAACACGCTGGTGCAAACTACTGTCTGAACTCACGAGTCGAATCTCTAATTATTGAAGATGGCTCTGTAAAGGGCGTGGTCGTCAAGCAAAAAGGTAAAACTGAGAAGAAAATGGCTAGAATTATGTTAGATGCTGAGGGGATATCTTCGAGGATATTAAAGGAAGCAGGCCTGCTTGGACTTAATCGTCACATGCTTCTCAACGGGGTGGAGGCGGAAGTTGACAATGTCAAAAAAATGGAACCTGACAGAGTTGAAGTTTTTCTCGGAAGGGAATATGCTCCTAGTTTTTATGCATGGATGGTTCCGAAAAATGATGGAAAAGCGAAAGTGGGATTAGCAGCAAAAAATGGAAACCCAAAGATGCTCCTGCAAAGATTTATGCTCAAACATCCGATAGCCTCAAGAAAACTAGGCACAGCAAAAGTTTTGCAAACTTCATTTCATCCCATAACGCTAGGAGGACCTATCCCGCAGACTTATTCAAACGGGTTCCTAGCCGTTGGAGATGTGGCCTCGCATGTCAAGCCTACAACAGGAGGAGGCGTGGTTCTCGGAATGACTTGCGCAAATGTTGCGGCCGAAGTTGCCATCGAGGCTTTGCGTAGAAACGATTTTTCAAAAGAATTTCTAAGCGCTTATCAGAGGCGGTGCGAAGAGATCTTGGGCTTTGACGTAAAGGTCATGCTTAGGATGAGAAAAACTCTTGATAGGATGTCTGACGAAAGGCTTGATGATATGATTGGTCTATGTACAAGACTTGGCCTAGACAAGACTTTGCAAAATGTAAAAGACATAGATTTTCAGGGACAAACCTTTCTGCGTGTCTTACGAAGCCCCCGCATATTGACGGCTCTCAGCTATTTCATTTTTGCATACTTGTCTGCGAATCTTTAAAATGTTCAAAGAGTGAAATGTTAGAGAAAGGTTGAGAGTAGGCTTGTCAGAATTTCGTTATAAGCAGGTTATTGTTTTTCGCTCTGACTTGAAGTTGAGTAAGGGGAAGACTGGGGTTCAGGCTGGGCACGCGGCGGTTTCGGCGGCAGAAGAAGCCCGCAGGCACCGCAAGAAATGGTTTGAAGATTGGTTAACGGAAGGGCAACGCAAGATCGCCGTTAAAGTAAAAAATGAGAAGGAAATGAGAGAACTGGAAGTGCAGTCGAAAGACTTGGGGTTGCCGTGTGCGTTGATTGTTGATAGAGGGCTTACGGAGATTCCGCCGAACACGGTGACTTGTCTGGGAATAGGTCCTGCACCTACTGAAAAGATAGACAAATTAACGGGTAAGCTTCCTCTTCTTTAGATGGGCGTAAATTGATGCCTGTTCCTAAAATTGAAAAGCTCATCGGCATCGAAATTTATGCTACAGGTTCTTTAGGCATTGGTGGAGTTATTCGGGAGAATGTTGAGGATTTTATCGTTCAGGAAGTGTTGGTTGACGGTTCTAAGGCAGAGATAAACAGAAACGAAGGCAAGGTTAAACGTGAAGTATTGGGTTCATCATCGGTTAAGAATCGTTATCTTTTATGTGTCTTAGTCAAGCGAAACTGGGACATGTTCATAGCCCTTAGAAACATTGCTGGACAGCTCGGCATAAAGACAAGCCAAATTCACATTGCAGGCATAAAAGATGCGAAAGCCGCCACTGCGCAGCACATCGCAATTGAAGAAGTCTCAGCTGAAGATGTTCAGAAGGTTCATGTTAAAGACGTAGAGGTCCGTCCAATAGGCTATTTGCATAATAAGCTATCATCGTACTACCTCTTAGGAAACAGTTTTTACATAACAATTAGAGCAATAAGCCATCCGAAATCCACGATCCAAAAGCGAATAGCAAAGACGATCGAAGAGCTCAAGGTTGTTGGCGGTGTCCCAAACTTTTTTGGTCACCAACGTTTCGGCACAACCCGCCCGATCACGCATCTGGTAGGAAAGACCATTGTCAAAGGAAACCTAAGAAAGGCTGCAATGTTGTTTCTGGCTAAACCAAGCCCATATGAACACCCTGCATCCAGACAGGCTCGCGAAGAACTTCAAGCTACACAGGATTTCAAGCAGGCCTTGGAAAGTTTCCCGAAACAATTGCGTTACGAACGGTTAATGCTTAAGCACCTAGTAGAAAGGCCAGATGATTTCGTCGGTGCATTTAGAAGGCTACCGATCAAATTGCGTAGGCTTTTCATTCAAGCCTATCAATCTTATCTTTTTAACAGATTTCTAAGCAAGAGAAGTGAGAATGGACTTTCGCTAAATGCGGCTGACGTTGGGGATTATGTCGTTAATGTTGAGCGTTCTGGGTTGCCAATGGTTACAATGTACAAGATGGTTAGTGCCGAAACTTGTGCAGAGATTAACAACCTGATCAGAAATGGAAAGATGCGGCTGGCAATTCCATTAGTTGGATTCAAGCAGCATCCTTCACAAGGCATTCAAGGAGAAATCGAAAACCAAATTCTGGAAGAAGAAGGTGTTTCTCTGAAAAACTTTAGAACAACTGCATTGCCTGAAATGAGTGCAAAAGGAGAACTGCGAAACGTCATAACTCCGTTGAACAATTTCTCATTAGATGAAGCCTCAGATGATTCAACGAAGCCATCGAGAAATAAGGTCAAGGTCAGCTTTACGCTATATCGTGGCTCATACGCAACGATAGTCCTAAGAGAACTTATGAAGCCAAGAAATGTAATAAAAGCGGCGTTTTAAGATTGTACTACTTCTTCCTTGAGACAATATTTGTTCACAAAAGACCTTTTCGAATCGCTAGACTAGCGCGCTGGCTTGTCCCTAAATTAATTAATGTGGTTGGGGTCTCGTATTCTTTGAGTCACGTCCAAGCTTAGGAGGTGAATCCTAGCGGGACAAGATGAACACGAGACCCTTGAAACCCTCTTT